>ERZ809224.115-NODE-115-length-85307-cov-35.814339_pt1 | contig 85307 bp, 75 predicted proteins | sample MGYA00520513_ERZ809224 | MGnify/ENA primary metagenome ERZ809224 (study PRJEB31576, sample SAMEA3212658) | Homo sapiens | biome: human-gut; feature: human gut; material: fecal | place: Sweden | collected 2012 ... | reverse complement strand
GGGCACGGCGGCACCCTTTACCGGGACGGGCGCGGCGGGCAGCTTGGGCAAACGGCCCGAGATGCGCTTGATGGCGCCGCTGCCGCAGACTTCCAGGCATTTGCCGCAGCGGGTGCAGTCAAAGTTGTCAATGACCGCCACCAGACCCGGGCCGCCCTCGATGCAATGGGCGGGGCAGGCATCCACACAGGCGCCGCTGCCCTGGCAGAGTTTGGGGTCCACATAGAACCGGGTCAGGGCGAGGCAGGCCCCGGCGGCACATTCCTTGCGGCGGATATGGGCGGCCACTTCGCCCTCAAAGGCGTCCAGGGCCGACAGCACCGGCAGGGCGGCTTCCTCGCCCAGGGTGCAGTTGCAGGAGGTGGTCATCACGGTGCCGATCTCCCGGGCCAGGTCCAGGTCCCCGGTCCTGGCGCGGCCGGTGGCCATGTCCTCCATAATACAGCTCAGCTGGTACAGCCCTTCACGGCAGAAGGTGCACTTGCCGCAGCTCTGGGCACGCAGGGCGGTGAGCAGTACCTGGGTCTCGTGCACGGGGCACTGGGCGTCGGTCAGGCGGCGCAGCATGCCGGAACGCCCGGCTACTTCACCCACCGTCTTGCCCGCCAGCTGGTCGGCGTTGTAAAACACATGCCCGGCCACCAGACCCTTGCAGTCCCCGACCAGTTCGGTCACGGGGCGGGCAGGGGGTTCTTCCACGGCCAGAGCGCCGTCCACCGATACCAGCACGCCGGGAGTATTCCCCAGCAGCCGGTCGGCCAGGGCGGCCAGCTCATCCAGAGCCAGCAGTCTGGCGCCTTTGTAGGCCATCTTGTTCACGAGGGCGGCCCGGGTAACGGTCAGTTTCAGGTCCACCAGCCCGGCGTCGGCTTCCAGCTGCTGGGGGTCCAGGTCCTCCCGCACCACCAGCACCGCATCGGCGGCGCCGGTCAGTACCGCGGCGATCTTCAGGCCCGCCACCACTCCGGCGGGGTTGGCGTGGAGCAGAATGTTCTTCATGCCGTCGGTGTCGGCATTATACAGGGCGCCCACCACCCGGGGGGCGGCGTCCCAGCAACCAAAAACGGCTTCCAGGGCGGTCTTGTCCAGCCCGCGCAGCCGGTTCAGGGCTTCGGTGTTGTTTTGCAAAAGGCTCATTGCGCGGCACCCTCCTTTTCGTCCATGTAGTCGCTCCAGATGCGGTGGCCGGTGATGCGGAACCGCAGGTCACATTGCAGGCAGCGGGCGGCTTCCCCGCAGGCGGCGCTGTCGCACAGCCCCGCGCTGATGGGGGCAAAGTTGTCGGAGCGCGCTTCGGCGCAGCGGAACTGTTCCTCGGCCCGGGGCAGGTCCCCGAACCCTTCCACCTTGCCGATGCAGGCGTCGGGCACTTCCACCGGGGCCAGCACTTCGCTGATGTCCCCGTCGCCGCCCAGCGCCTTGTCTATTTCGCTGGCGGCGTCCCGTCCGGCGGCAATGGCCTGGATGACGGTACGGGTGCCGTACACCGCGTCGCCGCAGGCATAGATGCCCGCCACGCTGGTGCGGCTGCTGCCCGGCTGTACCGCAATGGAGTTGCCGCGGCCCAGTTCCAGCCCTGCTTCGGGGGTGATGTCGGTGCGCTGGCCGGTGGCAAAGATCACCGTGTCGGCTTCGATCACGTATTCGGAGTTTTCCTCTTTTTCAATGATGGCCCGGCGGTTTTCGTCAAAGGTGAAGTTCTTCACCCGGCAGAACCGCACGCCCTCGGCGTGGTCGGTGCCCACAATGGCCTCAAAGGTGTGGGCGGGGTGGATCCGGATACCCTCCTCCTGGGCCTGGGTGATCTCCTCCTCGTCGGCCAGCATCTTGTCCCGGGCTTCCAGGCAGGCCAGGTGGATCTCCTGGGCGCCCAGGCGGCGGGCGGTGCGGGCGCAGTCAAAGGCTACGTTGCCGCCGCCCAGCACAATGACCCGCTTGCCCATGCCGGTGGGCTGGCCCATGGCGGCGCTGCGCAAAAAGTCGCTGTTGACAAGAACGCCCGGCAGGTCGTTGCCCTGCATGGGCAGGCGCACGCCCTTGTGGGTGCCCAGGGCCAGCAGCACGGCGTCGTAGTCCTGTTTCAGGCCCACAAAGTCGGTGACGCGGCAGCCGGTTTCCACATGCACCCCGGCGTCGTTCAGGTAGCCCGCTTCCTTGGCCACGATTTCCCGGGGCAGGCGGTAGCTGGGAATGCCGTAGGCCATCTGGCCGCCCAGGGTGGGGTAGGCTTCCTTCAGGGTCACATCATGGCCCTGCTTGGCCAGGTAATAGGCCGCCGTCATACCGGCGGGGCCGCCGCCCACCACGCAGACTTTTTTGCCGGTGGCGGGCAGGTGTTTGCTGTTTTTCTTCCACAGGTCGTTGCTGCCGTGTTCAGCGGCATACCGCTTGATGTTGCGGATGGACACCGCCTCGTTCACCTGGCCGCGGCGGCACTCACTCTCGCAGGGGTGGGCGCAGACCCGGCCCAGACATTCGGGAAAGGGCAGTTTTTCATGCACCACGGCCAGGGCCTCGGCAAACTTGCCCTCCTTCACGAACCGCACATAGCGGGGTACATCGGTGTGGGCGGGGCAGGTGGCCTGGCAGGGGATCAGGGTATCTTTTTTCTCCACGGGGGAATACTCGATGATGTCCCGGATGGTGCCGGTGGGGCAGACCTCGGCGCAGGCACCGCAGAACCGGCAGCCGCTGTCCTTCAGCAGCTTGTCGTGCAGGGTGCCCACGTAGGTTTCCATATCCTTTTTGTTGTACTGCAGAACCCCCACGCCCCGCAGGTCGCCGCAGGCACGGACGCACCGGCCGCAAAGGACGCAGCGGTTCATATCGTGGATGATCAGCGGGTTCTGGTTGTTCTGGGCAAAGCCCTTGATGCGGGTATGCATCCGGGTGGCGGAAACGCCCATGTACTGGATGAGGGTCTGCAGTTCACAGCGGCCGTACTTGGGGCAGGTGGAGCAGTCCTCCGGGTGGGCAGCCAGCAGCAGTTCCATGGCCAGCTTGCGCTGGGCGGCAATGCGGGGGCTGTCGGTGGTGATCTTCATGCCTTCCTGTACGGTCAGTTTGCAGGCAGGCTGTACGCCTTCCTGCCCGTCCACCTCCACAATGCACAACCGGCAGGACCCGATGTCCGGCAGGTCGGGGTGGTGGCACAGATGGGGAATGTAGATGCCGTTCTGCAAAGCGGCTTCCAGCACGTTCATGCCGGGGTCCACCTGCAGGCGTTTGCCGTCGATTTCAATGGCAACGCTCATAACCAATCTCCTTTCCGGGTTTTGTATTCCAAAGGCATCCGCAGATACCGGAATTCTTCTGGGCGCGGGGCTGTTCCCCCCTTTGAGCGGGAGATCAGTCGATGCCCTTGAAGGTCTTCTGGGCATAGGCGGCCTTACGCTCCTGCACCAGCTTGATCTTTTCAGGGTCAGAGAAGAAGCCGCCTTGGGTCTGGGCAATCTCTTCCAGATGCTTGGCGCGGCCCTCCACGGTGGTGCGGTCTTTCAGCAGACCGTCCTTCTGGATAACGAACTTCCACTTGCCGTCCTCGGTCTTTTCCAGGGTGCCGCCGGCGCCGCAGACCTGGCACTCGATGGGGTAGTGCAGGCCGTCCCACTGCATTTCGCCCAGCACCAGGGCGTTGCTGTGGCAGTTGGGGCACCAGCCCATGTCCTCTTCGCCCAGCCATTTGCGGTCGGCGGCGGGGGTGGCCACTGCCTGCATGATGTGTTCGCCCAAAGCGCGGGCACGGGCCATCAGCTTGTCGTCCAGCAGGCACTGGGCGGGGGCGGGCACCCGGGTGGCCAGCAGCATATCCACCACCTTCATATCGGTGGTGAACATGGTGGCCTGCAGCCCTTCCAGCGCCATGGACTGCCAGGCGCGGGTGGAACCGCCCACCGAGATCAGGCCCGCGACCCGGTCGCGGTGCTCAATGGCGCCGATGGTCTCCAGGAAGGAGGTTTCGTAGCTCAGGCTGCGGTGGGCAAAGGTCAGGTAGGCGGAAGCGGGCATCAGGTCGTAGGTGGGGACCGAGAAGATCACCGCGTCCTGGTTGAGCATCACGTCCATGATCTTCTTTTTGTCGTCCTTGCCGTCCAGCGTGCAGCCGATGTGCTTGCCCTGGGACATGGCCTTGGTGCAGGCGGTGCAGCCGGAACAGTCCAGAATGTGGAAGCCCCGCAGGTTGATCATGGTCACTTCGGCACCCTGTGCCTCGCAGACAGTCAGTGCCTCTTTCAAAAGAATTTCGCTGTTGCCGTTTTTACGTCCGGCGGCAATGCCCATTACCTTGTATGCCATCTTGTTTTGCTCCTTTTCTTGCTTTCCAAAATCCGTATTTGTGCGGTGTCTCCCGTTGTGATAAAATAAGAGATACAAACCGCTTTGCTATCATTTTAACAATCTTGGGGCGGCCTGCCTATCATCAAGATTTTGGATTTTGACGCTTATCCAACACCAGCCGCCCGATTGTTGTTTATCTCAAAAAAGAACGGAGGAACGCCCATGCAGCCCACCGATTTGCGGGTGGTCAAGACGCTGAAACAGATCGACCAGGCCCTGCTTACCTGCCTGGCCGAAGCCCCCTTTGAGAAGGTCACGGTAGAGCAGCTCTGCCGTGCGGCACTGATCAACCGCTCCACCTTTTATAAGTATTACACCAGCAAATACGACCTGATGGAGCAGTATCTGCAGCGGGCGCTGGACGGGTTCCGCCGCCAGGTGGATGTGGCCTTTGTGAACGCCACGCCGGAGACCATCCACAACCTGCTTTACCAGAAAAATTTCGAGAACACCCTCAAATTCCTTCACAGGCACAAGGCGGAATACACCCTGCTGTGGTCCATTCCCCTGGAGGAAAATGTCTTTGGCCGGATGGTGGACCTGGTGCACGACGCCATTCTGGAAACGCTGCCCGCCGGCAGGGAAGGCCCCGACCCCTACGCCGATTTGTATGCCCGGCTTTTTGCCTCCGACATGATGACGCTGGTGCGCTGGTGGTTCCGCTACGAGGACCGTATCACCGCCCGGGATGTGCAGGACATCATGTGCAAGAATATGAAGCAGGGAATGTTCCGGACCTTCCGGGAGCGGATGCGGGGCCCCGGGGCGCCGGGCCTGTGAAGGCCCCGTCAGCCGCACAGAAGAATCATTACAGGAAACAGCAAAAGGAGCGTTTATCATGAGAATTGCAGTTACCTATGAAAACGGCCGGATCTTCCAGCATTTCGGCCATACCACCCAGTTCAAGATCTATGATGTGCAGGACGGCAAGATCGTTTCGTCCCAGGTGCTGGATACCAACGGCAGCGGCCACGGCGCGCTGGCCGGGCTGCTGGCAGCGCTGCAGGTGGATGCGCTGATCTGCGGCGGCATTGGCGGCGGCGCCCGGATGGCGCTGGCGCAGGCCAACATCCGGCTGTACGGCGGTGTCAGCGGTGACGCGGATGCGGCGGCCCAGGCCCTGGCCGAAGGCCGCCTGACCTTTGACCCCGACGCCCACTGTGACCACCACGGCCACCATCACGAGGAAGGCCATGCCTGCGGTGAACAGGGCTGCGGCGGCCACTGCGGCGAACACTGAACCGCAAAATCCGCCCTGCAATAGAAAAACAGGAAAAAAGCAGCCGCCCCTTCGGGCGGCTGCTTTTGGTGTCAAGGGGGCAGGGCAGAGGTGCGCTGCCGTTAAATGTGCAGGTCTTTGCGGCAAAAGACCGTAATGCCGATGGCATACAGGGCCACAGCCCCGGCCAGCAGGGCAAGAACACCGCCCAGGGCGGCGGTTTCCCCGGCCACGAGGCCGCTGGCATCAAACAGGGTAAAGGCCGTAAAGTATTTGGCGTTTTCGGCTTTGCCGCCGGAGTTGGCCAGCATCTGCAAAACGTACATCAGGGCGGGGATACCGGCGCCGAAGCCCACGCTGTATTTGGCGTCGGAGAAAAGGCAGGAAGCCAGGAAGCAGATGCCCCCCAGGAACAGGTGCAGGCAGAGCAGCCCGGCGTTTACCGCCAGCAACTGGTCCGGCGGCAGTTCCCCGGGAAAACTGCTTTGGGCCACCGCATATTCCAGCACGGTGGCATACCCCAACAGCAGCACAATGCTGCTGATCAGCACGGACATCTGGGTACAGGCGATGGTGCTGCGCCTGACCGGGGCGGCGACCAGCGCCGCCATGGACCCCCGGTCCACATAGCGGGCGATGAGCCCGTTGCCGCGCAGGATGCAGAACACCATGGGGAACACCAGCAGGATAAATCCGTACAGGTAGGAGATCATGAACCCGATGAGGGTGGTGGCACCGGCCTTCATTCCCACGGCGGCCATCATTTCGGGCATGACTTCATAAAAGCTGTCCAGAGTGGCCATCATTTCCGGCTCATACATGGTGATGATGATGGTCACATACAGCGTGATCACGGCGCCGAAAATCAAAAGCAGTTTTACGCTGCCTTTCATTTCGCGCTTATACAAGGTCCAGTTCATCGTGGGCACCTCCTCCGTAATAATGCATGAAGATGTCCTCCAGGCTTTGCCGGGCCGCAACGGTCACCGTCCGGCCATGGCAGACGCCGCCAAAATCCTCCGCAAAGGATTTTGCCAGCGCTTCGGAGTCCAGGGTGACCTGGTAGGAGCGCACGTGCCGTTTGCGCAGCGCTTCCACCGAATCCAGCGTCACGATTTTGCCCTGCCGGATGATGCCCACCCGGTCACAGGTGCGTTCCACCTCTTCAAAAATATGGCTGGAAAGCAGGATCGTTTTGCCCTTGTTCTTTTCTTCCGCAAGCAGTTCCACAAAGCGGCTCTGCATCAGGGGGTCCAGGCCGGTGGTGGGTTCGTCCAGGATCAGGATGTCCGGGTCGTGCATAAAGGCCGCCACAATGCCCAGCTTCTGTTTGGTGCCCTTGCTCATCTTTTTGATTTTGCTTTTGGGGTCCAGCTCAAAGCGGTCCATCATTTCCTTCATGCGGGGAGCGGTTTTCAGCCCCCGGTACCCGGCCAGGAATTTCAGGTATTCCGCACCGGTCATATCGTCAAAAAAGCTGATCTCGCCGGGAATATAGCCCAGATGTTCCTGAATCCGGCAGCGTTCGATCCAGCAGTCCATGCCCCGGATGGTGCAGCTGCCGCTTTTGGGCCGGATAAAGCCCATCAGGTGCCGGATGGTCGTGGTTTTGCCTGCGCCGTTGGGGCCCAGAAAACCGAACACCTCCCCTTCGTTGACCTGGAAGGACACGGCAAAAATGCCTTTGCCGTTGCCGTAATCCCGTGTCAACTTTTCAATGTCAATGGCACTCATGGTTCCTCCTCCTTGTATGTCTTTTTACAGATTCCGCGCCGCAGGGGGCCGCAACACCCTCACGGGCGGAAGGACGCTGTGGTACACAGAGAAACATCCCCGCGCCTTTGCGTATTTTACAGGCAAAGGTCCAGGCTGCGGATGCGGTTTGCCGCCTGTTCGGCCAGCGCTTCGGGCTGCCACAGTTCGGTATGGCCCAGCGCCCACCGGGCGGCCACAAAGGGCGCCCATTCCGCAGGTACGGGCACCCGGTCTTCCGGCAGCAGTTCGGCGTCCACAGGCGGCAGCTGGGCCAGGGCTTTTTGGTTGGCGGCGCTGAGCCATAGCTCAAAGGTCATGGTCGCGTGTACAAAGGCCACCACGTATTTGGCTTTCCGGCGGGCGGCGGCAGGGGTCACCACCGTAAAATAGGAAACATCCAGCTCCCCGGTGTGCAGCGCCGAAACCCGCCAGGTATCCCCTGCCTGGCGGGAAATCTCCCGGGCAGCGGCCCGCAGCAGGGCCAGCAGTTCCCGGTACAGCCCCAGAAGGGCTGTGTTCTGCATGATGGCCCGGTATTGGGCAAAGAGTGTAGCGTCCGGCATAGACAAACCTCCCCCGTGCAGGGCGGCAATCCCCCGGAATCCGGTGCCGCCGATCCCTGTGTTGGCCTTATTGTATTCCGGTCCGGCGGCGCCGTCAATCACCTTTTGCAAAAATACAATGGGGGCGCCCAGGGGCTGCAAGGGCCGCGGCAAAATCTCCCGGACAAAGCAAATGCCACGGCAATGCGATTTTTGAAAATCGCCTTCCGTGGCTTTTTGCATCTATATAATGGCACCAAGGCCTTGTAGGTTGTCTGCTACCGGCCGGGCGATTGCCCTGGCATGGCCGGATGCAGTGGGAAGCGGGTCCGAACTTTCGTGGCCGCTTGTTTGTATGTATATAGCATACCCCGGATTTGTGGCGGACTTATAAAAGCTCTTTGAAGAAATTGGAAAGAATCCATGGCCAAACTGTGAATACCCCGGCGGGGGCTTCGGGGTCAGTGGTCGCCGGGGGCAAGCATGGTGCAGGTGTGCAGCTTATGGTAAAAATAGTCGGCCATGATCTCGGGGGCAACGGGGTGTTCGTCGGCCAGCCAGGTGACGGCGGTGTTGAACAGCGCCCCGATGTACATGTACAGGGAGTACCGCTCCATGGAGGAGGAAGGCATGGTCCCCTCGATGCTTTCGTGAAAATGGTTCAGCTCTTCCAGGATCAGCAGCGAAAACCCCGACCGGCACAGGTCCAGCATATAGCTGCGGTACCGGGCAAAAAACTGAAAACTCAGCAGGATGTTCTCCCGGGCGTACAGTCCCTCGGGGCTTTCGTGGATGCTGCGGCGGAACAGTTCCAGCACATCCCGCACCAGCGTGACCAGCACATCCTCCTTGGAGGCATAGTTCCGGTAAAAGGATGCCCGAGCCACCCCGGCCCCCCGGACCAGTTCGGAAACGGTGATTTCCGCCAGACTTTTGCGCTGCATCAGGGCAAACAGGGTGTTGGTGATATCGCGTTTGACGCGCAGGTTTTCTTCTTTTCTTTTGTCCACGGCGGAATGCTCCTTTTGCGGGGAATGTGAAACACAATCCCGCTCTTTGTCTCATACGCGGGAATTGCCGCTCCCTTGCCAATGTGATACACTTGTCTCGTATTGTATCATGGATTTTCCCGCTGTCAATGGCGGCAGCGGCCCAAACGAAAAGTAAGAGGTTTTTCAAAGATGAAAGTGGCGATTGCGACCGATACCAACAGCAGCCTGACCGGCAAGGAAGCCGCACAGCTGGGCGTTTATCTGCTGCCCATGCCGGTGATGGTGGACGGCAGGGCCTGCCTGGAGGGCATCGATATTACCAATGAGCAGCTGTATGCGGCCATGAAAGAACACAAGGAGGTGTTCTCCTCTCAGCCTTCCCCCGGGCAGCTGCTGGATTTCTGGCAGGGCATCTTCCGGGACGGCTGGGACGAGGTGGTGTACATCCCCATGTCCAGCGGGTTGAGCAACTCCTGCAGCACCGCCATCCAGCTGGCCAAAACCTGCGGGGGCAAGGTTTACGTGGTGGATAACCACCGCATCTCCCTGACCCAGGCGGCCTCGGTGAACAGTGCGCTGGAACTGGCCCGGCAGGGCAAAACGGCCGGGGAGATCAAGGCCTGGCTGGAAGACCGGGCCTATGATGCCAGCATTTATATCACGGTGGATTCCATGGAATACCTGAAAAAGGGCGGCCGCGTCACCCCCGCGGCGGCAGCCTTTGCCACGGTGCTGAACCTGAAACCGGTGCTGACCATCCAGGGGGACAAGCTGGATACCTACGCCAAGGCCCGGGGCATGCAGCAGGCGGAACAGAAAATGGTGGAAGCCCTGAAACAGGACCGCACCACCCGGTTCGGCGCGGTGCCGGATGCCCAGCTGCGGGTGGAAACCGCCGGTACTTTTGAGAGCGAAGAACAGGCCGCCCGCTGGCGTGCGCTGGTGCAGGCGGAATTTCCCGGCATTCCGGTTTCCTATGTACACCTGCCCTGCAGCATTGCCTGCCATGTGGGCATCAACGCGGCGGGCACCGGCATCATGAAAAAAGAGGTGGGCTGAACCGTTGCCTGCCGGACAAAAATACAAGCGGCACCCGCAGGGGTGCCGCTTTTTTGTATGGTCACAAAGCCGCTCACGCTTTGGTCAGCAGTTTGCGGTAGGTCAGGTCCATGCCCAGGGCGCCCAGCGGCGCGGTGATAAGGATGGCCAGCACCGCCACCGAGAGCACCAGCTGCCCGCAGGGCAGGCCCAGGGCCAGCGGCACCGAACCGATGGCCGCCTGCACCGTGGCTTTGGGCAGGTAGGCAATCACGCAGAACAGCCGTTCCTTGCGGTTCAGGGGCGTGCCCAGCAGGCAGAGGCAGACCCCCAGCCCCCGGAACACCAGCGCCAGCAGGATCATGGCCACGGCGGCCAGACCGGCGCTCAGGGTATAGCGGATATCCACCGCCGCGCCCACCAGCACAAACAGCATGACCTCGGCGGCCAGGGCCAACCCCACCAGAATGATCAGCGCAAGGGACGGTAACATAACAAAATCCTCCTTTTTTTGGGCGCAAAAAAGCTGATGCCTTTCTGCGGACGGTACGTTCACAGAAGTCATCAGCTTGTATCAGCGGTTTAGGTTTCCCATGGGAGAACTTCATTCCCGGCGGTTATTGTATCATGGGGCGGCCGGGCTGTCAACCGTTGTATGGGGGGCCTGCGGGGCCCGCCCGTTTCTGGCTTTGCAGATCAGCTGGGTCATGGTGCCCATGGGGCAGTAGACGCACCAGCTGCGGGGCTTGAAGAGCACCATGGTGATCAGCCCCAGCACGGTGGAAGTCAGCATAACGCTGTAGAACCCAAAGGCGAACTGGGCAACACCCGGGTGGAACAGGGTGCCGTGGTAGGCCCAGTGCCAGGGCAGCTTGAAGGTCCACAGCAGGGTGACCACCTGTTTCAGGTCCCGGGCCCCGGCAAACACCAGGTAGGTGTTCCACAGCATCAGGAAGAACATGGCAAAGAAAAACACCAGGAACCCGTAGCGGAATGCCTTGCTTTTCATCCAGCGGGGAATATCCCGCCTGCGGGACAAACCGAACCGCCCGCCCAGCATCCCGAACAGCTGGCCGCGGCCGCAGTACCGGTTGCAGTAGCCTTTGGTGCCGCCCACCGCGGCAAACAGCAGCGGGATAAAAAAGCACAGCAGCCCCAGCCAGGCAAACAGAATGTTGAAAAAGCCCAGCACCAGATACAGGAGCGAAGCGATCCACAGATAATCATACCACTGTTTTTTCATGCTTCGGCCTCCCGGATCTGAATGACGCTGGCGGGGCATTCGGCGGCACATTTGCCGCAGCCCACGCACTTGTCGGGGTTGACCCGGGCCAGTATGCCCCGGACGATCTCAATGGCCTGCAGCGGGCAGACTTTTACACAGCAGCCGCAGGCCACGCAGGCGGTGGTTTACTTCCACCGAAAGATGGATCCACCACCGGCCTTTTTCCTCATACCAGCGGCCCCAGGCCAGGCGGGGCACGGTATCGTCTTTGTCCAGGGTGTGCTCATTGGTCAGGGCCGTAAAGTCGAACCAGGGGGTGCAGGAAAAATAGACCAGGCTGTCGGTGTCGTTTTCCTTTATAAAGACATCCTGGGCGGCATCGGCGCGGCAGGCATGGGCGCAAAATGCCAGCGGGGAAGCCTCCCAGGGCAGGGTAATGATGCGGAAAAGGCTTTCCCCCCGGCGCATGGCGGTAAAACTGGGGTCGGTCCGGTCCAGCAGCACCACCTCTTCGCCGCGCACCCGCATCCGGAAAGCCGGCACCCGGTTCACCGCTTTGGTGCAGAGCCAGATCATCATGTGGTAAAAGGAAACCTGGTTTTCCCGGGCAAACTGCCGCACGGGCGTTACATCTACCGGGATGGTGACCGAATAAAAGGGGTATTCAAACCGGGAAAAGAAGGTGAAGATCTCGTTGCGTTCCCAGTGGTTCCGGTCTATGGTCTGCATAAGCCAATCCTCCGTATAACAAGTCTGTAAGGCCAGTATACGGCATGTATGCCGCGGCGGCAAGACCGCAGCAGGGGGCGGGGCGCGGCAAAGCAAAAATATGCTGCGGCTGCGGTTGTGCAGACAACGGATTTCCCGGGGAAAAAGGACTATACTAACAGCATCGGGAACGCAGAAGCAGACCCGGGAAATGAAAGAGGTGAAAGCCATGGATCTGGAAAATCGAGCATTTTTGAAACTGCGTCCCGTACAGGACGCAAAACTGGCCCAGCTGGTGCAGCCCATGCTGCTGCCGCAGGAAAAGATTCTGCAGCAATACCAGGGCATCCGGGACGGGGTGGTCTTTACCGACCGCCGGCTGATCGCGGTGAATACCCAGGGGGTTACCGGCAAGAAAAAGATGTACGCGGTGCTGCCCTACAGCCGTATTCAGGCTTACACCCTGGAATCGGCCGGGGTGCTGGACTTTGACAGCGAAATGGAGCTGTGGTTTTCGGGCCTGGGCTGCGTTACGCTGGAGCTGCTGGCAGGGTCGGACCTGTTCGCCCTCAGCAGCCTGATGGATCGGGTAATTTTACGGTGAGCCGCTGACGGCGGCAGAAAAGGAGAAATCTTATGGTGCTATATTTCTGGGAGCGCAGTGCTTCGGTATGGATCGCGCTGCTGTACGTTTTAATGGGCGGGCTGCTGCTGGCATTCCCCGCCGCCACCAGTACGGTGTTTGTCTGGGCGCTGGCAGGGGGCGCCGCCTGCTACGGTGTCAGCCACCTGCTGCGCTATCTGCAAACACGCAAAAACGGCGAGGCCTCGGGCGCAGACCTCTTCCTGACGGTGCTGCCGCTGGCCTTTGCGGTATTCGCCATGGTCTGGCCGCAGACGCTGCTGGCCTTCCTGCCGCTGGTGTTGGGTTCGCTGCTTCTTCTGGACGGCGTGGGCAAACTGCCCCTGGCCTTTATGGCCCTGCGGGACCACACCCCGGACGCCACCGCGCTGCTGCTTTCCAGCCTGATCCCGTTGGTGCTGGGGGCCGTGATCGTGGTCAACCCCTTCCAGACGGTGCAGCTGGTAGTACGGATCTTCGGCATCGGGCTGATTGCCGACGGACTGGCGGATTTCGCCGCCGTCCTCACCGCCCGCCGTACCGGACTGCACTGAACCGGAATTTACCAGCCGCCGACCCGCCGGGCCGGCGGCCTTTTTTGACCCCGGGCCCTTCCCGTTGGTCAGACAACCGCTTTGTGCAGCCATAAAGCGTATACTGTGATTACAGGGCAGGGAAGGACCCAGCCCACAGGAAAGGTGGAACACTATGAACAAAACCACAAACCATGCACCCATCCCCGCAGCCAACGAAGCGATTCTGACCGCGCTGCGTAAAGTCCATAACATCGCATCCCCCGCCTCCACCGCACCGGAAGATCTGAAGCGGCAGCGGCTGGGGCAGGAAGCCCTGGGCCGTCTTCTGACGCCGCCCATCGGCTTCAGCTGGGAGCCCTTTGAGGTGGACGGCATCCCCGCAGCCTGGGTCCGGCCGGAAGGCGGCCACGACCGCAGCAAAATGATCCTGTACTGCCATGGCGGCGGCTACACCAGCGGTACCCTCGGGTACGCGCGGCTGTTGGCCTCCCGGATGGCCCTGGCCACCGGGTACGAAGTGTTGGCGTTCCAGTATCGTCTGGCGCCGGAACACACCTATCCCGAAGCACTGGAGGACGCACGCCTGATTTGGGAGTATCTGATGTTCCTGGGTTGGGGTGCCAGAGAGATTATCCTGGCCGGCGATTCCGCCGGTGGGAATCTGGCGCTGGAACTGGCCCTGGATCTGCGCAACGCACAACGGATGCTGCCCTCGCGGCTGATCCTGTTCTCGCCCTGGACCGATATGACGGCCACGGCGGACAGTTACACCGAGTGTGCGGACAAAGACCCGCTGCTGACCCGGGAATACATTGAGGCCGTGCGGGAAGCTTACGCCCCCGGCGCGGACTGGCACGAGGCCTGCTACTCTCCCTTATTTGCCGACCTGCGGGGGCTGCCGCCCACGCTGATCCAGGTGGGCGGACGGGAGATCCTGCGGGACGACTCCACCCGGCTGTATCAAAAATTGCAGGAAGCCCAGGTGCCCGCCGTCCTGCAGACCTGGCCCGATATGTGGCACGTTTTCCAGATGTTCCCGCTGAAAGCAGCGGGGGAAGCAATGGAGCAGATGGCGCAGTTCCTGGAGAATCTGCGCTGAAAGAACCGGTGTTTCCGGCCCGGCAGGTATAGAACCCGCCCGGGTGGGGAACACCGGATGTATGAAACAAACTAAAACAGAACAAGGAACACGCCCGCTGTTGTTTGCGGCACACCTGGTGATGGAACGGTTCTTACAAGCATAACAAAACGGGGTGTACCAATGACAATATGGGTAGTGGCGGCGGTGGCCGCAGTGATGTTTGCCAGCTGGCGTGGCGGAACACGGACGGCGCTGGCCGGCATAGGCTGGTATGAGCTGTTTTTTCTCTTCCTCAGCAGCGCCTTCCTGGGCGACTGCTTCGAAACGGTCTTTGTCTTTCTGCGTACCGGCGTCCTGATGAGCCGCAGCAGCCTGCTGTACGGTCCCCTCAGCCTGGTATGGGGCCTGGGCGCCGTGCTCATGACCCTGGTGCTGGTCCCGCTGGCACGCCGGGGCACCCCGGTGCTCTTTGCCGGGGGCGTGGTGCTGGGCGGCGGGTTCGAGTATCTGGCCAGCTGGGTGCTGGAAAAAGTCACCGGCCGGCTGTTCTGGGACTATTCCCGGATGCCTTTCAATCTGGACGGCCGCACCAATCTTCTGTTCGCCCTCTTCTGGGGCGCGGCGGGGGTGTTCTGGGTCCGGCTGGCAGCCCCCTGGCTGCTGGGCTGGCTGCGCCGGGTACCCCGCCGTACCGGGCAGGCTCTGGCGCTGACGGTGGCTTTGCTGCTCACGGTGGATATGGGCCTTTCGGCCGCGGCACTGCTGCGGATGGAAGAACGCAGCCGGGGGCTGACCGCCTCCAACACGGTGGAACAGGCGCTGGATGTATGGTACACCGACGCAAAACTGGAACACCGTTACCGCAACATGCAGCTGCCGGGCCAGGTCCTGGTATTCTGACCACTTTTTACACCGGCGCCGGGTACGGCGCCCCCCAACGGGGAGGTATTTCCATGAAAAAATTCGGATTCATTCTGTTTCCCGCCATCTCTCTGGGCGTGGGGGCGCTGGCAGGCTTCCTGACAAAGGACAGTCTGGCCAATGTCTATCCGCTGCTGGAAAAATCCTCGCTCACACCTCCGGGTTGGGTGTTCCCCATCGCCTGGACGGTACTGTACCTGCTCATGGGCATCGGCATGGCGCTGGTGGAAGCCCGGGGCGGTCCCGAACGCTCCCGCGCGCTCACCCTTTTTGGCATCCAGCTGGCGCTGAACTTCGGCTGGAGCCTGCTCTTCTTCAACAGCGGTGCCTATCTGTCGGCGCTGCTCTGCCTCATCGTCCTGTGGGTGATGATCCTGGCCATGGCCGGGTCCTTCGCCTCGGTCAGCCGCCTGGCGGCCTGGCTGCAGATCCCCTACTTACTGTGGGTGGCCTTTGCAGGCTACCTGAACGCGGCGGTCTGGGTGCTGAACTGGTAAAAATCTTCGGTTTCGTTGTTCAGCCCACCGAAATCACCCCACAAAACCCGTATACTGATAACACGCTGATGGCAGGCAGGGCCTGCCGGGGGCGGAATTTCCAACACAACACACCCGGCGGGCAGCTCCCGCCGGTACAGGAGGTACACGATGTACTACACCAATGGTAATTATGAAGCATTCGCCCGTCCCCGCAAACCCGCAGGGGTGGAAAACAAACAGGCCTGGCTGGTGGGCAGCGGGCTGGCCAGTCTGGCCGCCGCGGCCTTCCTCATCCGGGACGGTCAGATGGAAGGCAGCCGCATCCATATTCTGGAGGAGGCCGAACTGCCCGGCGGCGCCTGCGACGGCATCCTTCGGCCCGATATCGGGTTCGTGATCCGGGGCGGCCGGGAGATGGAGAACCACTACGAGTGCCTGTGGGACCTCTACCGGTCCATCCCCTCGCTGGAAAAAGAGGGGGAGAGCGTACTGGACGAGTTCTACCGCCTGAACCACGATGACTCCAACATCTCCCACAACCGCGCCACCCTGGAGCGGGGCCGCAGCGCCAACACCGGCAACCGGTTTGAGCTGGAGGACGAAGCCGCCCTGGAACTGATGGCCCTCTTCTTCACCCCCGACGAGCAGCTCTACAACAAGACCATCGACGACGTGTTGGGAGAATCCTTCTTCCGCTCCAACTTCTGGCTCTACTGGCAGACCATGTTCGCCTTCGAAACCTGGCACTCCGCCCTGGAAATGAAGCGGTACCTGCAGCGGTTTTTGCACCACATCGGCGGTCTGCCCGACCTCTCGGCGCTGAAATTCACCAAGTACAACCAGTACGAATCCCTCATCCAGCCGCTGGTGGCCTATCTGCAGCAAAACGGCGTGCAGTTTGAGTACGGCGTCCGGGTGCGCAATGTGCTGTTCCACTTCCTGCCCGGCAAAAAGGTGGCCCACCAGCTGGTGCTGGAACGCCACGGCCACCCCGAAACGGTGGAACTGACCGAGAATGACCTGGTCTTTGTGACCAACGGTTCCTGCACCGAAGCCAGCGTCCTGGGCGACAACGACCACGCCCCCGAACTGGATATGGAATCCGGCCAGGGTTCCAGCTGGGAACTGTGGAAGAACATCGCCGTGCAGAATCCCGCTTTCGGCCGCCCGGAGGTGTTCTGCTCCAACATCGAAGCCACCAAGTGGGAATCCGCCACCGTCACCCTGCTGGATGACCGCATCGCACCCTATGTGCAGCAGGTCTGCGGCCGGGACCCCTACGCGGGCAAGGTGGTCACCGGCGGCATCGTGACTGTCAAGGACTCCGCCTGGCTCATGAGCTGGACCTTCAACCGCCAGCCCCACTTCAAAGCCCAGCCCGAAGGCCAGCTGGCAGGCTGGATCTACGGCCTTTACCCCGAACGCCCCGGTGACTTTGTGGGCAAGCCCATGGAGGAATGCACCGGCGCCGAGATCTGCATGGAATGGCTCTACCATCTGGGTGTGCCGGAAACCGAGATCGAGGCCCTGGCCCGGGAATCCGCCAGCACGGTACCCTGTATGATGCCGTACATCACCGCCTTCTTCATGCCTCGCCAGGCGGGGGACCGCCCCGAGGTGGTGCCTGAAGGCTGCGTGAACTTCGCCTTCCTGGGCCAGTTCACCGAAACGCCCCGGGACACCGTCTTTACGGTGGAATACTCGGTACGCACGGCCATGGAGGCCGTCTACACCCTGCTGGATGTGGAACGGGGCGTGCCGGAGGTGTTCGGCTCGGTATACGATGTACGGTGCCTGCTCAACGCCACCCACTACCTGCTGGATGGCCGCAAGCTCACCGATATGAAGCTGCCCTTGCCCTACAAGCTGGCCCTCCACGCCGGTCTGGAAAAAGTCCAGGGTACCACCCTGGAAAAACTGCTTACCACCTATGAACTGATCTGACCGGCCGCGCCGGAGGAGGAACCATGAAACGGAACGCCATTCAAACCTGGGAAGCTGCCGCCTGCCAAAGAAGTTTTGCCGAGGGCATGGTAACAGGGGCCATGATCACCGGCCTGGGGGCGGCAACCCTCATTGCCCCGCTGCTGGGCTGGCTGCTGGGTCTTACCCGCACCGCCCGCACCGAACACCGGGGCAGCGGTACCACCCCTGAATAAATAGAAAAAGTGCCTTCCGCTGACCGGCGGAAGGCACTTTTGCGTGGAATGGTTATTCGTCGTTGGGGTCGGGTTCGTTTTCGGTAATGGGCATCTCCACCAGCAGCTCAAAGCGGCTGCGGTCAAAGCGGAGCAGCCCCTCGTCCCGCATTTTGCACAGTTCGTTGGACAGGGCGCTGCGGTCCACAAACAGGAAGTCCGCCAGGTCCTGCCGGTTCAGCGGGATCACAAAGGTGCGGCTGCCCGCCTTGTGGTACTGGGCCGAAAGATAATCCTGCAGCCGCTCCCGCATGCTGCGGCGGGTGCTGTCCTCCAGTTTGCGGGTCAGGTACTGGCCTTTCTGGGCCACCGCCAGGGTCAGGTTCTGCAAAAAGCGGATCTGGGTGGGGGCGGTCAGCACGTTTTTGCGCAGCAGCTGGTCCACGCACAGGTACAAAATTTCGGTGGGTTCCTCGGTGGCAATGGAAAGATGCAGCCGGTACCGGCCCACGGCGTTCAGTTCGCCCACCGTGTCCCCGGCCTGCAGCACATACAGCAGGTTGTTGTTGCCGTTGCTGTCAATATGGGCCAGGTGCAGGCTGCCCGAAAGGATGATCCCAATCTCGGGGAACAGGTCCCCGTCCTGGGCCACCACCGTCCGGCGGGGATACCGCACCCGGCGGGGGCACATGGCCGCCACCGTTTGCAGGATCTCCTCGTCGGTCATGTTGCGGAACAGCATCCCTTTTTTCAGCAGCTGCAGATCCAGTTCTTTTTCCATGGTTTTGCACATCCCTTTCTCTATACAAAACAAACAAAGGTATAGGCTCCGTTTTGTGCGGAAGCGTCTCAACAAATGGATGTCCCGGCTTTTCCCAGGGCATTTTTACCCCTGCTGCGGGGGGCACTTTTGCCGCCCCAGAAGGTTGGCCGCGGCAATAAAGGCGTCGGCCTTTTCGTAGTCGGGTTTGGTGCACAGGCTCACCGCCACATACACCGCCGCCGAAAGACTGACCCCCAGAATGACCTGTTGGGCGGACTGGGCGGCCCAGAAGGAGGGCAGCGGCAGCCCCGCCGAGATCAGCAGATTGTACAGGCAGTAGCTCAGCCCCACCACCATGGAGGCCATGGCCCCCGGGGCGTTGCCGCGTCGCCAGACAAAACCGGCCACCAGCGGCACAAACACGCCGGTGTTGATCAGCGAGTCCATGGTGGACATGACGGCGGCGGAGATGCCCACAAAGGCGATGGCGCCCAGCACCGGGGGCAGATAGTTCACCACCACCGCCGTGACCACGCCGCCCTGGGGCAGGGTGAGAAAGAGCACCAGCCCCGCCATGCCGGTAAGCACCACGATCAGGTAAAGGGGAATGTAGGCAAAAAAGCTCAGGACGGTCATTTTGCGGGCGTCCCGGTCGGTGCGGGCGGCAGAGATGCGCTGCCATACGTTGGCCTGGATCATCCAGGCGCAGCCGAAAGTGATGATGTACATGGCATAGCGGGAAGTGCCGGAGGTAATGTCCATATAGCCGTCCTTGCCGGCGGCAGCTGCCGCCGCTGCAATGGGCGCCAGCCCCCCGGCCCGGGTCAGGGCCGTGATAAAGACCAGCACGGCCGAGAGCACCAGCAGCACAAACTGGATGATATCGGTCAGGACCACGCCGCGGAACCCGCCGAACAGGGAGTAGATCAACACGATGCCGGTGCCCGCCAGCACGGCCGGCTCATAGTCCAGGCCCAGATAAGTGCCGAAAAAGTCCCCGACGCCCACCATCTGGGAAGCGGCCGAGAAAGTCATGAAAATCAGGATCATCACCGAGAGCACTTTGGAAACACTCTCGGAATAGCGGGCGGCCATCATCTTGCCCTGGGTCGGGTAACCCACCCGGCGGATGGCTTTGGCGCCCACGATCATCAAAAAGGTGGCGATCAGCACCGGCGCGCCGTAATACCAGAAGGCGCTCAACCCGTCGGTATAGGCCAGATCCGCGGTGGAAAGGGCCGACCCGGCGCCCCACCAGGAGGCAATGAAGGTGATGGACAGGGCCCAGAAAGGCAGGCTGCGTCCCGCAAAAAAGTAGTCCAGCACGTTCTGGTTGGCTTTGTCTTTGGATACGGCAAAAAGCAGGACTGCAAAATACACCAGCAGCCCGATCAGCGAAGTGATCTGTAAGGTGTTCATAAGGGGACCGCCTGTGCAAATATCCGGGCAAAGGGGGGGGGAGGTCATGCCCCGCCGAATGTTTCCGCACGGTCCAGCAGTGCCTGCAGTTCCGTCACAAACCGGCAGAGGTGGAACCCGTCGCAGACGGCGTGGTGTACCTGCACGGCCAGGGGCAGCAGGCAGCGGTCCTGCTCGGTATAGTAGCGGCCCATGGTGAAGATGGGCAGCAGATAGTCGTACCCGTTGCGCAGATTGAGGTTGAACCCTTCAAAGGAAGCCCAGGGCACCATGGAAACGGGGAAGGTGTTGCCGGGTGTGTGGGGCTTGGGCTCCATGCCGGGCAGGGAGCCGTAGGTTTGCAGGTCCTGCTCATAGTGGTGCAGAAACCGGGTGAAATCGGGGTCATACTCGGTCCAGATGTTGGAGAAAGTCTCGCTGTCCCGGTGGAACACCATGTGGCAAGGCAGCATCCGGTCATAAATACCCGGCTCGCCCGCCTCGTTCAGGGCGGTGCGGAATTCCTCGTGCCGGTTCACCACGGTGGCCAGGGCGTACAGCATGGCCGGGTACGGCTTGACGCCCTGCCGCCGCAGGGCGGTGATGTCCAGCTTTACGGTCATGCTGTAGGTGCAGGGCACCGCCGAAAAATAGTGGTCGTAATATTCTTTGCGGGCCCAGCCCTGCAGGTCGATTTTGTGGAATGCCATATCGTCCGCACCTCTTTGTGATGTGTCTTTCGGTGATTATACCACAAATCCCGGCGCAGTGGGCATTTTTTGAAAAATCATACCAGAAGCAGTCGTGCCGGCCACTGTTCCAGCGGACCGATGCGCGGGGCATTGCCCCGTACCGTGCCCGCGAAATCGCGGCCCGGTTCCAGCGGGGAGCCGTCGGGGTTGGTGTACGGCTGTTCCGGCTCAAAGGCAAGGCCCAGGGCGGCGGTGGTCACAGGCTCGCCCACCTGGTCGGCGGTAAGGGCGGCCAGGTCGGTTTCCAGCCAGTAATGCCCCTGGGCTTCCACCACCGCCAGCCGCACCGGCCGGTCGGTCATCACCCGGGCGTCCTTCTCGTGGGACCAGGGGGCGGCGCCGTTCAGGTACAGGTTGCTGCGCACCGTCATGGGCAGGGTACGGCCCAGGTCGGCGGCGGGGGTATCGTCCCGGGTGCTGCGCGCGGGGGCTTCGGCGCTGTAGGATTCATAGGCTTTGGTGCCGTATTCGCCCCGCACCGCGTCGGTGCCCTCTCCCCGTAAAAAGATGTTGTTCAGGAACCGGTCGTCCCCGCCGTAGACCAGCATCATGCCCGCCACCCGGGTGGAATGGGGCTGGTGATAGGGGGTAAAGCGGTTGGTATCGGGCGTGGCAAAGAGTTTGCCCGCAAACAGGTTGTGCAGGCAGGCTGTGCCCTGGGATACATCCAGAAAACTGGAAGCGGACAACAGCAGATTGTTTTCCACCAGGCAGGGCCCGTGGCAGACTTCCAGAAACAGATCTTCCTCCGGTCCGTTGCGGAAAAAGGCGTTGCTGCGCACCACGGCCCCCTGGGCCTGCCAGTCCAGCCAGAGCCCACGGACACAGTGGTGGATCGCGTTGCCCTCGATCAGAACATCGATGGCGGCGTGCAGCTTGATACCGGCGATCTCGGCCCCGGTGAACCGCTGCCCCAGGGCAATGTGGTGGATGTGGTTGCCGGTGATGCGGCAGAAAGCGCCGCCCATGCAGCCTACAATACCCGCCTGCCCGCAGTTCCAGATCTCGTTGCCGCGGACGATGTGCCCGCCGATGCGTTCACGGCACCAGCCGTTCCACAGGGCGGAAAAGATCATCTCGGTGTAGGTCTGGGCGCCGCCCTTGTCCGGGTTCCGGCTCCAGCGGTTGTCTTTGGGGTCCCGGTTTTTGCCCAGGCTGATGCCGCAGCACTTGGCGTCGTGGATGCGGCAGTTTTCGATCACCCAGCCCTTGCTCCAGTGGGGGCCTACGGCGCCGGGCTGGAAAGCGGTGGGCGGCGCCCACTGGGTAGCGGCGCAGCAGCACTCCACCCCGGAAAGGGTAATGTAATGGATGCCTTCCTCCCGGGGGAAGAAGCAGAAGGGCCGCACACTGATCTCCACGGTCAGCGTATTGGGGTCCTGCCCGTGGAACCGGGCGTAGAACACGGTCCGGCGGGGCAGCACTTCGGCAAACCATTCCCCGTCCCGGCCGGAAGTCCCGGCCATCAGGTCATCCAGGGAGGCCGCTTCCGCCAGGGCCTGGCCGTCGGCAAACACTTCCCCGGTGTGGTGGGTCTGGCCCAGGCCGTCGAACCAGTCCCCGGCCAGCACTTCCTTATAAGGGTTGAAATCCCCGAAAAGAGCGTTGTCCGCTTCGGCACGCCAGACGCCGCTGCCGCAGGGCTGCCAGCCGGTCAGCGGTTCGGCGGCGGTGATCACCGGCCACTCCCCTTCGGCGCCCCGGTAACAGATGCGCGCTTCGTCGGAACTGCCGCCCCGTGGCGGCGATACCCATTCCCGGTAGATGCCGCTGTGGATGAGGACGGTGTCCCCCGGCTGTGCGGCGGCCGCGGCGGCCCCGATGGTGGAAAAAGGCCGGGCGGCGGAACCGTCCCCCGCCGGTGCGGCCTGCTGTGCCACATGGTAGATCATAATGGTGTCCCTCCTGTGTGGATTGTGGAGTATGCCCCCAGCGTAACACAGCCCGGCGGGGTTTCCCATGCCCGATTTTGCGGTAAACCTACACAATTTTGTCCTCTCATGCTATAATGACGGCAAAGAAATGCACAGGCGGCGGGAAAGGCGGGACCGGAATGGAAGAAATGGCGCTGCAAGGCATATCGCCGGTGTTTATCGGCTGGCATGACTGCGGGCAGGTACTGCATACCCACCGCAGCCAGAGCTATGGCCGCCGTGTGGTGCGCCACTACGAGATAGAGTATATTGTCTTTTCCCACAGCGGGTACATCCTCACCGACGGGCTGCCCCTGCAGACCATCCCCCATACGGTGTTTGTGCGCCGCCCCGGTATGGAGGCGGAGGGCGGCGGGGTACAGCAGCGGGTATTTCTGCAAGCTGTTCAAAAAGGTCACCGGGCTGAGCCCGCTGCAGTATGTGGTGCGCTGCCGGCTGGAACAGGCCAAAAAGCGGATGATGACCACCCGGGACCCGCTGGAAACCATCATGCTGGAGGTGGGGTTCCACAATTACGGGTACTTCTGGCGGATGTTCAAGGCGGTGTACGGCCTTTCGCCCCAGGCGTTCCGGCAGCAGGGGCAAAACGGTTTGCCCCCCGGGCAGGAAAACGACCTCCGCCCCCATTGACAGCGGCCCCGAACTGTGATAGTATGGCAGATGCGAAAGCTATATTTTTCCTTGTGGGTGAGATAAACAAGGGGAAATATAGCTTTTTCTTTTTACCACCCAAACACGCAGGAAAAGAGGAATCCCGATGCAGCAGTCTTTTATGAAAACCAAACCCATTGTGCCGCTGGTGCTCTCCATGTCCTTGCCCATGGTGATCTCCATGATGGTGGCTTCCCTGTACAACATTGTGGACAGCTACTATGTGGCCAAAATCAGTGAGGATGCCATGACGGCCCTTTCGCTGGTGTTCCCGGTACAGAATCTGATCAACGCCGTCACCATCGGCTTCTCCATCGGCGCCAATGCGGTGATCTCCTATCACCTGGGCGCCCAACAGGGGGACAAGGCCGATGCCGCCGCGGCCCAGAGCCTGGTGTACAACGCCCTGCACGGGGCCATCCTGACGGTGGTATGCATCGGGGCGGCCCCGGCCTTCCTGGGGCTGTTCACCACCGACGCCGCTGTGGTGGACCTGGGAGTGCGGTATTCCCGCATTGCCTTTGCCTTTGCGGTGATCATCGGCATCTCCATGTCCATGGAAAAAATGTTCCAGGCCACCGGCAAAATGCTGATGACCATGATCTGCATGATGTCCGGCTGTGTGGCCAATATCCTGCTGGACCCGGTGCTCATCTTTGGCTGGGGGCCCTTCCCGGCTATGGGCATCGAGGGCGCGGCCCTGGCCACCGGTCTGGGCCAGACTCTCAGCCTGATTATCTATGCGGTGTGCTACTTCACCGCCAGCCTGCCGGTGCGCATCCGCTTTACGGCCCATACCTTTGACTGGCGCCTGACCAAAAGAATGTACGCGGTGGGCATTCCGGCCGCTTTGAACCTGGCGCTGCCCTCGCTGCTGATCTCCTGCCTGAATATGATCCTGGCGGGCTATTCCCAGGTGTATGTGCTGGTGCTGGGCGTGTACTATAAGCTGCAGACCTTCCTGTATCTGCCGGCCAACGGCATTGTACAGGGCATGCGCCCCATCATCGGGTACAACTTCGGCGCCCGGGAGTATGGCCGGGTGCGTAAAATATACCGTGTGGCCCTGGCCCTCTCGGCGGGGATCATGGCGGTGGGCACCCTGCTCTGCTGGCTGGTGCCCGAACAGCTGATCGGGCTGTTCTCCACCAGTCAGGCGACCATCGACGCCGGCGGTACCGCCCTGCGGATCATCAGCGCGGGATTTGTGATCTCGTCGGTGTCCATCATCTCCTGCGGTGCGCTGGAAGGGCTGGGCATGGGGGTGCCCTCGCTGGTCATTTCCTCCCTGCGGTATGTGCTGCTCATCCTGCCTCTGGCCTTTGTGCTCAGCTGCCTGTTGGGGGCGGTGGGCGTGTGGCACGCTTTCTGGCTCACCGAGGCAGTGACCGCGGTCATGGCCGGGGTGCTCTACCGCCGCAAGGTGGCCGCTCAGACCTGCGAATAAAACAACCCCCGGCGCCTACGCGCCGGGGGTTTGTTTTGGGCATGCCGCAACCGGCCGCCGGTCACTTTACTGAAAATTAACTTTCATTTTACTGCTTCATGGTGGAGAAACTTTCATAAACAGCCTACAATGAAACCGTACCCCGCAAGAGGGTATCACAAACGGAGCAAACGATATTGGGGAGGCAATCCACTATGAATCCGACGCAAACCAGAATGAATCAGTCCCAGAAACTGATGGTCTTTGTGCTGACCATGTCCCTGTACGGTCTGGCGACCCTGTTTACCGAATTGATCCCGAAATTCCAGGTAGGCCTGGTGGAATTTTCCGTAGAATATTTCCTGTTCATCCCGCTGGTGCTGGCCATGCTGTTCGACCCCCTGTCGGCGGCGCTGGGCGCAGCCACCGGTGAGCTGGTTTTCAGCGAGATCATGCTGGGCCAGTTCGGCGGCCTGGGCGAACTGGAAAAGTTCATCACCGTCACCCTGGGCGTTTACCTGGCGGGCCGTCTGGTCCGTGACCCCCGCGACACCCGCATGGTGGGTATTGCGGCGTTCCTGGGCACCGGCGCCCAGCTGCTCATGGGCACCATCGTGGATATCTGCAAGGTGCAGTTCGCCGTGGAGGACTTTGAGGCCGTGGCCGGTCTGCCCGAAAGCGTCTTTGCCACCGAGGGCTTTGCCTTCCTCAACGACCTGCTGTTCTCCGGCATCTTCTTCTGCCTGCTGCCCACGCTCTACCTGGTTCCCAAACTCTACGGCAAGATCGAACCGCTGCTGGGCATGAGCCCCCGCACGCCGGAAACCGCCGCCCCCGCCCTCAGCGGCAAAACGCTGGCGGGCTGCGCCGTGGCCTTTGTGTGCGCTGTAGTTGCCGAGATGCTGGCCACCAGCGGCCTGGAACTCATCGACTGGGAAGCTTCCTGGGCCGAGAGCGGCACCTCCTTTGCGGTGGGCATGATCGTGGCCGCCGTGCTGGCCCTGGCCGTGCTGGTGGTCATGAAGAAAAAGGCTGAGGCGAAGTAAGATACCATGGCCATCATCGAAATCCAGGATCTTTGTTATACCTATCCCGGTGCGGCGCAGCCCACGCTGGACCATCTGGACCTGACGGTGGAACCGGGGGACTTCCTGGCCATCGTGGGCAACAACGGCTGCGGCAAATCCACTCTGTGCAAGGTGCTCAACGGGCTGATCCCCCATTTTATCACCGGTACCTTTACCGGTTCGGTGAAGGTGGCCGGGCAGGACACCCTGCAAAGCGATGTGGGGGACCTGGCCCGCAAGGTGGGCTATGTCTACCAGGACTTTGAGAACCAGATCGTCCGGCCCACGGTGCTGGACGACGCCTCCTACGCCTGCCTGAACTACGGCATGGAGGACTATCAGGCCCAGGGCCGGCAGGCGCTGGCCCGGTGCGGCCTGCAGGGGCGGGAGGAAGAGTACGTCTGGCAGCTTTCCGGCGGGCAGACCCATCTGCTGGCGTTGGCGGGGGCGGTGGCCCTGGGACCCGATATCCTGATTTTGGACGAACCCATCGCCCAGCTGGACCCCGGCCACGCCGACCGCATCTACGGCGTACTGCGGGAACTGAACGAAAAATGGGGCAAGACCATCCTGGTCATCGAGCACCATACCGAGTACATTGCCGACTACTGCAAACATGTGCTGCTGCTCAAGGAGGGCCGCGTCCGCTGGATGCTGCCCACCCGCCAGGCCCTGGCCCGGGTGGAGGAACTGCAGCAGAGCAACATCTTCCCGCCCCAGGTGACCCAGGCAGGCTACGCCCTGCAGCAGCGGGGGTTGCTGGCCCCGGGGCAGGCGCTGCCCACCACGGTGGCGGAAGGCAAAACCGCCTTTGCCCCGCTGGCGCGCACCTCCATTCCCCGGGAAAACCCGCCCCGCCCCCAGCCCGGCCCCGAAGCCGCCGCCCTGCACGGGGTAACGGTGGCCTACCGCAGCGTCAAGGGGGAACCCCGGGTGGTCTTTGAGGGACTGGACCTGACTTTCCGCAAAGGGGAAAAGATCGCCCTCATCGGTTCCAACGGGGCGGGCAAATCCACCCTGATGAAACTGCTGGTGGGGCTGCTCAAACCCAACAAGGGCAGCGTTTCGCTGGAAGGCACACTGCTGCGGGATACCAAACCGGAGGACCTTTCCCGCCGCATCTCGCTGGTCTACCAGAACCCCGAACAGATGTTCATCAAGGACAGTATCCGGGCGGACATTGCCTACGCCATGCAGGTGCGGGGGGTGGACCGGTGGCAGCAGAAAACCGACGCCCTGCTGGAACGGTTCCGCCTGACCGAACTGGCGGACCGGGACGGGCGGCTGCTCTCCGGCGGGCAGATGCGCCGGGCCAGCCTGGCCATCGGCGTGGCGCTGAACCCCGGCATTCTGCTGCTGGACGAACCCACCGCCAACCTGGACATTGCCACCCGGCGGGAGATTCTGCACACCCTCAACGATATGAAAGAAATCACCGAAACGGTGCTCATCGCCACCCACGATATGCAGCTGGTCTGCGAGTGGGCTCAGCGGATCATCGTGCTTTGCGGCGGTCAGGTGGTGGCGGACGGCACCCGGGACGAGATCTTCGGGGATGCCGCCCTGGCGGCCCGGGTGGGCATCCGCCCGCCGGAGATCTTCACCATGGGCCGCGCACTGGAGGAACAGGCCCTGTGCTACACAGTGCCGGAATTCCTGCGGCAGTTTGAAGGAGAGAATGCGGTATGATGCAAAAACTGTCTGAAAACATCCTGGACAAATTCTCCATGGATTTTCTGCGCAACCAGGTGCTCAAAAACGCCTACGGCAACAACGATACCGTCATTGCCGCCCGGGACCCCCGGGTGCTGCTGGTGTGGTATCTCTTCTTCGGGCTGGTGCCCTGGTTCGTGCAGGATACCGCCTTTCTGCTGGGGTGCTTTGTGCTGGTCATGATCACCACCCTGCTGGCCCGGGTGGCGGGGCTGGTACTGCTGCTTTTTGCGGTGGGGGTCTTTTCCCAGACGGGCTACCTGCTGCTGGCTACCTGGCTGTTCGGGGGCGATGCCTCCGCCATTGCGCCGCTGCTGGTGCTCACCCTGAAAGTGGCCACCATCTCGCTGGCGTCGGTCACGGTATTCTCGGGGCTGGACCCCGACCGGCTGGCCAACGGCCTCATGTGGTACGGCTGCCCGGAACGGCTGTCCTTCTCCATCTCCTACGCCTACCGCATCCTGCCCATGCTCATGGAAGAATTCCAGAACGTGCTGCTCAGCTACCGGCTGCGGGGCAACCCGCCCGCCCACGATACCTTTACCGGCAAAGTCAAATACCTGGCCTATCAGGTCAAGATCATCATGGCCGCCTTCTATCCGCTCATGCTCAACACCGCCAAGCGCAGCCGCACCACGGTGGAAGCGCTGGAACTGCGCGGCTACCGTTACGCCGCCACCAACAAGACGGTGCGGCGCATCAAGCTGGCCGGCATGCACCTCACCTGGGACGACGGCATTTTCGCCGCTGTGTCGGTGCTGTGGGTGGCTGTCACCGTGCTGCTGGCCGGCCTTGTGTAACAGGAGGAAGAACCATGTATCTGGATTTTCATACCCACGGCAAGCTGGCCAAAAAGCTGCCTTTTTCTCAGGAATACACCCACTGGCTCTTTGGGGAAGCCCGCTCTGCCGGGCTGGATGCCCTCTGCCTGACCGAGCATTTCAACACCTGGGGCTTTGCCGAACTTTACCGCTATATTGCCTCCCAATCCGAACGGGAGGGGGATACCCTGGTCTTTGACGGGCTGCCCATCTTCCCCGGCATGGAGACCGACATTGCCGAGGGCGGGCATATCCTGTCGGTAGGCCCCATGGAAGCCATCCTGGAACTGAACCGCCGCCTGGAACCCTACAAGGCCAAGGGGAACTTTCTGCCCTTTGCCCGGCTGATGGACCTGTTTGCGGAATACCCCGTCTTTGTGGGCGGGGCCCATCCCTTCCGGGCCGGGGGGCATATCCCCGAACTGCCCACCGACCAGCTTACCCGGCTGGATTTTCTGGATATGAACGGCAAGGACCTGGCCGAGGACCGGGAGCGCACCCGGCGGCTGACCACGGGGCTGGGCAAGGCCCTGGGCCTGCCGGTGGTCAGCGGCAGCGATACCCACCAGGCCGTGCAGTACGGCTGTGTGCGCACCCGTTTTGCCGAATCTTTCAACACGGTGGAAGCCCTGCGCCGGGCGGTGAACGGCGGCGCGTACGAGATCTGCATCTCGGATAACGCCGCCCGCCAGGTGGCCACGGCGGCGCTGCTCAAACGCTCCCTCAAGGAGATCCACGCCCTGGGCGGTGACTATGTTTCGGTGCTGCTGGGCAAAGAACCTGCCTGGGCTGCCCAATACGCCCCGGCTGTGGTATAATAGTCCCATCATCTTTCCCAGGGAGGGTACCCCATGCCGCTGCAGTTTCCCCAAAGTCCCGAAAAACTGACCCCCGCCGAGCGCCGCCTGCTGGAATTTATCGAGAGTCACCGGGAAGAATTTCTCTTTATGACCATCGGCCAGCTTTCGGCGGATTTGGGGGTGTCGGAGGCGACAATCTCCCGGTTTGCCCGGCATCTGGGCTGCCAGGACTTCAAGCAGCTGAAAAACCACGTGCTGGCCCAGAATCATCTGGAAGGCCCGGCGGGCAAGCTGGCCCGCACGGTGCTGGCGGAAGGGGAGTTTGATCCCCGCCGCTACCTGCTGCAGCAGCAGGCCTGCCTGCAAAAAACCATGGAAGCCCTGGACCCCGCCGCCTTTGAGCAGGCACTGGAAGCCCTGCTTTCCGCCCGGCGGATCTTCATCCAGGCCAAAAGTGCCTCGGCGTCCATGGGGCAGCTGCTGTTTTTCCGGCTGCGGCGGCTGGGCCTGCCGGTGGAACTGCTGCCCGGCAGCGGCACCGAACTGCTGGAAGGTCTGGTCCAGGCCGGGGCAGGGGACCTGGTGGTGTTTTTCGGCTTCTCCAAGGTCTCGGCGGAAGGGCGTATGATTCTGCGCCGCCAGCCGGCAGCGGGGTACCGCACCCTCTGCTTTACCGGGCGGCTCCATCCCCCTGCCGAGGAACGGGCCGATATGAATCTGTATGTCTACCGCGGCACCGAGAAGGAATACCACTCCATGACCGCGGCCGCCGCATTGGTGGATACCCTGGTGGTGGCGGCTTCCCAGCGGCTGGGGGCCGACGGCGCAGCCCGCCTGAAAGAACTGCACCGGATGAAACAGCAGTTCGGCTCCTGAACCATACAAAAAAGGCAGCACCCTTTGCGGGTGCTGCCTTTTGGTTTAGTGGCGGGAAAACGCTCACCGGGGCCCTTCGGCACGGAAGATCCGGCGCAGCATCAATACGCCCATGCAGCTCAGGAACACCTCGGTGATCAGCTGGGCAAAGGGCAGGCCGTACAGCGGGTAAAGCCGGTTGAGCAAAACCAGCAGGGGAATCTCCAGCACCAGTTTGCGGCAGATGGCAAACAGCAGGGTGTTGCGGCCCATGCCCAGGGACTGGAACACGCCCACCGTCAGGAAGTCGGTGCACAGGAACACAAAGCCCAGGCTCATCACCCGCAGGAACCGGGTACCGTAGTCCACGATCTCGGTGCTGTCCATAAAGGCGCGGATCATGGCCGGGGCGCCCAGGCAGTAAACCACCGTAATGGCCAGCATGGACGCCCAATGATGCGCAAGGCAAACACAATGGCAGCCTTCATCCGCTTGCGGTTGCCGCTGGCATAGGTGTAGCTGACCAGCGGCATGATTCCCTGGGAAAAGCCCAGCGCCACCTGCATGGGGATCATGTAAAGCTTCTAGCTGATGCCCATGGCTGCAATGGCGGCGGCGCCGAAGGGGGCGGTAAAGTTGTTCAGCAGGGTGGAACCCAGCACGTTGAGCAGGTTCTGGATGGAGGCCGGAATCCCCACGCCCAGAATGTTGCGCACCTGGTTGTATTCCTTGCAGCCCAGGTTGCCGGCTCATGGCGCTGGAAACGCCCACGCCGAACAGGTTGTTCACAGCGTTGAAGGCCAGCGTTACCGGGTAGACCAGGGTGACGGCGGCGTTTTCCACCGGGTTGTTGAGCATGCCGACAAAGAAGGTGTCGGCCAGATTGTACAGAATGGTGACCAGGGAACTGATGACGATGGGCAGCGAAAGCTGCATGACGGCGCCGGGGCCGGCATGCGCTCAAACAGGTATTCCTTGTCTTGTGTTTTGTTCATGGGGGCATGTGACTCACTTTCCTGCATCCGGACCTGTATCCGTGTTTGTAAGGTGGTTCCATTATAGTATACAAAGAGGATTTTGTCATCAGCCAGGGTGCCGCCCTATGTGCTGCCGGGGAAGGATTCGGCGCCGGGGGCTTGCGTTTCCCGGGCGGGATGGCTACAATGGCAGTGATACTTTGTGCAAAATCGCGGCGGCGCGCCGCCCGGGAAAAGGAGCTGACTGCCATGCAATGCAAACTGGCCATCTGTGACGACGCGGAGGCCGACCGCGCCTACCTGGAAACGCTGGTGCGGCGCTGGGCGGCCCGGCGGGGGCATAGGGTGTGCCTGAAAGCGTACCCTTCGGCGGAGAGCTTCCTCTTCCAGTATGCCGAGGACAAGGACCTGCAGATTCTGCTGCTGGATATTGAGATGGGCCCCATGGACGGGGTGAGCCTGGCGCGTACCCTGCGCAAGGAAAACGACGCGGTACAGATCGTTTTTATCACCGGCTATTCGGATTACATTGCCGACGGGTATGAGGTGGAAGCCCTGCACTACCTGATGAAGCCGGTGGGGGAAGAAAAACTCTTCGGCGTGCTGGACCGGGCGGTGGAAAAACTGCGCAGCAACCAGCGCACCCTGCTGCTGGAACTGCCCGGGGAGGTGGTGCGGCTGCCGGTGTACCAGATCCGCTGGGCGGAGGTGCAGGGCAACTACGTGACCATCCACGCCAAAACCGACTGCACGGTAAAAATGACGCTGGGCCAGCTGGAAGGGGAACTGGACGACAATTTCTTCCGGCTGGGGCGGTCGGCGCTGGTGAACCTGGGCTGCGTGGCCCGGGTGACCAAAGCGGCGGTGACCCTGAACGACGGCACCCAGGTGCCGCTGCCCCGGGGCGCTTATGAGCGGATCAACCGTGCCATCATCCAAAGGGGGTAAGGGGATGGGCTTTTTTACCCGAAAAATGGACCGGGAACTGGAAGCCTACCAGCGGGAGCTGGTGGACACCCACTACAAGGAAGTTGAAAATATGTACCGGCAGATCCGGGGCTGGCGGCATGATTACCGCAACCACATCCAGGTGATGAAAGCCCTGGCCGCCCAGGGGGATATGGCGGGGATTCAGGATTATCTGGACAAGCTGGACACCGACCTGAACACGGTGGACACCGTCATCAAGACCGGCAACGCCATGGCCGACGCCATTCTCAACAGCAAAATTTCCCTGGCAAAGGCCCGGCACATCCCGGTGCAGGCGGATGCCCACATCCCGGTCAAACTGCGGATGTCGGAACTGGACCTCTGCGTCATTCTGGGCAATCTCTTCGACAATGCCATCGAGGCCAGTCTGGCCCTGCCGGAGGAACAGCGGCTCATCCGGGTGTATATGGATATGAAGGGCACCCAGCTGTACATCAGCTTTACCAACTTTACGGCCACCGGCAAACAGAAAAAGATCGGCCGCCGGTTTGCCACCACCAAGGGGGCGGGGCACGGCTTCGGGCTGGTGCGCATCGACAATATCATCGAAAAGCTGGACGGGTATCTCAGCCGCAACAGTGAGGACGGCGCCTTCACCACCGAGATCCTGATCCCCCAGCTGTGAACGGTTCGTCCCCCCAAAACTGCAATTCGTCCCCGGAATGTGCCCGGGGACTTTTTTGGTGGTAGGGTATAGGCAAGAGGTGAAATACATGAAAGAAAAACCCAAATACAACACCCTGCAGAACGTGGGCTTTATGCTGGGCATGGCCCGGCGGGTGGACAAAAGCGTTCCTTTTTTGTGCGCGGGCATCGCGGTTGCCACGGCGGGGAGCACCATCGCCCAGCTGCTGCTGGCCCCGGCGGTGCTGGCCCGGGTGGAATCCCACGCCCCGCTGCAAAGCCTTGTGTGGGTGATTCTGGCCTTCACCGGGGTGCTGTTTGCACTCTACGGCGTCAAGGCATACCTGGACGAAAACGCCATATACGGACGTATCAGCGTCCGGCTGCAGATCATCAGCATCATTTCCGACAAAATGGCCGGGACCTCCTTCTCCCATGTGCTGGATACCGGCTTTGTGAAAGCCATTGAAAAATCCGCCGGCGCCTGTTCGTCCAACCAGGACGCTGTCGAGGCCATCTGGCAGACCCTCACCGATCTGCTCACCAACCTGCTGGGCTTTGGGGCCTATCTGGTGTTGCTGTCGGGGCTGCATCCCTTCCTGCTGGCGGTGGTGGTCGTCACCACGGCGGCAGGGTATCTGGTCAGCCTGCGCACCAACCGCTGGATCTATCAGCACCGGGAGGAAGAGGAGGAGTACAGCAACCGGATGGCTTATCTGCGCCGCAGCTGTACCGACCGGGCCAACGCCAAGGACATCCGCCTGTTTGGGCTGCAGCCCTGGCTGGGCGATGTGTGGGAGCGGGTCATCCGGCTGTTCAGCGACTATGTGCGCCGGCGGGAACTGCATTACCTCTGGATCGACGGCGCCGACCTGGTGCTCACCTTTGCCCGGGACGGCATCGCCTACGCCTACCTCATCGGGCTGGCCCTTACCGAAGGGCTGCCCGCCTCCCAGTTTTTGCTCTACTTCACGGCGGTCAGCGGTTTCACCCAGTGGGTGCGCGGCATCCTGGACAAAGGGGCTACGCTGCACCGCCAGTCGCTGGAGATTTCCCGCATCCGGGAAACGCTGGACTGGCCGGAACCTTTCCGGCTCACGGGCGGCAAGCCGCTGCCCCGGGACCCCAACCTGCCCTGCGAGATCCGCTTTGACCATGTGAGTTACCGCTACCCCGAAGCGGACAAAGATACCCTCCACGACATTGACCTGACCATCCATGCCGGGGAAAAACTGGCCATCGTGGGGCTCAACGGCGCGGGCAAAACCACGCTGGTGCGGCTGGCCTGCGGTTTCCTGGACCCCACCGAGGGCCGGGTGCTTTTGAACGGGCAGGACATCCGGGACTTCAACCGGCGGGACTATTATGCGCTGTTCTCGGCGGTGTTCCAGGACTTCTCTCTGCTGGAAGCCAGTGTGGCGGAAAACGTGGCCCAGCAGGTGGAGGGCATCGACACCGAGCGGGTATGGAACTGCCTGGACAAAGCGGGCCTGACCGAAACGGTGCAGGCGCTGCCCCAGGGGCTGGAAACCAAACTGGGCCGTCAGGTGTTCGAGGACGGGGTGGAACTTTCCGGCGGGCAGACCCAGCGGCTGATGCTGGCCCGGGCTCTTTATAAAAACGGGCCCATTCTGGCGCTGGACGAACCCACCGCCGCCCTGGACCCCCTGGCCGAGGACGATATCTACCAGAAATACAACCGGATGACGGCGGGCCGCACGGCGCTGTTCATCAGCCACCGGCTGGCCTCCACCCGGTTCTGTGACCGCATCGTGTTTGTGGCCGGGGGCCGCATTGCCGAGCAGGGTACCCACGAAAGCCTGCTGGCGGCGGGCGGCGGCTATGCCCAACTGTTTGAAGTGCAGAGTAAATACTACCGGGAAGGAGGGGAGCACTATGGCGAAGTCTTCTGAAAACAGCAGTACCTACCGCCGCGCCTGGGTGCTCAACCTGCGGGCGTGGAAACTCTGGGCAGAAAAAAGCCCCGCCTATTTTGTGTCCAATCTGCTCAGCGCGGCGGGGCAGGCGCTGGCTCCCTACCTGACCATCTGGCTCTCCGCCCGGGTCATCGCCGAGCTGGCCGGCGGGCGCGATGCCCGGCAGCTGGCCTTCTGGGCAGTGCTCACGGTGAGTGCCACGGCGGGGCTGGCGTTGCTCAACGGGCTGCTCAAGCGGTGGGCTGCCTATGAGCAAACCCGGCTCTACCCCCGCATAAAACAACACCTTTCCGACAAAATGTTGGGGATGGACTATGCCCAGATGGACCGGCAGGAAGTCTACGACCTCTACAGCCAGATCGTACAGAATGATACCTGGGCCGGTTTCGGGCTGGCCCAGACGCTGGGATTCTTTCCGGATTTCTGCAAGGCGGCGGCCCAGATTCTCGGCGGCATCGGCTTTACGCTGACCCTCTTCCTCACCGATGTGCCGGCGGGCAGCCCGCTGGCGGTGCTCAACGGCCCGCTGGCGCTGGTGGGGGTATTGGCCGCTATGGTGGGGGCGGTGCTGGCCTCCACCGCCTGCGTCAATGAATCCGGCCTGCGCATGAGCCGTCAGGCGGCGAATATGCGCCTGGCCAACCGGTATTTCAACTTCTACGGTGTTATAGCCATGGATCACAAGCGGGCCGCCGACCTGCGGATCTACAGCCAGCAGGAGAACGTCTGCCACCACTATATGCAGAACCATGCCTTCGCCCGGGGCGGCGCCATGGCCCGGCGGGCCATGGGGGACGTGGGCCTGCTGCGGGCGTTGGCACAGGCCCTCTCGGCGGTGCTCACCGGCGTGGTATATCTTTTTGTCTGCCTTAAATCCTGGGCCGGGGCCTTTGATGTGGGCGCCGTCACCCAGTATGTGGGGGCCGCTACCCAGCTGTTCGGCGGTATCTCCCAGCTGCTGCAAACCATGGGGGATATCCGCGCCAACGGCGTCTTTCTGGAACGGGTGTATGAATATCTCGACCTGCCCAACCCTATGTACCAGGGCAGCCTGACCACCGAAAAGCGGGCCGACCGCAATTATCAGGTGGAATTCCGGGATGTTTCTTTCCGCTACCCAGGCAGCGACCGCTGGGCGCTGCGCCATGTGAACGTCAAGTTCCGCATCGGCAGCCGCCTGGCCGTGGTGGGGCCCAACGGCAGCGGCAAAACCACCTTTATCAAGCTGCTTTGCCGCCTGTATGACCCCACCGAGGGGGAAATCCTGTTGAACGGCATCGATATCCGCAAATACCGCTACGGGGATTATCTGGCCCTCTTCTCGGTGGTGTTCCAGGACTTCAAACTGCTGGCCCTGCCCCTGGGCGAGAACGTGGCCGGTGCTGCCGACTATGACCGGGACCGGGCCGAGCGCTGCCTGCGGGATGCAGGCTTCGGGGAACGGCTGGACGCCATGCCCAAGGGTCTGGACACCTACCTGTACAAGGACCTGGACAAGGAAGGGGTGGAGATCTCCGGCGGCGAAGCCCAGAAAATCGCCATTGCCCGGGCGCTGTACAAGGACGCCCCCTTCCTGGTGCTGGACGAACCCACCGCCGCCCTGGACCCCATTGCCGAGGCGGAGGTCTACGCCAGCTTTGACGCCATCGCCGGGGACAAAACCGCCATCTATATCAGCCACCGGCTGTCCAGCTGCAAATTCTGTGACGCCATCGCGGTGTTTGACGGCGGCGCCATCGTCCAGACCGGCAGTCACGACGCGCTGGTGGCCGACGAAGTGGGCCTGTACCATCAGCTGTGGCAGGCCCAGGCACAGTATTACAACGAGTGAGCAACGCGGGGCAGAGGACCCCACGGCAGGGCCGTTTATGCCCCCCCCTGCCCGCCCATAACGGACACGGCTTGCAGCCGTGCCCATTTTTTTTACGTTTTTTACCCGTTTTTTCTCAAAAACCGGTGACATTGGCAACGGACTGTGCTATACTGGGAACGTTGCTATGCGCCATGCGCACACAAGCATGTAAAAATGCCACTGCGGCGGCTGCCGCAGCCTGGAATAGAAGGAGTCGATACCATGGCAGAGAATATCCGGGAACGCAGCCAGATGGACCCGGTATATACCTGGCAGATCACCGACCTGTACCCCGACGACAATGCCTGGCAGGCGGACTATGAACGCCTGCAGGGCGTTCTGCAGCAGCTGGCCGGGTATGCGGGTCACCTGAACGACAGCGCCGCCACCCTGCTGGCATTCCTGCAGCTGCAGGACCAGATGGCGGAACAGGGGGACCGGCTGATTTCCTACGCCTACCGCAAGACCGACGAGGACACCCGTCAGGCGGCCTACCAGGAGATGAGCACCCGGGCGGATAACTTCATTGTGGCCTGGGGGCAGGCACTGGCCTTTGAAACCCCGGAACTGCTGGCCATCCCCGAGGAGCGTCTTGTTTCCTTTTATAAAGAGGAGCCCCGGCTGGAGCATTACCGGCTGGCGATGGACCGCATCCGCAGCAAAAAGGACCACACCCTCTCCGCTGCGGAGGAAAAACTGCTGGCGGCTGCCGGCAGCATGGGGCAGGCCCCGGGCAACATCTTTGCCCTGATGAACAATGCCGACCTGACCTTTGCGGATGCGGTGGACAGCCAGGGCAACGCCCACCCGCTGACCCACGGCAGCTACGGCTCCCTGATGGAATCCACCGACCGCACCCTGCGGGAATCCACCTTCCACGCCCTGTATGCAGGGTATGGCAAGCTGAAAAACACCTGTGCCGCCGTGCTGGGCGCCCAGATGAAGCAGCTGCAGTTCTTTGCCGAAGCCCGGAAGTATCCTTCGGCGCTGCATGCCGCCCTGGCCGAGACCGAAGTCCCGGTGGAGATCTACCACAACCTGATCGAAACCGTGCACCAGCACCTGCCCGCCATGCACCGCTATGTCAAACTGCGCAAGCGGCTGCTGGGTGTGGACGAACTGCACTACTATGATATGTACGCCCCGGTGGTGGCCGATGAGCAGATGACCATTCCCTTTGCCGAAGGCAAAGAGATGGCCCTGGAAGCCCTGGCGCCCCTGGGGGCGGAGTACCGCTCCATCCTGGAGGAAGGCTTTGCCAACCGCTGGATCGATGTGTACGAAAATACCGGTAAGCGCTCGGGCGCTTACTCTGCCGGTGTGTACGGCGTACACCCCTTTGTGCTGCTGAACTACACCGACACCCTGAACGATGTGTTCACCCTGGTCCATGAGATGGGCCATGCCCTGCATTCCTACCTTTCCAACCGGGAGCAGAGCGTGACCTACTCCGACTACAAGATCTTTGTGGCCGAGGTGGCTTCCACCTGCAACGAGGCGCTGCTGATCCAGCACCTGCTGGGCAAAACCCAGGAACCCAAGCGGCGCGCTTACCTGATCAACCACTTCCTGGAGCGGTTCCGCGCCACCCTCTACCGGCAGACCATGTTTGCCGAGTTCGAGCTGTGGTGCAGCGAGCAGACCCGCCAGGGCAAGGCCCTTACCGCCGATTCCCTCTGCGAAAAGTACGCCGAACTCAACCGGCTGTACTACGGTGATGAGATCGTGGCTGACCCCGAGATCGCGCTGGAGTGGGCCCGCATCCCGCATTTCTACTACAACTTCTACGTCTATCAGTATGCCACCGGCTTTGCCAGTGCGGTGGCGCTGTCCCAGCGCATCCTGCGGGAGGGCGAACCCGCCGTGGCGGATTACCTGCACTTCCTCAGCGGCGGCTGCTCCGCCGACCCCGTCACCCTGCTCAAGGGTGCAGGCGTGGACCTGTCCACCCCCGCACCGGTGGCAAGCGCGCTGGAATATTTCAACACCCTGCTGGACGAGATGGAGGCCCTGCTGGCCCGGTAAGCCGCAGCCCGGCACAAAGTCCCCGTACAAAACTTTTTCGCCGGGAAAAAGCACGATTCATCGCGCTCTTTTTTGGGAAAACCATGAAAGTTTCACCTTTCACACACTTTTCCGACACTTTTGGTTGCTTTTTCTCTGCGGTTTTGCTAAAATATAAACAATTTCTGCCGGAACGGATAAGCCAGTGAGGGTTCCCATTGCTGGTCGTTTCGGTCAGGTTGAAATTTACTGTATCGGGACACAGGAAAGGAATGTACACATGAAAAACAAGAGACTTCTGTCCTTGCTGGTCGCGGGTGCCATGACGGTTTCGTTGGCAGCCTGCGGCGGTCAGGACGCCGTCACCAACAACCCGACGGAAAGCACCGCCACCGAGACCACCGAGACTGCCGCGGAACCCACCAGCGAGCGTCCCACTGAGCCCACCGGCCAGTTGGTCATCGGCACCATCACCCAGGTCGTCAACGAGTTCTACGACACCTCCTTCAACAACAACGCCACGAACTACATGATGTATGACCTGATCCATGGCTGTGACACCGTCACCTACACCATGGAAGGCGAGTTTGCGTTCGACGATACCGTCGTGGCTTCTCACGAGGAGACCGAGAACGAGGACGGCACCAAGACCTACACCATCAAGATCAAGGACGGCCTGGTCTGGAGCGATGGTTCTGCCATCACCGCCAAGGATTACGTCTTCGCGCTGCTGGCTGAGTGCAGCGATGAGATGACCGGTGTGGACGGCTACCCCGGAAACACCTACACCACCATCGTCGGCTACGACGAGTGGCATGACGGCACCGCCGATACCTTCGCGGGCGTCAACCTCATCGACGATATGACCTTCTCCATCACCATCAAGGCTGAGGAGCTGCCCTACCACTGGGATATCTCCTACGCTGCCGTCCGTCCCCGCCCCATGGCTGTCATCGCCCCGGGCTGCGACGTAGTCGGCGGTGACAACGGTGCTTCCATCACCGGCGAGTTCACCACCGAACTGCTGCAGGAGACCATCAACAACATCGACACCGGCTACCGTTACAACCCGCAGGTCACCTGTGGCCCCTACCTGTTCGCCGGCTTCGACGAGGCCAGCCAGCAGGCGACCCTGAAGGTCAACCCCAGCTACCACGGCGACTACCGCGGTGTGAAGCCGGTCATCGAGACCCTGGTCATCCGCACCGTTTCCAGCGATACCATGATGAACGAGCTGGAAGCCGGCACCGTTGACGTGCTGTACGAGTGCTCCGGCGCCGACACCATCAACGCCGGTCTGGACCTGGTGGAAGAGGGCGTTGCTGCCGACACCACCTACTACCGCAACGGCTACGGCAAGGTCCAGTTCGACTGCAGCCAGTTCCCCACCGACAGTGAGAAGGTCCGTCAGGCCATTGCTTACTGCCTGGATCGTAATGAGTTCGCCCGTCAGTACTCCGGCGGTTACGCAGCTGTCGTGGACGCTGCCTACGGCCTGGCTCAGCCTGAATACACCGAGAACGCCGACTGGCTGGCTGAGAACATGAACCACTACGAGATGAACATCGACACCGCCAAGCAGCTGCTGGAAGAGGACGGCTGGACCCTGAATGCGGACGGCACCCCGTACTCCGGCACCGGCACCCGTTACAAGGATGTCAACGGCGAACTGAAGCCCCTGGTCATCACCTGGGCCAACACCTCCGGCAACCCCGTTTCCGACCTGCTCTCCACCATGCTGCCCACCAACATGGCCGAGGCCGGCATGGAACTGCAGGCTACCACCATGGACTTCGCCACTCTGACCTCTGCCATCAGCCATGAGGGCGACACCATCTACAACATGTACAACCTGGCCACCGGTTTTGCCACCGCCAACTCCCCGTGGTACAACTACTCCGAGGACCCGCAGTGGATGACCGCCGGCTACAACTCCAACTGGATCGCCGACAGCGAGCTGTCCAATGCTGCCGGTGCCATGAAGAACATCCCCTACGAGGACACCGACGCCTGGATGGAAGCATGGCGCAACTACATCCAGATCTGGAACGAGAAACTGCCGGATATCCCCCTGTACTCCGACGAATACTATGACTTCTACTCCACCAAGGTTCAGGGCTGGTACAACTCCTCCATCTGGGGCTGGCAGCGTGCTGTCCTGGATGCCTGGGTTGCAGAATAATCTGTAAATTACCAACACACGTAACATCACAGTCAGTGACCGGCGGCTCCCCTTTTGCCGGGGGGCCGCCGGCTTTTTAGGAAATGGGGGGAAACCGAATGGGCAAAGGCCGTTATCTGGTCAAACGATTTGTCTATATCGTTTTCGTATTCTTTATCATATCAATCCTGATGTTTTTCATCTACAAATCCATGCCCGGCGACCCGGTTACCATGATGCTGGGCGAGTCCCGCAACAGCATGAAACCCGAAGCCTACCAGGCTTTGTACGACCGTACCCGCCAGGAGTTGGGCCTGGATAAGCCGCTGGTGATCCAGTACCTGATCTGGATCGGCAATATGCTCACCGGCGACTTTGGCTACTCCACCCAGTACAAGCGCCAGGTTGTGGACGTTATCGGCACCCCGATGCTCAACACCCTGATGCTCAACGCCCTGTCCATGGTGGTGACCTTTGCCGTCGCCATCCCGCTGGGCATTGCCACCGCCGTGCGCAAGAACTCTGTGTTCGATAAGTTTGTGCAGGTCATTACCATTGTGGGCTACAGTCTGCCCAGCTTTATCATTGCGCTGCTTTTCATCTTTGCCTTTGCTGTCAAGATCCCGATCTTCCCCATCAGCGGTGTGCGATCGGCCGGTTTCAGCGGCAGCGGGGTGGAACTGGTGCTGGATACCCTGTGGCACATGGCGCTGCCGGTGATCGTATTGTCCATTTCGGGCATTGGTTCCATCACCCGCTATGTGCGTGCCGAGATGATCGACGTGCTGCGCATGGACTACATCAAGACCGCCCGGGCCAAAGGCCTGAAGGAAAAGACGGTCATCTACATGCATGCCTTCCGCAATGCGTTGATTCCCATCGTCACCATTGCCACCGCCTGGGTCGTTACCCTGTTCGGCGGTTCCGTGGTTATCGAGAACGTCTTCCTGTGGCCCGGCCTTGGCCAGATGCTGATCAACGGCCTGCTGCAGCGTGACTTCTCCATCGTTCTGACCATGCAGATGTTCTACGTTGTGCTGTCCCTGACCGGCAACGTCATTATGGACATCGCCTACACCATCGTCGACCCGCGGGTCCGGCTTGAAAACTAAGGAGGTTCCTGACTATGGCAAAGAAAAAGAAAGACGCCGGCAGGAAATCCACCGCAGCAGCGGCCGCCGAGCGCATGGTCATGGGCGGTATGCCCCAGGAGGAACAGGACGACGAGCTGATGCAAAGCCCCTTCCGGATGGTGGTTACCAGCTTTATCCGGGATAAGATCGCCATGATCGGCATGTGCGCCTTTATATTCATCTTCCTGTGCTGCATGATCCTGCCCTTCTTCTTCCCCATCCAGATGAATTACCAGGATGTCACCCAGGCCAACGTGGCCCCGGGCTTCGGCATGCTGGACATCCCCAAGGCCCTGAAGGACAACGCCCTGGATATTGCCGCGGGCAGCACCTTCTCGGTGGGTATCGACAAGAACGGCAACGTCTACGAGTGGGGCACTTTCCCCACCGATAAGCTGAAAAAGATCCCTTCCAGCTCCGAGATGGGCAAACTGACCATGATCTCGGCCGGTCTGGACCACGTAGTGGCGGTCAATGAGGACAACCAGGTCTTTACCTGGGGCAACGACCGTATGGGTCTGGCCAGCATTCCCATTGAGCTGAAAACCAACACCTCGCCCATCAAGCAGATCTCGGCCGGTTACCAGATCTCTCTGGCCCTGACCGAGAGCGGCAAGCTCTACAACTGGGGCAGCACCTATCTGCTCAGCGTTTCCATTCCCAAGGAAGTACAGGGCAACATTGCCCAGTTTGACGACAACCCCAACATCGTCATGGCCCTGACCAAGGACGGTGAGGTGGTCCCCCTGACCAACTCCACCAACTCCTACACCGCCGTGCCGGAAGAGATCCAGGGCCACACGGTGGACCTGGCCCTGTCCGACGAGAGCGCCGCGGCTGTGACCGATGACGGCCGTGTGTACACCTGGGGCAACAACGTCTACGGTTCCATGAACGTGCCCGAGGAGATCCAGGGCCATGTGACCTCCATCGAGGGCGGCCGGTATCACTTTACCGTCATCCTGGACGACGGCACCGCTTTTACCTGGGGCAACGACAACTTCGGCCAGACCGATGTGCCCAGCTTCAGCGGGGCAGTCACCGATGTGACGGCCGGTTACTACGCCAGCTATGCCATTGATGAAAACGGCCATGCCGAGGGCTGGGGCCTGAAGGGCTACCTGATGGGCACCGACCAGCTGGGCCGTGACGTCTTCCGCCGTCTGCTGGTGGGTGGCCGTATGACCATGACCGTCGGCTTTATCGCGGTCATCATCTCCACCTTCATCGGCGTGCTGGTGGGCGGTATCTCGGGCTACAAGGGCGGCAAGATCGACAACCTGCTCATGCGTCTGACCGAGATCGTCTCCTCCATTCCTTTCCTGCCTTTCTGTATCATTCTGTCCAGTATTCTGGGCAACAGCATCGACGAAACCCAGCGTATCGTGCTGATCATGTTCATTCTGGGCCTGCTGTCCTGGCCGGGCATTGCCCGTCTGGTCCGCGGCAGCGTGCTGGCCGAGCGTGAACAGGAGTTCGTCACCGCCGCCAAGGCGTTGGGCGTCAAGGAATTCGGCATCATTCTGCGCCATATCCTGCCCAACATCATCACCGTCATCATCGTCAACGCCACGCTGGACTTCGCCACCTGCATGCTGACCGAATCCAGCCTGTCCTTCATCGGCTTCGGCGTTACCGAGCCCAACGCCACCTGGGGCAACATGCTCAACGGTGCGCAGAACGGCCAGGTTATCGAGAACTACTGGTGGCGCTGGCTGTTCCCGTCCATTGCGTTCGGCATCTGCACCATCAGCATCAACTGTGTGGGCGACGGCCTGCGCGATGCCATTGACCCCAAATCGAAGGAGAGGTGATCGACGATGAGTTTGCTGGAAGTAAAAAATCTTCATACCTACTTTAAAACCAAAAAGGGTATCGTCAAGGCGGTAAACGACGTCACCTACTCTCTGGACGAGGGCAAGACGCTGGGCATCGTCGGCGAATCCGGCTCCGGCAAGAGTGTTTCTGCCATGAGCATCATCAAGCTGCTGGACGGCAACGGCTGGATCGACAGCGGCAGCGTGACCTTCAACGGCCGCGACATCCTCAGCTGCACCGAGAAGGATATGTACCATATCCGCGGCAACGAGATCTCGGTCATTTTCCAGGAACCCATGACCAGCCTGAACCCGGTGTTCACGGTGGAACGCCAGATCGGCGAAGTGCTGCGCATCCACCAGAACATGACCAAGAAGGAAGCCTACGCCAAGGCGGTGTCCCTGCTGGCGGATGTCAAGATCCCCAACCCCGAGCGGGTGGCCAAGCAGTACCCCTTCCAGCTGTCCGGCGGTATGCGTCAGCGTGTCATGATCGCCATGGCCCTGGCCTGCAAGCCCAAGCTGCTGATTGCGGACGAACCCACCACTGCCCTGGACGTGACCATCCAGGCGCAGATCCTGAAACTGATGAACGACCTGAAGCGCCAGACCGGCACCTCGATCCTCTTCATCACCCATGACCTGGGCGTTATCCATGAAATGGCCGACGAAGTGGCCGTCATGTACTGCGGCCAGATCGTGGAAAAGGCCGACGCCAAGGAGATTTTCCACAAGTCGGTCTATTCGCACCCCTACACCGAGGGCCTGATGATCTCCATCCCCCGGCTGAACACCCCCAAGGGCAAGCGGCTGGATGCCATCCCCGGTGCGGTGCCCAACCCCCTGTACCTGCCCAAGGGCTGCAAGTTTGCGCCCCGCTGCAAGTACTGCACCCAGAAATGCCTGGAGGAGGAGCCGCCCCTGAGCGAGGTAGGCCCCAACCATCTGGTACGTTGCTTCTATGCGGAAAAGGCGGTGAGACAGCAGAATGCAAAATGAGAAGAAAGACCGCAAGGTACTGTTGGAACTCCGCGATGTGAAGCAGTACTTCCCGGTAAAAAAGACCAAGTTCCGTGAAAAACAGCGGTATGTGCGCGCCAACGACGGCATTACCCTGGATATCTACGAGGGCGAGACCCTGGGCCTGGTAGGCGAGTCCGGCTGCGGCAAGTCCACCCTGGGCCGCACCATCCTGCAGCTGTACCCCCAGAGCCATGGCGACATCCTGTACCATAAAGGCGAGGAAGTCATCGACCTGAAACAGCAGAAGTACGAGCAGATGCGGGTGCTGCGCAAGGACCTGCAGCTGATCTTCCAGGACCCCTATTCTTCGCTGAACCCCCGCATGACGGTGGGCCAGATCATCGGCGAGGGCCTGACCTCCCACGGGATCTACAAAAAGAACGACCCGGCCCTGAAGGAATATATCTTCCAGATCATGGAAGAGTGCGGCCTGGCTACCTATATGTTCAACCGCTATCCGCACCAGTTCTCGGGCGGTCAGCGTCAGCGCATCGGCATTGCCCGCAGCCTGGCCCTGAAACCCAAGTTCGTGGTCTGTGACGAGGCGGTTTCGGCCCTGGACGTGTCCATCCAGTCCCAGATCCTGAACCTGCTGTCCGACCTGAAACAGAAGGCCGGTCTGACCTATCTGTTCATCACCCATGACCTGAGCGTGGTCAAGTACATCAGCGACCGCATCGCCGTTATGTACCTGGGCAACCTGGTGGAGCTGGCCGATGCCGAGGAGCTGTTCAGCGATACGCTGCACCCCTACACCGAGGCGCTGCTCTCCGCCATTCCCACCACCGAGGAGGACAACGGCGGCCGTAAGCGCATCCTGCTGGAGGGCGATATCCCCAGCCCGGTGAACCCGCCGGAAGGCTGCAAGTTCCATACCCGCTGCCGTTTCTGCCAGGAGAAGTGCAAGCACGAAGTGCCCGAGTGGCGTGAACTCACCCCCGGCCATTTTGTGGCCTGCCACTTCCCCCTGCATGAGAACAACACCGTTACCGGTGAAGTGATCGAGTAAACCATCCCTGCCGGAAAGGAAACCAAGACCATGTTTTTTCAGAAAAAGCTCAAGCGCGTCATGACCAACCATAAACAGGCCGAGGAGCGCTTTGCCAAAGAGCGGGAGGAACTGCCCCTGGAGAAAAACGACCGCCTGGCCATGATCCTGGCGGCGCTGGTGGTGTTCATCCCGGCCCTGATCGTGGTGGCTGCGGTATTCTTTCTGGTACTTTATGTGTTCTTCCTGCGCTTCCTGTAAAGCAGAAGCGGGGTTCGCCCCGGTCCCGAAACGGCAGGCGGCAGCGCGGTTTTGCGCTTTCCGCCGCTGTGGGGTGAACCCACGGTGCGCGCTGTGAGTGGGCACCTCCCGGAATTTCATACAAAAACGGACCCTTCCTGACGGCGTAAGCCGGGGAAGGGTCCGTTTTGTTGTGCAGGGCAAAGGGGGCGCGGGCAATCTGCCCGGCACCGGGGCAAAGGCCGGAAAAATTACTTCAGCGCGGCGCCGTCCCGGAAGGCGTTGCCGGCTTTTTCGCCCAGTTTGCGGTAGGTATTGTGGATGGGGTCAAAAATAATGGGCTGCAGTTTGTCCGGGTCGATCTTGCCGTCGGCGTCCAGCACGGTTTCGTCGGCGCTCACGTTGACGATCTCGCCCACCAGGCGGCAGCTTTCGGGGTCATAGCTGATGAGGCGGCATTCCACCGTCATGGGCAGTTCGTCGATGAGGGGCGCATCCACAAAGGCCGAGGGGGTGGTGTGCCAGCCCGTTTTGGCCAGTTTGTCGGCCACCGTGTTGCCCGAAACAATGCCCACATAGTCGCAGGGCACCAGCTGGTCCACAGTGGCCATGCTGACGGTAAAGGCCTTGCGGGCCAGCAGGTTGGCGGTGGTCTTGTGCCCGGCGCTGATGCACAGGGAAAGCTGGGTATCATCGCTGATGCCGCCCCAGGCGGCGTTCATGGCGTCGGGGGTGCCGTCCTCCCCGTAGGTGGCCAGAATGAACACCGGCTGCGGATAGGTCCAGGGTTTGGCTCCAAAATTCTTACGCATAGATAAAACCTCCTGTTTACCAGTTCTTGGGTTCGCCGGTGCTGTCCTGCCGGGTTTTGCGCCGGTCAACCATCTGTACAAACCATTCTACCATATTTGGGTCCTGATGGGAGAAAAATGCGCTCTCTTTTTTGTCCAGCGCGGCAATGGCAGCCATTTCCTCCTCTCCCAGGGTGAAGTCGAACACCGCCAGATTCTCCTGCATGCGCTCCGGATGGGTGGATTTGGGAATCACCACCACGCCCCGCTGCAAATGCCACCGTAGAATGACCTGGGCTGCGGTTTTGCCGTACTTTTGCCCGATGAAGGTTACATATTCCATCGTCATTTCCTTCGTTTTGAGATTGGCCGCGGTGCCCTCTTGCGTGGGACGGCCTCTATCCCCTTGACAACAGGCGGGAAACCCTGTAAACTGAAACACAGTTTCAAATTCAAGGGAGGCACTGCCCGTGGAAGGCAGACAACATTACAAGACCCGGCAGCGGGAACAGATTGCCGCCTACCTGTGTGCCCGGCCGGGGCAGCACGTGACGGCGGCCGAAGTCTGCGCTCACTTTGCCCGGCGGGGTGTCCAGATGGGCAAGGCCACCGTTTACCGCCATCTGGACCGGATGGTGGAGGAAGGGCTGGTGACCAGGTACACGGTGGATGGCTCCACCGGTGCCTGTTATGCCTATACCGGCCCCGGACCGGAACCTGCCGAACCGGCTTGCTACCACTGCAAATGCCAGCAGTGCGGGGCGCTGATCCATCTCCATTGTGACGAGGTGGAACATCTGCGCCTGCATATGCTGGACCACCACGGGTTTGCCCTGGACCCCCGTCGTACGGTGTTTTACGGCATCTGCGAAGCCTGCCGTGCCGCCGCCGGCCAATGATCATTTTGTAAAGACGGAAAGGAGAACGCCATGCACCCTGTGGGACGTAAAATCGCCGCCTGGACCCTCAGTGTCCTGCTGGCGGTAGGCGTTCTTTTTTCGGCCTGGTTCCTGGCGCGGGAAATCCGCCATGCCTGTACGGGGCAAAGCTGCCCGGTCTGCGCCTGCCTGCAGGCAGCGGCCCGGCAGCTGAAAAACGGTGCGGGTCCCGCAGCCCACGCCGCAGCTGTGTGCAGCGCCGTGTTTGGTGCCGTTTTGCTGTTGGGCGGTGCGGTGCAGTACCTGCCCGGGACCACGCCGGTAGCCTGTAAGGTCCGGCTGGATAATTAAACAGACCTTCGTTACCGGGGACGCAGCGCACGAAGCCGTGCGCCGGGCTCCTGGTTTTTTGCGCTCATTTTTCGTTTACATGCCAAAAATCGGAGGACTTTTTTATGAAAATCAGACAAAAAATACTGCCGCTTTTGTTGGCGGCTGCGCTGTTGGCCGGCTGCACCGCCCCGGCAGACACTTCTGTACAGACGGCCCAGACCCCGCAGTCGGCCCGGACGGACACCCTGCAGGTGGTGGCCACGATCTACCCGGTGTATGACTGGGTGCGGCAGGTGGTGGGGGAGGATGCCCCCGGGGTGGAAGTGACCCTTTTGCAGGATGGCGGCACCGACCTGCACAGCTATCAGCCTTCGGCCGCAGACCTGGCGGCCATTGCGGACTGTGATCTTCTGGTGTATGTGGGCGGCGCTTCCGATGCCTGGGTGGAGGATGCCCTGCAAAACGCCGCCAACCCGGAACGCCGGACCCTTGACCTGATGGAACTGCTGGGCACCCGGGTCTATGAGGAAGAAACGGTGGAAGGCATGCAGCCCGAGGAGGACCACGACGGGCACGACCATGAAGAAGGGGAAACGGACGAACATATCTGGACTTCGCTGCGCAACGCGGCGGAACTTTCCACCGCCATTGCCGATACCCTGGCCCAGCTGGACCCGGACAACGCCCGGCAGTATACCGAAAGAGCCGCCGACTACAGCGCGGAACTAACGGCGCTGGATGCCGAGTATGCGGCGGTGGTGGAACAGGCGCCGGTAAAAACCCTGCTCTTCGGGGACCGGTTCCCCTTCCGTTACCTGGTGGAAGATTACGGCCTGGCATATTACGCGGCCTTCCCGGGCTGTTCGGCCGAAACCGAAGCCAGCTTTGAAACGGTGGCCTTTTTGAGTGAAAAACTGCAGGAACTGAATCTGCCTGCGGTGCTGACCATAGAAGGATCGGACGGCAAAATTGCCCAGACCATCCGGCAGAACGCCGGGGGCAGCTGCCAGGTGCTGACGCTGGATTCCCTGCAGGGGACCACGGCGGCCGACGCAGCCCGGGGCGTGACCTATCTTTCGGTGATGCAGCAGAACCTGACGGTGCTGCGCCAGGCCCTGGGGGCCGGGGAGGCGGCATAATGGCACAGATTCTGGGAGAAAACCTGACCCTGGGGTATGACGGCAAAGCGGTGCTGCAGGGGCTGAACTTCACGGTGGAAGCAGGGGACTATCTCTGCATCGTGGGGGAGAACGGCAGCGGCAAAACCACCCTCATGAAGACCCTGCTGGGGCTGCAGCCGCCCTTGGTCGGTGCGATCCGGTTCGGGGACGGTCTGACCCGGCAGGATATCGGGTATCTGCCGCAGCAGACCGAGGTGCAGCGGGATTTCCCCGCATTGGTGCGGGAAATTGTCCGCTCCGGATTTCAGGGGCGCTGCGGGCTCCGTCCCTTCTATACCCGTGCCGAAAAGGCGGAGGCGGAGCGGATGCTCCAAAAAGTGGGGGCGGCCGACCTGGCGGGCCGGTGTTACCGGGAACTTTCCGGCGGTCAGCAGCAGCGGGTCCTGCTGGCCCGGGCCCTGTGCGCAGCCCGGCGGGCCCTGCTGCTGGATGAGCCGGTCACCGGTCTGGACCCCGATGCGGCAGCCGCCATGTATGGCCTGATCGCAGACCTGAACGCCGAGGGCGTCACCATCCTGATGGTCACCCACGATGTGGGCCCCGCCCTGCAGGCAGCCAACCGCATTTTGCATATCGGCGGCAGCCTGTTCTGCGGCAGCCGGGAAGAATATCTGCAGACGGGCGCCGGGCGCCGCTTTGCCCGGCAGGAAGGAGCACCGGCATGATCGAAACATTGCAGTTTTACTGGACCTACCCCTTTGTGCGGTATGCACTGGTGGTCGGGGTGCTCATTGCCCTTTGTTCCTCACTGTTCGGGGTCACGCTGGTGCTCAAACGTTTTTCCTATTTGGGCGACGGGCTTTCCCATGTGGCTTTCGGGGCTATGTCGGTGGCTACGGTGCTGCGTCTGGCCGATACCATGCTGCTGGTACTGCCCGTCACGGTGGTCTGCGCCGTACTGCTGCTGCGGGGCGGCCGGAACGCCAAGATCCGGGGAGATGCCGCGGTGGGGATGCTGTCGGTGGGAGCGCTGGCATTCGGCTATCTGGTGGTCAACCTCTTTTCCACATCGCCCAATCTGTCGGGGGATGTATGCAGCACCCTGTTCGGCTCCACCTCCATCCTCACCCTTACAGAAGAGGAAGTCTGGCTTTGCGCCGGGCTGTCGGTGGTTGTGGTGGCGCTCTTTGTGCTGCTGTACCAAAAGATCTTTGCAGTCACCTTTGACGAAACTTTTGCCCAGGCGTCGGGGGTCAATGCCCGGCACTGGCAGCTGCTGCTGGCAGTCATCATTGCGGTCATCATCGTGCTGGCCATGTATCTGGTGGGCTCGCTGCTGATTTCGGCGCTGATCATCTTCCCGGCATTGGCAGCCATGGGGGTATGCCGCAGTTTTCTGGGGGTTACCATTTGTGCGGCGGTGTTTTCGGTGGTCTGCGCGGCGGCGGGCATCCTGCTGGCGGTGCTGGCCGGCACACCGGTAGGGGCCACTATCGTGGCGGTGGACGCGGCAGGTTTTGTCCTGTTCCGTTTGGCCGGTGCGCTGCGAGGGGCCGCATGAGCCGCCGCCTGGTCTGCGCCCTGTTGGCGCTGCTGCTTACAGGCTGTGCCGGAACCGGGGCGCAGCCGGTCCCCACAGCAACCCCGGCGGTCACGGCGACCCCGTCGGCATCGGTTTCCACCCTGACGCCTGCACCCACCAGGGACCCGGAAGCAGTCGACGTGGACCTGACGGAACTTTCCTCCACCATGGTCTTTGCGGAGGTGGCTGCCATGGTCCGCGACCCGGAGCAATACCTGGGCAAGCGGGTGCGGATGCAAGGGCAGCTGGCGGTCTACCCGGCCAACCCGGCATTGGATGTGGACTACTTTTATACGGTAGTTGTCCAGGATGCCACCGCCTGCTGCCAGCAGGGGCTGGAATTTATCTGGGAAGACGGGACGCAGCCCGAAGCGGGCACCGAGCTGGTGGTCACCGGTATTTTTACGGAATATGACTGCGGCGGATTGCCAAGCCACCATATTGTGGCGGAAAGCGTGGAAACGACAGGCTAACTTTGCCGGCGGCTGCCGGAACACGGGACCCCCGGCCCGGAATAAATGGCGGCCTCCAACGGCGGAGGGCAGGAATACAAAAGTACGGAAGCAGACCCCGATTCCCTTACAGGAAAATCGGGGTCTGCTTTTGTGAATTGAAGCAATCTCCGGTGAATTCTATTCGGTTCCGGAAAGTTCATTCGCAAAGAAAGTCATACAACCGTATACAAAACATGCGGAAATTTCACATGATATGGACATATGTTGCCGCATTTGCAAAAAACGTCACAATTCGACAAAAATATCATCGCAGGAAAGCGAAAAAGCGTTGCGGCAAAATGAAAAGAATAAAGCGGAAATAGCGGCGAATCTTTCTACAAATGTTACAAAACGGCATACAGTCTATTGATTTTTGATGAACTGTATGGAAAGATATACATCAAATTCTACCACGGAAAGTGCGCAATCGACGGCATTCAAGCGGCCGAAAAGAGAAGGAAAGTGCAGCTTTCCGGGCCAGAAAAAGCCGTACAAAATACGGTCTCCCGCTCGGGAGCAAGGCCCAGCCGGAGCGGGCAGAATTTTGTCTCAGGCGGACGCAAACAGTCGAATGGCAGCAGAAAAGAAGTGCTTTTCCAGCCAAACGGCTTTTTGAATAAATGTACGTTATATACCCTTTGCACATTTGACCAAGGAGGACTCAGCGGATGAAAATCCATTTCAAACGCATCGTCAGCACCATCTGTGCGCTGGCGTTGTGCGCAAGTATGGTCCCCACTTCGGCTCTGGCACTGGAAACGCCCGCCGCTACGTCGGCCCGCGAGGTGTACCTGTTTGTTGCCATCCCCGGAGAAAGTGTTGTCAGTGAAGTGGGCTCGGATTATTATTACCTGACCAGCGGCGGTAAGGTCAGCGGTAAGGCAAGTACATCCATGGAGCCGGATATCAGCCCCACCGACGAAGAGCGCATCACGCAGTATGTTTCCAGCTGGCCCACGGACCTGGACCGCAAAACGGGTACCAGCAGCTGGACCATCAATGAGACAACCGGCGAAGTCACGAAGTTCAGCCTGGTACTGGGGGATAAGACATATACCAGTGATGAGTACGGTCTCCGTTGGGCTAAGTTCAGCTACGCCGACACGTCCAGCTTTAAAATGCAGTATCATGTGGATGCGATCCTCTACGAAAAGACCACGGTGGAAAAGGTCATCGATACGCTGAACCTCAGCAAACAGGTGACGGATTACGCCCTGGATTCCAACGGCGGTGAGCAGACCAGCGCAAGCTTTACGTTCAATATCGTGGACGTGAATGCGCAGGGTGATGTACTGGGCAAGGTTTTGATCCCGCTGACTGTTACGGCAAACGGCAAGGATGCGGTCAAACTGGATGCCGGTACGTACGCTCATACGGAACTGGCGCCCGGTTACTACAAGGTGGTCGAGGTACAGAACGAAAACGACCTGAAAGCCTGGAATGCTGCCAACGAAGTGTACTTTACTGTGTACACGAACGGCGAGGTGGAACTTACCGAGAACAAGGGATCTGCGTCCACCATTACCAACAGCGCGAAAAAGTATTCTGTAACGTATGAACTGATGGGCGGCACTGGTACGATTGACGCTGCCAGTGGCCTGAAGTACAACCAGACGTACAAGATCTCCGAAACAGTACCCACCAAGTCCGGCAATGTTTTCCGCGGTTGGAGTGAGAGCAGCACCGGTGATGCGGTGTACCAGCCCGAACAGGAAATCACGATTGACGGAAGCAAGACCCTGTATGCGGTCTGGAGCCAGGCTGCTGTGACCAAAAAGGGCGATACCGCCATCATTACCTACAGCTACACCGTAGATGAGGACGACCGCTCTCCGGAGGATGAGAAGAGCCTGACCAACAGCGCGTCCGCTTCTGCGGGTGTGACCCAGGGCAACAGCCGTTCGACCCACAACTTCGTGGAAGTCCCCGCACTGGATGTGACCAAGACCGGTACGCCCAACGTGAGCGAAACCGGTATCATGCAGATCAGCTACACCATCGACGTGACCAACACGGGCAACGCCGCCCTGTCTCAGGTGGTGTTGGAGGATGACAAGTTCCAGGGCACCGTTGAGGTCAAGAAGGGCGACACTGCTGTGAGCGCCAGCCTGAACGGCACCGAACTGACTGTATCCGAGCCTCTGGCCGTGGGCGACACCATGACCGTTACTTACAACTATGAAGTGACCGAAGAGGCGGCAGAGGACGGCACCCTGACGGTGACCAATACCGTTAATGTGACCGGTACCACGGCTGACAACGTGACGACAACCAAGCCGGCTACGGCGGACACCGAAGTTTACGCCGGCGAAGTCGAGCTGAAACTGGCCCCCATTGTTATCTACACCGGCGGCGACGGCAGCAACCAGGCTGTTGTTGGCGATGACGGTGAAATGTTCGATGCGAATGAGGCTGGTCTGCCCACCTTTGGTATGACCATGACGCTGCCCGACAACACGCCTGTGACGGTGGAGGACAATGAAGCGGCAGCAGAGCTGTATGACGTTACCTCTGACGATGGCGAGCGTGCCAACTTCAAATGGAGTGCTGTTGCCTACAATGGTAATGCTACCGTGCTGATGCAGCTTACGCCGGAAAAGGGAATGGATGCAGCCCGCATCAAGCTGATCGATGATAAGGGCAACGCCGTTACTTCGGACGAGTTCTCCGTGGAAGACACTCTGTGCCAGACTTATGACACTGAGCTCTATGTGCAGGAAGAAGAAGGCACCCAGATCATTGCTGAAGTGAATGGCAAGTACTACAACATCCACTACGAGAATTCTACGCTGACCATCCGCGGCACTACGCCGGATGCCAAGACCAATACGGTGGCCAACGACGCTTCTCAGCTGAAGCCGGATGTGGATGTGCCGCAGGCCGTGGTGCCCAGCGATGCCAGCTACTACTACGTCAGCGGCAATGGCGACAACTCCGGTGTGCTGAAGGTTGAAGATACCAGTTCTGTCTCTCTGCTGGTGGACGAAATCATTGACCAGTCTGTGGAGACCGATCAGCAGTATGTCCAGATGATGAAGGACAAGGTGGAAGCCGATGGCGGCGTCCTGGGCAGGGTTCCCGCGGACACTACCCGCACCTGGCGCTTCTTCTACATGGACCTGGTGCTGGCCAACAACGGCAACGCTGTGCTGACCACTGATAAGGATGTGACCATCTATTGGCCGTATCCGGACGGTGTGACCTATCAGGATATTGTGGACGGCAAGTATGATGTGAAGGTTCTGCACTACACCGGTCTGAACCGTAACTATGCATCGGATGCCTTTGCAACCGAACTGAATGATTGCCGCATGGCAGTTTACACGGTAACGCCGACCAAACAGGGTCTGTGCTTCACCGTGCCCAGCAGCGACGGCTTCTCTCCGTATGCGCTGGTGTACCAGACTTCTACCAAGACTCCGGAAGAAAACCCCGGCACCGATGAGGGCAATGGCGGTTCTTCCGACAACAGCAACAGCGACAACAACCAGACCACTACCACCAGCAATACCACCGAGAGCAAGGCAACGGCTCCTGCCGCTACGCCGGCTCCCACTGCGGCATCCATCATCCCGCAGACGGGCGACAGCCTGCCCCTCGGCCTGCTGTTTGCAGTGGCCGGCCTGGCAGTGGCTGCTATGGTTGCGCTGACGGTCGTCTACCGTCGCCGCCGGGATAAGTAATACCTCCATCAGGTATTGCGCCTGAACGGTAAAAATAACGGCAAAAGCGCCGGGGCGAAAGCCCCGGCGCTTTTTTGCCTTTCAGCCAAAGGGAACGGCTTTCCGCAGGCAGAAAAATCTGGTATAATGTACCATACTTATGGCGCAGCTTTCCGGCCCTTGCTGCGGCGGCGCCAACGGGACACGGCGGCTGCGCGGTGCGTGGCCGCCGTGTCCGTGTGTGAAATCATTGGGAGGGTTGGTCTATGGATTGGTCATCGATCGGGCGGAATCTCCGCCAGTACCGGCAGGAAAGTGGTCTTCGGCAGGAGGACCTGGCCCGTGCCGCAGGGTTGAGCGTCAACTATATCGGCATGGTGGAGCGTGGTGAAAAAATCCCCTCGCTGGAAACCTTTGTGGCGCTGCTGAATCTGCTGCATGTTTCGGCGGATATGGTGCTCACCGATGTGGTAGATACCGGCTACACTGTCAAGCAGTCCATGCTGGCGGAGCAGGTGGGGCGCCTGCCTGCCGCCGAGCGGGAACGGATCTATGCGGTGGTTCAGGTGCTGGTAGACCGGGCCGACACCGGCGAAGCCTGAGCCGGACTTTCCGCTACCGGGGGCTCGTGGGGTGTCTCATAGACGGCGCGCACAAAGTCGTACCGGTTGGACCGTTTTTTGTACTGGTCGGGGGGTAGACCTTTCTTGGCCCGGAACACCTTGCCGAAATAGTTGTTGTTGCTGTACCCCACCTGCTGTGCAATTTGTTCCATGGTGTAGTCGGTGTTGGTCATAAGCAGGCGGCAGGCTTTGGCCAGCCGCACTTCCCGGATGTATTTCCCCGGGGAAACGCCGAACTTGTGCTGAAATTCCTTGCACAGGTAATATTTGGACAACCCCGCATGGTCCGCCACCAGGTCCAGGTTCAGGTTGGGGTTGTGGTAGTTCTGGTCAATGTAGGATTTGGCTGCATCCACCCGGGAATGCTCGGTTCCCGTAACCGCCAGGGCACAGGCGGTCAGCTCCATCCACAGGTCGTAGGCCAGGCGGGAATTTTCAAACAGGGTGCCTACCGAATCCTCCAGCGCCTTCCGGTAAAGGGTCACCATCCGCTCCGCCAAAGGTGTACCCAGCCCTACCGGCACCACCGGCCCCGTATGGCCGTAGATCTTGCGCAGCAGGGGCAGGCATTCTTTGCTGAATTCAAAGTAAAGAAACTCCCAGTGGGAGGAATTTTCCGGCAGATAATAGCGGCTTTTGCCCGGAATATCAATGACGAAGGCATCCCCCGGTGCAACGGGATACAGCAGGTCGTCCAGCTGCAGGGCCCCGGCACCGTCCAGGCAAAACTGGATCAGGCAGTGTTCGTCGCGGCGGTTGTGGTTGTCCCAGCAATAGGTGGGGGTGTCCACATACTGCAGCCCGGCGCCTTTCAATGTCAGCAGCGGCAGGTCGGAAGAAAAACGGAAACCGACCGAATGATGGGGCAGAGGATACATGAGAAAACCTCCTTCCAGGTGGTACTTTTATGGTAGCATGAATGGAAGATGTCCGCAAGAATTTACCATAGGGAAAAATCAACCACCCGGTCGCCCTTTGTGGAAAACGATCCACCCGGCAGTTTGGGCTTTTGCCTGCTGCCGGGCGGATTTCTTTGTTTTTATGCAGAATCCTTCTAAAAAGCATATGTGCGGAGGAAATGACAAGAATTTACCATTTAAAGCCCGTCCTTACCATTTACCCGGCAGATAAACAGCGGTATGATAAGGATATCAAAAGAGAGGAGCATTAAGAGAGGAGCATTATATGATACGCTTTGAAGAACAAGAAAATGCTTTTTATCTGGACAATGGGCGCATCACCTACTGCTTCGGCATTGCCAAGGGCCGCTGGCTGGAAAGCCGCTGGTTCGGCCGCCATATCCGCCGCATAGGGGGCAGCGCCCGTCCCCGGTATTTTGACCGTGGATTCTGTTCCAACCCGGACCCGGAGGACAAGAAATTCTCTCTGGACACATTGCCCCAGGAATACCCGGGCATGAACGAGGGGGATTTCCGCAGCCCGGCCTATGGTATCCAGACAGCGGACGGCCGGCGTGTGACCCGGTTCGTCTACCGGGATTACCGGATTCTGCCGGGCAAACCGCCGCTGACCGGTCTGCCGGCTGTCTATGCCGAAGGTGAGGAGGAAGCCGAGACCCTGGTGGTGCGGCTGGAAGATACCGCCACCCGGGCGCAGCTGCTGCTGTATTATACCATCTTCCGGGAGTATGACGCCATCTGCCGCCATGTGGAGGTGGTCGCCGGACCCGAAGAACCGCTGCAGCTGGAAACCCTGATGGCCATGAGCCTGGATTTTCCCCGTGCCGACTATGACCTGCTAACGTTCTCCGGTGCGCACTTGCAGGAAAAAACCATAAGCCGCCGCCCGGTCACAGCGGATTCCGTCACGCTGGAAAGCAGCCGCGGCGCCAGCAGCCCGCAGCAGACCCCCTGTGTGCTGCTGACCGACCCCAACACAGACGAGGACCGGGGCCGGGCATGGGGGATCAACTTGGTGTACAGCGGGGATTTCCGGGCCGTGGTACAAAAGGAACCCTTTGGCGGGGTGCGGGTGCAGATGGGGTTCAATCCCCAGACGTTCGGCTGGCAGCTGGCTCCTGCCCGGCGGTTTGTCAGCCCCGAAGCGGTGCTGGTCTACTCCGATGCAGGGCTGAACGGCCTGTCCCACACCTTCCACCGGCTGTATGCCCGGCGCCTTTGCCGCGGGTATTGGCGGGACCGGCCGCGCCCGGTGCTGCTCAACAGCTGGGAGGCGTTCACCTTCTCCATCGACGAGGAAAAATGCCTGTCCCTGGCCCGGCAGGCCGCCGACCTGGGCATGGAACTTTTTGTGCTGGATGACGGCTGGTTCCGCAACCGCACCGACGACCACCGTGCGCTGGGGGACTGGACGGCTGATCCCCGCAAATTCCCCCATGGACTGGGGAATCTGGCCCGGAAAATCCGGGAAGCCGGGGTGGCGTTCGGCATCTGGTTCGAGCCGGAAATGGTCAACCGTGACAGCGATTTGTACCGCGCCCATCCGGACTGGATCATCCGCAGCCCCCGCTACGAACCGGTGCCCAGCCGCAACCAGTTTGTGCTGGACCTGTCCAACCCGGCGGTGTGTGATTATCTGGTAGAGTCGGTGGCCCGTGTGCTGCAGGAAACCGGCGCTGCCTACGTCAAGTGGGATATGAACCGCCATATTACCGATTTGGGCTCCGCCTGGCTGCCGCCGGAACGGCAGCGGGAACTGTCCCACCGGTATATGCTGAGCCTGTATGACGTATTGGAACGGCTCACCGCCCGGTTCCCCCGGGTACTGTTCGAGGGCTGCTCCAGCGGCGGCGGCCGGTTTGATGCGGGAATGCTCTACTACATGCCCCAGACCTGGACCAGCGACAACACCGACGCCGTCTGCCGGCTGCAGATTCAGTACGGCACCAGTATGCTGTTCCCGCCGGTGACCATGGGGGCGCATGTGTCGGCGGTGCCCAACCACCAGACGGGGCGCATCACACCGCTGTCCACCCGTTTTGCGGCGGCCATGTCGGGCAATCTGGGGTACGAGATGGATATCCGGACCCTGAGCGAAGCGGAACGGGAAGAGATCCGGGCGCAGATCGCTCTCTACAAGGAACTGCGGGAAACCCTGCAGCAGGGCACCTTTTACCGGCTGCGGGACCCCGGAACAGGCAACGAAGCAGCCTGGAATTTTGTTTCGGCGGACGGGCAAACGGTGGTCTGCTGCGCGTTCCGCATTCTGGCCGACCCGCTGCGCCGCACCACCGCCGTGCGCCTGCGGGGGCTGGACCCCGAGGCCGACTACCGGCGGGAAGGGGATAACGCCGTGTTTGGCGGTGATGAACTGATGGAATCCGGCCTGGCTGCCGACCCGCTGCGACAGGACTTTACGGCGGCCGTGACGGTATTGCATAAAGTATAAAACTGGGAGGAAAACAACATGACGAAAGAAGAACGCTACCAGGCGGCTGCTGAACAGCTGGTGGAACTGTTAGGCGGCCCCGACAACATCATCAGCGCGGCCCACTGTGCCACCCGCCTGCGTCTGGTGCTGAAGGACGAGTCCAAGGCGGATGTGGACGGCATCCTCAAGGTGGATCTGGTCAAAGGGCAGTTTGCCAATGCGGGCCAGTTCCAGATCATCATCGGCAGCGGCACGGTGGATGAAGTGTACAAGCGGTTTGTTCCGTTGGCCGGGGTGGCCGAGGCCACCAAAAGCGACGTGAAAAAGGCTGCGGACAAAAAGCTGAATCCGCTGCAGCAGCTGGTCAAGACCCTGTCCGATGTGTTTGTGCCGCTGATTCCCGCCCTGGTGGCCAGCGGTCTGATGATGGGCCTGAACAATGTTATGACTGCCAGCGGGCTCTTCTTCCCGGACCAGTCCCTGGTGGAAGCTTTCCCCGGGCTGGCTGATCTGGCATCCATGATCAACACCTGCGCCAGTGCTGCCTATTCCTTCCTGCCCATCCTCATCGGTTTCTCCGCTGCCAAAATGTTCGGCGGCAACCCCTATCTGGGCGCCGTCATCGGTATGATCATGGTCTCCGGCGATTTGCTCAACGCCTACAGCTACGGCGACGCGGTGACCGCCGGTACCGTGCCGGTGTGGAACATCTTCGGCCTGACCATCGACAAGGTGGGCTACCAGGGTACCGTGCTGCCGGTTCTGGCCGCCGCCTTCCTGCTGGCCCAGATCGAAAAGTGGCTGCACAAGCGTGTGCCCGAAGTGCTGGACAACCTGGTGACGCCGCTCTTCTCGGTGCTGATCACCGCTTTCCTCACCTTTACGGTGGTGGGCGGCGTGATGCGCACCGCCGGCGACTGGATCACCAACGGTCTGCTGTGGCTGCATGATTCCCTCGGTGTGGTAGGCGGTATGGTCTTTGGTCTGATCTACTCGCCCCTGACCATGACCGGTATGCACCACAGCCTGCTGCCGGTGGATATCCAGCTGGTGGCTGCCGGCGGTTCCTTCCTGCTGGCCATTGCTTCCTGCAACAACGTGGCCCAGGGCGGCGCCACGCTCTGCGCCATGCTGCGTACCCACGACAAAAAACTTAAAAGTGTGGCGGCCACTTCCGGCATTTCGGCGCTGCTGGGCATCACCGAACCGGCTATGTTCGGTGTAAACCTCAAACTCCGCTACCCCTTCTATGGCGCCATGCTGGGGTCCGCCATCGGCTGCGGCTATGTGACCCTGACCAACGTGCTCAACATCTCGCCGGGATCGGCCGGTATCATCGGTTTTGTCTGTGTGCTGCCCCAGTGCATGGTCAACTTCCTGATCGGTGTGGTGATCTCGCTGGCGGCCGGGTTCCTGATCACCCTGTCCCTGTCCAAGTCCCGCCGTTTCAATAAAGAACTGGAGGACGCCGCCCAGTAACCTGCCGTACATTTCCCCGCGTCCCGGACGGATACCGCCGCCCGGGGCGTTTTTCTTTTGCCGGGGCATTAACAATTCTCAAACAATTCCCAAACAAAGCGGCAACACAGGCGGCGTATCCTGAGAGAGAAAAGGATGGGGAGTTGCCCGGCGGTCCCCGCAACGGTATAAGACATTATGATGCCGGAGATCGACGGTTTTGCGCTGGCCGAAAGCATCCGCCGTGTCAACGGGACCATTCCCATCCTGTTCATGTCTGCCCGGGACGATCTGCCCGCCAAACAGCGGGGGTTCCGGCTGGGGATTGACGATTACATGGTCAAACCCATCGAGCTAGATGAACTGCTGCTGCGGGTACGGGCCCTGCTGCGCCGCGCCCATATCGAGATGGAGCGCCGCCTGACGGTGGGCAACCTGGAACTGGATGCTGACGCCATGACGGCGGTGGTCGCGGGGGAGGACGTGCCGGTCACCACCCGGGAGTTCAATATTGTATACAAGCTGCTCTCCTACCCCAACAAGACATTTTCCCGGGCGCAGCTGATGGATGAGTTCTGGGGCATGGAGTCCGAGACCAGCCTGCGGGCGGTGGATGTGTATATCACCAAACTGCGGGACAAATTCTCCGCCTGCGACGGCTTCGAGATCCGGACGGTGCGGGGACTGGGCTATAAGGCGGTGCTGCGATGAGATCTGCCGAAAAATTTGCCGACCGGCGGGTCAAGCGCGCCCTTTTTCCGCTGCGCACCTTTGGGCTGTTCTTTGCCATGTTTGCGGTGTTTACCACCGTGCAGATGCTCATGATCGGCAGCGTCATCGACTACCGCCGTCTGCCCCTGGCCAACACCCTGGGCGTGCTGGGGTTCTGGGTGGCGGCATCGGTGGGGTTCACCCTTATCACGGGGCTGTTGGTGCGCCACCAGTACCAGAAACCCATAGAGGAAGTGTCCGAGGCTGCCCGCAAGGTGGCAGGCGGGGATTTTTCGGTCTATCTGGCGCCGAAGCACCCGCAGGACAAAGCCACCCATCTGGATGTGCTTTGCCTGGATTTCAACAAGATGGTGGAGGAACTGGGCAGCATCGAAACTTTGAAAACCGACTTTTTCTCCAATGTTTCCCACGAGATCAAGACCCCGCTGGCCGTCATCCAGAACCATGCGGAACTGCTGCAGCAAAAACAGCTTACCGAGGAACAGCGGCAGGAAAGTACGGCCGTCATTCTGCAGGCAGCCCGGCGGCTTTCCAGCCTGATCACCAACATGCTCAAGCTCAACAAACTGGAAAAGCAGGTGATCCAGCCCCAACCCCGGCCCTTTGATGTCTGTGCCCAGCTGTGCGCCTGCGCATTGCAATTTGAGGATGTGTGGGAGAAAAAGCAGATCGATTTTGAAGCGGACCTGCAGGACCGGCTGCTGCTTACCGCCGACGAAGGGCTGCTGGAACTGGTCTGGACCAACCTGCTCTCCAATGCCATGAAGTTCACCCCGGCGGGGGGCAAAGTCACCCTGACCCAACGCACGGACGGCGAACGTGTCATCGTTACGGTGGCGGATACCGGCTGCGGTATGGACCCGGCCACCCGGCGCCACATTTTTGACCAGTTCTACCAGGGCGATACCTCCCATGCCACCGAGGGCAACGGCCTGGGGCTGGCACTGGTGCGGCGGGTCCTGGAACTGTCGGACGGAACCATCACGGTGGCCAGTACCCCGGGGCGGGGCAGCACCTTTACGGTAGAACTGCCCCTGACGCCCCGCCAGGAGGAGAATCCCGCATGAGTTACATCGGATACGAATACAAAGAACTTACGGTACCGGGACGCGATGTTTCGCTGCTGTTGGACGGTTACGAAAGTTTTGGCTGGCAGCCGGACGAAAACCGCCCCGCGCCCGGCCAGGGCCGCACGGTGACCCTGTACCTGAAGCGGGACCGCAAGATCATCAACAAGATGGAACTGACCCGGCTGCAGCGGAACTTTGAAGCCTGCCTGCGGCAGATCGACCGGCTCCGGCGCGAACCGGCGCGCACGGCCACTGCCTGGGCGCTGTTTGTGGGGCTGGTGGGCACGGCGTTCATGGCGGGAGCGGTGTTTGCCGTCACCCATACACCGCCCCATTACCTGCTTATGACGGTGCTGGCTGTACCGGCTTTCGGGGGCTGGGCGGCGGCACCGCTGCTGTACCCCCGGTTGCTGCTGCGCCGTCAGGAACGGCTGCAGCCTGCCATGGACGCCCAGTACGAACAGATCTGGCAGCTGTGCGAAAAAGGCCAGTCCCTTTTATAAAGACCAATGCTCACCGGCGCTGCGGGGGACAAGGTCGTTTGCGCGTACAAGCGGGTGGAAATCGCGGTGGTAAACCGTTACAAGGGGATAGAAACCGCATTTGTGGATGCTTTTCTGGAAAAGAAAACCGACCTCGAAAAACCGTCCGGGCATTTCCCGGGGCAAGGGGGTGACCGGTCATGATCCCGGTAGTGATATGGGTATCGGCAGCCGTTACGGGCATTTTGCTGGCCGCCGTTCTGCTGACCCGGCATACCCGCCCCTGACGGAACGGCTTTTTCATTCGTTTACCAAAAACAACACACAAAAGGAGTTATATTATGAAAAAGAAAGATTTTGTTACCCTGATTTTTGCTACGGTGGGCGGTATCCTGTTTGCGCTGGGCATGTGTATGGCCCTGCTGCCCGACTGGAATACCCTGCGCCAGGGCGTGGTCACCGGCGGTCTGGGGCTGGCGGTGCTGCTGGCTATGGTGCCGGTACGCCGGAAAATGAGCGGTAAGCCCGCCATTGTATGGAACGCACGAGCCGTGGGCATCACGCTGCTGGGGGTCATTGGCGCGGTGGTGCTGGGGGTGGGCATGTGCCTGACCATGGTGTGGAATATGCTGGTGCCGGGCATTGCCGTGGGATTGGCAGGGATTGTGCTGCTGCTCTGCCTTATCCCCGCCTGCAAGGGGCTGCAGTAAACCGACCGGAACAAACAAAAAGCGGACAGCCGTGGTGGACGGCTGTCCGTTTTTTGCGTCGCAGGGGACCCTTTCTATCCAGAAAAAACTGCCGCTATCGGTGAGAAAGCGGCAGCAGCCGGCAGCAGGGAGTACCGGTCTGTAAGGGAAAGTAGATGGTACTCGGGTCCTGCCCGGACAAACGAGTGGAGGGGGCGTGATCCTCCACAAAACAGCATAGCATATCCCGGTGGTGCCTGCCACCGGTTTTGCAAAACTGGGCGGATTTGTTGCAAAATCGGCAAAACAAAGACGAAATTCAGGGGGAATCCCGGTGCAGCAGTTCGGCCAGGTAGCGCCGGGCCTGGGCGGTTTCGCCCCGTTCCAAAAAGCCCTGCAGAACGATCAATTCGTTCTGGGCGTCGTGATGGGCCATGCGCAGGGCCTCCAGGTCGTCCATTTCCCGGTGCAGGGCGCGGTAGAGGTGGCGTTCCTGCATGGTGATGGCATCTAATTCGCGCCGGGTGTGGCGCCGCTGCATGGCGTACACCCCGGCGATACCCGCCAACAGTACCACCACCAGCACCATAATGGCGGCAATGTCCTGCCATCGCAACAGGGGCAGAGTGTCAATCATGGGCGGGGCCTCCCTTCTCTTCCGGCAGACAGACCATCGCCACGGCCACCGCCTCGCAGCCTTCCCGCTCCAGGGTGTAGCTGCCGTCGTAGCGGCCGGTGATTTCCCGTAAAATTTTCTGGCCGAATCCATGATCCTCACCCAGGGGACGGGTGGGCGTATTGCCTACCGAGTTGCGTACCGTAACGCAAAGGCGCCCGGCGGCGGTACAGAAATCAATGGAAAGGCGGGCTGGCCGGGGCGCCTGGGCGGCTGCATTGGCCCCGTTGCTGAACAGGTTGTACAGCAGGCTGGCCAAATCCACCGGCGGCAGGGTGCAGCAGCGGGGCAGGGTACCGTGGATTTGCAGGGTGACCCCTGCCTCGGCACAGCGGTGGGCGGCATCGGCCAGGGCAACATCTGCCACCGGGTTGTCCGCATAGCGGTGGGTTGCCTGGGCATCCCGCCGGGTCATCCGGCGTACCGTTTCCAAAGCGGCGGCGGTGTCCTCATTTTTCAGCAGGACCTGCAATTCTTCCAGACTGCGGCGATGCTGCCGGCGCAAGGCGCGCAGTTGTTCAACGCTGCGCTGCTGGGCTTCCAGGGCATGCCGGTGCATCTGTTCCCGGGCAGCGGCAATGGCCAGGGTCTGCCGGGCGTAACGGTTTACCAGCCAAAGAAACACGAACCCGATGGCGATGGATTCCAGCATCAAAAAAGGCAGATGCCGCAGCATACCGTACAGGCGGTTGGTGCCTTTGAGCAAAAAAAGCGCCTGCTGCAAATTGATGGCCAGGTTCAGCAGCGGGGAAGCCACCGCCAGAGCGGTATACAGGGGGCGGGGCAGCGCTTCGGCCATACGGATCAGCGGCAGGCACAGCAGGCAGGAGATGGCGCCGGCGGCCAGACTGCCCAGAAAGAACAGCGCCGAGATCCCCAGCCAGCGGGAATAATAAGGCAGGGGCCAGGGCTGGTTCATGACCAGCAGGCAGAAGGGGGAAACCACGAAGCTGTGCAGGCAGACGGCGGGGAACAGCGCAAACAGGCGCCGGCGCCAGTCGCCGCCAAAACAGAGCAGCAGAAAGAGGGGCAGCGTCAGCACCATCAGGCAGACCACCAGGCAGGAAAGACCCTGCCCGGTACCGGTGATCTGCCAGTAAAAGTCCGAGAAGGACTTGGCGCCCAGCAGTACCAGCCCGTACACCACAAACAGCAGCCGGTAGCCCACCCCGGGGCGGGGCGTCAGCATAAAACGGAATTGGTAAATGCCCAGAAAATAGGCCGGAACGGTGGGCAGCCAGGCCAGCAGGATCTCCTTCACAGGGGGACCTCACTTTCTTCCGGCTGCAAAGTGGCCAGATAATCCAGGAAGCTGCGCCGCACGGCAGCAGCATAGCCGCGGCTGACCGGCAGCACGGCACCGCCCTGTACCCGGATACAGTCTTTTTCGTATCGCTCCGCGTAAGGCCAGTGGATGGCAAAGCTCTTGTGGGTCTGGCAAAAGCGCAGCGGGTCCAGCCGGGCCAGCAGCGGCTCCAGTTTTTCGGTGGTGGAGTAGGTATCGCTCAAGGCGTGCACCCAGGTGGTGCGTACCCGGCGTTCCAGGTAAAGGATATCCCGTTCCGGCAGCTGCAGGGCGTGGCCGGGGTCCCCCAGTACCAGCCGGGGACCGGCAGGGGCCGGGCGCACACAGCGGGCACAGGCCCGGGCTACGGCGGCGGGCAGGCGGGTGTCCATATCGGCTTTCAGCACAAAGGCCACATGATCCACCTCGTAGACGTCCTGGCAGAACGCAATGTGGCTGGTCAAAAACAGAATCTGGCAGTGGGGGCATAGGGCCAGCAGCCGACGGGCCAGATCAATGCCGCTGACGCCCGGCATCTGGATGTCCAGAATGGCAATGTCGGGGGCGTCGGTGGCCGCGGCGCGCAGCAGCGTATAGCCGTCGGCAAAGGTCTGCAGGCGGCGGGCAGGACGCTCCGCAGGCGCGGTCAGCAGTTGTTCCACCCGGGCCAGCACGGCGGGTTCGTCGTCGCAGGCTACAAGATGCAGGGTACGCGGGGTGGGCATGGCGGGACCTCCTTTGCCTCAAAAATTGCAAGAGTAAATGGGGAGGATTTATTATAGCACAAAACAGTATTGATGCGCAAAAGGCAGCCCCTGCTTTGGGGCTGCCTTTTGTAACAAAATATTATACGCGGGTGCAAAGGGTCTGCAGGGTGCCGGTCACGGCAAAATCGCCGCTGTTGGCGGGGATAAAGACGCTGTCACCCTTCTTTACGGGCATCGTCTCGCCGCCGCAGGTGACGGTGCCTTCGCCGTCCACAATAAGCAGCGAAACAAAGCTCTCGGCACCGGCGGTACCGGCAAAGTCGTTCTGGTGCACGTCCACCGTGAAGTAGTCGCACTGGGCCAGGTGACCGCCGAAATCATGCTCTTTTGGGGGCTTCAGTTCGGTAACAGCCAGCGCCTGGGGAATGTGCAGGGCACGGGGCTTGCCGTCGGCGCCTACGCGGCCGTAGTCGTAAACGCGGTAGGTGACGTTGGAGTTCTGCTGGATCTCGGCAATGACGATGCCCTGGCAGATGGCATGCAGCGTGCCGGAAGGAATGAAGAATACATCGCCTTTATGTACCGGCGCGGCGTTGAGCACTTCGGTCAGGGTGTTGTCCTTGATGCGGCGCTCAAACTCTTCGTGGCTGATCTCGTGGTCAAAGCCGTAGTACAGGAAGGCGCCGGGTTCGCAGTCCAGAATGTACCACATCTCGGTCTTGCCGTACTGGTGCTCATGCTCCAGGGCGTACTCGTTGGAGGGGTGTACCTGGATGGAAAGGTTGCCTTTGGCGTCGATGAATTTGGTCAGAATGGGGAAGTCCTCAAACTTTTCGCAATCGGTACCCAGGATGCCGCGGCCCTGTTCGGCCAGGTAGTCGGCCAGGGTCTTGCCGTCGTGGGGGCCGCCCACGATCACGGAAGGCCCGTCCGGATGGCAGGAGAGCACCCAGGCTTCGGCCAGGGGGTGCAGGTCGCTCTCGATCCCGAAATCGGTGCGCAGTTTGTCGCCGCCCCACAGGTAATCCTTGCAGGCAGGTTTCAGTTTCAGCATAGCCATGGTCAGATCATCCTTTCATCATCTGGGCCGCTGCGGCGGCCAGAGTTTCGTTCACAGCGTCGGCGTCGGCTTCGCTGGCGCCCACGGCAGACAGATACACTTTGATCTTCGGCTCGGTGCCGGAGGGACGCACCATGAACTTGTGGCCGCCTGCCAGCCGGTATTCCAGCACATCGGCCCGGGGCAGGCCATTGTAGCCGCCCTCGATGTTGTAATCCACGGCGGTTTCCACCGGGTAGCCGCCGATGGCGGTGGGGGCGTTGGCGCGCAGACCGGCCATCAGCTGCTGCATGGTGTGCATGCCGCTTTCACCCTCAAAGGTGAAGGAGCACAGGGCGTTGCGGTAGTAGCCGAACTCCTTGTACAGTGCCTCAATGGCATCCAGCAGGGTCATACCCTGCTGGGCGTACCAGGCGGCAGCCTCGCAGACCAGCAGCGTGGCGTTTACGGCGTCCTTGTCCCGCACATGCCCGCCGGAAAGGTAGCCGTAGCTCTCCTCAAAGCCGAAGATATAGCGGTCCACATGACCTTCCGCTTCCAGCAGGCCGATCTGCTCACCGATGAACTTGAAGCCGGTCAGGGTGCGGCGCAGTTCCACACCGTACTTGGCGGCCACGGGGGTTGCCATGTCGGTGGAAACGATGGTGGTCACGGCCACCGGGTCGGCGGGCATGGTGCCCCGGGCCTGGCGGGTGCGGCAGATGTAATCCAGCAGGATGATGCCCATCTCGTTGCCGGTGATCAGCCGGTAGCCGCCCTTGCCGTCCGGCACAGCGGTGCCCATCCGGTCACAGTCGGGGTCGGTGCCCAGCATCAGGTCGGGGTGGACGGTGTCGCACAGTTTCAGGCCGGTCTCCATGGCTTCGCGGATCTCGGGGTTGGGGTAGGGGCAGGTGGGGAAATCCCCGTCCGGGTTTTCCTGTTCGGGCACTACGGTAATGTGGGTCACACCCAGCTTGGCCAGCAGTTTGCGCACACATTCCAGGCCGGAACCGTTCAGCGGGGTGTAGACCAGCTTCAGGTCGGCAATGCCGGCGCCGTCGCCCACCCGCTGGGCATAGACCGCATCCACAAAGGCGTCGATACAGTCCTCGCCAATGGGTACGATCCGTCCGTCAGCCAGCGCCGTGTCGTAATCGGCCAGTTTTACGCCGTCAAAAATATCCACCGCTTCAATGGCGGCAAGGATCTTCTCGGCCACTTCCAGGGTGATCTGGCAGCCGTCGGCGCCGTAGACCTTGTAGCCGTTGTACTTGGCGGGGTTGTGGCTGGCCGTTACGCAGATGCCCGCCCCGCAGCCCAGGTACCGCACCGCCCAAGACAGGGCCGGGGTGGGTTCCAGCCGGGGGTACAGGCAGGCGGTAATGCCGTTGGCAGCCAGTACCCGGGCGGCTTCCCGGGCAAACAGATCGCCCTTGTGGCGGCTGTCGTGGGCAATGGCTACCTTTTTGGGCAGGTCGGTGCCGTTCAGGTAGTCTGCCAGGCCCTGGGTGGCCTTGCGCACGGTGTATACGTTCATCCGGTTGGTGCCGGCGCCGATGACGCCCCGCAGGCCGCCGGTGCCGAATTCCAGGTCCCGGTAAAAACGGTCGTTGATGGCATCGGCGTCACCGGCAATGCCGCGCAGTTCGGCGGCCAGATCCTCCGGCAGGCCGGGCTGCGCCAGCCAGGCCTGGTAACGAGTTTCGATGGTAGACATGGATAAAGTCCCTCCTGATGATGATGGATGGGGGCAGCCCCCGGGAAATATTCCAGGTTACCGCCATTATACCACACAGGCGGGCCGCTGCACACGGTCCGCCTGTGGCTTTTTTGAAAAAAATCGGGGACCGATCAGCCGCGTACCGTCAGATCGGTGCGCAGCAGGATGTTCTCGGCGTTGTCGCCCAGCTGAATCTCAAAATCGCCGGGTTCCACACGCCAGACATAGTCGGGGCCCAGGGTGCGCAGGGCGCGGGTGCCCACCGGCAGGCTGACGCGGCGGCTTTCGCCGGGAGCCAGTTCCACCCGGGTAAAGGCGGCCAGCTGCCGTTCGGGTTTGACCACCGAGCTGAAATAATCCCGCACATACACCTGGGGAACCGCCACGCCGGGGCGTGTGCCGGTGTTTTCCACCGTGAAGGATACCTGCACGGTGTCGCCGGGGTCCATCTCGGTGCGGTCCAGGGCCAGGTCGCGGTAGGCAAAGGTGGTGTAGCTCAGACCGTAGCCGAAGGGATACAGGGGCAGCCAGTCCATCTCCACATAGCGCTTGCCGCCGCCGGGACGGCGGCTGTAATGGCAGGGCACCTGGCCCACGCTGCGGGGGAAGGTGATGGGCAGCCGGCCCGAGGGGCCCGCGTCACCGAACAGCACGTCGGCAATGCCGGCGCCGCCCTGTTCCCCGGGGAACCAGGCTTCCAGAATGGCGGGCAGATGCTCGTTCTCCCAGTTGGCGCTTACGGGACGGCCGCTTTGCAGCAGCAGCACCACGGGGGTGCCGGTCTCGTAAACGGCCTTTACCAGTTCCAGCTGACGGCCGGGCAGGTCCAGGCTGGTACGGTCAAAGTTTTCACCGCTGGTCTCTTCGTTGTCGCCCATGCAGAGGATGGCCACATCGGCCTGGCGGGCGGCGGCTACGGCGGCGTCAAAGTCCTCCCGTCCGGCGCTGTACCCGAAGATGACACGGGCGCCGCGGCGGTCATTGGTAAATTCAATGCGGATCTTGTAGCGGTGGCCCGCTTCAAAGTGGAAGTCCAGGGCCTGGTCGGCGCTCTTGTCGGGACCCCAGCCGTCGATGACCAGTTCGTCGTCGATGTACAGGCGCATGCTGTCCTGAGTGCTCAGGCCGATGCAGCCGTCCATGGTCTTGGGCATGCAGACGTAGCCGGTCCAGGCCACGCTGAAGCAGTGGGCGTCCAGTTCGGGGTGGGGCAGGGCGAAGATCCAGTTGAAGTTCACCGTGCGGTCGTTGCGGGTCTGCACGGGGGTGCCTTCGGGCCGGGGGCCGTTGTAATAGCGGCCGGTCAGACCGGCGTTGCCTTCCTCGTCCTGGAGCATACCGGGGTCAAAGGGATGCAGGGCCTGGCCCAGGAAGTTGCAGCCGCGGGCATGCAGCACCCTGGTTTTGGGGCTGACGGCGGCTTTGATGCCGTCCAGCACGGTCACCTGGCCGGTGCGTCCCCGTGCTTCGGAGTAGTCGCCCAGGGCGGCCTCGTCGGCGCCGGGGCCGATAACGGCGATGCAGTCCAGGTCTTTGCGCAGGGGCAGCAGGTCGTCGTTTTTCAGCAGTACCACGCTTTCCCGGGCAATGCGCCGGGCCAACTCCAGATGGTCGGGGCAGCGCAGCACCGTTTCGGCACGGTGTTCGTCGGTGTAGGGGTGCTCAAACAGGCCCAGCATGAATTTGACCCGCAGCACCCGGCGGCAGGCGGTATCCACCACCGAAACATCCATACGGCCGCTCTCCACCAGATGCTGCAGGGAGTCCTGCCATACATCGTGGGGGAAGTCGTACAGCTGCAAGTCCACGCCTGCTTCCACACCCAGGCGGATGGCTTCCTCCGGGGTGGGGGCAATGAAGTGCCAGTCATACAGGCGGGAAACGGCGGTCAGGTCGGTGCGCACAAAGCCGCGCATGCCGTATTGGCCGCGCAGTACGTCGGTGAGCAGTTCGTGGTCCATCGAAACAGGGATGCTGTCGATGGAGTTGTAGCTGCACATGGCGTCCACGGCGCCGCCGTCCCGGAAAGCCGCTTCAAACACCGGCAGGCAGTCGCTGAACACATCGTGGCGGCCCATGGTGCAGGGGGCGCAGTTCAGGCCGCCCACCGGGTTGCCGTAACCTACATAGTGCTTGGGCTCGGCGGCAATGGCATCGGGGGCGGTCAGGTCGTCGCCCTGCATGCCGCGCACCACTTCCCGGGCAAATTCGCCGCACAGGTGGGTGTCCTCGCCGTAGGATTCCTCCCCACGGCCATAACGCGGGTCGCGGATCAGGTCCATGACAGGGCTGTAAGTTTCGTGGATGCCCATGGCGCGGGTCTCGGTGGCAATGGCATGGCCCATCCGGCGGCCCAGTTCCGGGTCAAAGGTGGCGGCCAGGCCGATCTGCTGGGGGAAGCTGGTGGCGCGGTTGGTCATCAGACCGTGAAGGGCTTCCTCGCTGAACAAAAACGGGATGCCCAGCCGGGTCTTTTCCATGGCGTAGCGCTGCACCGTGTTGGCCTGGGCGGCGTCCATGCCGCGCAGCTGTACGCTGCCCACGCTGCAGCCCTGCAGCAGGGCGTCCAGCCGGTCCAGGTCCATGGCGGTCACCTGGCCGTTTTCGTCCTGGGCGGTAAAGTCGCCGGAGAAATACTGGTCGGTCTGCAAAATCTTTTCTCGCAGGGTCATCCGGCCCAGCAGGTCGTCAATGCGCTCTTCAATGGGCAGTTTTGCATCTTGGTAAGGGAACATCGAAAACATTCCTCCCATAAGGAATCAGGATTTGGTATTGGGCAGTTTGCGGCCGTTGACGGCCAGGTTGGTAAAGCCCAGCAGCCCGGCCAGCAAAAACAGGCAGGGGATGCTGCCGTTGCCAAAGACGGTTTGCAGCATGGGCTGCACGGTGGTGCCCACGCTGGCCATCAGGCAGGCGGCAATGCTGGCCGACGCCGAAGTTACGCTGATGTAGGTGGTCTTGGCGTTGGCAGGGCTGGAGGTAAACTGCAGGTTCATACTGGCAATGGTGGCGCCGCTGCTGCAAGCAGCGGTGGCGACCATCAACACAGGAGCGGTAAAGGGGGCCCAGGCGGGGCGGATCAAGGCCCAGCCCAGCGTACAGGAAAGGTTGATGCCGGCGGTCAGCCAGATGACCCGGCACCATCCGGCGGCATCGGCCAGACGGCCCCAGTACCAGCTGCCGGCCATGCCGGCTACCGCCGAAACCACGCCTACCGTGGTGATGAAGCTGTGGCTCAGCCCCAGCACCCGCAGTTGGTAAACCGAGAGGAAGGGCGTGGAAAGCCCGCCCGGCAGGCCGCCCAGAATACAGTAGAACAGCAGCGGCCGGTAGGAGGCATCCCGCACGGGGCGGAGAATGTCGGCAGGGCGCACTTTGCTCACAAAGGCCACCGGGTTTTCATGGACCAGGGCCAGCAGTACGGCGTCGAAGAGAGCCAGCAGGGTGCAGACGATGCCGATGAGCAGGTAGCCGGTGTCGGGGTCACCGCCCCGGGTAAAGCGGTCCAGCAGGCGGCCCAGCACCAGGGTGGCGGCGCTGTTGACGCAGACGGCCGCAATGTCCTTGCGGGCAAAAAAGGCGCCCCGCCGCCCCTCCGGCGCCAGACCCAGCGTCAGGTGGGAAAGCCCCGGCGTGACCACGCCGGCCGCAAAAAAGGATACGGTGTAGAGCGCCAGCACCACCCACCGGGCCTGGCTGTGGCCCGGCACCGCCAGGGGCACCAGAAAGACCGCCGCCAGGGCGAACCGGTAGACCACGCACAACAGCCAGATGGACAGTTTGCGGTGGTGGATGCGCTCAAACAAAAAGGGAGAGAAAAACTGCAGTACGCAGCCCAGCTGGGGGATCATGGCCACAAAGGCGCAGAAAGAAATGGAAGCGCCCAGCTGGCTCAGGTAACCGGCCAGAAAGTTGCCGGTACCCACCGAGTAGAGGACGGCGGCCACGGCGCCCTCGGTAATCAGGGCGTGGCGGCCGGCCTCCAGTTGTGTTTCGGTGGGGGGGACAGGCGGAAAAAACAGTTGACGGAACAAGCCCATCGAAAGCCTCCCGGCGGTTTACTCTGCCCGGAGCTGCCGCCCGCGCAACAGATCGGCATACCGCACGATCAGTCTGGTCAGGTTGGGCAGTCCGCTCTCGCGGCTGACCTGGCGCCACTGGGCCAGGTAGAGGTGGTACCAGTGCTCCAGCCGGGCGGCCAGAGCCGGGTTTTCGTTGCGGGGACCGGCCAGCCAGGCGCCGATCTCGTTCCAGATGGTCACGCTCTCGGCGGTGACGCTGGCCAGGCTGAGCATCTCCTTACGGCCGGCGGGCATGGTGGGCGCACAGGCCAGCACCCGGGCCAGGGCATCGGCCACGGCGGCGTTGGCGGCGGGTACCTGGGTCAGGTCCAGCTCAGCCAGCAGCTCGGCGCGGCGTGCCTCGTCCCCGTCCATCCAGTTGACGGCATGCTGCCAGTCAAAGATCTCGTGGTCCGAAAGGTCGGTCATGGCGGCCATCAGCTGGCCGCTGGTGTCGCCGTACCCAATGCGGGAGACGGCCTCGTTCAGCTCGTCCATCTCCACCGGCTGGGCGTTCCAGCCAAAGGCGGCGCCGTACAAAATGCCGGGAATGGTCAGCCGCGGGTCGTTGATGTGGGCGTAGTCACCCCAGTCGGTGTTCAAAAGACCGATGGCATGGTACTTGTGGGCATGGTGGCACATGGCCCGGATGTTGGAGTAGGCGTACCGGTACAGGGGTACCCAGCGGTTCCAGGCGCAGACGCCCGGACAGGCATACTGGGTGATGCCGCTGGCGGCAATATCCCGGATCTCGTTCTCCCGCTGGTTGGGCAGGTAGCCCCAGTTCAGGCAGATGGTCTCCTTGGGCAGTTCGGCGCAGCTCTGGGGGAACCGCCACATGATGTCGCCCCAGAACATGGGGATGCAGCCCTGGCTGACCAGGTACTCGCAAAGGGCTTTTACATGGCGGACGTAGAGGGCCTTCTCGCCCAGTTCATCGGCAAGGGCCTTGCTGCGGCCTTTGCCCAGGTCGAAGGTCTCGTCGGCGCAGATGTTGAATTTGTTGGAGCGGAACAGCGGCCGGTATTCGTCAATGAGCTTCTTGATGAAGTCCAGCGCATCCGGATGGGAAACGTTCAGGGTATGGTGCGCCCCGGCATAGGTGTAGCTGTGGGGAATCTTTTCGGAATCCGGCAGCTCGCAGAGATCGCAGCAGGTCTTGGTGGAAAGGATCTTGTACATGTGCCCGAACGTGGACAGGGACGGCACCAGCTCGATGTGGCGGGCGGCGCAGTAGGCGTCCAGTTCCAGGATGTCGTCGGCGGTCAGCGGGGTATCGTCCCGCCATGCTTCGGACAGATCGCGGAAGAGGTAGGTGTGCTCGATGTAGAGCTGCCACTGGTTGATTTTGTAGCGGCAGAGCAGGTCGGCCACCCGTTTGAGGTAGGCAAGGGTGGGTACCCGCCCGCGGGAGCAGTCCTGATAATACCCGCGGTTGAGCAGGTCGGGCCAGTCTTCCAGCAGGAGGGCGGGCAGCACGGCGCCTTTTTGCTCCAGATACTGGATCATGGTCTGCACACCGTTGCACAGGGCCTCATCATCCCCGGCGGCAATGACCGCCCCTTCGGGGGTCACGGTCAGGGTGTAATGGGCGGCGGGCAGGTCGGTGTCGATGCAAAGGGCGATGTCGCCGGGGGCGGCTTCGCCGCGGCCCAGGGCCGGGCAAAGCCCGGCCTGGTCATGTACGGCGTCGCGCAGCATCTGCGCGTAAACCAGGGCCTCCGGCGCGGTGCCGGGGCGCAGAACAATGCGGGTATGCGGGGTCAGGGTCAGGGCTCCGGAACGGGCCTCGACCCGTTTGGGCTGCGGTAAAAATTCCATAGCCATAGGAAATATCCTCGCGGCCTTGCGGCCTGTTGTTGTGTGTGGGGCGCTGCGCGCTTACCGGATGCGCAGCGTCTTGATCTCGTACGGTTTGATGGTAAAGTGGATGCCGTCCGCTTCCACGGTGACCGGCTCGCCGTCCGGCTGCTCCATGCAGTCGCAGCTCACAGCCTCGGTCACGGGGCGGCCCCAATGCAGCACGGTGTCGGTCAGGGCATTCTCGCTCTCGTACATACGCACGATGATGCCGTCGCCGTCCTCGGCCTGCTTGATGGTCTCCACCACCACGTTGGGGGCAGCGCAGGCAGCCAGGCAGAAGGCGTCGCCCGGGGTGCCGCCCGCTACAGCCAGCGCCGGCTGGTTCAGGAAGAAGGCCTCCCGCACGGTGCCCGCGGCGCGCCAGGTCTCGGCGTGGGGGTACAGGGCGTAGGTGAAGTGGTGCACTTCCTGGTCGGTGGTGGGGTTGGGCTCAATGCCGGACTTGATCAGGGTCAGGCTGATGCAGCTGTCCTTGACGGAGTGGCCGTACTTGCAGTCGTTCAGCAGGCTGACGCCGTAGTGACCTTCGGACAGGTCGGCCCACTTCTGGCCGCAGCTCTCGAACCGGGCGCGGTCCCAGCTGGTGTTGGTGTGGGTCTTGCGGGTCAGGTTGCCGTACTGCACCTCGAAGGTGGCCTCGTCGGTGTGCACGTTGCAGGGGAACTGCACCTTGAGCAGATGCTGGTGTTCCTTCCAGTCCACGGTGGTCACAAAGTCGATGCGGCGGATGTCGGCATAGAAGTGGATATCCTGGGAAATGGTGGAGTTGCTGAAGGCACGCTCAATGTGCAGGGTGGCGCGCACCGGGCCCTGTTCGGTCCAGGTAAAGGCCTTCAGGTCGGTAACATCCCAGAATTTCTCGGTGTAGTAGATGTCGATGTCCCAGTTGTCGTAGTAGATGGGCTTGTCCTCGAACACCCGCAGCAGGTTGCCGGTCTTGCCGGCCTGCAGCACTTCGCGGCGGTTTTCTTTGTCGAACAAACCGGCAATGCCGCCCTGCTGGTCAAAGCGCACGGTGTAGAAGGGGGTCTCCAGGGTGTGGCCGTCTTCCGAGAGGGTGAACCGGGCGGGAGCGGCTTCGGCCTTGGCGGGCGCAAAGGTCTTGCGGCCCTTGCCGGGCAGGTTGGCCACAAAGGCCACCGCGCCCTCGGCGGTCTGCTGTACGGGGTAAACGTAACCGTCGTTGTCGGCCAGGGCAGCGGCTTTGCAGTCGCCCAGGGCCACCACGTCGTTGCGGGCAAAGCCGGTGGTGTTGTACACCGTCACACCCTCGCCGGCGGGGGTCAGGGCCGCCAGACGCTCGTCGCGCAGGGTGCCGATCTCGGCTTCCATCTGCTCGTATTCCTTCTTGGTGACCTCGTATACCTCATGGATGGAGGAACCGGGCAGGATGTCGTGGAACTGGTTGATGAGGATGCCGTGCCACAGGCGGTCGATGGCCTCGGTGGGGTAGGCGACCTCGGGGGCGGCCAGTACGCTGAGCAGTTCCAGGTCCATCATGTGCAGCTCGGCCTTGCGGTTGGAGCGCTTGTTCCGGGCCATGGAGGTCAGGGTGCCGCGGTGATACTCAAAGTAGAGCTCACCCTCCCAGGTGGGCAGGCGGCGGTTGCCGGCAACGCGGTCTTTCAGCTCATCAAAGAAGGTGCGGGAGAATACCTGCCGCACTTTGGGCAGACCTTCCACGCCCTTTTCCATACGGGTGGAAGTTTCCAGCATGGCGCGGGTGGGGCCGCCGCCGCCGTCGCCGTAGCCGTAGCAGACCAGGATATCGTTGTTGATGTCCTTCTGCTGGTAGCGGTGCCAGCCGCCGATGATGGCATCGGGGTGCAGCATGCCGTTGTAGGTGGTAAAGAAGTCCTTCTCGTCCTGGCCCACGCCCAGGGTGGTCACCAGGTGGGTCAGGATCTCAGTGCCGTCAATGCCGCGCCACATAAAGGTGTCGTAGGGCATTTTGTTGAACTGGTTCCAGGCCAGCTTGGTGGTCATGAAGTAGTCGATGCCGCACTTCTTCATGATCTGGGGCAGCGCACCGGAGTAACCGAACACGTCGGGCAGCCACAGGATGCGGTTGTCCAGGCCGAACTCTTCCTTAAAGAAGCGCTTGCCGTACAGGAACTGGCGGACCAGGCTTTCGCCGCTGGTCAGGTTGCAGTCCGCTTCTACCCACATGCCGCCTTCCGGTTCCCAGCGGCCTTCGGCCACCCGGGCCTTGATCTGCTCAAACAGTTCGGGGTAGCGCTGCTTCAGGAAGTAGTACAGCTGGGGCTGGCTGGACATGAACTTGTAGTTGGGATATTCCTCCATCAGCTTCAGCACGGTGGCAAAGCTGCGGCAGACCTTTTCCCGGGTCTGAGCCACGGTCCACCACCAGGCTACGTCGATGTGGGTGTGGCCGATGCAGCTGGCGATCACTTCGTCGTGACCGGCCAGATCGGTGTACAGGGCCTGGGCCAGGTACTTGCGGGCTTCGGCCACGCTGGCGTAGAAGCTTTCGTTGTAGGGGGTGCGCAGGTCCAGCAGGTTCACGGCCTCGTTGAGCACCCGCTCCAGGTCCCGGCGGGCCTTGCCGTCCTCATCCAGCCGCGGGAAAGCCTGCAGCGGCACCACCATATCGTAGTACAGCCCTTCGATCTCGGGGTCCACTTCCCGCAGGTCCACGATCAGGTTGAACTCGGTGTGCAGGATGCCGGTGTAGGCCTGCAGTTCCAGGCGGTACTGGGTGCCGGCCTTGGCGCAGCGGTCCAGCAGCACATCCCGGTGGTTCATGTCGATGCCCTGGGTCACCACGCCGTTCACAAACAGCAGGAACTGGGGGTTCTTGGCGTCGTCCCATTCGTCGATCTGGGTGCATACATGCATCCAGAGGGGCTTGCCCTCCATCTCGGCGGGGACCGTCACATCGGCGCGGAACCAGTAGTGCTTGTCGGGGCCGTACCAGTGCATGGTGCGGCAGTCAAAAGGCTCCCAGGGGGCAGCGTCCGCGTCGGCGTCCTCCGGCCGCAGGAAGTTGCCCGGCTTGTACAGCCAGTTGTCGGTGGGGAATTTCTGCTTTACGGACAGCTTCTGCAGTTCGGTGCAGATGCCGTTGATCCGTTTGTCAAGAAAATCAATAGTACGCATAGATTCTTTTTCCTTTTCAGTGTTTGGGGCGTGCCGGGGCGCAGTGCGCCCGGCGGCGCCGATCAATGGAATACATCGAAGCGGTAATCCTTATAGTGGAAGCCCAGCCAGCGGAAATCCACATCCCCGGGAAATTCGGGGGCCGGACGGGTCCGGAAATACCCGTTTTCCAACGCCTGGGGGCGGGTGCGGGCGGTATGGATCAGCAGATCCTCCCACAGTTCCCGGCGGATGTCCGCGTACGCAGACAGTTTGGCCAGATCCTGCTGTTCCAGCGGGTCGCGGCGCATATCAAACAGCAAAGTGTGGTCGCCGCAGGCGCTGTACACCAGCTTGAACCCGTCCCGCATGATACAGAAGTTCACATCCAGGCTGTTGCCGTAGAAGGTGCGTTCCGCATAGGCATCGCGCAGGTCGATACCCTCCGCCTGGGGCGGCGCCGGCACCCCGGCGATCCCCAGAATGGTGGTGTAAATATCCGAGAGCTGCGCCAGGGTATCCACCCGGCGGTTTACCGGCAATCCCCGGCCCCGGGGCGGCAGAATCAGGCAGGGCACATGGGCGGACCCTTCAAAGAAGAGGTTCTTCTGGGACATGTGATGGTCGCCCAGCATCTCTCCGTGGTCGGAGGTGAAGATGACCCAGGTGTTCTGATCCAGGCCGTTTTCCCGCAGGCAGGCGAACAGCCGTCCCAGGGCGTAATCCACCTGGGTGATCATGGCGTAGTAGGCGCGCCGGGTGTTGGCCAGCTGCTGGGGACTGTACAGGTGTACGTCGGTGTTTTCGTAGCTGCCGGCCAAAAAGCCCTGGGGTGCGGCGGCCAGGTCCCGGGACCAGTCGCCGTAGATGGGCTCCGGCATGGGGATGCCGTCGTACAAATCCCAGAAATCCCGGCAGGGATCAAAGGGCGGGTGCGGCTTGGTAAAGCTTGTCCACAGGAAGAAGGGCCGCAGCGGGTCGCGCGTTTCCAGAAAATCGATGGACCCGTCTGCGATCCAGGTGGTAATGCTGTCCTTGGTGTCCACGGTGGAAAGGGCAGGGACCAGTTCGCATTCCATGGCACCGTGTACCTTGGGGCGTACCGTGCCGCGCTTTTCGCATTCCCGCAGGTAGTCAATGGGCAGGGTCATGCTTTCAAACCCGTAGCAGGCCCGCACCGGGTCAAAGTGCATTTTGCCCATGGCTTTGGTCTGGTAGCCTGCATCGGTCAGCAGGGCGGCCAGGGTCCGCCGTTCGGCGGTGGCCTGCCGCATGACCTGCTCATGGGTGGCATTGGTGACCACACCGCTGGCGTAGCCGGGCTGGCCGGTCATCAGCGTGGTGCGGGAGGGCACACAAAGCGGGCAGTCTGCATAGCACCGGGTGTAGGCGGTGCCCTGGGTGTACAGATAATTCAGGTGCGGGGTGTAGATGCTGGTGTTGCCCAGCGCCTGAATGGTGTCGAACCGCTGCTGATCGGTAGTGATCAGCAGAATATTATCTTTCGGCAGACGGGTCCCTCCTTTCTCAGGCGGAGTGTGAACGCCGGAACTCAGAAAGAGTTGGCTTTGATGTAATCCAGCACCCGGTCCACGGTGGTGAAGGCCAGACCGGTGACGGTGTCGGCGCAGCCGTAGTAGACGGCGATGCGGCCGGTCTCGGCATCCGCCAGCGCCGCGCAGGGGAAGGTGACGTTGGGCACGTCGCCCATGCACTCATAGGGCATGTGGGGGGCCAGGATGTAATCCTTGCCGCGGGCCTTGACCTTCCAGGGCTCGTCGATGTCCAGCAGGGCGGCGCCCATGCGGTACACATAGCCGTTGCAGGTGTTGATGACGCCGTGGTAGATCAGCAGCCAGCCTTCATCGGTCTCGATGGGGATGGGGCCGGGGCCGATCTTCAGGCTCTGCCAGGCGGACTCGTCGCCTTTGACGGCGCCCATCATGTAGCGGTGGCGGCCCCAGTAGATCATATCCTCACTCTGGCTGACGAAGATATCGCCAAAGGGGGTGTGGCCGGTGTCGCTGGGGCGGCTCATCATCATGTAGCGGCCCTGGATCTTGCGGGGGAACAGAACGCCGTTGCGGTTGTAAGGCAGGAAGGCGTTTTCCAGCTGATGGAAGGTCTTGAAGTCCTCGGTCCAGGCCAGGCCGATGGTGGGGCCATGGTAGCCGTTGCACCAGCTTACATAGTATTTGCCGTCCATGTAGCAGACGCGGGGGTCATAGCGGTATTCCCGGTTGGTGACCTCGGGGTCATCGCCCACCAGGTGGATGGGCTCGTCGTCGATGGTCCAGTGGATGCCGTCCTTGCTGAAGCCGGCAAAGATATCCATGCTGATGGACAGGCTGTCACAGCGGAACACGCCCGCAAAGCCGTCGCCAAAGGGCACCACGGCGCTGTTGAATACGCTGTTGGAGCGCTTGTTGCCGTCCCGGCCGATGATGGGGTTGCCGTCGTAGCGCCACAGCGGGGTGCGGGTCACAGCGGGCGGGTCCTGCCAGGGAATGTTGGGCAGTGCGTTACCAATGATTTTAGCCATACGATTACCTCCTGAATTTGGGGTGAAAGGTTATCCCACGATGCGGACCACCGGGGCAAACATCTGCTCATGCAGGCTGTCCAGGGCACGTTCGGGGTCGGTTTCTTCGGTGAGCCACAGGGTGTAGCGGTATTCGGCAAAGCCGGAGAGATCCAGTTTGAAGTTGGTCTCCCAGGTATTGTTCATCAGCCAGCTCCACACCGGGCGGTGGTTGTCCTCGGCGGCGCGTTCACACAGCCGGATGGGATGGTGCCGCAGTTCGCCGAAATAGTACAGCGGGGTGTCCATGGCAGCCAGCAGCACGCCGCCGCCTTCGCCAACCCAGGCCAGGCCGTCGTCGCTCATGCTGTATTCCATGTTGGTGCCGGGCAGCTGGTCCACGCCGGGGCGCATGGCCTCGCGGCCGCCCTTGCGCAGCCAAAGCTCGTGGTCCGGCAGGTCCAGGGTCAGGGGCAGATAGACGCTTTCAATGTCGGTGGAAAGGGTCTTGCCCAGTTCCAGCCGCAGGTCGATGCGGGGCAGATCCTCGTACAGTTTCAGCACCACATCGCAGTGCACGCTGCCGGTCATGGAGCCGCGCAGCCGCAGGATGGTGAACACCGGGCCACGTTCCTCGCAGACCACTTCCTCCAGCACGGCGGGGTACTGCTTGGCGTGCTGACCGCGGATGTTGCGGCCCAGCAGGCGGCGCTCCTCGTACACATCGGTGATGCCGGGGCGCACGGGGGTGCACTCATACACCGGTGTAAAGAAGGGTACGCCTTCCTTCGGCAGCAGGTCGCGGCCGCTGCGCTTGTCGTACAGGCGGCACAGGCCCTTGCCTACCTGATATTCCAGGCGGAAGAACTGGTTCTCGAACTCGTAGGGCAGGCGGTAGGTCACGGGATCAAAGTCGTTCACAATGTCCCGGATGCGCTCGGCGCCCACATAGCAGTGGCGGGTGTTCAGCCGCTGTTCTTCGGCGGCTTTCTTATGATAAGTATACCGCTTTACCTCCCCGGGCGCAAAGGTATCCACGAAGGAAATGCGCCGTCCGCGGGGATGGGGGCTGACCTGGCAGCGCAGTTCGCGGCCGTCCTCGGTGCGGATCACTGCGTCAGGCAGCCCGGCGGGCAGGGTTTCCACATAAAATTCCACCGCCATGGGGCCCTGGTGGGCGGTGGGGTTCTGCACACGGATGGCGCCGTCGGTGGCGTAGTAGCGCAGAATATCCCCCTGGTCCCGTGCAATGCGGCCCAGCATGCGGGCGGCTGCCTCGTGGGCGCGGCTGGCGTAGCCGTTCTTGCGGCTGTCCAGATCCAGCACCATGGACTCGTAGGGGTTGGTGATGCTGGCGGAATGACCCCAGGTGTGCTCGGCGTAGAGCAGCAGGCTGTCCTCGGCCTCACGGGTCAGGACGGGGTCGTGGGCCTCCAGCTGGGGGTCCAGGCGGCGGGCCAGCTCATAGCTGCGGCAGGCGTCCCGGTAATGCTTGACGGCATAGGGGGTGGAGCCCACGCCGTTGGCCCACCAGTCGTTCAGGTCGCCGTGGTAGACCGGCGCACCCTGCAGTTTGGGGGCAATGGCGGCGTACAGTTCCTGCAGGCTGACCATCCGCACCTCTACGGTTTCGCCGTACTTCTGGTTGTAGCCCTGGATGGTCTGCAGGATCAGCGGCTCCGGCGGTGCGTTGTCGCTGAATACGCCCGATACCGACGCCAGAATGAAGTCGTAGGGGTAGCCGTTCTCCTCGCACTCGCTCAGGTAGTTGTCCAGGTTCTGGGCCAGGGCTTCCACATCATCCTGCGGGGCGGGGCCGCTGCCCAGACGGTCCTGGGTCATGAAGTTGGGAATGTGGTTGGGGCGCAGGCCCAGCACATTGCCCAGGTTGTAGTGCTCGCCGTTCCAGACCAGCATCCGGCGGCCGGCGGCATTCTCCCAGAAATAGGCGTTCTGGTTCTGGTACAGGGGGTACATGCCGTGGTGGCAGTGGATGTTGGTGTACAGGAACTGGATGCCGTTGTCCAGCATGGCATCACGCTGCCCCATGGACAGGCCGTTGATGTCGGCGCACATGGCGGTGTTCAGGGTGATGCCCGCCTGGGCAAACCGTTCCCGCCAGGCAGCCAGGCGGCGGGCAAAGATGCCGCAGTCCAGCAGGTCGGTGAAGTTCAGGTAGTTGGCCGAAAGCCCCAGGCGGCCCTCCGCGGCCAGATCCAGGAATTGCTGCTGTTCTTCGGGCGTGGCGGCCTTGAAGAACTCCTCCACACAGTAGAGGGTCTCGCAGTTCCAGCGGAAATCTGCATTGGCGGGGTCCTGCATCAGGCGCAGGGCACTGCGGATATAGTCCACCTGCAGGTCAATAACATGCTCCTGCAGATCGGTATAGCCGATATCGGTATGGGAATGGTGCACGGCATATACCGTGCGGATAGAATGCTGTTTCATGGGGCGCGGCCTCATTTCTTAAAATTTTGACACTGTGTTCATCAAAAAGGGCCGTCGCTCGGGCGGACCGGTGAAAACGCTGATCATGACAATACTTTGTTCGATCAAAAGGCGGCGATGCAATGGAATGCCGCTTCGTGTGTTTTCTCCTGCCCGCGCTGAGCGACGGCCTTACATGTAGAGGGGTGGGTTACGGATAAAGTTCAGTCGGTCTTATTCGGCGCTTTCGGCAGTGGCAGCACCGTTGGAGGCGATGAAGGCGTCGACCTGCTCCTGGCACTGGGCCACGATGTCGTCAAAGCCGGCGGCACGCAGCTCGCTCATGATCTGAGGCACGATCTCATCGGTGGGATGGGTGCCGGAGAGCAGTTCGCCCTTGTAGCGCTCGTAGATGGAGACGCAGTTGGCCAGCTGATCCTTGAAGTTGGTGGTGTCCAGAGTGAAGCCCAGCAGCACGGAAGCCTCGGCGTTCTCGTTCAGTTCCTTGACCTCGTCGTACTGGTTGAAGTCGAACTCGTCGCTGGGGGTAACGGTGAAGAAGCTGCCCTGGGTGTAACCGGCCATGGTCCAGTCAGCGTTGTTCTTGTGGACCCACTGCTTGGTGTCGTCGGTGTAATCCCAGTTCTCGCCCTGCACGCCGTAGTACAGCAGGTCGCGGACGTAGCTGTCGGTGTTGACCAGCTGCAGCAGTTCCAGAGCCTTCTCGGGGTGAGCGCAGTTGGCGGAGATGCAGTTCATGGAACCACGGACGGTGTCGTTGGAGATAATGGTGGGGCCCAGCTTGGTGGCAGCAGCCTCAACACCCATCTGGGGACCCCAGCTGGTGATGGCGGCGCCGGACCAACCCTGTGCTACGCTGCAGGGCTTGTAAGCGTTCTCTTCGGGCTTGGTGGCGGCATCGGAGTTGATGATGCCGGCCTGGTACCACTCATGGAAGGTGTCCAGAGAAGCCTGGATGTCTTCCTGTTCCAGAACGGGAACAACGGTGGCGGTGGTGTCGTTGTAGCGCACGCCGATGGGCAGCAGACCGGTGCCCATGTTGTCGTACTCAAAGGCAACCCAGGTGGCGCCGTTCTTGTTCATGGGGAAGGAAGCTTCGCCCTTGGTGTCCTTCATGGCGGCCAGGGTATCGGTCAGAGTGCCCAGGTCGGACATGGCCAGGGATTCGGGGATGGTGTAACCGGTGCCTTCGGCCAGCTCTTTGTCGAAGACCAGGTACTCGGAGATGGAGGAGTCTTTGTAGGTGGGCACGCCGTACAGCTTGCCGCCAACCTCACAGGCGTCCCAGTAATCTTCGGGAATGGAGGCGTACAGGTCGGGCGTAGCGGTCTTGACCAGCTCGCTGATGTCGGCAAAAGCGCCGATGTGCACGTCGTTGACATAGGTGTTCATGTTGGTGAACAGGATGTCGTACTCACCGCTGGTGTTGACGATAACGTTGCGGCGGTTGTCCCAGTCGCCCCAGGAAACGACCTGAACGTCCAGGTTGACGCCGATCTTCTCTTCCAGGTAGGGGTTGATCTGAGCCAGCCAGGCATCGTAGTTGGTGGGCTGACCGTTACCGACGGTAACCCAGGTCAGGGTAACCACTTCATCGGTGGTGCCGGCGGTATCACCCGTCGCGGCAGCGGAGCTGCTGGTGGAACCGCCACAGGCGGCCAGGCTCAGCGACATCGCGCCGGCCATGCCCAGAGCAAGTGCTTTGTTGAGCTTTTTCATGTTGTTACTCCTTTTTTATAGTGTCGTTCCAAAACGGAAAACCATGGGATGTAAGGGGCTCTTAGCCCTTGACGGCGCCGATCGTCAGACCGGAGATGAAGTACTTCTGGAAGAAGGGGTACGCGCAGGCGATGGGAATGACGATGACGACGGCGATGGCCATACGCACCGATTCAGAAGGCATCGAGTTGCGGTACTGCTGCAGGCTCAGGCCGGCAGAGGGGTTGTTGGCGATGTAGTCCAGGTTCTTCATCATGTTGTTCAGCAAGGCCTGCAGGCTGATCAGGTTGTTCTTGGAGATGTACAAGCTGGACTGGAACCAGTCGTTCCAGTAGCCGAAGGTCAGGAACAAACCGATGGTGGCGAACACAGGCTTGGAGATGGGCACCACGATGCGGCTGAAGATGGTCAGCTGGGACGCACCGTCGATCTTGGCGGACTCAATGATGGAGTCGGGGATCGTGGTGCGGAAGAAGGTCTTGGAGATAATGACGTTGAAGCTGGAAACGGCCAGCGGCAGGATCAGACACCAGAGGGTATCGTTCAGGTGGAGCATGTTGGCCACGACCACGTAGTTGGCAACCATGCCGCCGTTGAAGATCATGGGGATAAAGACCACCCAGTTGAAGAAGTTGCGCAGACGGTACTGCGGGCGGGAAAGCACATAGCCCATGCTGGTGGTCAGCAGAACACCCAGCACCGTGCCGATCACGGTGACGATCACGGAGATCAGCAGTGCGTGCGAGATGGTGCCGCGCTCGTTCCACAGGAACATGTAAGCGCTGTTGGAGAAGGTCTCGGGCCACAGGGCGTAGCCGTTCAGACGGATGGATTCCTCCGAGCTGACCGAGATCATCACCACGTAAAATACGGGGAACAGGCAGATGAAGGAGAGGATGGCGAACAGTACGTTGAACAGTGCATTGGTCAGCGGCTTGATTTGGTTCATGTGCGCTGTAGCACGGGCTTCCTCCCGTTCCAGGGCCTTTTCTGCTTTGCGGGCCTGGCGTTTTTCGGCGAGTGTCATGTTGTTCCTCCTCCCTTAGATGATGGCGCTGTCGGCGTCCAGTTTGGACACGATGAAGTTGGCGACCAGAATGGTGATGCAGCAGCAGGCTGCCTGGAACAAACCGGCGGCAGCGGTCTGGCCGATGCTGGCCGAGCTCTGCAGGGCCTGGTAAATGAAGGTGTCGAAGGTGCTGGCCACGTTGTACAGCGAGGCAGGCACGCCCTGGGTCACCTGGTAGAACAGGCCGAAGTCGGAGTAGAAGATCTTGCCGATGTTCAGAATGAACATCATGATGATCATGGGTTTGATGGAGGGAATGGTGATGTACTTGGCCTGCTGCCACTTGGTGGCGCCGTCCAGGATGGCGGCTT
>ERZ809224.113-NODE-113-length-86973-cov-12.239824_pt1 | contig 86973 bp, 66 predicted proteins | sample MGYA00520513_ERZ809224 | MGnify/ENA primary metagenome ERZ809224 (study PRJEB31576, sample SAMEA3212658) | Homo sapiens | biome: human-gut; feature: human gut; material: fecal | place: Sweden | collected 2012 ... | reverse complement strand
GATTATATACCCAATCCTTGAGAATGGGGTGTCAACTTTTTTTATACCACATCAATTTTAGTCTTTTGCCTCTTCAAGTACATGAAATATTTCTAACAGTTTCCTTCTTTCAATATGTTTACATATTCCAAAACCACTAATGAATCCAACAAGAATTATAAGCCAAATATTATTTCCTCCTATTACTTCTATATCTAACAATGCCACTATTGAAATCATTAGTGCCACAATACTAATATTAAATTCCAACAAATTACTATCCAAATATGATTGACATGCTATTCTGTAATCTTTTAAAATACCTTTTTCATTATTATATTTTCTTGCCGCCAAAACAAGTCCATGTTCTAAACATTTATAGAATGAATCACTTAGATTATATTTATAACATTTCTCTGCTTGTTTGTAAACGTTTATTAATTCAGCAATTATTTTACTTTGTATCATAATATATCTCCCATAACTCCCCCATCATTATCTAACAATCTTCTAAAAATGACGCAAATAATATCTCTACTATCTGCGCCATTCGTTTAAAATACTCTTGAAATATTTACTCTATTCTATTGGGATATTTTCTCTTGAATTACTTCTGCACGATATTTACAATCTTGCCCGGCACATAGATTTCTTTGACAATTGTACCGTTCAGACGGTCACCGAGAAGCTCTTTGGCTTTGGCAATCACCGCATCTTTCGCTTCATCTGCGGAAATGCTCATGACAGCCTTTGTCTTTCCGTTAATCTGAACCGGAATTTCCACTTCATCATCTTTCATGGCTTCCTCATCAGCGGATGGCCATGTATTTTTAAATACGGAAGTGTCATGTCCAAGCTGTTCCCACAATTCCTCAGCGACATGCGGAGCAAACGGAGCCATCATAATAACTGCTGTTTCCAGGGTTTCCTTATCAACGCCGCCCTTTTTCGTCATATCAATCAGCTTATTATTGTATTCCATAAAACCGGAAATAACCGTATTCAGGCTGAAGGATTCAAGACGGCTTGTAATATCATAAACCATCTTATGACGGAGTTTGACAAGCTCTTTCGTCTCCTTCACATTCTTATCCTTATTCTGAAGAACCATATTCCAGAAACGGTTAAGGAAACGATAAACGCCGTCAATACCTCGGTCATCCCATTCGGAATCCAATTCCGGCGGACCAACAAACAGCTCGTACATTCTCAGGGAATCACAGCCGTAGTCGCGCACCAAATCATCCGGCGAAACGACATTGCCTTTGGATTTGCTCATTTTAATACCGTTTTTACCGTTAATCATGCCCTGATTGAACAGTTTATGGAATGGTTCATCAAAATCAATCACGCCGATATCATAGAGGAACTTTGTATAGAAACGGGAATAGAGCAAATGCAGTACCGCATGTTCCACACCGCCGATATACATATCTACCGGTAAATATTTATCTGCTTTTTCTCTGGATACAAGTTCTTCATTATTATGAGAATCCACATATCGCAGGAAATACCAGGAAGAACCGGCCCACTGAGGCATTGTATTGGTTTCTCTCTTCGCCGGTGCGCCGCAGACAGGGCAGGTTGTATTCACCCAGGATTCAATGGCCGCCAATGGGGACTCGCCGGTGCCTGTCGGCTGATAGGAGTCAACCTCCGGCAGCAATAATGGAAGTTCTTCCTCTGGCACAGGAACACAGCCGCATTTTGGACAATGAATAATCGGAATCGGTTCACCCCAGTAACGCTGACGGCTGAATACCCAGTCACGCAGTTTGTAATTCACTGTCTTGCGCCCAAAACCCTTTTCTTCAATAATCATCGGGGCTTCTTTTTTAAGAACAGCGGATTCCATACCGTTCCACTCGCCGGAATTAATCATAGTTCCCGCTGCTTCGGTATAAGCTTCCGTCATATTTTCAATCTCTTTGCCATCCTTTGCAATAACCTGAATAATCGGAATATTGAACTTTGTAGCAAATTCAAAGTCTCGGTCATCATGAGCAGGAACACACATGATAGCCCCTGTACCATAATCCGCCAATACATAATCGGAAATCCAGATTGGAGTTTTTGCGCCATTCAGCGGATTAATCGCATAACTGCCGGTAAATACGCCGGTCTTTTCCTTATTCTGAAGACGGTCAACATTAGACTTCATCGAAGCCTCATAGATATATTTATCTACAGCTTCCTTGTTTTCAGGCACAGCCAGAGATGCAGCCAGGGCATGTTCCGGCGCCAGTACCATAAAGGTTGCACCGTGAAGCGTATCCGGACGGGTTGTATAAACCGTAATCTTTTCATCTCTGCCATCAATTGGGAAATCGACTTCTGCACCGTAGGATTTGCCAATCCAGTCCGTCTGCATCTTTTTAACTTTTTCCGGCCAATCCAGTTTATTCAAATCTTCCAGCAGACGGTCCGCATATTTTGTAATGCGCAGCATCCACTGTTTCAGGTTTTTCTTAGTGACAGGGGAACCGCAGCGCTCGCAATTGCCATTGACAACTTCTTCATTGGCCAGGCCTGTCTTACAGGAAGGACACCAGTTGATCGGCATCTCTTTTTCATAGGCCAGACCTTCTTTGAACATCTTCACGAAAATCCACTGGGTCCATTTATAGAAATTCGGATCCGTTGTATTGACTTCCATATCCCAGTCATAAATGGCTGCGATTTCGTTAATCTGACGTTTAATATTTGCCACATTCTCCGCTGTGGATTTTGCCGGATGAACACCCATCTTAATCGCATAGTTTTCAGCCGGAAGGCCAAAGGCGTCCCATCCCATCGGATGAATCAGATAGTACCCCTGAAGCATTTTATAGCGGCTCCATACATCAGAAATAACATAGCCCCGCCAATGCCCGACATGCAGACCCTTCCCTGAAGGATATGGGAACATGTCCAGACAATAATATTTTGGTTTTTTACCATCATTGACGTTGACTGGATTTTTCTCCCAGTTCTGACGCCATTTTTTTTCAATCTCCTTATGATTATAAGGTGTTGCCATAATTAAACATCCTCTCTGTTTATCTTATTAAACTATCCTTTATTGTACCAATATTCCGTCTAAAATTCAACGTTTTTGTTTATTTTTAAGCATTTTTAATCGACTTTAATAATGTGCTGATCTTCGGTGTCGTACCATAAAGCAGCACGCCGACACGATAAATCTTCGCTGAAAAAATGCCGATACCGAAGGCCGAAATAATTAAAATAGCAATGGAGAGGATAATTTCATACATCGGCACTGTACTCATGGCAATCCGGGTAAACATCGCCATCGGGGAAGTAAATGGTACAAAGGAACAGATTTTCATGGCCATATTATCCACATTGCCGCTGGACATGGAAAACATAACGACAACAAAGGCCGCGATGAATAAAAATGTCAGAGGCATGACAGATGTATTGATATCCTCCAACTTGGATGCGGTTGAACCAATGGCCCCATATAAAAAGGCATAGATAAAAAAGCCTAAAATAAAGAAAATAAGCATATAGACCAGAAGGCTCAGCGGTACATTAAAGATGGATTTAATGAGCTCATTGCCGCCCCAGTAACTTGCATTTAAGTTATAAAATAAAGCGGAAGCACCGAAAACAAGTATGAGCTGAGTCAATCCGGCCAGCCCCGAACCAATAACCTTTCCAAACATCATGCTCGACGGCTTTGCGCTGGTAATAAGCAGTTCCATGGCCCTGGAGCTTTTTTCCGTGGCAACATTTGTAGCCACCATCTGGCCGTAAAGCAAGATTACCATATATAATGCAAAAATCATAATATACGTGTAAAAGAAGTTCTGCATCTGGTCCTTTCCAAGATTTTCGACCTCATGCTCAATCTGCACATTTAAAATATTTCCGGCCTCCATCGGTTCAATGCCCTTTTCAACCATGGCGCTCATGCGATAAATATTTTGGAAAAGTTCATCCGCTATCGACATATTACCATCATACATCGAAAGATTATTCACATAGTAAGTATAAGACACGGGGCCCGTGACGGCAAATGCACACTCAGCTTCGCCGGACAATATCTGTTCTTTAACAGCTTCCACATTCTCTGTTGTCGCCTGAACATTATAATCCTCAAAGGCAGCCGAAAAAACCTGTTCCAGCGCCTCAGCCTCCTCCTCTGTGCCCGCTGTCACCAGCATTACCCTTTTCTCTTCCTCCCCGGCCGGTTCTGATTCCTTTTTGAAAAGCCCCGACATTCTCGGAAAAAACATGACAATGCCAATGGCCAGCACAAGGAAAATGGTAATGCCCACAAAAATTTTATTTTTAAAATAATGCTGCAATTCAAATTTCAATATGATTAAAAACTGATTCATGATTCTGTCCTTTCTTAATTTATTGTCCCGCATATTGGACAAAAATGTCATTCAATGATGGTTCATACAGCCTTATTTCATCCACATCGTAATTTTCAACAAGCCGGCGCATCACCTTTTGCTTTTCTTCCGGGTTTTTCAATCTAATAATCAGCTCTTCCCCGTCACTTTCTATACAGGTTTCCGCAAAATCCCTTTTAATCGCTTCCCTTTTATCGGAGCGCACCGCCAGGCTGTCCCGCCCATGGCTTTTCTTTATTTCACTTAGATTTCCCTGCAAAACAATCTCCCCATTATTCAAAATGGCGATATAATCACAAAATTCCTCAATATAATTCATCTGATGACTGGAAAACAGAACAATCTTTCCCTTCGCTATCTCTTCCTTAACGACATTTTTCAAAAGCATCGCATTCACCGGGTCCAGCCCGGAAAAAGGTTCATCCAGAATCACTATCTGAGGATTATGGGCCAATGCGGTAATTAACTGGATTTTCTGCTGATTTCCCTTTGAAAGTGTGTCCAGCCGTTTATTCCGATATTCGGCCATTCCAAGATGCTCCAGCCAGTAGTCCACCGCTTTCACAGCCTCTTTTTTGCCCATTCCCTTCAGCATGGCAAAATAAACAAGCTGGTCGAAAATCTTCTTTTTCGGATATAGGCCCCTTTCCTCCGGCAAATACCCGATTTTCACCTTTTCATAATTTATCGGTTCATTATCGAGCCATATTTCCCCGCTGTCCGCCGGAAACACATCCATCAAAATGCGGATTGTCGTCGTTTTTCCGGCGCCGTTGCGGCCAAGCAGCCCAAAGGCTTTGCCGCCGGCGGCATGAAAGGATATCCCTTTCAAAACCCTTTTCTCGCCAAAACTTTTTTGAATTTCATGTATTGAAAGTTCCATTCTTTTCTCCTTCAACAAATTTTATTTTCATTTTTATGATAATACGATTATAGAGAGATAACAACTTAATTTTTTCTTACTTATATTCAGCTTAATGTAATTTTACCAAACAGTAAAACAGCCAGCCCCGGTAAAAGGCTGACTGCTTTCAATACAACATTCACATTCAATGTTTAAAGATTATTCTGCTTTTTCGTTATCCGCAATAACTTTCTCCTGAACATCACTTGGAGCCTGCTCATATCTGCTGAAGGAATAAGCATAGCTTCCGCGTCCGCCAGTCATAGACCGGAGATTTGTGGAATAACCATAAAGTTCAGACAGCGGAATATCCGCAACAATTTCTGTCTTTCCGCCTTCGGTTGGATTCATACCAAGTACACGGCCGCGTTTTTTATTCAAATCACCCATGATATCACCGGTATAGCTGTCCGGAACAATAACACTCAGGGAAACAATCGGCTCAAGAATCACAGGGTTTGCCTGCATAAATGCACTCTTGAAGGCCTGACGTGCTGCGGTCTTAAATGCCATTTCGGAGGAGTCTACCGGATGGTAGGAACCGTCGAACAATGTTGCTTTCACGCCGACAACCGGATATCCGGCCATAGGTCCTTTAACAACTGAATCCTGAATACCTTTTTCAACAGCCGGGAAGTAGTTCTTTGGCACAGCGCCGCCGACAACCCGTTCCGCGAATACATACGGTGTTTCCAAATCGCCGGATGGCTCGAATTCCATAGCAACATCGCCATACTGTCCATGTCCGCCGGACTGTTTTTTATATTTTTCACGAACAGAAACTTTCTTACGAATAGTCTCACGATATGGGACTCTCGGTTTAGAAAGGTTAATTTTTACTCTATATTTTGCTTCCAGTTTGCTGACAACAACGTCCAAATGCTGGTCGCCCATACCATAAAGGAGGGACTGACGGTTTTCTTTATCGTTGAAAGCTCTCAGGGTTAAATCCTCTTCCATCATCTTCTGAAGAGCCTGGGAAACTTTATCTTCATCTCCTTTGTTTTCAGCTTCATAACGCTTATATGTATACGGAGATTCAACCTCAAATTTCTCAAATACCAGCGGATCTGCCTTTAAGGAAAGGGTATCGCCTGTAGCCGTATTGGATAATTTGGCAATTGCACCGATATCTCCGGCTTTCAATTCCGGCATTTCAATAGCTTCTTTACCTCTCAAAATATAAATTCTGGAAAGTTTTTCTTCAGTCTCTTTCTCATAATTGTAAATAACAGAGTCAGACTTTAATTCGCCGGAGCAGACTTTTATCAAAGAATAACGGCCGATAAACGGGTCAACGATGGTCTTAAATACATAAGCGGAAAATGGACGACGAGAGTCATAATCCACATTGTACTCTTTATCTGTACGAGGGTCTTTACCGAAAATCTTAATATGATCGCGGATTGGTGACGGCAGGAATTCGACACATGTCTCAATCAAGCCTTCAATACCGTAAGCCATCGTGCCGGAACCGCACTGTACCGGAACAACCGAACCCTCATTAACATTCACACGAAGAGCATCGATAATTTCATCTACCGTAAATTCATCGCCGTCAAAATAGCGTTCCATATATTCTTCGCTTGTTTCAGCAACCGCTTCCATCAATGCTTCACGACACGGCTCCAAATCACCCTGTACATCTTCCGGAACATCTCTTTCTTCCCATTTTCCATCGCCGATAAAACGACGTCCCTTTAAGGTTACCACATTGACAACGCCGGTAAATTTATGGTCCTCGCGGATTGGCAGATGGAACGGCGCAATACGTTTGCCATAGAGTTCACGAAGCTGCTCAACAACCTTCATGTAATCTGCATGCTCATCATCCATGTTTGTCACAAAGAAAACTCTCGGAATACCATATTTTTCACAGTAAGACCATGCTTTTTCAGTACCTGCTTCAACGCCTGCCTTACCGTTGATAACAATAATAGCGCCGTCGGCTGCAGCCAGAGCTTCATCCACTTCGCCGGCAAAATCCAGATATCCCGGTGTATCTAAAAGATTAATTTTCCAGAATTTCCACTCAATCGGAACAATGGATGTGCTGATTGAGAATTTACGACGGATTTCTTCTTTATCATAATCGCTGATGGTATTTCCATCCTCAATGCGTCCCTGACGTGTTGTAACTCCTGTAACATGCGCCATCGCTTCAACAAGAGACGTTTTTCCACAGCCGCCATGGCCTAAAATTGCGACGTTACGTATGTCCTGTGTTTTGTAAACCTTCATGTCTTATTCCTCCAATTACGTTTTTACTCGCCCGCATGGGTATGGATATATTTTACTAAAAAATCTTTTCCTCTTCAAGAGTTTTATAGAAAATATACAAGTTTTTCCTGTTTTTTCTTAATTTTCTTCAAAAAATAAAGGCTTTTAAAAAAAGCTTGATTTTTTTTTTCAATAATGCTATCATTAGGACTAACAAAAAAGCTATGATGGGAACCAGTAAGGATTCTTTGGTTTATACAGAAAGTTACCGGCTGATGAGAGGTGCATAAAACAGATTCCCGAATACATCCCTGAGCTGCAGGCTGAACTCTCGGACAGTAGGCTGTGCCGGTTGCAACCGTTATATTGCCGGAGTATAATCAACAGGGTTGACGTACTCTATAAGATTTGTACAGTGATGTGCAGGTGAATAAAGGTGGTACCACGGAAGGTTTCGCTTTCGTCCTTTACAGCAGGGACGGAAGCTTTTTTTTGCGCGAAGGCACAAGCCAGGCGGAAATGCTTGCATTTCCATTTGGCGACGCCCGCGAACCGGAGAAAGCACGTTTGAGGTTTCTCCCGGTTTGCGCGAAGGCACGAGCCAAGCGGAAATACTGGCGAAAATGTCCCACATTCATAATAAGACAAATGTTTCAGGAGGACACAGCAATGAGCAAACAAACTATAGGATTTATCGGATTGGGCTTAATCGGCGGTTCCATCGCCAAAGCACTGCGTGCAAAGCACCCGGAGATTACCCTGATTGCATATAATCGCAGCAAAGACAGCCTGATTGAAGCTATGGCTGATGGGACCATCAATCATGCCATGGATACCATCGGGCCGGGATTTTCCGATTGTGATATTATCTTTTTATGTGCGCCGGTCAGCGTGAATATCCGCTGTCTGGAGCAATTGAAACCCATCATTAAACCGGGCTGCATTTTAACCGATGTGGGCAGCGTAAAAACAACGATTCACGAAGCCGTCGCCCGGCTTGGCCTGACTGAACATTTTATCGGAGGCCATCCAATGGCGGGTTCTGAAAAGACAAAATACAGCAGCGCCAAAGTCCATTTGCTTGAAAACGCCTACTATATTTTAACGCCCGGCGAGGGAACGACGGATGAAATGCTTTCAAAAATGGTTCAAATTGCAAAGGATATCCATGCAATTCCTGTAACTCTGGATTATCATGAGCATGACCGTGTTACTGCGGCCATCTCCCACCTGCCCCATATTATTGCCTACACACTGGTAAATCTGGTTAAAGATTCGGATAATCCAGAGGGGATGATGCGGATGCTGGCCGCCGGAGGTTTTAAAGATATTACCCGAATTGCTTCCTCATCACCGGAAATGTGGCAGCAAATCTGCGCCGAAAATCAGACTCAGATTTTAAATATGCTCCATCTTTATATCGAGCGTATGTCCGAAATCGGTGAAGCCATTCAAAATGATAATGAACAAAAGCTTCTGGATACCTTCGCATCAGCTAAAGAATACAGGGATGATATCCCGCAAAGCCATGCCAAAAGCCTTCTCCCGCCATCCTATGAAATGTTCGTGGATTTGGTTGATGAATCCGGCGCCATCGCCACGATTGCGACAATTCTGGCAACCAATGGCATCAGTATCCGAAATATAGGCATTGTCCATAACCGGGAATTTCAGGAAGGCGTCCTTCATATAGAATTTTATGACGGAGAGTCTGCCGAAAAAGCCACTGAACTTCTAAACCGTTTCCATTATGTCATTCATCTTCGCAAATAGATGATAGTTTAATTATATATACAGGAGAGATGTTTCAATGAAAATAAAACGAATCAAAGGATTAAAGGGAACGGTTTCCATTCCCGGAGATAAATCCATTTCTCACCGCAGCATCATGCTTGGTTCTATCGCAGAGGGGACAACGGAAGTCCATAATTTCCTTCAGGGAGCAGACTGCCTCTCTTCCATCGCCTGCTTCCGTCAAATGGGCATTGATATTGAAAATGACGGCGATATCGTCCGCATCCACGGTCAGGGCCTTCACGGCTTAAAACGCCCGGAAAATATTCTGGATACCGGAAACAGCGGAACAACCACTCGATTAATGTCCGGCATCCTCGCAGGACAAAACTTTGACTGTACTATCAACGGCGATGCTTCTATTCAATCCCGCCCGATGCGGCGGATTATAACCCCCCTGTCTCTTATGGGCGCTTCGATTGAAAGCCTTCGCGGCAACGACTGTGCGCCTTTAAAAATTACAGGCCAAAAACTTCACGGGATTCACTATGATTCGCCGGTTTCTTCCGCCCAGGTTAAATCCGCCATTCTTCTGGCCGGTCTCTATGCCGACGGCGAAACAAGCGTCACTGAACCGGTGCTTTCCCGAAATCATACCGAATTGATGCTCGGCGCATGCGGCGGCGATATCCGCTCCGAAGGCACGACCGCCACTCTCCGCCCGGTCAAACGGCTGGAATCCCAGAAGATTATTGTTCCCGGGGACATTTCTTCCGCTGCCTACTTTATGGCGGCCGGACTTATCGTGCCCGACTCGGAAATTTGTATTGAAAATGTAGGTATCAATCCAACCCGCGACGGCATGGTGAAAGTCTGCCAGGCCATGGGAGGAAATATTTCCCTCGAGAATATCCATGATGTCTGCGGCGAACCGGTAGCTGATATTGTCGTTCGAAGCTCATCCCTCCATGGAACAGTTGTGGAAGGACCAATTATCCCAACCCTTATCGATGAACTTCCAATTATCGCTGTCATGGCTGCCTTTGCTGAAGGTCAGACCATTATCCGTGATGCTGCCGAACTGAAAGTCAAAGAATCTGACCGTATCGCTGTCATGGCTGAAAATCTCAGCGCCATGGGCGTAGATATCACGCCAACAGAAGACGGCATGATTATCAATGGCGGGAAAATGCCCCATGGAGCCAAAATCCAAAGCCATATGGACCATCGCATCGCCATGTCCTTCGCCGTGGCCGCCCTGGCCAGCGATGGCGAAACAGAAATTATCGGCAGCGACTGTGTAAACATCTCCTATCCGACATTTTATCAGGATTTACTCAGATTAACTGACTAAAAGTAAAAAATATTCTCCGGAAGAGCCGTTTCAAGGCGTTACCGGAGAATATTTTTTATTCATTTATTATTTGCTTTGTCCCCAAAAGCCCATCATAACTTCTGTTAGTTTTTTCCATCTTTCATATTTTATTCTCTGTTGAAGGATGGACTTTTGATTATCCGGCTGATAAACATGCGCCAGATGCACACACTCCTTGAAAGCCTGTGCATAGGATTCGTAGAGCCCCGAGCCTACGCCGGCAGCAATTGCAGCCCCGTGAGCCCCGGTTTCATCACAGTCTACAACCTCTACAGGTACTTCCAGCAAATTTGAAAAAAGTTCTGTCCACCGGGTACTTTTGCTGATGCCGCCCGTTAATCGGATTTTATCAATTTGAAATCCTGCTCTTTTAAAAAACTCCATATGATATTTATGGATAAAAACAATCCCCTCGGCAACCGCAGCAGTCATTTCTTCCACTGTTGTATTCAAGGAAATTCCCTCAAATCCTGCCCGGGCACAAGGGTGTATACTTGGCTGCGCCACAAAGGGCAAATAAAATAATTCTTTCGGAACCTGGGTTTTTAAAATAATTTCATCAACTTTTTGATATAATTCTGACGGTTCAAAGAATTCTTTTTTTATCATCGAATTCCCAAAAGTTTTATACAGCCATTCCATGTTATTGGCGGAAGCGCCGCTCCAGGAGCAATTCAGATACTTTCCCGGATATATGTAAAACATGTTTGCCGAAGCTCCCGGAATCATTCTTTCAGAAGACATCTGATTGACACACCAGCTTCCTGCCACCATATTCAAAATTCCCGGTTCATCGGCGCCGCTCCCCACAAAACAGGCCATGTTATCCATCATTCCCGCCGCAACCGGTATACCTTCTGAAAGCCCGGTTTCCTCTGCCGCCGCTTTCGTCACACCCCCGACAATGCCGCCGGCTTCTTCAATTAATTCCGGAAGGCAGACGGTCATTTCTTCAATGCCATACATAGTCATCAATTCTTCTGAGTAATCTCCTGTCTGCATGTCTAATAATGCCGAACCGCCCATGCTGTTTTTATTCCCTGTACAGCGGCCCGTCAACCGATATACAATATACCCGCCAAACAAAAGAATATGTTTGATTTCTCTATAAATTTCAGGTTGAAAGATTTTGTACCATCTCAGCAGCATGGCAGGCTGGCCGCCCCATATATCCCCCTGGGTCACACTTTGTATCATCGCGCCTGTTCTGCTTTTCTTAAGCCCGTCTGCCAGAGAATTTGCCCGGTAATCATTTGAATAGATACCAGGCTCAATCACGCGTCCCTTTTCTCCCAATATAACAATACCATTTCCATAAGTTGAAATACCGATTCCGCGAATATCTCCCGGAAAAATTCCAGATGTTTTCAAAAGTTTCCCTATTCCCCGGCTAATATTTCTCCATAAATCTTCGGCATCATATTCTTCAAATCCATTCTCCTCCCTTTCCAGATGGATACTCGGACAGCTTTCGGATGCAATTTGATGCCCCTCCCGATTAAATAATACAATTTTTATACCGGTATTTCCCCCGTCAATCCCCAATAAATAATCAGCCATTAATCCTCCTTTCCCTTCTCATTTATTTAAAAACGGACACTGCTTCCCATCAGTGTCCGCCATATATAAAGAGGAGAACTATAAAATGAAAAAGTTTTCCATTTTCAAGTGATTCCTGCACATTATTTTACCTTTGTGTCCAGATAAAACTCATATGCTTCATTATCTGTATACTTTTCATGAATAACCTTTGCAACCGCCTTTGCCATTGCCTTCGGGTCTTCTGCCTGGAAAATATTTCTTCCCATATCCACGCCGCGGGCGCCTTCGCTGATAGCTCTATAAGCCAAAGTCAATGCCTCCTTTGGCGGCAGCTGCTTTCCTCCGGCAACAACAATCGGAACCGGACAGCCGGAAGTCACCTTTTCAAAATCTTCGCAATAATAGGTTTTTACAATCTGAGCTCCCAATTCAGCCAGCACCCGAGTGGCCAGCGAGAAAAACTGAGGGCTTCTGGCCATCTGCTTTCCAACAGCCACAACTGCAAGCGTCGGAATTCCATACTTTATACCGGCATCAATTGTCCGGCACAGATTTGTAATCGTTTCTTTCTCATCCTTAGTTCCAAGGAATGTCTGTACTGCCATCGCCGACGCATTCATCCGAATAACATCCTCGATATCCACACCGATAGTTTCAGATGTCACATCCTCCGAAAGCACTGTACTTCCTGCCGAACAGCGAAGGGCAATCGGTTTGTTAAACATTGGCGGAAGGCATGTCCGTATTGCTCCCCTGGTTGCCATGACTACATCAATATCCTCCTGAAGTTCCGGAAGAAGAAGGTCCAACCGCTCCAGCCCCTTTGTTGCTCCGGAAATATATCCGTGGTCTACTGCCAAAATTAACGCATTACCACTTTTTGGATTAAATATGCGGGACATTCTGTCCTTCATGCCCCAGCTCATATTATCCATACCTTTAATGTGATAATTGGTTTTCCCCGGCGCGACCTCCGTGTGAAAATTCTTTGAAGGGTCGATACCCTCATGATTATTTGTCTTGATACCATCCATGTCTGCCATAGTGTAACCACCTTTCTAAAATATGTATTTATTATTTTTTCTGGTCTGCCAGAAAATTAATAATCATTACAAGGATTAAAACAAATCCCCAGATAAATGTTTTCTGATAACTGCTGAATCTTAAAATATTAAATCCGCTGGAAAGAATTTGCAGCGTAATAATGGATAATACAATCCCCACAACTTTTCCTTTTCCTCCAAAAGGACTGATACCTCCAAGTATTGCCACCAACAGGCACTGCAAAATATAGGATGAACCATAATCCGCCTTTGCCGACATTGCTCTTGAACATACGATAATTCCTGCAACAGCGGAAAGCATCCCGCTGATCACAAAAGTCAAAATCGTTGTGCGCCCATTGTGAATACCTGAAAATAAAGAGGCTTTATTGTTTGTTCCAAGCATATAAACATCCATGCCGAATTTTCTTTTCTGAAGCAAAACCGTCATCAGGAAAATAATAACCAGGAATAAAATCATGATTAACGGAATACCCAATATCTGCGCGCTTCCCAAAATTCCATAGGCGCTGTCCATCCCTGTCACCGCAGAGCCATTCGTCATAATAATTGCTATTCCCTGAAAAATCTGCATACTTCCCAATGTGGCCAGCATCGCCGGAACACCCAGATAATGTACGATGATTCCATTAAAGGCGCCGCATAATGCACCGACAATCAAAACAAGAATATAAGATATAAGTACCGCCGTCATACCTCCCATCGAATCTGCAAATTTAAGAACAAAGATTGACGACAAAATACCGCACAGATTGCCAATCCCGACAACCGACAAATCAATTCCTCCAAGGAGCATAGCAAAGGTTACCGCTGTTGCAAATATTCCGATTTCCGGCATCTGCGTCATCATGGAACTGAGCATCGACATGCTGAGAAATGTTGATTTATTCGGGACAACAGCAACAATGAGCAAAAAAACGACGCACATTATCACCAGCAAGCGGAATATTTCTGAATTATTATTTATGACTTTTTTTAATTGTTCTTTCTTTATCATCGTCATCCCCCGCTATTCATCATTTTCCAATACCGGCGCTATCTTTCGCTGGTCTTTAAGGACCTGATATGAAGATATTCCTGTACCAATCACAATAACTATTCCAATAACCAGTGTCTGCCATGTTGACGGGATCCCCACCAAAATAAGACAGCTTTTAACCATAGTGATTAAAAATAATCCTAAAAATGTACCAAGCACCGTTCCACGGCCGCCGCTGATTTTAGTGCCGCCCAAAACAACCATGGCAATAATTGTCATTTCTCCGCCCATCAAATCTGTAGGAATACAGCAGCGGGTTTGGATGGAATGGGATAAACCGGCCAGCCCGGAAATCAATCCGATGTAGGCATAGACAAATATAATAATTTTATTAACCGGGAATCCAACTCTTTCCGCCGCTGTCCGGTCTCCGCCAATGGCATAAATCATACGGCCCAGCATTGTTTTGTTTAATATAAACCAGGTAAGAGCCATAATAACCAGCATAAAGATAAATGTTACCGGAATAATTGTTTGCGAGGAGCCGGACGTCACAACCCACAGCCGAAACTTTGAAACGCTTTCCAGCGGTTCAACAAGGCGGTTTACCTGAGAACCTCCGAGAACAGAAATCAGCAAACCATAAAATGCGCTCGATGTTCCCAAAGTCACAACAAAAGCGGGAAGCTTAAACTTCGTAATTAAGAAACCATTGAGCAGCCCCAGTAAAAGTCCAATCCCCATCGCCATGAGAAAAAGAAAAATTACCGGTCCGCTATAATCCACAGATTGGGCAAAGCGATTCGTAATATACATGGAACATACCGCAATGGCCGGGAAAGATACGTCGATACCTCCAATAATTATTCCAAGCATAATCGCATAGGCCATCATACCGTCAATAATCAAATTACGCAGGATTCCCGCAAAGTTTGATGCGGTAAAAAATACCGGATTTTTAATGCCGATTAACAACCCAATTAATATAATTGTTAATATCAGATAGGTTTCCTGTTTATTCTTTTTATAAAAATGTCGCATTTCTCTCCACCTACCCTTCAACAAGCATTGCACTGAGCTGCATATCCGTTACATTCTTTGTCTCGCAGGCATGGGTAATACGTCCTTTATTCATAACCAATACTCTGTTGCAGTTCTGCAAAACTTCAGATATATCATCAGAGATGATGATAACGCCCATTCCCTGCCCGGCTAATTTCCGGGCATAGGCGTGAATATCTGCTTTTGAACCCACATCAACGCCAACTGTCGGACTGTTCAAAATCAATATTTTCGGCTCGGTTTCAATCCATTTTGCAATGACGACCTTCTGTTGATTCCCGCCCGACAACGCCTGTACAGGCAGTTGGCCTGACGGGGTGACAATTTTCAATTCATCAATCCACCGTGTGACTTCTTCGTCAATTTTCCTTTCACTGATAAATCCGAACTTATCAATCATTTTTCGATATGCCGAAACCATGACATTCTTTCCGATACTATGGGGCATAAACAATCCCTCTGTCAGGCGGTCCTCCGGAACACAGGCAACGCCGTTTTTTATCGCGTCCTGCACGCCTTTCAATTTTACTGTTTCCCCCTCAATATGTATTTCCCCTTCATACAAAGGAACCATGCCGAAAAGCGCTTTTGCCAGTTCGGAACGGCCGGAACCTAAAAGTCCTGTAATTCCTATAATCTCTCCGGCATATAAATCAAAACTGATATTTTTAAAAAGTGATTTCGCAGATATATTTTTCACTTCAAGCAATAAATGTTCCTTTTTATCAGGCCCTGGGAATATGGAATTATCCAGCTTTCTTCCCGTCATATAATAAATAAATTTTTCATTATCGAAATCTTTCATAGCGCCGTCAATAACTTTTTTGCCATTACGGATAATCGTCAGCTCATCAGCAATTTCAAAAACTTCTTCAAGTTTATGGCTTACAAAAAGAATCGATATTCCCTTGGCCTGAAGTTCCCGCACTATTTTAAATAAAGACGCAACTTCCTTTTTTGTCAGAGCTGTTGTCGGTTCATCCATAATCAGCAATCTGGCATCATGAAGCAGGGCCCGGCAAATAGCCACCAACTGTTTATCCGCAACGGATAAATCTCCCAGACATGCGTCCAAATCTATATCAATGCCTACTAAGGACATTATTTTCCTGGCTTTCGTTCGAATGGATTTCCAGTCCACAAATTTCTTCTTCTCATATCTTTCCGAAGTCATTGCTATATTCTCCGCCACCGTCAAATTCGGAAAAATAGCAAAATCCTGATATATAATCTGAATCCCGGCATCAATAGCCTGCTGCGGTGTCAGTTTTGAATATTCTCTTCCATCAATCACAATCGTTCCGCCATTTGGCACATAAACGCCGGCGATAATCTTTATCAGAGTTGATTTTCCACATCCATTTTCACCAGCCAAACATCTTGTTTCTCCCTCATATATTGTCAGGTCAACATTTTGAAGCGCTTTGACACCGGCAAAATTTTTAGAAATTCCTTTTAATTCAATTAATGCCTTTTTCATAAAAATTTTCCTTTCAACATGCCAGCTTTAATTCCCCACATTTTTCGATTGCCGGGCCCGGCATTTTTCATCCGGACCCGTTCAGATTCATCATTAGAAATCATAATCTCCCATATTATCTTTATCGACATCAATCCATGCAGAACCGTTAATAATGTTTCCATTCACTGTAAGATTCTGATATCCATCCGGTGTCAAACTAATGCCATCGGAGATTTCTTCCCCATTTAATATCTTGACACAGAGTTCAGCTAATGCATATCCAGCATCTGCCGGGTCCCAGAATGTAATCTTATCAATGGCTCCGGATTCCAAATACTGCTCTGCCGTGGATACAAGGCATGTTCCTATAACATATGTACTGTCCTCAAGACCCTGCTCCTCAATAGCTCTTGCAACGCCAGGAACATCGGCCATGGCAGAACCAAGGAAACCTTTTACATTTGGATAGGTACGTAAAATTTCCTGTGTTTTCTGATAAGCAACTTCCGAATCTTCTGTCGTTTCATTTTTGCTGGAAACAACACTCATATCCGGATACTTTTCTTCCTGAAGGGCCACTTCTGCATCAATCCATTCATTATGGGATGTGGCTGTCAATGCGCCAAGGAATGTTGTATATTCACCTTCACCATTCATCATCTCAGCCAGGAGCTCCATAAGATGCTGTCCATATTCCTCGTTGTTAAATGCCTCTAAATCATAGTCTGCATTTTTAACATCCGTCGCCTCATGAGTTACCACAACAATTCCTTTATCTCTGGCTTTCTGAAGAACTGTTTCCACTGCTTCCGTTGAATTCGGAATAACAACCATAGCGTCAACGCCCTGTGCGATTAAATCCTCAATAACCGCTACCTGCTCTGCCGGGTCTGCGGTATCTGCCCCGGTAATATATACGTCCATTCCCGTGTCCTCTACAAACTGGTCAATACCAACCTGCATCCGGTCATACCAGGCAATACCCATAATTTTAACAACGATGGCCACCGTGTATTTTTCATCGGATTCCGTCTTGCCGGTTGTTTCCGCAGCAGACGCCGCCGTTGTCTCCGCTGTTGTTTCTGCCTTTGTCTCTGCTTTTGTTTCTTTGCTTCCTGAACTACAGCCGGACAGAATTCCTGCCAGCATACTGCATGCTAATAAAACGCTTAACATTTTCTTCATAGTAAAACCTCCCTCGTTCCACCAATTTATTCTTCTTCATCTTCATAAGGGAAGATGCGGGTCATTCCTTCCGGTACCTCGATAAATGGACAATTGCCAAGTTCATAGATAAATCCCACATATGGCTCTGCATTCATATAGGCATGAATATCTGTAAAAAACTTTCCGGTGGACATAATCGGAACACCGTTATCCTCGAATTCATACATCACTTCTTCCAGTTTTTCATCTGAAATTTTTTCTTTAATGTGATGAAGTCCCGGGCCATGTCTGTCCAGCCAGTCCTGATAAATTGTCGGTCCCTTTACCGGCTGAATAACTTCGATTTCAAAATCACCCACCATGGTTATGGCAATACGCATTTCCCAAGGTTCTTCTACTTTCTTTCCGCCCCGCTTTCCATGTTCCAGATACATCCAGTCCATATTCTCATTGTTAAAGCTTCTCACTTTCCATGGACCGATTTTCAAACGGTCTACCCATTGCTGAAGCGTCGCCTCCAAATCATCTGTTATTGCGCATACCTGCCAGATTTTTCGGTTTTTATTGTACGCCTCAAGTTCTTTGTTGGTCATTCTCTCTACCTCCTACTGTTTAGTATTTATTTACATCTTAAAATAAGGTGTCCTACACGGTGCATTCCAGTATGTCAATAACTCTTCGTCCATTCTTACCATGCACATCTGAAAACCTGCCTGTTCCTGAACAGTCAACAACTCGCCGACATGATTACCAACAATGGTAATTCCCCTTTCCTCAAGATATTGCCGGCAGCGCCGATATACAATCAATTGCTCCATCAATGTGGTTGCCCCTGAACCGTTAACAAGCAAAAGTACTTTTTCGCCGGAGTGAATCTGCAAATCTTTTATCAGCGCGTCAATCATAATTTCTGCCGTTTCATTTGCGGTTTTTACTTTTGTTCTTCCGCCGCCGCCTTCGCCATGCTGTCCCATTCCGATTTCCATTTCGTCCTCCGCCAACGTGGCCAATTCGGCCCCGGTAATCGGATGGGTCGCCCCTCTGAGCGCCACCGCCAGCGTTGCCATATTATCGGCAACTCTCTGAGCTATCTCTGCAACTTCCTCCATATTTTTTCCGGAAGCTGCAGCGGCCCCGGCAATTTTATAGACAGGCACACAGCCTACCAGTCCCCGGCGATTATCCGCATCACTTCTCGGTACGCTGGAGATATCTTCCTGAGTGACAACCTTAATAACCTGAATCCCGTCTTTTCGAATCATTTTCATCGCCATATTGCCTGAAAGCATGTCCCCCGCATGATTCAAAACAATATATACGACGCCTTTTCCCTTATCTGCCCGTCTCAGAGCTTCCGCACAAATCTGCGGTCCGGGCGCTGCAAATATATCTCCTATAACGCCAATATCCACCATGCCCTCTCCAACAAACCCCGAGCAGCACGGTTCATGCCCTGAGCCGCCCATAGTCACAATCGTCACACGGTCTGCTTCATCAAGTTTTTTATTAATGACCATATGATTTTTTTCGACTGTCAGATAATCACCGTTTGCCATTGCAAGACCCTCAAGCAACTCTTCTGTCAGGTTTTCTGGTTCATTAATGAATTTTTTCATTTTCATGTTTAAAACCTCCTTATATCCTGTATCCTTCATACATGCCCCTGAACAAATACATTACCCCCACGGCGCCTGCATCCGGATATCCAAGTGTCTGTTCTCCATAGGACTTTGCCCTTCCGAATTTTGCCACATAATTTTCTGTTGCCTTCATTCCTTCAACCGCACCCTCCGCGGCCTCTTTCAAAACTTCTTCTACATCATCTGTCTGAACTTTCTTTATATGTTCTCCGGCAATAAGCAGGGGGTCCATCATCGTTTTATCTCCGATACCGGCTTTTGAAATCGTCTTCATCTCATTAATTCCGGCTTCTATCATATCTTTCACCAATTTAGCATCTAATATGTTTTTACTTTCTACGCCCTGCCCAAATCCCTGAAAAAGTGTTCCCCAGAGAGGTCCGGCCGATCCGCCGTTAACATCCATGATTTTAAAGCCAAGTTCATCCAGAAATTCACTTATATCCATGTCCTTCCATTCCATAACACTTTCCCGGATACAGTCGGCAATCCGCCCAACTGTAATACCATGGTCTCCATCTCCGAATTTTGAATCTATTTTTGACAATAAATCTGTATTTTCTTTTAATAAATCTGCGGTATATAACAGCATATTTTTTAATTTATTTTTTGTAATATTTTCCCCACACATCTTTTTTCTCCTGTCATTAAATCCAATCTGTCTTAAACCTCTTCCCACTGCCGTCTTTTTTCGCTTTTTATAATTGCCTCACACAGCAAAGACTCTCTGAAACCATCGGCAAACACAGGAAAACTTTTTGCTTTTGAATAGTCGCCGGCCAGGATATACTCGTAAACCTCCTTAAATAATTGCTTCGACGTATCTGCGAAGCCTTCATTATGACCGCCCGGAAGTGTTATAATGCTCTGTGCCCCCGGATACACCAGCGATGGGTCCCGGATAATAATTTCATTCCCCGTATCCCTTCGTCCTACGACTAACTCATTCGGCTTTTCAGAATTCCATAATATAGAGCCCGCAGAACCATTAATTTCAAAAGTAACCTGATTTTTATGACCGCAGGCCATTTGATTTACTGTAAAAACACCTCTTTGCCCGCCATCAAAGTGGAGTAATACCGAAGCATAATCCTCTGTGTCAATATCAACAATTTCATAATCATCATTCTTTAAAATCTTGCCGGACCAGGTTTCCACCCCCTGTCTCGGTTTCTTTCTTTTTTTCAGAAATGTGCCAAGGTCCGCATTAACATCCGTAATTTTCAAACCGGTGATATATTCCACCAGGTCCATCCAATGGGTTCCTATGTCTCCGACCGCCCTTGTCTCTCCGCTTTTTGACGATTCAAGCCGCCAGCTGTAATCCGTATCTTTTACAAGCCAATCCTGAAGGTAAGCGCCTGTAATTGAATACAATTTTCCAATTTCTCCACGTTCAATCATTTCTTTAGCATGACGTATCAACGGATAATAGCGAATATTAAAATGAATCGCATTGACCAGATTTTTCTCTTCGGCCAGATGAACCAGCTCTTTGGCTTCTTCTGAAGTCATTGTCAAAGGTTTTTCACATACAACATGTTTTCCAGCTTCCAATGCTCTTTTCACCATTGAATAATGAAGCATATTCGGCGTGCATATATGTATAACCTGTATGTGTTCATCCTCCAGCACATACTGGATATCGTCATATACTTTTTCAATGCCCAATACTGCCGCTTTCCTCTTTGTCTTTTCCAAATCTCGTCCTACAAGCGCCTCTACTTTTCCCAGATTTGTTCTCCGAATAGCTTCTACATGCTCTTCACCGATAAATCCCACTCCAACAACAGCAACATTTAACATTATTCACCGCCCCTTTGTTTTATTGTAAATATATTAACTTTTTATTTTGATTAAATATTACATCTTTCACCATTTATTGTCAATCCGTTTTGACTTTTTCTACATAATATACATTTTTTCTCTAATTATTTTGTGTATTTTTTTATTTTTTACATATTTACTTTTCTTACAATTGATATATTATATAATTATAAGATTCATTTTTGCACATAATTATATTTATATTACACATTTGATTACATTTGCTACAGTTTTTTCTGTCAAAAAATTTATAGATAATTATTTTCGATTTGACAAAATCTACATTTCACGCTATTTTATTGTTAGACGATTAAATATTAGGGGATTATATATTAGGGGATTGTATATGGAAATGAAACAAGAAAAGGCTGAACGACTTGTTCAGATAGCCAAAATGTACTATGAAGATAATTTAACACAAAGTGAAATTGCAAAAGAAATCGGTGTATCACGCGCATTGATTTGCCGGCTTTTAAATGAAGCAAAAAAATATGGCATCGTAACCATACAGATTCATTCTCCGGAAGAAGATTATTCGCTTTTAAAAAATCAAATCCGGAATCGATTTAAAATTGAAGATGTTTACATTGTAAACACTCTTTTAGGGCAGGATATCTCTGATGACCGCATTTCAGAATGCTTTTCAGATGTCCTTTTAAACCTTCTTCCAACCTGCAGCAACATTGGCTGCAGTTGGGGAAAAATCATTCATGAAGCTCTCGAAAGCCTGAGTAAAAAAGAAATAAACTTTCAGCTTTCCGATACAGCCAAAGTCTTTCCTTTGGCAGGAAACATGATTACGACAGGCTACTCCATTGATGCCCAGAAAATTGTTCAGACTTTTTCACTATGTTTTAATGCTGTTCCAAACTTTTTATATGCTCCGGCTTTTCTGGAAAGTCCTATGGAACTGGAACTCTATCACAAAACAGAAAATTATAAAAATATTGCTCAATGCTGGAAAAACATCGACATGGCAATTATTAAAATCGATAACTATCCAACAAGCCCGGATTTAGGTACGGCCGCCAGATATGAAGTTTTATTAAAGGAAAAACACGCCTGCGGCAGCTTCCTTGCCTATTATTATAACCTTCAGGGCGAAATCATTCGGTCCGATTTTGACTACAGTATACAAATTCCAATCGAATGTCTGGCTTCCTGCAAAAAAGTTATCGGCATATGTTCATCCAATGTCATGCCAAAAAGCCTCCTTGGAGCCATGAATACCGGTCTTTTTACACATATCATTGCTTCACAGCCATTGCTCGAAGCGGTGCTCGACTTAAAACGTATATAAAAGTAAAAAAGTATTCTCCCAGGATGCCTTGAAACGGCACTCCCGGAGAATACTTTTTTAATACTTTTCTATTCGGCTATCTTTTCCAATTCTTCTTTTGTAAGTTTTGTAACGCGCAGTATGAGTTCATCTGAAAGACCTTCTCTGCGCATATTGGCAGCCGTCTCAAGCTTACCTTCAAGTTTGCCCTCTTCCCGGTCATAATAGCGTTCTTCCCATGCCTGCATATAACGCACACCCACTTTCTCGCTGGCCTTCACCTTACACACCCGCTGATGAAGTCTGTGAATCCGGGCGCTATGTGACTCTTCAGCCACCGCATCCGTAGAATTTTTGATATAATGCAAAAAATCCACCAATTCTTCCGATACTTCATCATCATTTTTCCCTTCCGTACTCAGGAATATACGCATAGAACCGTCTTCAAGACACAGTTCCGGCACCTCCTGACACTGGGGCAAAAATGTGTAGCGATACTTTCCATATCCAAATAAATCGAAGGACATAATGACAATAATATAAGACGTGTTCAGCGCATTATAATTAGGAACCCCCGGCTCCAAAAGTGACGTGTCAATCAACGCCTGATAGTAGCGACTGCGCTTTGCCAGGTCATTCTTTCTCTCATCTTGCATTTCTGTATTATATACACTCTGCTCATCATCCACAGCAAACACATCCATGCGTATAGAACGAATCAACGGCGATAGGCGAGCTTCTTTTTCAGTCTCATTTTGGACAATCATCGAAATCTCTTTTCCGAAAATAATGCTCAACACATCCTGATGTGTCTTCGGGTCCTCCATAACCACATCAAACAGAAAGCGATTTGTAAGGTTCAGCTCATTTAATGGTTTTCTTTTTGGTTCATTCTTCATTCACCTTTCTCCTTTATTATAGCGAGTATTTTCTGAAAAAACAATGGATTTTCTAATTAGAAATGTAATATGATATCATTGGAAATGTTTTCTAGATAAGAGTATTTTAACGCAAAAAATCTCCCGACACAAATACAATGTATCGGGAGATTTTGACATTATTTGCATTTTTCCCAAAGTTTGACCTAAAACGTATATAAAGTAAAAGAGTATTCTCCGTGGATGCCTTGAAACGGCACTCCCGGAGAATACTTTTTTAATACTTTTCTATTCGGCTATCTTTTCCAATTCTTCTTTTGTAAGTTTTGTAACGCGCAGTATGAGTTCATCTGAAAGACCTTCTCTGCGCATATTGGCAGCCGTCTCAAGCTTACCTTCAAGTTTGCCCTCTTCCCGGTCATAATAGCGTTCTTCCCATGCCTGCATATAACGCACACCCACTTTCTCGCTGGCCTTCACCTTACACACCCGCTGATGAAGTCTGTGAATCCGGGCGCTATGTGACTCTTCAGCCACCGCATCCGTAGAATTTTTGATATAATGCAAAAAATCCACCAATTCTTCCGATACTTCATCATCATTTTTCCCTTCCGTACTCAGGAATATACGCATAGAACCGTCTTCAAGACACAGTTCCGGCACCTCCTGACACTGGGGCAAAAATGTGTAGCGATACTTTCCATATCCAAATAAATCGAAGGACATAATGACAATAATATAAGACGTGTTCAGCGCATTATAATTAGGAACCCCCGGCTCCAAAAGTGACGTGTCAATCAACGCCTGATAGTAGCGACTGCGCTTTGCCAGGTCATTCTTTCTCTCATCTTGCATTTCTGTATTATATACACTCTGCTCATCATCCACAGCAAACACATCCATGCGTATAGAACGAATCAACGGCGATAGGCGAGCTTCTTTTTCAGTCTCATTTTGGACAATCATCGAAATCTCTTTTCCGAAAATAATGCTCAACACATCCTGATGTGTCTTCGGGTCCTCCATAACCACATCAAACAGAAAGCGATTTGTAAGGTTCAGCTCATTTAATGGTTTTCTTTTTGGTTCATTCTTCATTCACCTTTCTCCTTTATTATAGCGAGTATTTTCTGAAAAAACAATGGATTTTCTAATTAGAAATATAATATGATATCATTGGAAATGTTTTTTAGATAAGAGTATTTTAGCGCAAAAAATCTCCCGACACAAATACAATGTATCGGGAGATTCTGACATTTATCACAAATTTCCTATTCCTTATCGCGCGAAGCGCGCCCATGCGAAGCATTTAACATACGGAATGCCCGAATAGGTATACCTTATCGCGCGGAGCCTGACGAAGCGCGCCCATGCGGAGCATCTAACATACGGAATGCTCGAATAGGGGTAAATTTTGTCGAAGGATTTAGATTGACTTTCTCTATCCCCTATAATAGACTAATCATACATCTATTCTTCAATATTCCAAAATCCATTTTCAAAAACTTCTGTTTATTTTACTGATATCGAAAGGACGTGAACTCATGTCGTTAACAAATGAAGATTTATTATCTATTTCTCAATTGCTTGACACAAAATTAAAACCTATAACTACAAAAGCCACGAATATCGATTTATTACTTGAAAATGATATTCTTCCGAGACTTCAAGATATTGAATCCTGCTACACCTCTACATATCGCAGATATGCCAATGGAATATCTGAACTTGATGCCCTGAAAGCCAACGTAGATATTATTGAAAAGGTTGTCGAAAATCATTCTGCTGAATTGAAAAAACTGGCATAAAAGCTATTATCTCACCCGGCAATCATCATGCAGAGCGGAATCGTCGCAATGGATAAAAGGGTGGTCATCCCAAAAAGTTCTGTTGCATAATAGTCATCCCGGCCATAGAGTATGGCCATGGTGATGGTCATCGCGCCAGAAGGACATGCTGCCGTCACCGCTGCAACCACCCGCATCTGCTCATCAATCGGAATAAAGCGGAGCAGCAGGGCAAATATGGCGGATGAAACAACCAGGCGGAGCGCAACGACAAAAAACATCCGCCCCTTCTTCAATGTATCCCGGAAGTTTAATTGGGCCATAATGGCGCCGGACAAAAGCATGGCCAGCGGCGTATTCATGTCTGCAATGGAATTCATGGCAAATGCAATATTTTCCGGAATTTTTAATTGAAAGATAAAGCATATGATTCCGCCGAAGACCGCAATCAGGCAGGGATTAATTAATTTCTTCGGCTGAAAACCGCTGTTATCCAGCAGCAGGATGCCGTGGGTCCAGCAAAATATATGAAATGTAGCCACAAACACCGTAGCATAAATAACACCGATACTGCCAAAAAGAGCATAGCCTAAAGGCACGCCGATAAAACCGCAGTTTGTATAGGTTACGGCAAATTTTTCGACGGCCAGATCATAGCCATTCTTTTCATGAAGCAAAAAATGGGCCAGTAAAATTGAAATCAGATAACTGATAACCGCCAATACAAATAATATACCCATATTTTTCAGAAGGGCCGTATCATAGGCCATCTGGAAAGACATAAAAATCAGTATCGGATTAACGATTAACGTACTCAATCTTGAAAGCTTCTCTTTTGTATTATTGTCAATGATTCCAACCTTAAAACAGATGACTCCGACTACCATAATAATAAATATGGATATAATCTTACCGAGCACCGTAGACACAATCATCTCTGCCAATCTCCTTTTCCTTTGAATATATATCCCTTATCGCGCGAAGCCTGACGAAGCGCGCCCATGCGAAGCATCTGACATACGGGATGCCCGAATGGGTATCCCTTATCGCGCCATTTGGTAAATACGAATCATATCTCCTTTATCCAGTTTTTTGAAATCACCAATTGTCCGAGTCTCCATAAAACTGCATTTATATGCCAGGGTCTCAATCTGTTCCTCGGTCAAATCAATTCCCAGCTCATGGATGGACGTCGGCATCTGGATTTCCCGGAAAAATCTTTCCACCGCCTCAATTCCCTCAAGGGCCGTTTTCTCCGGGTGTTCGAAATCCTGAGGAATTCCCATAACATTCACGGCAAACCGGGCAAAACGATTCGGATTCTCCATATAAACATATCTGGCCCAGCTTCCCCAGAGAGCAGCCAAACCGGCGCCGTGGGCCACATCAAACATTCCGCTGACTTCATGTTCCAATTGGTGAGTTGCCCAGTCGGAGGAAAGTCCGCAGCCTGTCAGATTATTATGCGACAAACTGCTTGCCCACATCAGCGATGCCCGGGCGTTATAATTTTCCGGCTCTTTCATGAGAATCCGGGTATTATGGATAACAGAAACCATCAATCCCTCAGCAATCCTGTCCGTCACTTCAAAATCAGTTTCTGTGTTAAAATACCGCTCCATCGTGTGCATCAGGATATCTACCGCCCCACATTTGGTTTGATACATCGGCAGTGTATAAGTCAATTCCGGATTCATAACAGCAAAACGGCACCGTCCCAAATCATTACTGTAACCCCGTTTTATCCAGCCGTCTTCATTTGTAATAACGGAGGACCAGCTCATTTCACTGCCGGCCGCAGCAATCGTCAGCACCGCGCCGACCGGAAGGCAGGCTTCGGCTTCTTTTTTCCTGCTGTAAATATCCCATACGTCGCCTTCATTTGCAACGCCGTAGCCAATGGCTTTTGCCGAGTCAATGACACTTCCTCCGCCAACAGCCAAAATGAAATCCACGCCGGCTTCCTTACACATACGGATTCCCTCATAAACAAGAGATAATCTTGGATTCGGCACAACGCCGCCCAGAGAAATATAATCAATGCCGGCTTCTTTTAAAGATGCTTCGATACGGTCCAGCAGCCCGGATTTTTTTGCGCTTTGCCCGCCATAGTGGAGCAATACCTTCCGGCATCCCTGGGCTTTCACAAGTTTTCCTGTCTCCTTCTCTGCATCTTTTCCAAAAACCACCCGAGTCGGTGTATAATATTCAAAATTAATCATGGTTATTCCCCTTTTCCCCAAAGCATTTTTATGAAAAGGCCCAGATACCCTTTTCGATATCTGAGCCTCAATTTACTGTCTTTTTTTGATATTTCTAAGATTATCCGGCCCTGTACCTACCGTCCGCAGCAGAATTTATATTTTTTACCGCTGCCGCATGGACATGGGTCATTTCTTCCGATTTTTTTGCCTTTAACGACAATCATAGAACGTTTCTGGGCTTTATAAAGCTCTTTTCTCCGTTCTTCATCAAGAAGTTTATCCCACTGAGGCAGTTCGTAAAGCCATTCAGCCTTTGCTGCCACCATATTATAATAAAGTTTTTCCAAATCAATATCAATTGTTACCTGGCTGTCCGCCTCGATTGTATCCACCGGATTTGGCTCTTTTAAACTTTCGTTGATGCCATCCAGAAAACCGCCAAAAAGAACAACATCCATTTCAAACTTGTCGGCCAGTTCCTGAACTGTACCGGAAATGGCTTCTACAGGCTCCTCCAATAATTTTTCATAAACACCTTTTTCCTGAAGATAATAGTCTGTCCAGAATTTCTGCTGAGCCTGAGCATTATTATTAAATACAGACACCATATCTTCCCACTGCTGCATTAAACTCATTGTATTCACCTTATCCTTTGATTTTTTTGTTAAGTCTTATAACAATTTTCTATTATATAGAATCCGATGGTTAATGTCAAATAGGTATTTATTATCAACAGCCGATACACTGCAGCAAACGGCACATCCGGCGGATTCCCTGTTCCTGAGACCGGATAATCGCCTCCAGAATCGGGCGGAGCTCCGGGCAAATATCATATCGGAGCGCATTTTTCGACATCTCCACCGCCCCTCTGTGATGCGGTATCATCTCCCACATAAAATTACAATTGACCGAATTGGTAAAACAGGCATTAGTCATACAGCAAAACATCTTCTGCGTGACCTGATTTATCCGATTCTGATAATGACACAATTCTTTATAATCATTTTTACATTCGCTGCATGAGCGCTGAATCCTCTGCATATCTTCAATACTTTTTGTCTGTTCGGATATGATTCCAAGGGCAATCTCCTGAAGTGAAATATTTGTTGTGTACTTCAAAAGATTTTCGGACATTTCGATTGCTGCCCGGTGATGGGGAATCATCTGAATGATAAAATTGCCGGATATACTGTCCGCCAATTCGACTTCTGTCATCCCCCGAATCATTTCTTCCCGAATACACTCATAAGTATCCAGATAGGCTTTCGTCACATTGCTTAATTGACATGGTTTGTTCATCCCATATCCCCTTTTTTATTTAATATATGCAAAAGGGGCCTGAAAATCCTTTCTGAATTTTCATAGCCCCTTGATTTAATTATTTAAAAATCTTAATTTCTTTATTTTGCCCGTTTCCTCCTGATTAAAATGCCACTTACTGCAGCAACAGCGAAGGATGCCAGCATCAGAACAAACCACGGCAGCAAACTTACCGAATCTCCTGTCTGCGGTGTGGCGCCGTTGGCAGTGTTCGATGGTTTGGACGCCTCCTCTGCCGCTTTTTTGGCATCTTTATACACAATGGCATAATCCGAGAATTTATTGGTTTCAAAGGTTAATGTATTCGTCTGCGCATCAAAAGTTGTCGGCAGAAACTCCACCACACCATCATGATTCCGAACAACCCAGAAGGTCCGAATCACAGAGCTGTCATGATTCAGCAGGTTTTCCGGCACTTTAATCCTGACCTGTATATTTTCATAAGTTCCTTTGAGCGGCATCATTTCTCCCGGCTTACCGTTGGAAACAATCTGCTTAAACAGGCTGATATCCATGTATTGGCCGATGGTATACCCCTGAACCGTATTCTCAATCTGTGCTTTTGATTCCGGCGTAATGTTCGCAGCCATAATTTCCAAAACCACATAGATATCCGCTCCATTTGCCACCTGCACAAGTTCTTCTTCAGTCAAATCGCCATTCCTGATCAGCGCCGCAATAATGGCCGCCTTATCGAACTTGATTTCCGCTTCCGGGGCCCCTGCCTTGCGCTGTACCTGCAAACCGATGATTCCCTCGCCAAACACAACATCTCCATTTTCATTGACTTCCAAATTGTTGTCAACGCCTGGAGCAATCACAAATGCCTTTTGAACTGAACCGGTGAAGTTTCCGATACCGGTGATAGTCATAACATAGGTACCCGGTTCCGTTCCCTGATTGCCTGCCACTGTATAAGTAACTTCAACTTCCTTGCCATCTGCCTTCACGACAGTTACACGCTCGATACTCTGCGTCTGCAATTTTCCGTTGGCAACCAGCGCATCACCCAGTTCAACCCGGGCATCCCCAATATTTATGGCCTTAATCGTCATTTTCCCAGGAACAAAGGTAATGTTGTAATTCGGATTGGCGCCAGTACTCTGAGAAACCGTAATGACGTATTCTCCAACATTTTCACCTTGTTCACGCACCACCGTAATACCGTTCAAAGCGTCCCCATTCACCAGGCCGTCCGCCTGATAAGTCAGTTCCGGCTCGGAATCGCCATATACCTTAGTCTGCTTATCGGCGGTAACTGTGATTGCTTTTGGCGCCACGATAATCTCCGCCGCATCGCTGGTAAGGGAATATTCACCGCAGGCTGCAACACAGTAATATTCATATTTTCCAACATTCAACCCCGTTGGCAGGGCATAGCTTGCTTCGTTCGCCCCGGGAATTGCTTCGCCATCCCGATACCACTGGCAGCGAACCTCCGCAGAATCATCCGCAGTTTTAATTAAAACCGAAAGTTCAACTCCCCCGGCATCTCCATAGCTCAGAGACTTGCCCTGCGGCTGACCGATAATCTCCAGAGGAATTGCTGATACCGTAACAGTGCCATAACCGCCATCGGCAGTCAGTCTTTCTCCATTCAATGTATCCCCGTCAATAATCTTTGTTTCATTATTCACTGCTGTGCCGTTAAAATAGGCACAACCTTTATCCAGCAAATCGGCTACCCTGCCGGACAGCCCGTTTCGCACAGAGGCAGTATCTCCGGTGAAAGTGCCGCCGGAGAGGACAGCGCTTCCCTTAGACAAAGACACGCCATACTTGCCGTAGAACTCTCCGCCGGTAACTACAGCGCTGCCTTCATACACATACAGCCCAGGAGATGTAGTGCCGCTGATTTTTCCGCCGCTGACCTGTATATTTGCATCGGTCCACGCATATACGCCATATTTTCCGCTGACTGTTCCGCCGCTGATATCAACAGTGCAGCACTGTGCCAAAATACCATAATTTCCACTTGTAATCTCGCCGCCATTCACCGTAAGCACAGCCGGATTCTTAGCATCATCCTGATAAATCGCCACGCCTCTTTCTGTGCCGATAACCTTGGCGCTTCCGCCGACAGTAACACTGCCGGACACAGAGTTGATTCCACATTGGCCGCTGACTGTTCCACCGGTTACTGTAACTGCAGCGCCGTCATTCCATATGCCTGTACTGATAACACTTCCGATTCCGCCATTGATAGTTCCGCCGCTAATCGTGATATTGCTATTTCCCATGGCATAAATACATGTATCCCCTGTGATTTCACCGCCGGAGATTTGGACCTCGCCGTCTGCTGCCCATATTGCCCAATGCATGTTGCTTCCGCCGGCGCCTGTGTATGCGCATATAATCTCGCCGCCGTTGATGTTCGCCGTACCGTTTTCCCGTACCATGATACAGCCTCTCGCCCGAATCGTACCCCCAGCCAACGTGAAGTTACCTCCGCTCGCCTGAATCAGAGTATACTGATTGCCTGAGAGGGTGTTCGTACCACCGTCAAAAATGATGCTGCTGCCTGCTGGCGCTTCCAGTGTATCGCCGTCCAATTCTACGCTTTGCAGCAATGTGATCACAGCAGGCGCATCGGCGCTGCTGTTCGCCGCCGCATAATCCCAGGCTGCCCTCAGGGCTTCAGACTCTGTCCCATAGGCCATACCCGCGCCGATACCAAAAGTGGTCGTTGCTCCACCCAGGGCAACATCCGCCACAGGCATAAAATCTTTTGCAATCACGGTAATCTCCACCGTTTTTACCGGCGTCCATCCCGTGGTTTGGCTTGGAGTAACATGCTCCTTATAAAAGTTTACCGTTGCCGTAAACTGTTCGCCCTCTGACAAAGTAAAACCCAATGCCGCATAGCGATTCGGATAATCGTTGATGCCATACTGGTTTCCGATTTCTCCTACTCCCGTGACAACACTATAAGAACCATAACCTGTTGTTCCCCCGCCACAGTCAAGCAAAAGCTGATGACGCTTGTCCGGGGTCACATATACAGGATTTTTCAGAACAGTATCCCCATCCCAACAGGTAACTCCACCCACAGAGATTCCCGCCGGACAATCCTTCTGAGGAATTGAAAACTCTACAGTATATTTTTGCGTTGTGGCTTTATCCGCCGCTGTTACCGTAAGATTAGCCTGCTGAGGCCAGTAACCGGCCTTGATGGTCTGCCCCAAAGCAACCGCAGCGCCGCTGTCCGTCGTTTTGCCGGACAAAGTGATTTCCTTGTTGTAGTCGGCATCCGCCAAGGATATTTCGTAATCCAGCTTCCCATCTTCCAGCGGAATGGATACCGGCGCACCGTTCCCAATCTGATAGGTCAGCCCGGACAGGCTGGCATCCTTACTTGCATTCGGATTCGGCACTTCGCCCACATTGACAGTCCAGAAAAAATCTCCCGTGACAGAATCGGAACCTGCGGTTGCCTTCACCTTAAATTTCACCGTCTGATTTGCCGCCTCCCCACTTGGAGTGTAGGTGATGTAAGGCGCCGTATCGGCAAACACTACCGTGCCGTAGTCGCTGATGCCGGACGGTTCAAAAAACACAGCTTCATATTGAACTTGTTCTGTCCCATTATAAAGAAACCAGGAATTCGACGCCCCACGAAGCGGAATATCTGAATAAGCATAGGATACCGCTCCAATACTGCCGTCCGCAGAGGCCGGGCTGGCGTCTCCGGAGTCAGGGGCCGTATACCATGGTTTTGCAGAAATACTCGAATTCGCCGCCAGAAATTGAGGCTGCTCCGTTATTAAGTCCTCATCCGCAGGCGCTTCCGCCTCCCCACTCTCATCTTCATTTTCAGGCTGAGTCACCCCCCCTGGGTCCGAAATTTCAGCCTCAGAAATTTCACCCTCAGCAAGTTCCTGGGAACTCTCCATCAATGTGTCTGCTTCCTCCGCATAGGCGGTCATCGCCATACCGTTGGCGGCCGCCAGCGATAATATCATAATTGCCGATGTCAATATACTGATACACCGCCTTGCAGTTCCTTTCCATTTTTTTCTCACTCCTAATCCCTCCGTACTTCTTGATACACAAATTATACAAATTCTCTCTGTACTTTTTCCATACGGATGGCACGAACTGCGAAAATCCGTCACAAATTGTACCCAAAAATTTAAATCTCAAAATCTAACTTCTTTTTGAATACTGATGCTTATAAACAAATCTCTGTATCCTTGCATCGACGCTGTTCAAAGGACGGGCATCGGCAGCCTTCTCTCCATATAGAGCCGCCATGCAGCCTTTTTCCAGAATTGTTTTCACTGCCAATGCGTCTTCTCTCGTATTGCCGGTGCAAAGCGCCCCATATCCTTTAATAAAAACCGCATTTTTATGCCGAAGTTCTCTTATCATCAATTTCACATCTGAAATATCGCAGCAGCTAATATTTACTCCCGCAATCTGAGATAAATCATCCAGCCAGGGTAAAAGCTTTTCACCTTTTTTGCTAAAGCGAAGGGTTGCTGCTTCTCCTGTATAAATGAGATGAGCTGCGCCGCACCCGCGCCGTATCCTGATATACATCTCTTTCGTAAGTTCCGGCGGCCGCTTTCGGACTGAACCGCCCTCTCGAACTATCCGTTGATACTTTTTTTCGGCAGCACATTCCAGCGCTTCCGCCTCCAGGAAGGCCGTTTTCAGGTCACTGCCCACAAGCAGCGCTCCATGCCTTGGAAGAAGAAAACTCCTGCTTTTAGGATAATCCGACAGGGTCTTTCTGACCGCTTTTCTGAGAATATTCGTTCCCGGCATCCCATAGGTTGTGCAGGGCGCCATATCTCCTAACAGGGCCTTTTCTTTTTCCGATTCTATCAACAGCCCTTCCGGACACACACTGATTACAGAGGCAGCCTTCTGATGTGTATGGATGACAGCTCCGACAGAAGGCCGAAGTTTATAAACATCGGCATGGATTCCCGCCTCACTGGAAGGTTTGACATGTCCTTCATAGGACACATCGCCGATATTTACCGTCACAATCTTATCCTCTGTCAGCGTATCATAGGAAAGTCCGCTTGGCGTAATGACAAATTGTGTATCCGAAATCCTCACACTGATATTGCCCCAGGTTCTCGCAACAAGCCCCTTTTTAACCAGCTCCTCTGCAGCCTGTATCACGGCTCTTTTCCCTTTTTCCTCATCAATTGCCATCACTTTTTTCCTCCCCCGCCGCTAAAATAGGAATAAGTCATGTCTGAAGTAGTGATTAAATCTGCTTCTGTTCCAAAAAGATGCTTAACGAGAACATCCCCTCTTCCCAAACGCTGCTTAACGCAAATTCCATTCAGCATATCCATGAGTTCTCCAATCTTTTCCTTTGGAATTTCCTGTGATGTCCGCACCGAAAGCACCGGAAAATCTTCAAAAGCCGTAGCCACCGTACTGCATACCGTCCTCTTTGGACAATTCATCTCTTCTGCAGCAAACCGGATGCCTCTTTCGCATTTAGCATTATGGACATTTCCCTCATCATCCACCTGAAGGCAACACCCATTCGGGCATACGATACATACAAATTCTTTCATTTCTTTATGCCTCCTCCAAAATAATCTCTATCATCTGATTTTTTCGGATTGAAAACCGGGAAAAATCCATCTGAAGCCGCTCCATCTCCGGCGGGCGCACCACTTGATATTTTTTTTCAAATACAGTCTTTCCGTCAATTCTGATTTTTAATTTTGCGTTCCGCATTTCCCGGGCCGAACGAAAATACATGGTCACATTATCAAGGGATGCTGAAATATTCAGCCGTTCCGGCACCACATAAGATGTTCCTTCACCGGGCAATACGGGAATTAAAATTCGCTCTTTCTTTTCATAGTGGGCGCTGCTTTTTCCTGCGGACCATGCATTTTCTGTGACATAGTCAACAAGGTCATTCACATGAAGAGCATTTCCGGCGCAGAAAATCCCCTCAACCTCCGACATATACTCCTGGTCACATACCGGCCCCCTGGTCCTTTCATCAATCGGCACATCAAGGCTTTCCGCCAGCTCATTCTCCGGAATCAGTCCCACCGACAAAATCAGCCCGTCACACTCAATTCTCTCTTCCGTCCCCGGTACCGGTTTCATGTTTTCATCCACCTTCATGACTTCCACCCCGGTCAGCCTGTCGTCGCCAAACACCCGTGTCACCGTATGGGACAGATGAAGCGGAATATCAAAATCTTTCAGGCATTGATGAATATTGCGGGTCAGCCCGGAAGGCGTCGGTTTCGCTTCATAAACGCCCAATACCTCGGCGCCTTCAAGAGTCAGCCGCCGCGCCATGATCAGGCCGATATCTCCCGAACCGAGAATCACACATCGCTTCACCGGCATTTCGCCCATCAGATTTACATAATACTGTGCCGTTCCCGCCGTATAGATGCCGGACGGCCTTGTTCCATGAATAAACACCTGTTTCGCCGTCCGCTCTCTGCATCCGGTGGCAAGAACGATGGCTTTGGTCCTTATATGTCCGGCGCCTTCCCTGTTCACGTAATAAATGACAAATTCATTCTTCACTTTTTTAATCTTGGTCACAAAAGTAAGAAGTTTTTTCTCTATATCTGAAGCAAGCACCTTGTCAATAAAACGTTCGCTATATTCCGGCCCGCTCAATCTCTCTCCAAAAGTCATCAACCCGAAACCATCGTGGATACATTGTTTCAAAATGCCGCCAAGTTTTCTCTCTCTTTCAATCAGCAGCACTTTTGCCCCTTCTTTGTCTGCCGCCAGCGCCGCCGCCAGTCCCGCCGGTCCGCCGCCGATTACCGTCACATCATATCTCATTTTCCGGCCTCCTTTGTTCTTCTGAAAAGAATCCTGCTTTCTTCGGTACTCTTCTTGATATCTTCAACAGAACATCCACATTCCTTTGCCAGAATCTGTACGACAAGCGGCGAACAGAATCCACCCTGACATCTTCCCATACCAGGTCTGCAGCGCCGTTTTACTGCATCCAGCGTATAAACCGGAAGGGGAGAACGAAGAACATCCAGTATCTCGCCCTTTGAAATTTCCTCGCACCGGCATACAATTTCCCCATAATCCGGATTTTCTTTAATTAATGCGTCTCTCTCTTTCTCTGAAAGGGAAGCAAGATGGGGCGTTCCTTTTCGGATCGGATTAAAATCCTTATATTTCTTTACAGGCCCTGTTTCCCTTAAATAAGCCACCGCCCAACGGGCAAGTTTTACGCCAATGGCCGGCGCCGCCGTTGCCCCGGGTGACTGGATTCCTGCCGCCTCCAGAATATTTTTGCAGAAAATCCCCTTCCGAACCTGAAAATCCTCTTCATATGTCGGAGCGCGCACTCCGGCAAAATAAGCGATCACATCCGATGGTTTTATTTTTTCCGCCACCTGCATCTGTTCTCTCAGAATCCGCTCTGTTGTTTCTCTGTCCGTTGTCACATCCTCCCGGTCAGGAATCTCCTGAACATCCGGGCCTACGATCATATTTTTATCCACCGTATGAATGACTGCGATTCCTTTGCTCGTATTTTCATGGGACAAAGCAAATTTTATCATCTTTATCCGTTCCGCCGTGCTGAGTTTTCTGCCCTTTCCCAGAACAGTAATGGGCGACTTCACCTCTGTGGTGCGAATGTATTTTCCGACTTTCTTATCTAAAATGATATCTGTTCCCTTTCTCGGGTGAATGGTGAAAGTCCGGTCCCCCGCCATCTGAGCAATGACATCCGCATACACGCCCGCCGCATTAATGACAAGCTTCGGGTAGATTGTCCCTCTGTTTGTTTTCACGGAATAGATTTTCTCATCTTTTATCTCCATGTCCAGAACCGCTGTATTCAGGCAGATTTTTGCGCCGTTGGCCACAGCGTTTTCTGCCAGCGCAACATTGACTTTATAAGGAGATGTAAAACCTCCCGTCGGCATATATAAAGCGCCGTAAGCCCATGACGGAGCATAGGGTTCAATTTTTAACAATTGTTCTCTGTTTAAATATCTCACGCCCGGAATATGAAGCCGTTTTGAATTCATCACCAAAAGCTTCGGTAAAATTTTTTCCCATTTTGCTCCGATGAGCATTAAATGTCCGGTACGCTCAAAAGGAAAATCCAGCTCCTTTGACAATCTGGAATACATGATATTTCCCCTGTAATTAAAATAATTTTTCTGGGATGACGGAGAATAGTTAATTCCCACATGTACTGCCCCTCCGTTTCTTGAGGACTGTCCGGCAGCCACATCCGCCCCCTTCTCCACAAGCATAATATTCAAACGATAGCGGGACAACTCCCTTGCGGCGGCACATCCGGTCAGTCCGCCGCCGATGATCAATACATCCGGCTTTTCTCCATCATAAAGGTTATCCTTCTCGCTTGGAAGTTTCTCTTTTGGCTGATATCCCTTCAGCCGGATATCATTAATCACACCGTAATATTTCTTACGATCCACGGCGAGCCGTCCGGCTTTGACGACGGTTTCCCATTGATCCACTTCGCCCCGGAGGACAATACAGCCCTTTTCCTCAGTGACCTCAATGTTCGGAGAAAGCGCCTTAATCTTTTTTACTTTGCTTCTAAAACTGCTCACGAACTCTAAACCCCCTTTACAAAAGCGGTAATTTTCCCTTGCAGATTTTCTCGTTCAAAATCGATATTCCAGTTTCCGAGACGCAGAATATAAGCGATGATATCCCACTTATGGCTCTCCCCTTCCGTGCGGCCGGTCATCTTTTCGTAATTCTTAATAAAACTGTTATAGATGCTTCCCCGCACCATCTGCATAAAGGCAATCTTTATCTTTGAACTTCCCGGAAACAATTCTGCCTCATGGTGAAGGAAATTCATCATGGCAACCTCCGCCAAAGGATTTCCTCGCACTGCTGTCATCCAGTCAATGACCTGGTAGTTTTCCCCATCGCATAAAATATTATCTGTATGAAAATCCATATGGAGAATATTATTTGCTTCCGGAAGTGACAGAATATATTCTTTTATTTTTTCCTTCTCCGCTTTTGTCAAAAATTCAAAAACTTCCTTTTTTTCAAGTGTTTCTACGGCTTCCATCCGTACATCCTTTAACTGAGGCGCTTCCTTTTCGTGAACATTCGCATGAAGAGCCGCCAGTATTTTCCCCGCCTTAAATAAAATCAACGGATTCTTCGCCGGCATATTTGTCATGGAACATCCTTCAAGCTTCTTTAATATCAGCCCCCGTCTTCCATTAATCTTAACATCCCCATAACAGGCCATCGGCGTACATCCTGTTTCGAAGGCCATCTTTGTATTTAAGATTTCCCTGTCTATGCTGGCGTCTTCTGTTTCCGAAAAATAAAGCTTCAGCACCTTTCCTTCCCCAAGATTATAAACTTCTGATGAACGCGCGGAAAAATCCGGTTTATCAAAATTCACCTGTCTCAACAATTCTTCATTTGTCACTTTAAACCCTCTCCCTTCATCCAATGATAACTAAATTGTACAATATGTATCCATCCTTATTTACATATTTTTAAGATTATTATATAATTTTTAATATAGTTCTGATTGACCATCAGTAAAACGGAGATGATAAAATGAATAAAGACTGCTTACAATTCATCATGAATAATCGAATCAGCGGATTCCAGCATCCAACCCGCGAAAATATTATGGGCCTCTTTCACAAGGTTTCTCACAGTAAGGGCGATGCCAAAGAACAGGTTGCCCAATATTTCAGAGAACTGAACGGCGAACAGGGTTTTCTAAATGATAACGACCTCATGAATCTGCGTTACACCCTTGTCAATGACTGCTTTTATTTTTGTGAATATCTTCTTGGATACAATGTAGATAAAGAGCTGGTTTATAACGCCTCGGACTACTATATTAATCAGATTAATAAAATTAACAGCTCTGACGACGCCCTTAAATTTCTTGAAGAAGTGACTGACACTTTTTTTGAATTGGCACAAAAGAAAAGACTGGTTTCTTACTCGTTTCGAATCGAACGCAGTCTTCAATATATCGATCAAAAACTCTATTCTCCGGTTACGCTGGAAGAAGTGGCCGCCGCAGTATCTGTGACACCCCAATATCTGACTACGATTTTTCGTGAAGAGACAGGGATGACCCTCTATCAGTATATCCGAAACAGAAAAATAGACGAGGCAAAGATGCTTCTCCTCTATTCGGATGAACCCATCACCACGATTGCCAACGCCCTTGGTTTTTCCAGTAATGCCCATTTTTCCGCCTCTTTTAAATCCGTCACAGGTCATACGCCGAGCAGGTTCCGCCGGAAACGAACAGATATGTTTTCTATTTCTGCTCATTTTTAACTTTTTCCATCCTGCCTGGCTATATTTATACAAAAAGCTGATGCTTTCCGTGTTCATAAAATCACAGAATGCATCAGCTTAAGCTATATCTTCTATTCAATAAACATGGCGTCGCCAAAGCTAAAGAAGCGATACCGCTCTTTAACGGCTGTCTCATAGGCATTCAAAATATGTTCTTTTCCCGCCAGAGCAGATACAAGCATCAGCAATGTGGATTCCGGCAGATGGAAATTCGTAATGAGCGCATCAATACATTTAAACCGATACCCCGGATAAATAAATATTTCCGTCCATCCGCTGGCTTCCCGGACAAATCCCCGGTCATCCGCCACAGATTCCAGAGTCCGCGTGCTCGTTGTTCCCACGGATATAACCCGGCCGCCCTGACGTTTCGTCTCATTAATGATATCCGCCGCTTCCCGGCCGATCATATAAAATTCCGAGTGCATATGATGATTGGTCACATCTTCCACCTTCACCGGCCGGAAGGTGCCAAGGCCCACATGCAGCGTTACTCTGGCAATCCGAATTCCCTTTTTCTGAATATCATCCAGAAGCTCTTCCGTGAAATGAAGTCCGGCCGTCGGCGCCGCCGCGCTGCCCTCATGCTTCGCATAAACTGTCTGATAACGGTTTTTATCCTGAAGTTTATGACTGATATACGGCGGCAGCGGCATTTCGCCAAGCCTGTCAAGAATCTCCTCAAAAATTCCGTCATATTCGAAGCGAATGAGGCGGTTTCCTTCCTCCACGACTTCCATAACCTCGCCGACAAGCAAACCGTCGCCAAAGGAAATCCGGGCCCCCGGACGGGCCTTTTTCCCCGGTTTCACCAAAGTTTCCCAAACCGAATCGCTCTTCCGCTTTAAAAGAAGAACTTCGATATGGGCCCCCGTCCCCTCTTTCACACCATGGAGTCTCGCCGGAATAACTTTTGTATCATTAATAACAAGGCAGTCCTGGGGATTCAGCTCGTCAATAATATCCTTAAATATTTTATGCCGAATATCACCGGTTTCTCTGTCCAGAATCATCAGGCGGGAGCTGGAACGGTCCGCCAGCGGGTCCTGGGCAATCAATTCTTCCGGCAGATCATAATAAAAATCCGATGTCTTCATAGCCGGTTACTTTCTCAATTCAATGCCCATTTTTTCAAGTTCTGCAAGAATCTTATCCATAACGGCATTGACATCCTTATCTTCCAGTGTCCGCGTCTTATCCCGGAATACAATAGAGTAGGCCACGGATTTGAAGCCTTTTTTAATCTGAGCCCCTTCATAAATATCAAACAATTCAAAGCTCTCAAGAAGCTTGCCGCCCCGTTTGCGAATCACTTCCTCAACTTCGCCAACCATGATATCCTTGCTCATAACCATACTGATGTCACGGGTAACCGCCGGATACTTGGCAATACCCTGGAACTTCCGCTCAAAGGATGCCCGCTCAACCAGATAAGGCATATCCAGAACAGCCACATAGGTTCTTGCACCCAGTTTGTAGTTATCAGCAACTTCCGGATGAATTTCTCCGAGATAACCAATGACCTCGCCATCATAAATGATATTGGCCTGGCGCCCCGGATGGAGATAGTTTTTACCCGCCTTCGGATCATAATTCACCTGCTGCTTCATGCCGATGCGCTCCAAATATTCTTCCACAACGCCCTTCATTGTAAAGAAATCGCCGGAGCCGTACATACCCAGAGTAAACTGTACCCGTTCATCCGGATAATCTGTCAAAGGCAGCTCCTTCGGCAGATAGACAACCGCCAGCTCATAAAGTTTTGCCTCTTTATTCCGATGGCTGTAGTTAAATGCCAGAGATGTCAGCATACCGTTTAATGGCGTCGTACGCATAATGCTGAAATCTTCTCCCAACGGATTCATAATGGTTACCGTCCGGCGAAGCGGGTCATTTTCATCCAATAAAAGTTTATCAAACACCTTCGGACTTTCGAAGGAATAGGTCATACTCTCGGAGAAACCGCAGAATTCAGCCGTTTCTCTTGCCACAGCTTCCACGCGAAGCTTGTAGGATAATTTTCCTGTTGTCGCCTCGCCGCTTGGCAGTGTCACCGGAATATTGTCATAGCCGAAGAAACGGGCAACTTCTTCCGCCAAATCAGCCTGGCCTTCCAAATCCTGCCGGAATGTCGGCACAGTCACCATTTTTGTCTCCGGATTATATTTTAATTCCAGAGGCTCGAAATAGGCCAGCATTTCATCCAGAGTCAAATCTGTTCCGAGCAAATCATTGACTTTTTCAGCGCTGAAAAGAATGTCATGCTCTTCCCGTTTTTCAGGATAAATGTCGACGATGCCGTCAACCACTTCTCCGGCTCCCAGTTCTTCCACAAGCTGGCAGGCCCGGTTCATAGCGTCAAGCGCATTATTCGGGTCCAGACCCTTCTCAAATTTGCTCTGAGCATCGGTCCGCATACCGAGTTTCTTGCCGGAAAGACGGATATTTGTGCCGTCGAAGCAGGCCGCCTCAAAGAGCATTGTCTGAACGCTGTCCGTAATCATGGAGTTTTCACCACCCATGATTCCGGCAACGCCGACCGGTTTCTTACCGTCGCAAATTGCCAGCATGGAGTTATCCATCTGATGCTTCTGTCCATCCAGGGTGACAAATTCTTCACCGTCAGCAAAACGGCGAACAACAATCTGATGGTCCTCAATCGTATCCAAATCATAGGCGTGCATCGGCTGTCCGTATTCTTCCATGACATAGTTGGTAATATCAACAATGTTATTGATTGGACGGATGCCGTTGGCAGCCAGACGGCGCTGCATCCATTCCGGCGACGGCGCCAGTTTAATATTTTTAACAACACGGGCAACGTAGCGCGGACATAAATCCCCGTCATCCACCCGGACTTTAATATAATCATTTACGTCGCCGCCGCTGCCTTTGACCTCGACAACCGGAGGCACAAACGGTTTGCGGAAAGTTGCCGCTGCCTCTCTCGCAATGCCGAGAACACCGAAACAATCCACACGGTTGGATGTGATTTCATATTCAAATACCACATCGTGAAGGCCAAGGGCTTCCACCGCATCATCCCCCGGTTTTACGGAACCGGCCCTGAAAATATAAATACCTTCCTCCGGAGCTTCCGGATAGAAATCCCGGCTGGAACCAAGCTCCTCAATCGAGCACATCATACCAAAGCTTTCCACGCCGCGGAGTTTTCCTTTTTTAATCGCAATGCCATTTTCCGGCAGCGGACCGCCGTCATGGCCGCCGGCCACACGGCCGCCCACGCGGACAACCGGCACCAAATCGCCTTCGCTGACATTCGGCGCGCCCGTAACAATCTGAATGTTTTCTTCCTCACCCACATTCACCTGGCAGATAATTAATTTATCCGCATCCGGGTGTTTTTCAATCTTTTCAATCTGACCGACAACAATCTTTTCCAGATTTTTGTCCATTGCAGCAAAACCTTCCACCTTTGTGCCGGATAAGGTCATTGCATCTGTGTATTCCTGAGCAGTTACATCAAGGCCAGGAACATAAGCTTTAATCCATGATAATGGTGTATTCATTTTTTCCTTCCCCCTTTTAGAACTGTTTTAAGAAACGTGTATCATTTTCATAAAGTAACCGCATATCATCAATTTCATATTTCAGCAGGGCAATTCGCTCAAGGCCCACACCGAAAGCAAAACCGGAGTATTTTTCCGGGTCAATGCCGCTCATTTTAAGTACCTTTGGATGAACCATACCGCAGCCGAGAATTTCAATCCAGCCCGAACCTTTGCACATACGGCAGCCCTTTCCGCCGCACTTGAAACAGGTAACGTCCATCTCAGCGCTCGGCTCAGTGAACGGGAAATGGTGCGGACGGAATTTAACCTTTGTCTCCTCACCAAAAAGCTCTTTGGCAAATTCGGCCAGAGTTCCCTTTAAATCAGCAAAAGTAATATGCTTGTCAATGACAAGTCCCTCAATCTGATGGAAGCATGGAGAATGGGTTGCATCCACCTCATCGGAACGGTAAACCCGGCCCGGAGCAATCATACGGATTGGCAGCTCCTGGGTTTCCATGGTGTGTACCTGGGTGCCGGAAGTCTGGGTTCTCAAAACAAATTCCTTATTGATATAAAAAGTATCCTGCTCATCCTTTGCCGGATGGTTCGCCGGAATATTCAAAGCTTCAAAGTTATAATAGTCCTTTTCAACTTCCGGTCCTTCAATCACCTCATAACCCATGCCGACAAAAATACGCTCCACTTCTTCCAGCGCAATGGTGTTTGGATGGCGGTGGCCCACATTGCTCTTCTTTGCCGGAAGGGTGACATCGATGACTTCCGCCTTTAACTGGGCTTCTCTGGCTTTTCTGGCCAGTTCCGCCTTCATTTCCTCCATCTTCTTTTCAATTTCGGAACGGGTTTCATTTACCATCTGTCCAAAAGCCGGTCTTTCTTCCGGCGCAATCTCTTTCATGGACTTCATGATTGAAGTCAGCTCACCTTTTTTACCCAAAAAAGCGACGCGGATATCGTTCAGCTTTTCCAGAGCACCGGCCTCTTCAATCTGAGCCAGCGCATTCTGACGGATTTGTTCTAATCTGTCTTTCATCTCTATCGATTCCTTTCTAAAAAATACTTCTTGGGGCCTTTATTCTTCACCATCCATGGCATAAAAAAAGCCCCTTCGTTACAACAAAGGGACGGATTCTTCCGCGGTACCACCCTAATTCCAGGCAAACGCCTGACACTCGGATATGCGTAACGTGCATCAACGTCATCTCCTACTACCGTGGATTCAGAGATGCAGCTCCTGTGGGAATTTCAACATATATCTGAACTTAGACCGGCTTCCACCCGATGACCGGTCCTCTCTGGAAGAAAATATATATCTACTGACACATTCACAGCCTTTACACTGTGTTTTATTTTAACATATTCATTTTCTTTGTCAAGTGTCGCGGCTGGATTTGGTTGCCATTTTTTCAAATCCGTGATATTATCGTTGTTATCTGAAAATGATAATACCAGGAGGAAACTGTAATGCTTCGAATAATTGTCTGGGTTCAAAATATATTAAAAAAAATCAGAAAAGACCGGATTGCAGCATACTCAGGCCAGTCGGCTTATTTTATCATACTGTCCTTCCTTCCTTTCCTGCTCTTTCTTTTAATGCTGATACAACATCTGCCGGTTGACATGGACACTCTGACAGATGCAATATTTCTGGTCATTCCAAGGTCCTATGAGAATATCGTCAAAGCTATCCTGGATGATATCTATGTGGAATCCGGAACTACCCTAATCTCTTTATCCGTTATTATCACCATATGGACTGCCGGAAAAGGCATTATGGCCCTGTCTGATGGCCTGAACTCGGTACAGGAGATTGATGAAAATCGGAATTATTTTATCCTCCGGCTAAAGGCTGCCCTCTATACACTGTTGTTTGCTGTCGTTATCGTTTTCACTATACTTGTTCTTATTTTTGGCAACCGGATTTATTCGTGGCTCCGCACGGTGATGCCCCATATGCCCGAATATTCGCAGTTGTTAAATATGCTCCAATCCTTTATTGCCATTGGATTTTATATTTTAATATTTACCCTGTTTTATAAGTTTCTCCCGGCCAAACCGATGAAAACTTTAAAACAGCTTCCGGGGGCTATTTTTACGACCGCCGGTTGGATGATTGGCTCCTACATTTTTTCTTTATATGTCGAATACTCCAGCAGCTCTTCTTATATGTACGGCAGCCTTTCCTATTTGATATTCTTTTTCATTTATCTGTATTTGATGATGTATATTTTCTTTTTGGGCGCGGAACTGAATTACTTCCTGTTCCCGGAGAAAAAAGAAGATTTCCATCTGCTGTATTAAAAAATCCGGCCATTCCACAGGCAGACAGCTTCCTCTGTCTTCCATGGAAGGCCGGATTTCTTTTATTCTGTAATCAACTCAGAAGAAGGCCGGATTTCTTTTATTCTGTAATCAACTCGGAATCCGGGAAAAAGAACTTCAAAATCTCATCATAGCCTTTGCCCATCTCCGCCATTTTCATGGCGCCATTCTGACTCATCCCGCAGCCGTGGCCATAACCGCCGCCGTGAATCAGATAGCCCTCGCAGACGCCGTCTTCAATCATCGCATCCATATAAAAATAGCCGCTCGGAAGCAGGGACCAGCCCGTCACCGATTCTCCGCTTTGGGGCATAAGCTCGGCGTTGGCCGGGGAAAATATCTGCCGGATTTTATATTCCCCATACACTGTGCAGGAATTCAGACTTCCATGAAGCTGAATTGCTTTCAGCAGGCCGCTCTCCGCCCGTTCAAGCACGGTGATATCCTCCAGCTCTCCGATATCTGTCTGACAGACAGCCGCCGCGCTGTTCCGAATATCCTCCGCGGCTATGAAAACCTGCCAGCGAAACCATGGCAAATCCTGCTCAAAATAGGACGTCCCATCTTCCATATTGATAAAACTCCGGAAATCCTCCTCCTGCATTAGCTGAAGTTCCACGGAATCATCACTCAAAAACACCGATACAGCCTCATCATCACCGCTGTCCCCTCCGCTGTACCACACATCCGCCGCATCGGACGTATGGCCGCAGGAGGTTGAAAAGAAATAGGTTGCCGTCAGCCCTTCCGTATTCTGAAGAACCTGGCCCCGGGTCGCCGAAGCGGCCTGAATACTCTCCTCGCACTCCTCCTGATTATTGTACACCTGGCTGGACACCGTATCATCCAGATTGGCCGGATAATCCCTGAAGGTCGTTCCAAGAGCCCTCATGCCAAAGGTCCGGGCACATACCGCCTGAACTTTCAATGCCTCCGCCCCATAGGAAACCGGCATTTCTCCCGGGATAACCCCGGCCACATAATCCTCCATGTTCACCTCATTGATAAGCAAAAGGCTTTCTCCCTCATCCTCAATGCAGAGGGCGCCATGATAGGACGGCGTTCCGCAGCTCCGTTCCAGGGATAAGACCCGTATCCGGCCCCGCTCATTCTCCGTCCTTACTCTGGCGCTGCCTGTTCCGGCCGATATGGTCACTTCACTGCCGCCCTCGCAGCGCCGGACATCATCCCCCTGAGTGACGGTAAAGGCTTCATCCGCCGTCACCGTTGCCAGACTATGCGCGTATCCGCCGTCATTTCCATGGAGCAGCACCCGGATAGTTTCCTCGGCATAATCCTGATAAATCACACCGCAGATTTCATTTCCCTGAAGAACAAATTCATACACCGTCCCATCCGCCGCCAACTCTTCCTTCGCTATCTCCCGGGGCGATGGCGAAACCTGATACACCGCCAGATTCCCAGTCACCGGAATTTTGCCATAGTTTTCCAGCACAAAAGCTCCCTTTTCCATCCCTGTCAAAGCATCTTTTATACGGCTTGTCTTATAATCTATCCCGGTGAGTTTCCCATCGGCAAAGGTCAAATCCGCCATATTCGGCTCCAACGCCTGACTCAGCCTTCCCTCAAGCTCCATTCGGCGCTCATAGCCGTCAAAAAACACTCGAAGACTGTCATTTTCGCCGGATTCAATCCAGACATTTTCCAGCCGACATTCTCCCGTTTCCTCCCCGATAATGCACAAAATCTCATCCCCAGCCATATAAGCCTGAACAGTCCTATCCATATAAATATCGACAGCCTGTCCTTCCGCTTTTTTGATTCCCTGAGTTGTCAAAACCTGCCATGCTCCCAGCCCGGCGATATTGGCCGGCGTGCCATGAATCGAAAATCTTTCTTTATTAACCTTTGAACTTTCCGCCAGAAGCAGTTGGTAAACTTCGCACCATTGCTTTTTAGGCACCATGCCGTCATCCTGCCGGTACTTTATAGAAAAGGACAGCAAGTCCTCCGACAAATGAAACTGCTCCATCATATACCGCAGATCACCATAGGAAAATGTATCCGCCGGATGGAAGCCGCCATCCTCTTTGACCTTCATCCACCCCTCTTTCAGGGCAACCGCCGCATAACTGCCATACCATTCATCCTCAGGGATATCCTCAGGCAGCGTCCCGTCCCCATCGGCTTTTCCCATTTCTTCACACTCTGATACCTCATAGCGCATCAGGGCCAACATTCGGGCAATCTGCGCCCGATTCATCATTTCATTTGCCGACCATTGACGGTGAATATTTAAAAAATAAAACAGAAACACAGTCAACGCCGCTGCCAGTATCCCGATATGTAGCAGGTATCTCCGCAAAAACCATCCAACCCCTTTCAAAATTCCCCATAAAAACAAAAAAAGACGGCAAAATCACCATCTTTCGTAACTCTTTCATATATACCCAGAGTGCCGTTTCCTGCCTTTTGACGCCTAACCCGACGCCAAGTGGGTTACCTCATCAAGTTTTTTGTCTTCCACTGCAAACGGAGGCCTGACATATTCTTAATATATGGTATCCCGTACAAAATAATGTAGGTTCAAAACAGCAGGAGTATCGAACACCCCAGGCTATTTCTTTATTTATTATATCCCAATTATTATTAAAATTCAAGTATCAATAATGCATATACAGTATATGACAAAAATTGTCATTGGCCTTTATCCTTATGGACTTTTCCTCCTCTCCGTGATACTATTAGTATATGCAAAATTACATATAAAATGAGGTTTTACAATGAAAAAACTTTCAAAACTTACCCAATCAATTACACATTTGCTGACACTGCTTTTCGGGGCTGTTCTTTTTCTTATCTGTCCCCGTCTCATGCTGAATCATCAAAAAAAATGGGCGCCTTTCATGCACTGGGATTATGCCCACCGGGGGCTCCATGACAATATGTGGGGCGTCCCTGAAAATTCCATGCCGGCTTTCAAAGCTGCCGTGGACAAAGGATATGGCATTGAATTGGATGTGCATTTGACCGCGGATAATGAACTGGTCGTCCACCATGATGACACCCTGTATCGGATGTGCCATGTCGAACGGGATATTAAAGATATGACTCTCAAGGAAATCCGCCAGTACACACTGCTCTCAACCGATGAAAAAATACCGACACTCCAGGAAGTCCTCGATTTGGTTGACGGCCGGGTTCCGCTGCTCATCGAGCTCAAAACAGAGGCCCACACCTGCAGCCGTCTATGCCGTATCATCTCCAAAACAATGCGCAGCTATAACGGTAAATATATCCTGGAATCTTTCAACCCGCTGGCGCTTCGATGGTTCCGCAAAAATGAGCCTCAGATTTTGCGAGGGCAGCTCTCCTGCAACTTCTTCAAGGAGAAACCGCACTGTGATTTGGTATTATTTATGATTACTGTTCTGGCCTCCAACTTTTTGTCCCGGCCGGATTTCATATCCTATAAATATACGGATTACAAAAATCCGATGGTCCGCATCAACTGTCTGCTGTTTAAGGCCCGGCTGGCCCTCTGGACAATCAACACGATGGATGCCTACGATGCGGTTCGGAATAATGCAGATATGATTATATTTGAAGGGTTTGAGCCTTAATTAAAAAGGGAATATTCCCCGACAGACATTTTATCCTGTCAGGGAATATTCCCTTATATTTTTAAATACCAAGCCACTGTTTTACGGTCGCTTCCATAGCTTCCACAGCGCATACATTATTATGGCGTACCGGCGCTGTACGGATTTCTTTCACCGCTTCCGGCTCCGGCGTGTTGGAAAGCTTCACCATCTCATCTACCAGCTCAAATTCACTGAAGGCATCGTATTTCCCGTCAATCGCTGTCATCACGCTGCGGGCAAATTTATACGGGCTTGCAGTGGATGCAATCACTGTCGGTTTTCTATCATTTGTATCCGCCACATATTTTTTATAGACAGAGGCCGCCACCGCCGTGTGGGTGTCAATGACATAGCCTGTATTTTCATAAAGATTCTTAATAGCCTCCGCCGTTTCTTTTTCATCGGCATAATTACCGTAAAAATCCGCCAGTCCCGCCTTCATCTCTTCCGTAATGGTGTATTCGCCCTTGCCGGAAAGAGCCTGCATCATCACCCCGTTTTTCTCCGCATCATTGCCCGCAATACGATAAATGAGGCGTTCCAGATTACTGGAAATCAAAATATCCATAGACGGAGAAGATGTCACCGTAAATTCACGTTTTTTATCATAAGTACCTGTTGTAAAGAAATCAAACAGAACTTTATTTGTATTGGACGCGCAGATTAATTTGTCCACCGGAAGGCCGATGAGTTTCGCATAATAGGCGGCCAGAATATTGCCAAAGTTGCCTGTCGGCACCGTAATATTAATTAAATCACCGTTTTTAATCTGCTCATTTTTCACCAGCGTTGCATAGGCATACACATAATAAACAATCTGAGGCACCAAACGGCCGATATTAATGGAGTTTGCAGAGGAAAACTGGAAACCGGCTCCGGCCAGCTCTTCAGCCAGCTTTGTATCATTAAACATCTTTTTTACGCCGGTCTGAGCATCGTCAAAATTACCCTCGATGCCTACAACAAAGGTATTCTCACCCTTCTGGGTTACCATCTGCTTTTCCTGCACCGGGCTCACGCCGTCCTTTGGATAAAATACAATAATCCGGGTTCCCGGAACATCGGCAAACCCAGCCATCGCCGCCTTGCCTGTATCTCCGGATGTGGCCGTCAGAATAACGATTTCATTATCCACATGATTCTTCTTTGCAGCCGTCGTCATCAAATGGGGTAAAATGGATAAAGCCATATCTTTAAAGGCAATGGTATTGCCATGGAAAAGTTCAAGGAAATATGCGCCGTCAGCCTGTACCAGAGGTGCAATGACTTCTGTGTCAAACTTGGAATCATAGGCATTGGCAATACATTTCTTTAACTCCTCTTCCGTAAAATCCGTTAAAAAGAGTTTCATTACCTCATAAGCTACTTCCTGATAGCTCATACCCGCCAGTTTTTCTACCGGTACTTCCAATTTTGGTAAAGATGTCGGGACAAATAAGCCGCCGTCATCCGCAAGTCCTTTTAAAATTGCCTGAGATGCAGTTACCGTTTCACCATGTCCCCGTGTGCTGGTATATGTTAAGTTCATTTTTTCTCCCTCTTTCTTTATCAACCAAATGTGCACTTTAGTATATCACAGTATGAATCAGGCTTCAAGCCTCTTTCGCCATCTGATTTTCATATTGAATGTATAATATTTTAAACAAAAGCCACAGCGCCCCAATAATGATGACCGGAATCCACCACCGGATATCAAACAAATGAATATCCGATAAGAAGTAGACGCCGCCATAAGCCGCAATCACGATCACCGCAATCAAAACAATCAGTCCCATCATCTGCGGGTTTGTCATCCGATTAGTTTTCGTCTTTAAAATACCTGATACATAAAGATAAATGAAAACCGTCCCCAAAAGAATGGCTGCTGTTGCCGTCAAATATCCAAGATTAATTTCCACAGGGTTTTTAAAAAAGTTTCCGCCGGCAATCAGCGTATCTATCAAACGCACAAGATACATCAGGGCCAGCGCATATATAATCGTCACTCCCCTCGATAAAACCAGTTCCTTGGCGGAGGCATGACGCATATTTTCACACAGTTTATTACAGTATTCCCGGTAATCGCCACCGGATAAGATTTCAAGATTCTTTCGTTTTCCATAAGAACGCAGGGTGTTCCGAATAATTGTCTTACGCACCTGCTCAACATCATAGTCGCATATTTTCCGGGTTTTCATATAACCGACCATATCCGACAAAAGTTTTCTGTCTCCGACGTTCAAACGTCTCTCTCGTTCTTTATTTTCCCTTTTCAGACTGCTTAAGAGATTTTCCATAGACCTTTTCTCTCCTTCAGTTTGTATTTCCCTTCAGGCACACCGAAGCGTACAACAAATGGCGGCCGAAAAAACTCCGGCCGCCGTATAATTACTGTATCAATTAATCTAAAGGCAATACAGCTCCTTCATAAGTTGTTTCAATGTAAGATTTAATTTCATCGCTCTTTAAAACTTCAACTAAAGTTTTAATCTCCGGTCTTTCCTCATCGCCTTCGCGAACTGCGATAATATTTCCATAAGTCTGAGCTGCTTCAGAGTCTGCTTCTTCTTTAGCCAGAGCATCTGTCTCAACATTGAAGTTTGCCTGGAGCGCATAGTTTCCGTTTAATACAACAAAATCTGCATCTGCCACTGCTCTTGCAATCTGAGCTGCTTCCATCTCAACAATTTTTACATTGTGAGGATTTTCATCAATATCATTGGCTGTTGCATTTAAACCGGCGCCCTCTTTTAATGTGATCACGCCGTTTGTTTCAAGCAGAAGTAAAGCTCTTGCTTCATTTGTTGCATCGTTTGGAACGATGATTTCTGCGCCGTCTGCAATATTTGCCAGGTCACTGCTCTTTCCAGGATAGATTCCCAGCGGCTCATAATGAATCGAACCGGCGGAGACAAGCTTTGTTCCCTGTTCTACATTGAAGTTTTCAAGATATGGGAAATGCTGGAAGTAGTTTGCATCCACATCGCCTGCATCCACAACCTTGTTTGGCTGAACATAATCGGTGAACTCGATAACTTCAAGTTCGATACCTTTTTCAGCCATCATTTCTTTTGCAGCATTTAAAATCTCAGCATGAGGTGTCGGAGATGCTGCTACGGTTAATTTTGTTCCGGCTTCGGCAGCGCCGCTTGTTTCTTCTCCTGTCTCGGCTGCTGTTTCTGCTGTTGTTTCAGCCTTTGTCTCTGCCTTTGTCTCTTTTGCAGAATTTCCGCATCCTGTTATTGCTGCAACGCAAAGTACTGCAGCCAATACGAAAGACAATCCTTTTTTCATTTTTATTCTTCCTTTCCTTTTTCGTCTACTCCCGTATACGTTTATCCGTTTTCTTGGAAATCTTCATACCGATAATCTGGAAAATCTGTACCAGAATTACGAGCAGGATAACCGTCACGATCAGAATATCGAACTGATAACGGTTATAGCCGTAACGAATGGCAATATCTCCCAGACCGCCGCCGCCAAGAGCTCCCGCCATAGCGGAATATCCAAGAATTGTTCCGATGACAATGGTACAGCCCACGATTAATGACGTCTTTGCTTCCGGAATTAAAACCTTGAGAATAATTGTTTTCGTGGAAGCTCCCATACTCAGAGCCGCCTCAATCACTCCCGGGTCTACCTCCAGCAGCGAAGACTCGATCATTCGAGCCACGTAAGGCGCCGCCGCAATGACCAAAGCTACGATAGTAGCCGTGGGGCCATAGCTTTTTCCGGCAATCAGCCGCATCAGCGGAGTAACCAGAATCATCAGAATCAAAAACGGTACGGAACGTAATATATTTACAACCACGTCAGCAATCATATTGACCGCCGGCATCGGGTGCAAACCATTTTTTCGGGTGACAACCAGCAGAATAGCCAGAGGCAGCCCCAGAATATAAGAGAAAATTGTAGATACCAAAACCATGTACAAAGTTCCCTGGACACCTTCTGCGATCATCATCCAAATATCTGAACTAAATAACATAATCTTCCAACTCCTCTACCACAAGATTTTTTGAACGGAGATAGTAGATCGCCCTGTCCCCCTGAAGCCCGTCCTCAGGAAGCTGGAGAATCATATGGCCGTAGGCCTTGCCATCGATATCCTTTGTATCTGCAAACATGATATTTACCGCAATCTTGCACTCCATAATGAGATTGGAAATCACCGGCTCATAGGATGATTTACCGTCAAATACAACACGGATACAACGCTTTCCGAGGGCTGCCTGATTTCCTCCGGATTTCTGATAAATAATCCGTTTTGCTGTTCTGGATTCAGGCTGTGTAAATACCTTCTCCACCGTGCCCACCTCCGCCAACTGGCCGTCATCGATAATAGCCACATGGCTGCATATGCTCTCCACAACGGACATCTCATGGGTGATGATTACAATCGTAATACCGTATTTTTGGTTAATATCCTTCAGCAGTTTCAAAATCGACTGGGTTGTCGCCGGGTCCAAAGCACTGGTCGCCTCATCGCAGAGAATAATCTTCGGATTCGTCGCCAAAGCCCTCGCAATAGCTACTCTCTGTTTTTGCCCGCCGGACAACTGGGCCGGATACATCAGCGCCCTGTCCTTTAAATCAACAATCTCTAAAAGCTCGTCAATCCGCTTATCGATATCTTCTTTTTTCATTCCGGCAATTTCCATGGAAAATGCAATATTTCTCCGGACATTCCGCTGCTGGAGCAAATTAAAATGCTGGAAAATCATCGCGACTTCCTGGCGTGTCTTCCGAAGCTCCTTATCGGACAAAGCTGCCAAATCCTTACCGTCAATCTTCACTGTCCCGGAAGTTGGCCGTTCCAAAAAGTTCATACACCGAATCAATGTACTCTTTCCGGCCCCGCTCATGCCGATGATTCCAAATATGTCCCCTTTTTGAATATCCAGATTGATATCTTTCAGCGCATAAACGGTTTGCGTCTTGCCTCTGAACGTCTTATCCAGATGTTCAATCTTAATCATTGGTTCCAATTTTATCATCCTCTACTTTTATTTTATATAAATTGTAAAAAAAGTACTTCAACCAGGATTGTTAAAGTACTTCTTATAAGTCCTTATGATTCTTCCTTCAGGCCACCCGTATATAGTGATGATGCTGCTGGTGAAGCAGTAACATCACAGCCTCAAGCACCTGACGGCATACTTCAACACTGTGTCTGCAGTCAATATCCTGTCCGTCGACTGCCATTTTAATATATTCCATATGGCAGTTTTTAATAAAATTGCAAATATCATCTACGGAAGACATGGACATTCGAATCAACGGCTGATTCTCAATATTCTTCTGGCTGACATAATGACGCATGGCATGCTTGAGAACTTCTTCATAACTCACATGGTCCTTCAGATTCCCCTTGAATTTCTTATTATGAGGCAATGTAAAATAATCTGCAATATAATGGGTGATTACGCCCAAATCCTTACATCTGGACATGGAAAGGCCTTCCCCGCCACTATACTCTTCAATCACCTTACGCAATTTTCTTTCTAAAATGTCAAAAGTCGTATCCATCTGATGCTTTTTTGTAATAAATGACGGCACCAAATCCGGCAAAAGGCTTCCAAACTGAAACATATAGGTATGAGCTATAAACGCATCATCTCTAAATTCATTCAACATATGATTTGCAAGTGAAATATGTGATTTCTTACGCATAATGCCTCCTTTTGACAATAGCATAACTATTAGACCCTTCCTATTGTACAATGATTTTCCATGAATGACAAGTGGAAATCTCTGATTTCCTGTTATTTCTTGACAATCATCTCTATATAAGATAGAATCTTTCATTATAATATTAAAATACAGGAGATGATTTTATTTGGATCCCACGAGTGTGGCGCAACTAATCACGCTGATTATTCTCGTACTTTTATCAGCATTTTTCTCTTCGGCGGAAACCGCATTTACAACAGTAAACAAAATCCGTATCCGAACCTTTGAGGAGGAGGGCCGTCCAAAGGCCGCTTTAATCCGTAAGATTATTGAAGAGCCTCAGAAAATGCTCAGTGCTATTTTGATTGGCAATAATATTGTCAATCTGTCCGCGTCTTCGCTGACAACCACTATGGTCACCCGGATTATGATGAATCTGGGACTGGCTTCAAAAACAGCTACTGCCATCGGTGTATCAACCGGTGTATTAACCCTTGTCATTTTGGTATTTGGCGAGATTACGCCAAAGTCCATTGCCACCCATTCGGCTGAGCGGATTTGCTTTATTTATGTCAAGCCAATCTACTGGCTCACCGTTATTTTCACGCCATTGATTTTTATTGTCAACAAAATTTCCTTTGGCCTTATGAAGCTTCTTGGTATGCGTTATACGGGCAAAGAACGGGTGATGACCGAAAATGAACTTTTAACGATTATTGACGTCAGCCATGAAGAAGGTGTTCTTGAAAGCGAAGAAAAAGAAATGATTAATAACGTGGTTGATTTTGGCGACTCCCTTGCGAAGGATGTCATGGTTCCCCGAATCGACATGGTTTCTGTCCCGATTGGCGCATCCTATGATGAACTGCGCGCCGTCTTTAAAGAAGACATGTACAGCCGTCTCCCGGTATATGAGGAAACCAAGGATAATGTTATCGGCATTGTCACATTAAAAGACTTTTTCAACTATGAAGGCCGAAAAGAAGATTTCAGACTTTCCGAATTGCTTCGTGAACCTTATTTTACCTATGAATATCAAAAGACTTCGGATTTACTTATTCAGATGCGTGAAAATTCCATCAATATCACCATTGTGCTGGATGAATACGGCGCTACCGCCGGTATCATTACTCTCGAGGACCTTCTTGAGGAAATTGTCGGCGAGATTCGCGATGAATATGATGATGATGAAGTAGATGCGATTCAGAAACTGAGCACCAGCGAATATCTGGTGGATGGCTCTACCCGCCTGGATGACATTAATGAAACCTTCGGCTGCCATATCGAATCCGATGACTACGATTCCATCGCCGGCCATATGATTAATGTGCTGGAACATATTCCAACCGAGGGCGAAGAAATTACTGAAGATTACATCCGTTTTGTGATTGAAAAAATGGATAAAAACCGAATAGACACCATCCATGTTTATCTGACGGAACCGGAAGAAAACATGGCGCCGGAACATAAGTAAGAGTTAAAAACGTTATCTGGCAAAAAAACGTTACCTCCCGAAACCTTGAAACGGTTTCTTGGAGATAACGTTTTTTATTTTTTATACAACTACAAAATGGATTCTTTACTCAGCATCTTTTTTGCTGAAGCTGATACGGCCCATCTTATCTTTTCCGAGGCATTTAACCTTGATGACATCGCCGAGAGTAAGGACATCTTCAACCCGGTTTACACGTTTTTTATCCAGTTTGGAGATATGAACCATTCCCTCTTTGCCCGGTGCAAATTCAAGGAAAGCGCCGAATTCTTTGATGCTGACAACTTTGCCGACATAAATCTTGCCTTCTTCGAATTCGGAAGCAATCATCTGAATCATCTCGATGGCCTTATCAATGCCCTCTTTTTCTACGCCGCAGACAGCCACTGCGCCATCATCGGTGATATCAATCTTAACGCCGGTCTCATCGATAATCTGATTGATAACTTTGCCTTTGGAACCGACAACATCTCCAATCTTCTGCGGGTCAATCATAATCTGTTTAATCTTCGGCGCATATTTGCCGACTTCCTTCCGAGGTTCGGCAATGGCCGGAGTCAATACTTCATTAATGATGTATTCTCTTGCTTCTTTTGTCCGGCGAATTGCTTCTTCGATAATCGGACGGGTCAATCCATGAATCTTAATATCCATCTGAATCGCTGTGATGCCATCATGGGTACCTGCTACCTTAAAGTCCATATCGCCGAAGAAATCTTCGAGTCCCTGGATATCTGTCAGTACAACATAATCATCATCCGTATCCCCGGTAACAAGTCCGGCGGAAATACCTGCAACCTGTTTTTTAATCGGAACACCGGCAGCCATCAGTGACATGGTTGATGCACAGATACTTGCCTGGGATGTGGAACCATTGGATTCAAATGTCTCAGAAACTGTACGGATTGCATATGGGAATTCTTCCACACTTGGCAGTACAGGCACCAATGCTTTTTCAGCCAGTGCGCCATGACCGATTTCACGGCGTCCCGGCCCTCTGGAAGGTTTTGTCTCGCCGACAGAGTAGGACGGGAAATTATAATGATGCATGTACCGTTTGGACGTCACATTGACATCAATTCCGTCAATACGCTGTGCCTCAGACATCGGAGCCAGTGTTGTTACTGTACAAATCTGAGTCTGACCACGGGTAAACATGGCAGAACCGTGAACTCTCGGAAGCAAGTCAATCTCTGCGGCCAGCGGACGAATCTGGTTCAGCGCACGGCCATCCGGACGTTTATGGTCTTTCAAAATCATCTTGCGAACTGTCTTTTTCTGATACTGATAAACAGCCTCGTCGATAAGCTCCAGCCATTCTTCATTTTCAGCGAAGGCTTCCGCCAGTTTTTCTTTAATCTGGCGAATATTCTCTTCGCGCACCTGCTTTTCATCAGTGAACACAGCCTCTTCCATCTCTTCCGGCGGAACAAGCTCTTTAATTGCGGCAAATAATTCTTCCGGCACGGCGCAGCTTGTATAGCTGTGTTTTTCCTTACCGCATTCAGCCACAATACCGTCAAAAAATTTGATAATCTCCTGATTCAGCTCATGGGCGGCAAAAATGGCTTCAATCATCTTATCTTCCGGCACTTCATTGGCTCCGGCTTCAATCATGATAACTTTTTCGCGGGTGGAAGCAACTGTCAGGGCTAAATCCGAATTCAGTTTTTCCTCTTCCATCGGGTTAAATACAAGCTTGCCGTCCACAAGTCCTACCTGTGTGGCAGCAATCGGGCCGTCAAACGGAATGTCCGAAATAGCTACAGCCAGAGCGGAGCCAAGCATGGCGACAACTTCCGGATTGGCATCCGGGTCAACGCTCATAACCAGGTTGTTTAATGTGACATCATTTCGATAATCCTTCGGGAATAACGGACGCATCGGACGGTCAATCACACGGGAAGTCAATACCGCATGTTCGCTGGCCTTTCCTTCTCTTTTATTGAAGCCTCCCGGAATCTTACCTACAGAATACATTTTCTCTTCAAACTCAACGCTTAATGGGAAGAAATCGATTCCCTCTCTTGGTTTTTCAGAAGCTGTCGCTGTAGAAAGAATGACAGTATCTCCATAGTGAATAAAAACGGCGCCGTTGGCCTGTTTGGCAACACGGCCGATATCAACGCGCAGGGTTCTTCCTGCCAGTTCCATAGAATAACTCTTGTACTCTTTTGACATATTCAATCTCCTTATAAAAATATTAGTCATTTTCACAGGAAACCAATCGAAACTACTGAAAAAGGCAGGCGGACCATGAAATTCCTCTGTAAAACTGCCCATTAAAAATCCATCGGCTGCATGCTCTTTTCAGTGGTCTCGAATAGCAGATTCCTGTGAAAATTGAATGTAAATAGTGGGATGGAAAGCTCCATCCCACTGTTTAAAATTATTTTCTTAAACCTAACTTCTGGACGATAGCTCTATATCTTTCGATATCTGTCTTCTTGAGATAGTCGAGCATACCACGTCTCTGACCAACCATTTTCAACAGACCCCGTCTGGAATGATGGTCTTTTTTGTGCACTTTCAAATGCTCTGTTAAATCGCTGATTCTTGCTGTTAATAAAGCAATCTGAACTTCCGGTGAACCTGTATCTTCCGGTGTTCTTCCATAAGTTGCGATGATTTCTTTTTTCATCTCTGATGTAATCATAGTATATTTCCTCCTGAATTTTAAAATGCCTCATGCTAAGAACGGGTTGGAGTTTCCCACATCTGAGCACGGGTTATTATTCATACCGTGCTATTATATCATAGACATTTTTCATTGTAAAGATGTAAATTTACATTGAATATTTCTTGCATTTTCATGCAAAATAAGCTAATATTGTGAGGACATACACTATTATTATAGAAAGAAGTGAATCCAAATGGAATTAAAATTATGGGGCGGACGTTTTACGAAGCAAACCGATAAGCTGGTACATAACTTCAATGCGTCCATTTCCTTTGACCGGAAATTTTATAAACAGGATATTGACGGCAGTATCGCCCATGTAACCATGCTGGCCAAACAGCAGATTCTGACCGATGAGGAACGGGATACCATTGTTGCCGCTCTCAATGATATTAAAAATGAAATTGAAGCAGGTACACTTGAGATTTCTCCGACTTATGAAGATATTCACAGTTTTGTGGAAGCCATGCTCATTGAACGGACCGGCGAAACGGGCAAAAAACTCCATACCGGCCGCAGCCGTAATGACCAGGTTGCCCTGGATATGAAGCTCTATACCCGGGATGAAATTACGGAATGCGATGCCCTTCTCCGCGAGCTTCTCTCTGTTATTCTTTCCATTATGAAGGAAAATACAGAAACTTTTATGCCTGGATTTACTCATTTACAGAAAGCACAGCCATTGACGCTGGCCCATCATTTCGGCGCTTATTTTGAAATGTTTAAAAGGGACCGCAGCCGTCTGGCTGATATTTATAAACGTATGAACACCTGTCCTCTCGGTGCAGGCGCTCTGGCCGGGACCACCTACCCTCTGGACAGGGCATACACCGCAGAGCTTCTCGGCTTTGACAGCCCGACATTGAACAGCATGGATTCGGTTTCCGACAGGGATTATCTGATTGAGCTTTTAAGCGCTCTCTCCACAATCATGATGCACCTCAGCCGTTTTTCCGAGGAAATCATTGTATGGAATACCAATGAATATCAGTTTATCGAACTGGATGACGCCTATTCCACCGGAAGCAGCATTATGCCGCAGAAAAAGAATCCGGATATCGCTGAACTTGTCCGCGGAAAAACAGGCCGGGTTTACGGCGCTCTCATGTCCATGCTCACTACTATGAAGGGACTGCCGCTGGCCTATAATAAGGATATGCAGGAAGATAAGGAGCTGACCTTTGATGCTATCGATACAACCAAAGGCTGTATTAAGCTTTTCACCGGCATGATTCAGACAATGAAAATCAATAAGCCTGCCATGGCAAAAAGCGCAAGAAACGGCTTTACCAATGCAACCGATGCCGCCGATTATCTTGTGAAACACGGCGTTCCTTTCCGCGATGCCCATGGAATTATCGGTCAGCTCGTTCTCTACGGTATTGAAAATAATAAGGCCCTGGATGATATGACGCTGGAAGAATATAAGGCTATCAGCCCGGTATTCGAGGAAGATATTTACGAAGCCATCTCCCTTGAAACCTGTGTCAACACACGAAACACCATTGGCGCACCGGGTGTGGAAGCCATGAAGAACGTCCTTCGCCTTGAGCAGGAATATCTTGACAACACACCGGCATTGTGATATTTTTGTTTTGTAAGAATTTCATACAGATTCGTTAAGTTTATTTAGCAGATGCTTTATAAAAGGGGTACACCACCGCGGGTGTATCCCTTTTTGTGTTTAAAAAAAGATAAAGGAGGTATTTTTCCTATGAAAGTCAACGGTGAAACCATCACCCTCTCCCAATCTGTCTCATTAAAGGAATTTCTGGAAAACTCCGGATACAGGGCAGGACGCATTGCTGTGGAGCGCAATGGTAATATCGTTCCAAAACAAGCCTATGATTCCGTTATGCTCACTGAGGCGGATACCCTTGAAATTGTCCATTTTGTCGGAGGCGGTTGATAATGCTTACGAAAAATGAATATGACTCCATGCTTATTGAAAGGCATGGGCAAAAAACATTTGACATACTGTCCAAAGCCTACGTGGGAATTGCCGGACTCGGAGGACTTGGCTCCAACATCGCCATGATGCTGGCCCGGAGCGGTATCGGTCATCTGCTGCTCATTGATTTTGACACTGTGGAGCCGAGCAATTTAAACCGCCAGCACTATATGATCTCCCATCTCGGGATGTCAAAATCTGAGGCGATTAAGGATTTAATTCTACAGGCAAATCCCTACATACAGCTTGACACCCGGTGCTTAAAAATCACCGGTGAAAACGCCCCGGAGCTTTTCCGGGACTGTGATTTAGTCTGCGAAGCCTTTGATAAACCGGAAGCTAAAGCCGAACTGATCAACAGCCTTCTCGAAAACTGTCCGAGGCTGCCGCTGATTTCAGGTTCGGGGATGGCCGGATATGGCAGTTCCAATACTATCCGCACTGAAAAGGCCATGAACAACCTCTATCTGTGCGGCGATAAGGTGTCCGGCATTGAAACGGTTGGTTCTCTCATGGCTCCCCGGGTGCAGATTTGTGCGGGCCACGAGGCAAATATGGCGCTTCGGCTATTGCTTGGAATAAAAGAAGTTTAATAATAAATAATCAGGAGGAAACATCAAATGAAAGATACGTTAATTATCGGCGGACATGAATTTAATTCCCGTTTTATTTTAGGTTCGGGGAAATTTTCTCTGGAAATGACCAAAGCGGTTATCGAAAACGGCGGTGTGGAGATGGCCACTCTGGCGCTTCGCCGGGCCAATGCCGGAGGAAAGGAAAATATTCTCGACTATATGCCGGAGGGCATCACTCTTCTGCCAAATACCTCCGGCGCCAGAAACGCGGAGGAGGCTGTGCGTATTGCCCGCCTTTCCAGAGAACTGGGCTGCGGTGATTTTGTAAAAATCGAAGTTATTCATGAATCCAAATATCTTATGCCGGATAACTATGAAACAATTAAAGCAACCGAAATTCTCGCTAAAGAAGGGTTTATCGTTATGCCTTATATGATGCCGGACCTGGTGGCCGCCCGGGCTCTAAGAGATGCAGGCGCTTCGGCGATTATGCCTCTCGGCGCTCCAATCGGCAGCAACAAGGGCTTATGCACCCGTGATTTTGTAAAAATGATCGTGGAGGAAATCGACCTCCCAATTATCGTTGATGCCGGTATCGGCCGTCCTTCCCAGGCATGTGAAGCTATGGAACTGGGGGTTGACGCCGTTATGGCAAACACAGCCATTGCCACAGCCGGAGATGTGGCAGCCATGGCAAAAGCTTTTAAACTGGCTATCGAAGCAGGACGTCTGGCCTACCTCTCCGGTCCGGGCCGTGTTCTCGAATTCCGCGGCGAGGCATCCAGCCCTCTGACCGGTTTTATGGAAAACTAGGAGGCGCAAAACATGAAAATCACAGCAGAAGACCCTATGAAATATCTGGACACCATGGAGGCTGTAGACTCCGATATTATGGATAAAGTCCTGAATGTCATGAATCATTATGATTATCATCGTTATACAGCCGCCGATGTCCGTTCAGCCCTTGCCAAAGATAATCTGAGCCCGGAGGACTTTGCCGCCCTCCTCTCCCCGGCCGCCTTTCCTTTCCTTGAGGAAATGGCCCGCAAGGCCCAATATGAAACTCGGAAACATTTCGGCAACTCCGTATGTATGTTTACACCGCTTTATATCGCCAACTACTGCGAAAATGAATGTGTGTACTGCGGATTTAACTGCAAAAATAAAATTCACCGCGCCAAACTGACATATGAAGAAATCGACCATGAACTGTCCGTCATCGCCGCAACCGGTTTAAAAGAGATTCTCATTCTTACCGGGGAATCCCGGCATATGTCGGATGTGGAATATATCGGCGAGGCCTTAAAGCTGGCCCGGAAATATTTTTCTACGATTGGTATTGAAATCTATCCGCTGAATTCGGATGAATATCGGTATCTCCATGAATGTGGCGCCGATTTTGTCAGCGTTTATCAGGAAACCTATAATCCTGTCAAATATGAACAAATGCATCTGAGCGGGCCAAAACGCATATATCCATATCGGCTGAACGCCCAGGAACGGGCTCTAATGGGCGGTATGCGCGGCGTTTCCTTCGGCGCTCTTTTGGGCCTGGATGATTTCCGAAAAGATGCCTTTGCCTCGGGGATGCACGCCTACTATATTCAACAAAAATACCCTCACGCCGAAATTTCCTTCTCCACACCGCGGCTCCGCCCATATGTAAACAATGCGGAAAATAATCCAAATGACGTCCATGAGCCTCAGCTTTTACAGGTCATGCTCGCATACCGTCTCTTTATGCCCTTTGCCGGAATTACCATTTCCACCCGGGAACGGGCCGGATTCCGGGACAACGTTATCGGCATGGCGGCCACGAAGATTTCCGCCGGTGTCAGCGTGGGTGTCGGCGGCCATGAAGAAGAGGCCAAGGGTGACGAACAATTCGAAATTTCCGACCCTCGAAGCGTTGCCGAAGTGCACAATGCCATTTTGAATCATGGCTTACAGCCGGTATATACCGATTATCTGTGGGTATGATCATCGCCGGAATATATCAACATTCCGAAACAGACAAAAAGACGGAATCAGAACACTGCCTTTTGATTCCGTCTTTTTATATTCTTCATTCGCTGCTATTTTGTGCTAATTTTTATTTTTTCCGCTTCTTTGCCGGTGTCAATGGCGTACATTTGAAAATACTGATGCCCAGCGGCGGTACAATAATCTTAATTGAATCGTCCCGGCCGTCGCACTCTTCTGCCTTTGACTGTTTTAATCTCGGGTTTACATTGCCGTCGCCGCCAAATTTCACCGCATCACTGTTGAAAATCTCTTTGAATTTTCCGCGGAACGGAACGCCAATCTTATAGTCTTTCCGCACCACCGGAGTAAAGTTGCAGACAACAAGTAATGTTTCATCCTTTTTGGATGTATTTCGCGTAAAGACGATAATGCTTTCATCGGCGGAAATATCGTTAATCCATTCAAAGCCTTCCGGCTCATTATCCATTGTATACAAAGCCGGATATTCTTTATAAAAGTGAATCAATTCCCGCATATAATCCTGCATTTTTTTATGCATCTCATATTCAAGCATAAACCATTCCAGACTCTTGCCCTCGTTAAATTCAGTAAACTGAGCAAAATCCTGTCCCATAAACAGAAGTTTCTTTCCCGGATGGCACAGCATAAATCCATAGGCAACCCGCAGGTTGGCAAATTTATCTTTATATTCGCCCGGCATTTTTTCAATCATAGAGCCTTTTCCGTGAACAACCTCATCATGGGATAATACAAGCATAAACTTTTCACTGTAGGTATAAACCAAGCTAAACAGAAGTTGTCCGTAAGCGCCCTTTCGGAACAGAGGATCCAGGGACATATAGCCAAGGAAATCATTCATCCAGCCCATGTTCCACTTCATATCAAAGCCGAGGCTCCCCTCTTCCACAGCGCCGGTAACCTGCGGCCATGCCGTTGATTCTTCCGCAATCATCTGAACCTCCGGATTCCGTTTTTTCATCATCGAATTCAAATGTTTCAAAAATTCAATGGCTTCCAGATGCTCTTTGCCGCCATAGATATTTGCTGTCCATTCGCCCTCATTCCTGCCATAATCAAGATAAAGCATGGATGCCACCGCATCCATCCGCAGACCGTCCACATGATACTGCTCTACCCAGTACATGGCGTTGGCAATGAGGAAATTGCTGACTTCTTTTCGGCCATAATCAAAAATCAAGGTGCCCCAGTGAGGATGTTCGCCGCGGCGCGGGTCCGAATGTTCATAAAGCGGGCCGCCGTCAAATCGGGCCAGACCGTTTAAATCCCTCGGAAAATGGGCCGGAACCCAGTCAAGAATGACGCCGATGTCATTCTGATGCAGATAATCCACAAAATACATAAAATCTTCCGGTGTGCCATATCGGGATGTCGGCGCATAATAGCCGGTCACCTGATACCCCCAGGATTCATCCAGCGGATGCTCCATTACCGGCATAAGTTCTACATGGGTATACCCCATATCTTTCACATAGGCGGTCACTTTTTCGGCCATTTCCCGGTAATTATAAAATCCGGCCGGCTCAATAACAGTTTCAACGCCGTCTTCATCCGTTTCCACAACAGCATCCGGCCTCATAAATCCGGCCAAATGAAGTTCGTAGACAAATTCCGGCTTTTCTTTTTTCGCCATTTTTTTCCGCTGGGACATCCAGGCGCTGTCCTGCCATTTATGACATTTTTCTATATTATAAACAACAGAAGCATTGTCCGGGCGCAGCTGCATGAGTGTTCCATATGGGTCCGACTTCAAAACAACCGTATCGCCCTTCACTTTAATCTCATATTTATAGATTTCACCTTCTTTTAATCCGGGAATAAATAACTCGTGGATATCTCCCTCCCGCCGCTGCATCGGATGGCGTCTTCCATCCCACCGGTTAAAATCGCCGACAACACTGACACGAATTGCCTTCGGCGCCCACACGGCAAACCGGACACCTTTAACGCCCTGCACCGTCATCGGATGGGCTCCGAGCATCTTATAAACTTCATAGTTGATTCCGGCCTGAAACTTCTTGATATCTTCTATCTGTATTGTTGCAGGAAAAGCATAGGCATCCCGGCATTTTACCACATGCCCGTCCCCATAAGTAACACGATAATGATAATTCGGCACTTTTTCTTCAGAAAGGAGAATTGCAAAATAATCTTCATCTACCTCGCGCATTTTCTGAGCATCTTTTCCCTTCATGATAATTTCACATTTATCCGCCCCCGGGAAATACGCCTGAACGAGTATACCCTCCTCCACTTTGTGAGGCCCCAAAATCTGCTTTGGACGGTCATGCTCCGAATAAATAATCGCCTCTATTTCCGGCCACTGCATATACTCCAGTAATCTATCTTCCATAACAACCCCTCCTTGTCTTTAAAACTATCTTCCATTATTTTTTTCACCTTTCCTATAACCTCCTGTTCATTTCAATCATCTATTCCCGTGCGTTAAAATTCCTCCTTCATTCTATCCAAAATATCTTCGACTCTTCGCAGTAAATCCGGCGGAAGCATATGGGAATCTGCCATAAATTCCAATTGTTCAAGCATTTCATCCGGCATGGTACACAACACCTCATCCGGCATGCCTTCCATGGCATCCAGGATTTGAAGAAAATCCGAGACATTCCCTTCAATATCCTCGTCTACCCAAAATTCCTCTATCATACTTTCCTGTGCCTCATCAAGTTCCGGAAGGCTGGATTCAATTCGAACTTCTGCCTGCATCTGTCTTCCAAACTCATCCAGAAAAGCAAAGGTTCTTTCATCCCTGACAAGAAGTTTTCCCGGGCGTCTTCCGAGATTTTTCAGGGATTCGGCCATATATCGAAGCAGATTCCCGAGATTTTCCTCATAACTTTTGACAATATTTATCGGAAGTATCAACCCGTCCTTTTTTGACACCATCATAAGCATCAACGGAAAAAATGGCTGCTCATCCGGCAAATTCTGAACCGGTTCAGGGAGATAAACAAGTTCACACTCAAATACTTCCTTCTTTTTTATTCGTTTCAAAGAAGCCAGCGTAAAATCATCCAGGGGCTCCGGCTTCAGAAATTGTTTCTTCCTTGCCAATGGAAGTTCTTCCATCGCTGTCCTGTACTTATTTCCACTTTTTTCAAAACAGATAACCTGCCGTGTCTCGCCGCTGATTTCTCTGATTCCAAGTTCCTGGGCTGTTTTTCTGTTCAGCTGACCGGCAATCTCAATCGTTGCTTCCAGCGTTTCTTCCAGATACATTTCCTCTTTTTCAGAAAATGTATTCCATGGAAATCTGCATGGAACATAATTTAAAAACTGAGGATAGGAATTCTTTCCGGCAAATCGTATACCATGCCTTTTTGCGTACTCTCTGGCCTCTTTCAATTCTACATCCCGCAGCTCCTCCTTATTTTCAAAAGCCAGTTGAAGACAATTCTGGCAAGTCAAATGTTCCCTCTCTTTAAAATAAGAATCGAAGAGCTTCTCACCTTCCTGGATTTCTCTATAAGTTTGAAAAGCCCTAGCTCCAACATAAACCGCAACGGCCGTATATGTTCCTCCCTTTCCCATAATACTGACATACCCGATTTCTCCATCTGAAAACTTTACCGCAAATATTTCATTGTCCCAAAGTTTTTTCCAAAGTTTTGTTTTCTTGTATTCAAATGCCAATTTATATAATTTATCCGATGCCATAGTCCTCTTTTCCTTCCTACTCGTATTACTTATAGTATACCATATAAAAATACCCCTGAAAAGCAAAGATACTTTTCAGGGGCATCAAATTCTATTTGATATATTATTTAATCACACGCACTTTGACAACGCCGTCCATTGCTGCAACTGCCTGAACAGCATCATCGGCAACCGGGGCCTTTGTATCAGCCAGGATATACATCCAGTTGCCCTTTGCGCCGCTGACAACTTTTTCAGTTTCGCCGATAATTGGGGCAAGTTTTTCAGCAACGCCTGCGGAGGCTTTGCAGCAAACGGCGATACGTCCTGCCGCTGTGCATACGCCAAGGTCTGCCGCCGGATAGTTTACGGAGTTTTTGATATTACCGTTTTCAATGAAATCGCGCACTTCTTTGGCAGCCATAATCGCACAGTTATCCTCAGATTCTTCTGTGGAAGCTCCGAGATGAGGCATCGCAATCACACCATCCATGTTGGCCGTCTTATAATTCGGGAAATCTGTCACATATTTTGCAACTTTTCCAGATTTCAGCGCTTCTGCCATGGCATCGTCATCCACAAGCACATCTCTTGCGTAATTCAAAACAATCACGCCGTCTTTCATCTGCTCAAAAGCAGCCTTTCCAACCATTTTCTTTGTGGAATCCATAGCCGGTACATGAATTGTGATAAAATCACTGTTTTTATAAATATCATTGATATCCTCGGTTGTAGCAACGTTTCCTGCCAGTTTAGCTCTCATTGCATCATTCAAAAACGGGTCATAGCCGGTAACAACCATTCCGAGAGCATCACAGGCATTGGCAACCATAGCGCCGATAGCGCCCAAGCCAATCACACCAATTTTCTTTCCAAGAATTTCTGTACCCGCAAACGCTTTTTTAGCTTTTTCCATAGTTTTGGAAATGTTTTCATCTGCTTTATTTTCTGCAACCCAGTTTGCGCCGGCCACAACATTACGTGTTGCCATGAAAAGTCCGGCAAGAACAAGTTCTTTAACGCCGTTGGCATTGGCGCCCGGCGTATTGAAAACAACGATACCTTTTTCAGCGCATTTATCCAATGGAATATTATTTACACCGGCTCCGGCTCTGGCTACCGCCAGAAGACCTTCCGGCAAATCCATATCGTGCATCGCCGCACTTCTTACCATAGCCACCTGAGCATCCGCAAAGTTTTCAGTTTTTTCGTAAGCATCGGTAAAAATATCCATTCCGATTGCAGCAATCGGGTTTAAGCAATTAATTTTATACATTTTCAACACCTCTTATTTATTCTCAGCAGCAAATTTCTTCATAAACTCGATGAGAGCTTCAACGCCTTCATATGGCATTGCATTATAAATACTTGCTCTCATACCGCCAACGGTACGATGTCCTTTTAAGTTCTCAAATCCGGCTTTCTTTGCTTCGGCAACGAACTTATCTTCCAGCTCTTTATCCCCGATGACAAACGGGATGTTCATCAAAGAACGGTCCTCTTTCACAACAGTCCCTTTATAGAAATCCTGGGAATCCAGATAATCATAGAAAAGATTTGCTTTCTTTTCATTTTTCTCTTTCATTGCCTCCAGGCCGCCGTTTTTCAACAGCCATTTGAATACTTTGCCGCAGATATAAATGCCATATGCCGGCGGCGTATTATAAAGAGAATCATTATCTGCATGAATCTTATATCTCAGCATATTTGGTGTTCCCGGAAGAACATCTTCTGAAATTAAATCTTTGCGGATGATGCAGATAACAACGCCGGCTGGTCCAACGTTCTTCTGGGCGCCCGCATAAATCATGCCATACTTTGTCACATCCACCGGTTCGGATAAGAAACAGGAGGACTGGTCTGCAATAAGAATTTTGCCCTTTGTATTTGGAAGTGTTTTATATTTTGTTCCATAAATTGTATTATTTTCACAGATATGTACATAATCCATATCTTCTGTAATCGGCAAGTCCGAACAATCCGGAATATAAGAGAATGTCTTATCTTTTGAAGAGGCCAGTTCCACAGCTTCTCCAAAAATAGCGGCTTCTTTCCATGCTTTTGTTGCCCACTGACCGGTAAGAATATATCCGGCTTTGCGGTTTTTCATAAAGTTCATCGGAACCATGGCAAACTGTGTGTTTGCTCCGCCCTGAAGGAAAAGCACCTCGTAATTATCCGGAATATTCATCAATGTTCTCAAATCTGCTTCTGCTTCATTAATAATTGTCTCAAAAGCTTTGGAACGATGACTCATCTCCATAACACTCATGCCTGTTCCTTTGTAATCCAGCATCTCATCTGCTGCTTCCTGCAAAACTTCTACTGGTAATACAGCCGGTCCTGCTGAAAAATTCCATACTCTGCTCATTTCTCTTATCTCCTTTTCTATTTAATCATTTACTTTCTAATCATATCCTCTTCTGAAAATGCTTCAGAAATTGAAGCTCCCGGAGCTACCATCGGCCATACCTTGTCATCACAGTCGATATAACAATTGATAACAACCGGCACATCGGCTGACAACGCTTCTTTAAACGCCTCAGTCAATTCTTCTTTATTCGTGACATTCATGCCACGGCAGCCACAAGCTTCCGCAATCTTTGCATAATCAAAATCACCATTTAAAATGGTGTTAGAATATCGTCTTTCATAGAACAATGTCTGCCACTGTCTTACCATTCCCAACACACTATTATTAAAAATCACTTCAATAATCGGAATATGATATTTCGAAGCAGTAAGTAATTCATTAAAATTCATTCGGAAACAACCGTCACCGGCCATGTTAATAACCGTTTTTTCCGGACAGGCCACTTTTGCGCCGATGCTGGCGCCAAGGCCATACCCCATCGTTCCAAGGCCGCCCGAAGAAATGAATTTTCTCGGTGCATCATATTTATAAAACTGGGCTGCCCACATCTGATGCTGACCGACTTCGGTACAAATAAGGGCGTCTCCCTGAGTCATTTCATATATGGTTTCTACAATCTGCGGCCCTGTGAGCCGATCTTTTGGATAAGTCAGCGGATAGCGCATTTTTAATTCATTTATATACTGCATCCACTCTTTATGTTCCATCTGATTCAACTGGGCGCTCAATTTTCTCAAAACCAGTTTGGCATCGCCTGCAATACAATGGTCTACCACGATGTTTTTATTGATTTCTGAAGCGTCCACATCAATTTGAAGAATCTGCGCTTTGCTGCCGAAGGTTTTCGGATTGCCAATCACACGGTCAGAAAACCGGGAACCGACAACAATAATCAAATCGCTTTGATTAATTCCATAATTTGATGCCTTTGTACCGTGCATCCCAAGCATTCCCACATAAGAATCATCGGTTCCATCAAAGGCGCCTTTTCCCATAAGTGAATCTGCCACCGGGGCGTCAATCTTTTTCACAAATCGGCGCAGTTCCTCCGACGCATTAGCCAATGTAACGCCGCCGCCGACAAATACAAAGGGCCGCTCAGAATGGGCAATCATCGTTACTGCCTTTTCCACATCCGCTTCATCAATCAGAGTGGCATCCGGAGTAATCGGTTCCGGCTTTTTATATGTATATTCTGTTTTTTTCGCTGTGACATCCTTTGTGATATCAACAACAACAGGCCCCGGACGCCCGGTCTGAGCAATCCGGAATGCCCGGCGGATAACGTCCGCCAGCTTCGTAACATCTTTAACGATAAAATTATATTTCGTCACCGGCATTGTTATCCCTAAAATATCTATCTCCTGAAAACTATCTTTTCCAAGGAGGTTTAATCCGACATTACAGGTAATCATAACCACCGGAACCGAATCCATATAGGCTGTCGCAATTCCGGTAACCATATTGGTAGCTCCCGGCCCGGAGGTGGCAAAACAGACGCCGACCTTCCCGGTCGCTCTGGCATAACCATCCGCCGCATGGGAAGCTCCCTGTTCATGGGATGTCAAATAATGGGTAATCTCATCTCTATGTTTATACAGTTCATCGTATACATTTAAAATGGCACCGCCAGGGTATCCAAAAACCGTATCCACACCCTGCTCTTTCAGACATTCAATCACAATTTGTGCGCCTGTTAATTCCATATAATTACCTCTTTCTATTTCACTTTAGGTATCTCAAGAATTGCTCCTCTGTTACCGGAAGTTACCATGGAAGCATATCTTGCCAAGTATCCGCTGGTTACTTTAGGTTCCCGCGGCTGCCATTTTGCGCGGCGGGCTTCAAGTTCCTCATCGCTGACGTCCACATTGATCGTATTTGCAGGGATATCAATTTTAATGATATCTCCTTCTTCTATTAAGGCAATCGGTCCGCCGACAGCAGCTTCCGGGGAAACATGTCCGATGGAAGCGCCTCTGGAAGCGCCTGAAAAACGGCCATCCGTAATCAGGGCTACGCTGGAACCGAGTCCCATACCGGCAATGGCTGACGTAGGATTCAGCATCTCACGCATACCCGGGCCGCCTTTCGGTCCTTCATAGCGGATAACGACCACATCGCCGGCAACAATCTGTCCGCCTTTTATCGCTGCAATTGCGTCTTCCTCACAGTCAAATACCCGGGCCGGTCCTTCATGCACCATCATTTCAGGAACAACGGCGGAACGTTTAACAACACAGGAATCCGGCGCAATATTTCCTTTTAATACGGCAATACCGCCAGTCGGGCTGTATGGATTGTCAATCGGCCGGATAACATCCGGGTTCTTATTGACACAATTTGCAATATTTTCAGCAACAGTTTTTCCTGTAACTGTCATCAAATCTGTATATAATAAACCTTTTTTGTTTAATTCATTCATTACCGCATAAACGCCGCCGGCTTCATTCAAATCCTCCATATATGTGTATCCGGCCGGAGCCAAATGACACAAATTCGGCGTTTTAGCGCTGATTTCATTGGCAATGTCTACATTCAGTTCAACTCCTGCTTCATGGGCAATGGCCGGAAGATGGAGCATACTGTTTGTGGAACAGCCGAGAGCCATATCCACGGTCAAAGCATTCAAAAATGCCTTTTCCGTCATAATATCTCTCGGGCGGATATTCTTCTCAAGCATTTCCATAACCTTCATACCTGCATGTTTTGCAAGGCGGAGACGTTCGGAATAAACCGCCGGAATGGTTCCATTTCCCTGAAGCCCCATGCCGAGAACTTCTGTCAGACAGTTCATGGAATTCGCCGTATACATACCCGAGCAGGAACCGCAGGTAGGACAAACCTTATTTACGAATTCATCGACCTGCTCTTCTGTCATTGTACCTGCCGCATAGGAACCCACCGCTTCAAACATGCTGGAGAGACTCCGTTTTTCTCCGCCGACATGTCCGGCCATCATCGGGCCGCCGCTGACAAATACAGTCGGGATATTCAAACGGGCTGCCGCCATCAGAAGTCCCGGAACATTTTTATCACAGTTCGGCACCATAACAAGGGCGTCAAACTGATGCGCTGTCGCCATACATTCGGTGGAATCCGCAATCAAATCTCTTGTCACAAGAGAATATTTCATACCGATATGGCCCATGGCAATACCATCACATACAGCAATCGCCGGAAAAACAATCGGAGTTCCGCCGGCCATGGCAACACCCATTTTTACAGCATCAACAATTTTATCAATATTCATATGTCCGGGTACGATTTCATTATATGAACTTACAATGCCAACCAACGGCCTTGAAAGTTCTTCTTTTGTCATGCCTAAAGCATTGAATAACGAACGGTGAGGTGCCGACTGCATCCCTTTCGTTACAACATCACTTTTCATCTATATCTTCCTTTCTTTAATTCTTTATTAAGGTATCACGTTCATTTATATTGTTCACAGTATACCACATATTTTTTTAAATGCAATGCTTTTGTACTATTTGCTACTTTTTAGTACATTTTGTATTGAATTGGAAATGTTTTACAACCTGCTGACAATGGCATCGCCCATCTCAATACAGCCTACAAGCCGGCATCCATCGGACATGATATCCACGGTGCGGTATCCGTCCTCCAATACTTTTTGTACTGCCGCTTCAATGGCATCTGCCTCTGCATCCAGATTCAGAGAATAGCGGAGCAGCATTGCCGCAGATAAAATCGTAGCAATCGGATTCGCCTTATTCTGTCCGGCAATATCCGGTGCGGAACCATGGCTTGGCTCATAAAGGCCGAGGCTTGTGGCGCTCAGACTGGCGGAGGACAACATTCCAATGGAGCCTGTAACTTCACTGGCTTCATCCGAAAGAATATCGCCAAACATGTTTTCCGTGAGAATAACGTCAAACTGTCCCGGATTTTTTACAAGCTGCATGGCACAATTGTCAACCAGCATATGGGAATAGGTAACTTCCGGATAATCCTTTGCAACCTCTTCCACAATTTTGCGCCATAAGCGGGAAGAATCCAGCACGTTTGCCTTATCCACGCTGACTACATTTTTACGGCGCTTCATCGCTGTCTCAAATCCTTTAACGGCAATCCGGCGGATTTCATTTTCATCATAGGTTAAAGAATCATAAGCTTTCAGAACACCGTTCTCTTCCACCGTTTTCCGTTCTCCAAAATAGAGACCGCCGGTCAGCTCACGCATGATCACCATGTCAAATCCATCGCCGATAATTTCATCTTTCAGCGGGCAGGCTTCCTTCAATTCCTTATAAAGATAGGCCGGACGGATATTGGCAAACAGTCCAAGAGATTTGCGGAGCTTTAAAAGTCCGGCTTCCGGTCTTAATGACGGTTCCAGCTTATACCATGGAGATGTGGTTGTATCTCCTCCGATGGCGCCCAACAGCACCGCATCACTTGCCTTACAGGTTTCAATGGCTTCATCCGTCAGCGGAACACCTGTGGCGTCAATGGAACATCCGCCCATAAGAACCTGTGTATAATTAAATGTATGACCGAATTTTTCTGCCACCTTATCCATAACCTTCATAGCCTCTGTGACAATTTCAGGGCCGATGCCGTCGCCTTTAATAACTGCAATATTAAAATTCATCTTTCCTCTTCCTTTCGATATTGACTAAGATAACATGGAATCAGTCGTTTTTCAATGTCTGATTCATATAATTGATCAAACCGCCGGCGGCAATTAATTCCTGCATAAACGGCGGGAATGCTTCGCCCTTATAAGACTCATTTTTTGTGCGGTTATAAATCATACCATTATCAAAATCAATCTCCACCTGGTCGCCGGCTTCAATCTTTTCAGCCGCTTCTTTACATTCAATAATCGGAAGACCGATATTAATGGCATTTCTATAGAAAATACGCGCAAAGGTTTCTGCGATCACACAGCTGATGCCGGAAGCTTTAATCGCAATCGGCGCATGCTCTCGGGAGGAACCGCAGCCAAAATTCTTGCGGGCTACCATGATATCTCCCTCTTTTACTTTCTTCACGAATTCTGTATCAATATCTTCCATACAGTGGGCAGCCAGTCCCTTCGGATCGGTTGTCGCCAAATGTCTGGCCGGAATAATAACATCCGTATCTACATTGTCACCATATTTAAAAACTGAACCAAATGCTTTCATTATTCAATGTACCTCCTTAATCTAATTCACATGGGCAGGAAATTTTACCTGTAATTGCGCTGGCCGCAGCGACAGCCGGGCTGGCCAGATAAATTTCAGATGTCACATGGCCCATACGTCCAACAAAGTTACGATTTGTTGTGGAAACACATTTTTCCCCTTCTGCAAGAATACCCATATAACCGCCGAGGCACGGGCCGCAGGTTGGCGTGCTTACGATGGCTCCGGCTTCAATAAAGGCCCTGATATAACCCGCTTCCATGGCATCCAGGTAAATCTTCTGAGTGGCCGGGATAATAATAACACGAAGGCCCTTCGCAGTCTTGCGTCCCTTCATAATTTCCGCAGCGATTCTTAAATCCTCCAGGCGGCCGTTTGTGCAGGAACCAATCACAACCTGGTCAATGGCAATATCGCCAACCTCATCGATTGGATGGGTGTTCTCCGGCAAATGCGGGAAGGCCACCGTTGGTTTCAGCTCACTTAAATTAATGGTATAGGTTTCATCATATTCAGCATCCGCATCCGCTTCAAATACTTTATACGGTTTATTACTGTGCTCCTTCACATAAGCCAGCGCCTGCTCATCCACAGGGAAGATACCGTTCTTTGCTCCAGCCTCAATCGCCATATTTGCAATCGTGAAACGGTCATCCATAGAAAGATACTGAATACCGTCGCCCACGAATTCAAGAGAGCGATACAGCGCGCCGTCCACGCCAATCATACCGATTAAATGTAAAATAATATCTTTACCGCTAATCCATTTTGCAGGTTTGCCTGTCAAAATAACCTTGATAGCGGAAGGAACCTTAAACCATGCTTTTCCTGTGACAATACCGCAGGCTGCATCCGTACTTCCCACACCTGTGGAAAAAGCGCCGATAGCGCCGTATGTACATGTATGAGAATCGGCGCCGATAATTGTATCGCCGGCCGTAACAATACCTTTCTCCGGCAGAAGCGCATGCTCGATACCCATCTCGCCAACCTCATAAAAGTGAGTCACATCATTGGCACGGGCAAACTCGCGCATACACTTACAGTTCTGAGCAGACTGGATATCCTTATTTGGTGAAAAATGATCCGGAATCAAAGCGACTTTATCCTTATCAAAAACGCCTTCCTTTTCAAACTTAACCATTTCATTGATAGATACCGGGCCTGTTATATCATTTGCCAATACCATATCCAGATTGGCCATAATCAACTGTCCGGCATGAACCTCCTCAAGTCCGGCAGCAGATGCTAAAATTTTCTGGGTCATCGTCATTCCCATGATAATTCCTCCTCGATTTCTCATTTTTATTTCAAAATTAGTTATTGATAGAATATCACATTTAGAGCTATAATAGAAATACATATTACGAATATTTATTATGAAATGTAGTTATGGAAGATAATTATACGCAGCGCCTTAAATTAAAGATTCCTTTTCACTGCATGTCCAGTATATAAACAATTTTTTCAAACCATTTCACAGGCTTTCGTAAGATTTTGCCACAGACATTCTTCACAGAATTTTGCTGTGCCTCCACGAATGTCTGAGACCTTTCTGCTAACCGATACGACAAAAGATGCAAAACATCTAAGAAAAATCAAACAGGTGCTTTCTTGATTCTTGATTTACTGTCGCTTTCTAAAACTCACCTTTGCTCAAACATCAGAAAGCGACAGTATACCTCAAAAAAGCACCTGTCAGATTTTTTACAAATGTTTTGCAACTCTTTTCCTGCATCTGGTTAGCAGAAGGTCGAGTTTTCGTGAGGCACAGCGAATAAAACATGTGAAGAATGGCTGAAAAAATCCCGAAAGCCTTTGACGGTTTGTAAAAAATCTGTTTATTACTACTGGACATTAATGAAAATATATCCTAAAATTCAAGGCGGTGCGGCATAATCACTCCATTTCACAGGAGGTTTATTTTATGGAACAGCATTTATCTCTGTATCGGATTTTTTACACGGTAGCAAATACAGGGAATATTTCGCAGGCGGCCAAGCAGCTTTACAACAGTCAGCCGGCCATCAGCAAGTCCATCAGCCGCCTTGAGGAAAGTCTCGGGGTAACGTTGTTTTCCCGAAGTTCCCGGGGTGTGACGCTGACGGAGGAAGGCCGGATTCTCTATCAGCATGTCCGTGCGGCTTTTGAGGCCATTGACACCGGGGAGGAACAGATTCGGCGGATGACGGCGCTGGATATGGGCAATCTCCACATCGGTGTCAGCAACACCCTGTGTAAATTTATTCTCCTGCCCTATCTTCAGGCTTTTATTGAAGCCTACCCGCATATTAAAATTTTAATTTCCTGTCTCTCCTCCAATCAAACTCTGGCTCTGCTGGATTCAGGAAAGATTGATATCGGCCTGGTGGCCCATCCGGAAAGTCTGCGGACGCTGGATTTTTATTCGCTTGGGACCATCCAGGATATTTTTGTGGCCTCCCCGGCTTATCTGGCAAATCTGGATTTAAAACAGGGGGAAATGATCAGCGGACGCCAGCTTTTTGAAAAAGCCACCCTTATGCTCCTCGACAAGCATAATATGACCCGCCAATACATTGATGATTATCTGACTACAAATCATCTTCAGACGCACCACACAATTGAAACGACCTCCATGGAGCTGCTCATTGAATTTGCAAAAATCGGCCTGGGCGTCGGCTGTGTCATCAAAGAATTTGTCCAGGAAGAACTGGAAAAGGGCCAGCTTCTCGAAATTCCGCTGGACATCCCGATTCACCGGAGGGAAATTGGTTTTACCTATGTTAAAAAGCGGCGGCAGGAAAAGGCTGTTCAGCATTTTATTGATTTCTATAAATCTGAAAAGGAGAACTAATCATCATGGAAAACTTTATATTCAGCTTAAACGCAACCATTCCTATTTTTTTAATTATCATCCTCGGATGGGTACTTATGCAGGTGGGCATCTTTAATAAAGAGTTCACCACAGTTGCCGACAGATATGTATTTAAAATCGCACTGCCTCTGCTCGTCTTTAAGGATATTGCAACGGCAGACATCTATGAAATGTTCAATTTAAAATTTGTCCTTTTCTGTGCCATCGGAACAACTCTGATGTTTCTTGGCGTCTGGCTGTTTGCCCACTGGTACTGCAAGGACAAATCCATGATTGGAGCCTTCACCCAGGCCGCCGCCCGGGGCAGCGCCGCTATCCTCGGCATTGCCTTCGTGGAAAATATATATGGCAGTTCGGGCATGGCGCCGATGATGATTGTCTCTGCCGTACCCCTGTATAATATTTTTTCCGTTGTTATTCTGACCTTCGGCGCTTCCGATGCGGACACGGCGGACCGCAGCGGAAATATACGCAAAGCCTGTATTAACGTTGCCAAAAACCCGATTATCATTGGTATTCTGGCCGGCTGTATTTTTGCCTTTTTCAGAATTCCGATTCCTTATATTCCTTTGAAAGCCATCAGCAATATTGCGGCCACAGCCAGCCCGATTGCCCTGCTTGTCGTCGGCGCTACCTTTGAAGGACGAAAGGCTCTTGCCAAAATAAAGCCAAGCCTTGTGGCAACCCTGATTAAACTGGTCATTATTCCGGCCATCTTTTTCCCCTTTGCCATTCTCTTTGGTTTCCGAAACAGCGAACTGGTGGCTATCCTTGTCATGCTTGGCTCGCCAACAACCGTAAGCTGCTACATCATGGCAAAAAATATGAATAATGATGCGGTTTTAACATCCAGTATCGTGGTTCTGGCGACCCTCTTATCTTCCATATCGCTGACGGCATGGATTTTTATCCTCCGCAGTTTTGCGCTGATTTAATTTTCTATTCTGGAAATTTTTAAATCGGCATGGTAAGATATATCCGCAGCACACATTTGCAGCACTTATCATTGTACAGAAAGGATTTTTATATATGTCACAGACAAATCATTATAATGCCGACAGTATTTCGGTGCTGGAAGGACTTGAAGCCGTTCGAAAACGGCCCGGAATGTATATCGGCAGTGTTTCTAGAAAAGGATTGAATCATCTGATTTATGAAATCGTGGACAATTCCGTGGATGAACATCTTGCGGGTTTCTGCGATTTAATTCATGTCACTTTAAACAAAGATGGCTCAGCCACCATCGAGGATAATGGCCGGGGTGTCCCGGTTGGCATGCACGAAAAAGGAGTGCCGGCGGAACGGCTTGTGTTCACAACCCTCCATGCCGGAGGAAAATTTGACGACTCTGCTTATAAAACAAGCGGCGGTCTTCACGGTGTAGGAAGCTCCGTTGTTAATGCACTGTCCGAATGGATGGACGTGGAAATTTCCAGAGAAGGCTATGTGCATCATGACCATTTCCAACGGGGAATTCCTGATATTGAGTTGGAAAACGGTCTGCTTCCTACCCTCGGAAAAACCCGAAAGACCGGGACAAAAATTTCATTTCTTCCCGATAAGGAAATCTTTGAAAAAACCCGCTTTAAGGAAGATGAAGTCATCAGCCGTCTCCATGAAACAGCCTACTTAAACCCGGAACTCACTATTATTTATGATGACCTCCGGGAGAGCACGCCGGAACATCTGGAATTCCATGAGCCCGACGGTATTATCGGATTTATCAGGGATTTAAACAGGAATAAAGAAACTGTCTGCGATGTCATTTATTTTAAAGGCGAGGCGGAAGGTATTCAGATGGAAGCAGCCTTCCAGTATGTCAATGAATTTCATGAAAATGTCCTCGGCTTCTGCAACAATATTTACAACGCTGAGGGCGGCACACATATCACTGGATTCAAGACAGCTTTCACAACCGTTATGAACGCCTATGCCCGGGAATTAAATATTTTAAAGGAAAAGGACAGCAATTTTACCGGGGCAGATATCCGAAACGGTATGACCGCCATCATTTCCATCAAACATCCGGACCCCCGGTTCGAGGGCCAGACAAAAACAAAACTGGACAACCAGGATGCCGCCAAAGCCTCAGGAAAGATTACCGGTGATGAACTGCCAAGGTATTTTGACAAAAATCTGGAAACCCTGAAAAATGTCCTGGCCTGCGCTGAAAAGGCCGCAAAAATCCGCCGGACAGAGGAGCGGGCCAAAACAAATCTTTTAAGCAAGCCCAAATTTTCCTTTGATTCCAATGGAAAACTGGCAAATTGTGAAAGCCGTGACCCTTCCATCTGCGAAATTTTTATTGTCGAAGGGGATTCGGCCGGAGGTTCGGCAAAAACCGCCCGTGACCGCCACTATCAGGCCATTCTTCCAATCCGGGGAAAGATTTTAAACGTGGAAAAGGCAAGTATCGACAAAGTTCTTGCCAACGCTGAAATCAAGACAATGATTAACGCCTTTGGCTGCGGATTTTCCGAGGGCTACGGCAATGATTTTGATATAAGCAAACTGCGTTACGATAAAATTATTATTATGGCGGATGCCGATGTGGACGGCGCTCATATTTCTACTCTATTGCTCACCCTCTTCTACCGCTTCATGCCGGAACTGATTTTTGAGGGCCATGTATATATTGCCATGCCGCCCCTCTATAAAGCCATGCCGGCCAGAGGCAAAGAAGAATATCTTTATGACGATGCAGCCCTGACTAAATACCGCAAAACCCACAAGGGCAGCTTTACCTTGCAGCGTTATAAAGGTCTCGGCGAAATGGATGCCGCCCAACTCTGGGAAACCACATTAAATCCCGAAACCCGGATTTTAAAACGGGTCGAAATTGAAGATGCCCGCATGGCTTCGGATGTCACCGAACTCTTAATGGGCAACGACGTTCCGCCGAGAAAATCATTTATTTACCGGCATGCCCATGATGCCGAGCTGGATATTTAGGAGGTGAACTCATGGGAGATATTATTCGCACCGAGTATTCGGAGATTATGCAAAAATCCTATATTGACTATGCCATGAGCGTCATCATTGCCCGGGCCCTGCCCGATGTCCGCGACGGTCTGAAACCGGTTCAGCGCCGTACCCTTTATGATATGTATGAATTGGGTATCCGGTATGATAAACCTTACCGCAAATCCGCCCGTATTGTTGGCGATACAATGGGTAAATACCATCCTCACGGCGACAGTTCCATTTATGAATCCCTTGTTGTCATGAGTCAGGATTTTAAAAAAGGAGAACCTCTCGTGGACGGCCACGGCAATTTCGGTTCCATCGAAGGTGACGGCGCCGCTGCCATGCGTTATACCGAGGCCCGTCTGCAAAAATTGACCCAGGAAGCCTTTTTGACGGATTTAGATAAAAATGTCGTTGACTTCCAGCCAAACTTTGATGAGACAGAGAAGGAACCGGAGGTTCTTCCTGCCCGAATTCCAAATCTGCTTATCAACGGCGCCGAAGGTATTGCTGTCGGCATGGCGACAAGCATTCCTCCCCACAACACAGGAGAAGTTATCGATGCCGTTCTCGCCTATATGAAAAATTCAGATATAACCACGGAAGAACTGTTGAAGATTATGCCCGGTCCGGACTTTCCAACCGGGGGCATCGTCACAAATAAAGACGACCTGATTTCCATCTATGAAACCGGACAGGGAAAAATCAAGCTCCGCGGCAAAGTTGAAGTTGAAAAAATCAAAGGCGGCCGGGAACGGCTTGTCATTACGGAAATTCCTTATACAATGATTGGCGCCGGAATCGGCAAGTTTCTGAATGACGTCTATGCCCTGGCTGAAAGTAAAAAAACAAACGATATTGTTGATATTTCCAACCAGTCCTCCAAAGAGGGCATCCGCATTGTGCTGGAACTCCGCCGAAATACAGATGTGGAAAATTTAAAAAATATGCTTTATAAAAAAACCCGGCTTGAGGATACTTTTGGCGTCAACATGCTGGCTGTATCCGGCGGCCGCCCGGAAACCCTTGGTTTAAAATCAATCATCGAAAACTTCCTCGATTTTCAGTATGATATCAATACCCGAAAATATCAGCACCTTTTAGCAAAGGAGCAGGAAAAACGGGAAATTCAGGAGGGCTTAATCAAAGCCTGCGATGTCATTGATTTAATTATTGAAATTCTCCGCGGCTCCAAAAATATTAAGCAGGCAAAAAACTGTTTAGTCAACGGAGAGACGGAAGGAATCAAATTTAAAACTAAGACTTCCGAGCGGGCTGCAAAAAAGCTGCGTTTCACAGAAAATCAGGCCACAGCCATTCTGGAAATGCGGCTCTATAAGCTCATCGGTCTGGAAATCGAGGCTCTGCAAAAGGAACATGAAACAACATTAAAGAATATCGCCAAATACGAAGATATATTGGATAACCATTCCAGCATGTCCAGAGTTATCACGAAAGAGCTTCAAAATTTCCGGAAATCCTATGCACGGCCAAGGCGCACCCAGATTGTCAACGCCAAAGAGGCTGTTTTCGAGGAAAAGAAATTTGAAGAAATGGAAGTTGTTTTCCTGATGGACCGTTTCGGCTACTGCCGCACCGTCGATATTCCAACCTTCGAACGGAACAGGGATGCCGCCCTCTCCGAGAATAGATATATTATTCAATGTATGAATACTGATAAAATATGTCTTTTCACCGATGTCGGACGCATGCACATGGTTAAAGTATCCAGCCTGCCTTACGGAAAATTCCGGGATAAGGCTATCCCGATTGATAATTTCGGCAACTATAACAGCAGCGAGGAGTCTCTTGTTTATGTGGCAAATTTAAGCTGCCTCATCCGCGAACAGCTTCTCTTTGCTACCAATCAGGCTATGTTTAAGCAGGTAAACGGCGAAGAATTTAATGTATCCAAACGAACCATTGCCGCAACAAAACTTTCGGACAATGATAAAGTTGTCACTGTTATTCCTCTGGCCGACGCCACCCATGTGGCTCTCCGAACCCGAAAGGGCATCTTCCTGCGGTTTGATATCAGCGAAGTGCCTGAAAAGAAAAAGGCGGCTCTCGGCGTCCGGGGCATCCAATTGTCCGGCGACGATATTGTTGAAGAAGTCTATCTGTTGAATAAAAACGACGAGACTATCATTACTTATAATGAAAAATCCATTTCCCTGAATAAGTTAAAGCTTGGCCACCGGGATACTAAAGGTACAAAACTCCGCCTATAGAACTCTTACATGCAGAAATTTAAGTCCATAGAAATTTTTGCCGTACCTGTACAGAAATGACACCTGTGCAGGTACGCAAAAAACTTTATCAGGATTTTTTTCTGCCTTTTTTCCACAGGCCGGCCATAACAAGCAGCGCTGTGAGCCCCAATCCGCCGAAGCCGAATATATGACTTCTATCTCCTGTCTTTGGCGTATCCAAAGGCACTTTTTTCTTTATACCCACTGTCTGCCCTTCATCATTGATATCTTCATGGGCTGCAATCTCATTGCCGTCGGCATCCAGAAGCTTTTCAAATACAACCAATTCCATATCTCCGAAGTCTGAGGCATCAAAGGCAAATTCCATATGGATTTCTTCATCCGACTTTTCCGCACAAAAAACCTTTTCAGAGGTCAGAGCGGCATTATTTATGAGCAATGGTTTTCCCGTTTCCTTATTCATCAAAACGCCTTTCAACTGATAATTGCCGCCCGCAATAAGATTCTCACAGGATACCCTATCTACAATTGCCGCATTTTTATCGGCAGATATGATTTTGTCCCCATCGGCTTTATCTTCTGCCTTTGTATGAATCCGTATTTTTACCGGATAGTTTTTAATTTCTGTTTCTAAAAGAACGACCTCTGTCAGCTGGTCTTTATATTCTATCTTTATCGGATATGTTTCTTCACTCAAAATATACCCCCGGGGCTGCCGCGTTTCCCGAAGCTCATAATTGCCAAAATATAGTTTTCCGGATTCAGCAATGCCTTCCTTTGTTATCAAATGGCCTGCAGTCTCTCCTTTTTTGAGCTGCAGAGTTCCATCCGGAGCAGTAATGTCCTCCGCCGCAATGATATCAAACTCAGCATCACTTAAGAGTTTCCCGGATTCGCCATCCTTCTTCACAATTCGAAGCTGTCCCATCGCCGGTTCATCAAAGAATTCAATAACCAGCGGATTTTCCCAGGATGCCCCCTCAGTCACCTTAAATTTCAGCAACTCACCTTTCAGATAGCCTCGCGGAGCCTGTACTTCTTCCAGATAATAGGTCCCATATTTTAATTTCTCCGGGAAGGTAAACTGGCCCTTTTCATTTGTTTTAAATGTTTCGCAGACCTGTATTTCAGGATAATGGGCCGTCATGGCTACCGGCTGCCTGTCTGCATCCAATAACCGGAATTCAGCGCCGGCCAGAGGAATGATATTTCCGCTCCTCCTGTCCTTTTTGACAACGGTCACCGGGCTGACAATTAATTTATCCTCTTTATAGATTCCTTTCAACGTAACCCCTTCCTCGGATATGGTCACTTCAAAAGGCTCTATAGGTTTCACTTCTTCAGGATATTCAGTTTCTGTCACGATATATGTGTCAAACAGGAGGCTTCCCCGGGGCTGTTCCGCCAATGCCGTTGTTGCGAACCCTTTTTTATCTGTCACAATCTTTCGTACAACTTCCCCCGTCGTTTTCGATGTAAAAGTAAATTCCACATTTTCAATCCCCTCCAGTGTATCCGAATCTTCATCAAGTTTCTCATAAAACTTTACAATCTCCACATCCCCGCGAATGATATCCTCACCGCTGGTGACTTTATATTTTAATACCTTTGATGTCTTATCCTCCGGATTTGAAGCATCCACCGTATATGCGTTTGAATCCACCAAATATCCATTGGAAGAAATTGTTTCTTTCACCTGATAAATACCTGTCGGCAATTCTTTTGACACCGCATGGCCCCTGCTGTCGACTGTCAGCGTGTCGGCCAGCTTATTTTCTGAATCCAGCACTTCATAAACCGCCCCTTCAAAGGAAGCCGCTCCCTGGGGCGTTCCTTCTCCGGTTTCACTGTCCACCTTTTCCAGCACAATCTGGATTTTCTGCGGCGCATCTGAAATTATCGGATGATTATAAGCGGATACTCCCTCAGAATCTCCAGCCGCTATTTTTCTCACAAACAGCTCGTCATTTAACAGATAGCCCTTTGGCGCCTCTGTTTCCTGTATTGTTAATGTTCCGCAAGGCAGCGCTTCCTTCCCGCTGGAATCATAATAAAAATCATCGCCGGATACTTTATAACTGTCCTTAAACCTGCAATATCCATCGGCATCGGTTTTAAGCAGCCACTGTCTTGCAGGTTCACAACCGGAGGAAGCCGGGTCTGAATCCTGCTGCACATTATAAAATTTCACATTAAATAAAGCGCCTTCCAGAGATGCACTGCCGGAGGGCTGATTGGTTTCCGTTTCCGCATCGATTTTTGCCAAAATAATATCTATCGCTTCCATTTTCGGAACATCTTCCACCGTGAGGGCTGCGGCCTGTCCCGGCACAATCGTCACATTATGTGCCGCCGTATCCACGTAAAAACCATCCGGCGCTGCAATTTCCTTTACTGTATATGTACCTGCCGGAATATCCGTCAGTTGTCCCCATCCGCCGGCATCTGTCCGAATCCGGCCAACTTCCTGATTTGAAGCGTCATAAATACCATAAACTGCGCCTTCCATAGAGTAAGCCCCGTTATTATCCGAAGCCTCCGGATTTGAAGATTTCTTTTTTAATTCCAGCGAACCGAGCCCCTCCGTGACAATCCGAATATAAGAATATACACGATTGGAAATTTCGGCGTAGGTTGCCAAATCCTGAGTCCCATTCTCGCCATTCCATGTCACAACCGCATTGGCCCCGCCATTATTTACATATTCAGCGCTCACAGTTACCCCACCCGTATACAGGTTATTGCTCCAAATCGTAAGCTGACTGCCGTTTCTTTCAAAATGGATGCCGTCATGGGCATAGTTATATCTGTCCAAAACACCGTTTGAATCGGACACGATGGCTTCATATCTTTTGCCCTCCGAATTCCATGACAGCAAAATTGTCGGCGGATTATTTTCATCATTCCCGGAAAAAGAAGGTATCGTCTCAGCATTTAATATGACTGCCTTAAGCTGTTCATAATAAGCCTCACCGTGGGCCGGATTGTGGGTATTCTGTATAATTTGATGAATGGCAGCTTCTCCCGAATCCGTATTAAATTTTCCCCGGCTGCAGGCCCAGATGATTGCCTGAGTTACCGCATACTCCGTGCGGGCTTCTATGCTTGAATATTGGGATTCATCATAGGCCGTACCCGTTTGTTTCCACCCATAGGCCAGCGCATACCCGATATAATTTTGCTGCAACTGGGGCAAAACCGTTTCCGTTGTATAACTTCCGGCTGGAATTGGCGTGCCGTACTGCACACAATAGGCTGTCCGCGTACACTCCGAAAATGTCGGCCCTGTCTGAATAATATGAGAATAGGGGTCCGAAAGATAGTCCGGCTCAAATTCACCGATAATTACAGGCTTCACAAACAGAGAATACATTCCCCAGTTCTGACCGACCTCCCCCACACTCAAAGTCATCATATTTTCATTGACCTTTATTGCCGTATCCATCTCCTTTGACAATGTTTCTGCCTCTGCCCGCTCCGATTCCGACAAAAGCCCATCCTGTTCCTCGCCAAGCTGAAATTCTGTTTCCAATACAGCGGTCTCTGACTCCATGATTTCTGTTTCCAGTTCCAAACCGCTCTCCGACTCTGACTCCACTTCTGATTCCAAGCCATTCTCTGACTCTGTTTCCAACATATCCGATGCTGTTTCATTAGTCCTCACCTCATCCTTTAATTGCGTTTCACTCGCTGATTCTGTTTCTGATTCCGACTCATCCGCCAGCGCTGTCTCTGCCGCTGACTCTGTCTCTTCTGTCGGCACTGCCTCTGCTGCCGACTCTGTTTCTGCTGCCGACTCTGCCTCTACTGCCGACTCGGAATCAGCGTTTTCTGTTATAGCCACAAAATAGACCTGTATCTGAATATCTGATAAGACCTGTATCTCGCTTTCATAAACATTCCCGCTGTCCGGCATGGTAGCGGCCTCCACCCGTTCGATTTCTGCCTCCGGACCGCTGATTTCAACAGCCTCAACCTCATATCCTTCTTCCGCTTCCGCTTTCAGCATCAGACTTTCCCCGGCATTACACTCAAAGGCTGTCTCCGCCTCCGGAACTGAAATTTCGTGTTTCACTCCCGAATCATCTGTTATTGCCACATTTCCCTGCCCGTGATACAGAGCAGACACCCGGTATCTGACCGGCTCCGGCTCTGTTTCTTCCCCGCTCGCATATAATGGCGGAGGCTGCAAAATACTCATAATACACAATAAACCGGCCATTACCCCGGCCATTCGACTCTTCAGTTTTGTCATAAATTTTTTCTCCTTTCAATGAATTAAAATGTAAATACAGCTAGTTCCATGTACCTCCTTTATTTATTTTCCTTCTTCATTCATTTTGGATATCTGCTTTGAACAAAGCTCTGAATAAAAGATTATTTCGGTCAACCAGACAGGTCTTCCGGATATGCTTATTCTATCACGACAAACTCTGAATTTTCAATTATCATCCATCGACAAAAAATGACCCCCAAAGTCAAATCTCGCGCGGATTTGACTCCGAAGGTCATATTTATACTCATTCGAACATCGCATATTTCAGATGCTCCTGTTTTAATTCACTTCTGCCAGCACTTCATTTTGCTGCATCATACTCAACACCTGCCGCTGTCTTTTTCTGGCCATCTCCATATCCACCGACGGCGCATACACTGCAGGAGCATTTGGAACGCCGACAAGAAGGGTACATTCATCATCGGTCATATCCCAAGGCTCCTTTCCAAAGTATCCCAGGCTGGCTTCTCTCAGAGAATAATATCCCTCCCCGTAATAAATACTGTTAATAGGCGTTTGCGAAACGCCACAAGCCGCATAAATACGGCATTTTTTGTTACC
>ERZ809224.110-NODE-110-length-87954-cov-29.474613_pt1 | contig 87954 bp, 71 predicted proteins | sample MGYA00520513_ERZ809224 | MGnify/ENA primary metagenome ERZ809224 (study PRJEB31576, sample SAMEA3212658) | Homo sapiens | biome: human-gut; feature: human gut; material: fecal | place: Sweden | collected 2012 ... | reverse complement strand
CTAGAGCACACGGTTCATACCCGTGGTGTCGAGGGTTCGAATCCCCCTCTCGCTACTTTATCCTCTGTTTTACAGAGGATTTTTTTTGTTTGTCGTCAAATCTGCCATAAAAAATTTTGGCGTGAGCAACAGAAAAATTTGCATCTAGGAATTTGCAATAATTTGTTGTATGATATAGATTGCGTAATAAAACAAAAGAAAGGGGACATCAGACCGTGGCAAAGAAAATGCTCTTTGTGTTTAATCCAAAAGCGGGAAAAGGCAGGATTAAGATGCATTTACTGGATATTGTTGATATATTCAGCAGTCATGATTATGAGGTCATTATCCGCGCAACACAGGCACCGAAAGATGCATATGAAAAAGCAAAAGAATATGCGGACTCTGTTGATCTGATCGTGTGCAGCGGAGGAGACGGTACATTGGATGAGGTAGTTACCGGAATCACAGAGAAAAACAGTAATGTACCGATTGGATATATTCCGGCAGGAAGTACCAATGATTTTGCAAACAGTCTCTTTATGCCCAAAAGCATGGTGAAGGCTGCTCAGATGATCATGGAAGAAAAACTGTATCACTGTGATATAGGAAGATTTAACAGCCAGACGTTTGCATATGTGGCTGCTTTTGGCCTGTTTACAGATGTATCCTATGAAACAGACCAGGATCTGAAAAATGTTCTTGGACATGTGGCATACCTTCTGGAAGGGGTAAAACGACTGTTCGATATCAAATCCTACCATATGAAAGTAACCTCTGAAGAGATTCAGGTAGAAGATGATTTTATCGTAGGAATGATTACAAATTCCAGATCTGTTGGAGGATTTAAAAATCTTACTGGCAAAAATGTAGATATGAATGATGGGCTTTTTGAGGTGACACTGATCAGGCATCCGAAGAATCCTCTTCAGCTGCAGGAAATCATGACTGCACTGGTGATGGCTGAGGACAACACGGACATGATCTATTCATTCAAGTCAAAGAAGCTTATGATAGAGACAGAAGAGGAAGTGCCGTGGACACTGGACGGAGAGTTTGGTGGTGATCACACTTATGTGGAGATTGAAAACAGGCATAAAGCACTGAACCTTTATTTAAAAAGTACCAAAACCAAAGAATGATCATAAGATCAAAACTGAGAAACATACAGCAAAGCATAAATCAAAGGAGATAGAAGATGTCAGACTACGTGAATGTAACCGAACTTTTCGGATGTGATGTATTCAATGACGCTGTCATGGAAGAAAGACTTCCGAAAAAAGTATACAAAGAGCTGAAAAAGACGATAGAAGAGGGAAAGGAACTTTCTCTGGAAGTAGCAGATGTCGTTGCTCATGAGATGAAAGAATGGGCAATCGAGAAAGGTGCCACACATTACAGCCACTGGTTTCAGCCTTTGACAGGAGTAACTGCAGAAAAGCATGATGCTTTTATCACAGCTCCAAAGGAAAACGGCAAAGTACTGATGAGTTTTTCGGGTAAAGAACTGATCAAGGGAGAGTCAGATGCGTCTTCTTTCCCGTCAGGTGGACTTCGAGCAACATTTGAAGCAAGAGGTTATACTGCATGGGATTGTACTTCACCGGCATTTGTACGTCATGATGCAGCTGGCGGAACTCTGTGTATCCCGACTGCATTCTGCTCTTATACAGGAGAAGCACTTGATCAGAAGACACCGCTTCTTCGTTCTATGGAAGCAATCAATACACAGTCTTTACGTCTTCTTCGCCTTTTTGGCAATACAACTTCAAAGAAGGTAACACCATCTGTTGGTGCTGAACAGGAATATTTTCTTGTAGATAAAGAAAAATGGCTGCAGAGAAAAGATCTTACATATACAGGAAGAACTCTGTTTGGTGCGATGCCGCCGAAAGGTCAGGAGATGGATGATCATTATCTTGGAACTATCCGTCAGAGAATTTCTGCTTATATGAAGGAAGTAAATGAAGAATGCTGGAAACTTGGTGTGACAGCAAAGACACAGCATAATGAAGTTGCACCGGCACAGCATGAACTGGCACCGATCTATGCACCGGCAAATATTGCAGCAGATCATAATCAGATCATGATGCGCATCCTGAAGAAAGTAGCCAGCCGCCATGGTATGCGCTGCCTGCTTCATGAGAAACCATTTGCAGGCGTAAATGGCTCCGGTAAACACAACAACTGGTCACTGACTACAGATGACGGAATCAATCTTCTGGATCCGGGGAAGACACCGCATGAGAATATACAGTTCCTTCTGGTTCTGACCTGTATCCTCAAAGCAGTAGATACACATGCCGACCTTCTGCGCGAATCTGCGGCAGATGTTGGAAATGACCAGAGACTTGGCGGAAACGAAGCTCCGCCGGCTGTTATTTCCGTATTCCTTGGAGAACAGCTCGGAGATGTGCTTGATCAGCTGATCAGCACCGGAACGGCTACGCACAGTAAGAAGGGCAGCCTTCTGGAGACAGGTGTTAAGACTCTTCCTGATTTCATGAAAGATGCGACAGACCGTAACCGTACTTCACCGTTTGCGTTTACCGGAAACAAATTTGAATTCCGTATGGTAGGATCTAGAGATTCTATTTCTGAATGTAACGTTGTACTCAATACGATTGCAGCAGAAGCGTTCAAAGAAGCATGTGATCGTCTGGAAGCTGCCGAAGATTTCGATATGGCAGTACATGATCTGATCAAAGAATATGCAATTGATCATCAGAGAATCGTGTTCAACGGCAACGGTTATGCACCAGAATGGGCAGAAGAAGCAAAACGTCGTGGACTGCCGAATCTGCCGTCTATGGTAGATGCGATTCCGGCGTTGACTACACCAAAGGCAGTGAAGCTGTTTGAGGAGTTCCATGTCTTTACAAAGACTGAACTGGAATCCCGTGCAGAGATTCAATATGAAATCTATGCAAAAGCGATTAATATTGAAGCGAAGACTATGATCGATATTGCAACGAAACAGATTATCCCGGCAGTGATCAAATATACGACTGTTCTGGCAGGTTCCATCAATGCAGTGAAAGCTGCAGGCCCGATCGATGTGAGTGTACAGATGGATCTTCTTGAGAAATGTACGGCACTTCTGAAGGATACGAACAGTGCAATGAACAGACTGTCCAAGGTCGTGGCAAAGGTTCCGGAGATTCCGGAAGGCAGAGAACGTGCAGTGTACTGTAAAGATGAAGTATGCAAGGCTATGACAGAACTTCGTACACCGGTAGATGAACTGGAAATGCTGGTGGACAAAGAAATGTGGCCGATGCCGTCTTATGGCGATCTGATTTTTGAAGTGTGATCTTCAAAGGAGAAATTTAAGTGAATGAATTGAAATTTCTGGAGGAGCAGGGTGTCTCCTCCTCTTTAATAAATAAAATTGTAAAGTTTCGGGAAGTATATCCCGTTTCTGATGAGGTGAAAAACAGAATTATCAAACCTGCAATTCCATTTTATGGAAAAGATATTCTGGAGATGGCCATTGCAGGGATCCTGCAGGGACAGAATCTGCTTCTGACCGGACCAAAAGCCACTGGCAAAAATATTCTGGCAGAAAATCTGGCATATATATTTAACCGGCCTTCTTATAATATTTCTTTTCACGTCAATACAAACAGTGGGGATCTGATCGGTACGGACACTTTTGAGGATAATGAAGTAAAGCTTCGAAAGGGAAGCATTTACCGGTGTGCAGAATATGGCGGATTTGGAATCCTTGATGAGATCAATATGGCCAAAAATGATGCAGTCTCTGTTCTTCATGCAACGCTGGACTATCGGCGTTCCATTGATGTTCCGGGATATGACAAGATCGATCTTCATCCTGCAGCAAGATTTATCGGTACGATGAATTATGGGTATGCAGGAACAAAAGAATTAAATGAAGCACTTGTATCCAGATTTTTGGTTATCGACATGCCGGCACAGACGGAAGAAACGCTGGGATTTATTTTTCATCAGATGTTCCCGAATGCCAGAGAAAGTGCGGTAGAGCAGTTTGTTGGATTGTTTCTGGACTTGCAGCTGAAGGCACTGAACAGTGAAATTTCAACAAAAGCATTGGATCTTCGAGGACTCCTTGCGGCAATGAAAATCGTGGATGTGGGACTTTCCCCGGCAAAAGCTGTCCGAATGGGAGTAGTTAACAAAACGTTTGATGTATTCGAAAAAGAAATCGTAGAAGATGTGGTAAGTACCAGAATTCCATCGGAATGGACCAGAGAAGATGTATATGAATAATACAGAACCAGTTGAAATTGATGAATATCGCCTGGAACTGGAGAATAGGATCCGTAATCTGTTGTGGACAGTAAGCGGAGATTACCAACTGGATATGAAGCCTGACGTATCGCTTTTTCTCAGATCAAAGGCAATTGCACTGTATGATGGAATCAAGCAGGGCGCTCTTGCCAGATATTATGATAAGGATATGCTCGGGCTTTATCTTGTTAAAAAAATATTTCTTCAGGCAGGAGAGAATGAGCTGACGTTTGTGGCACAGCTCTGTATTGAAGAGGCTATAGGAGACAAAATCTGTGAAGAACGGCCGGGTATCCGTGATATGCAGAGACAGTGTATGGAGGATATTCTGGAACAGGAATTTGATATACTGCCGGATCTTAGAGATGTTCCGGGAAGATTGAAAGTTGCAGTGCTTCGCAGAAGACTGAACAACGGAGAATGGCATGTGGAGAAAAAATTACAGCCATTTATGGAGTTGATAGAGAGAGCTGGTAACAGTACAGATACACTGGAACTGATCCGTGTGATCGATGAACTGTATAATCGATTAATGGATCCGGATTTTGAAAGTATGCATGGGACACTGGAACAGGTGCTTGCAGTGACGATGGAAGATCTTACGGAATATTCCTGGGAGGATTTTCTTTCAGAGGAAATGTATGAAGAGATACTGGAAAGTTATGCAGAGCAGCTGACAAATTCTGTTTCCGGCCTTGAAAATTCTGCAGTTACAGAAGAAATGGAAGAAAAACGTCAAAAGAAGCGTTCGGTCAAAGTAGTTACTCCGGAGATGTTGGAGAAAGCTTACACATATGTGGAATTGAATTATGGAAAGTCTTATTTAAGTGAAGCAGAAGAGAAGAAGATCAATTATCAGATGTGCCGGGGAATTCACAGTGACTGCAGTCTGTACTTTACGGAGGGAATTCTCAAAAATCCGGTAAAAAGCAATTATCAGTACGAGTATGCAAAACGATTGCGAAACAAAAATATCTGGCTTTATCATGACAAACACAGGATCGTGAAACATAATATTACTGTCCTGACAGAAACACTCCGGAAATCTCTGGTACTCAGAAGTGAGACACAGACTGTTCTTTCGGATCGTGGAATGATCGTACCTTCCAGATTGTGGCGGATTGGCCGGACTAATGATGCAAAACTGTTTCAACAGGAACTGAAAGGAGAAATATCGGATTTTGTTGTGGATGTTCTGATCGATGCGAGCGGATCACAGATGAAGCGGCAGGGTGATGTGGCACTACAGGCTTATATTATCAGCGAGGCACTGAGTAATGTTGATATTCCGCATCGGGTGATGAGCTTTTGTACCTTCTGGGATTATACGATCATGCATCGGTTTCGCAGATACGATGATCCGCGGTCAGAGAATGATAACATCTTTAATTATGTTACGTCTTCGAACAATCGTGACGGATTGGCCATAAGGACTGCCGGATATGATCTCCTTCAAAGAGAAGAAGAAAAGAAGATTATGATCATTTTGAGTGATGGACGTCCATATGATGTGATCATAAACCGACCGAATGCAAAAAATCCGGAGCCTTATCAGGGAAAGGCTGCAATCGCGGATACAGCAACAGAAGTGCGGCGTCTGCGTAATCTTGATGTCAGTGTTCTGGGGGTATTCGCAGGAGAGGAAAAAGATCTCGCAACGGAAAAAAAGATATTTGGTAAGGATTTTGCTTACATCCGTGATATTGCGAACTTTTCGAAAATTGTCGGCAGATATCTGACAAAACAGCTGGAGATTGACGGATAATAGACAAAAATGTGCAACATTTCCAAAAAGTGTTAAATAAAACGAACGAAAATATAAAAAATTCATAAAATCGCCCTTGATAATCAACATGAAGTCGGTTATAATGGCATGAGGTTAATGGACCAAAAAAAACAAGGGAGAGGAAAACAATGAACGAAAACAAAGAGTTCAAACCGTATATTCCTGCTGAAAAAGTAACCGCAGAAATGACGGTAACATCTGTGATCATGGGTGTCATCCTTGCTATCGTATTCGGTGCAGCTAACGCATACCTCGGACTTCGTGTCGGTATGACTGTTTCCGCATCCATTCCGGCAGCAGTTATTTCTATGGGTGTTATCCGTGTCATCATGAAGAAAAACTCCATTCTGGAGAGCAACCTGGTGCAGACGATCGGTTCTGCCGGTGAGTCACTTGCAGCAGGTGCTATTTTTACAATGCCTGCTCTTTTTTTATGGGCAGAAGAAGGTCTCTGTGATAAACCGAGTCTGGTTGAGATCACTCTGATCGCACTTTGCGGTGGTGTCCTTGGTGTACTTTTCATGGTACCGCTTCGTAACGCTCTTATTGTTAAAGAGCATGCGACACTTCTTTATCCGGAAGGAACTGCATGTGCAGACGTACTTCTTGCAGGTGAAGAGGGCGGCGCAAACGCTTCTACTGTATTTTCCGGTATGGGACTTGCAGCAGTCTTCAAATTTGTTGTTGACGGTCTGAAGGTTATCCCGGCAGACGTTTCTGCAGCATTTACATCCCTTAAGGGTGAGATTGGTATGGAAGTATATCCGGCACTTCTTGGTGTTGGTTATATCGTAGGACCACGTGTAGCATCTTTCATGTTCGTAGGTTCCATTGTCGGATGGCTCGTGATCATTCCGATGATTTGCCTGTTCGGACCAGACACATGGCTGTATCCGGCTGATCCGGGTGTGACTATTTCACAGCTGTATGCGGCTGGCGGTGCGGCAGCAATCTGGAGCAAATATGTTAAATATATCGGAGCAGGTGCCATCGCTACAGGTGGTATCATTTCCCTGATCAAATCCATGCCACTGATCATCAGCACATTCCGTGATTCCATGAAGAGCATGAAGGGCGGATCCGTAAAAGGAACTGCAAGAACAGACAGAGATCTTCCGATGAATTTCATTCTGATCGGTATCGTTGCAATGGTAGTTATTATCTGGGCAGTACCGGCTATTCCGGTTAATCCGCTTGGAGCACTCCTTATCGTAATCTTCGGATTCTTCTTTGCAACTGTATCTTCCCGTATGGTAGGTATGATCGGTAGCTCTAACAACCCGGTTTCTGGTATGGCAATCGCTACACTTCTGATCTCTACAATTGTGATCAAGAGCAGCGGACAGACTGGAATCGATGGTATGAAAGCAGCAATCGCAATTGGTTCTGTTATCTGTATCATTGCAGCAATCGCCGGTGATACTTCGCAGGACCTTAAGACAGGATACCTTCTTGGTGCAACTCCTAAGACACAGCAGATCGGTGAGCTGATCGGTGTTGTTGCTTCCGGCCTTGCAATCGGTGGTGTTCTGTATCTTCTGGATGCAGCATGGGGATATGGTGGAGCAGAAGTTCCGGCTCCTCAGGCAGGTCTGATGAAGATGATCGTTGAAGGTATCATGGGTGGAAATCTTCCGTGGGCACTTGTATTCATCGGTGTATTCCTTGCAATTGGTATGGAAATCTTAAGAATTCCGGTAATGCCTTTTGCAATCGGTCTTTATCTTCCAATCTATCTGAACGCAACCATCATGATCGGCGGTGTTGTTCGTATGTTTATGGATGGCAGAAAGAACGTTGATGAAAAAACAAAGAACGATCAGGTTACAGATGGTACACTGTACTGTGCTGGTATGATCGCCGGAGAAGGTCTGGTAGGTATTGCACTTGCTATCCTTGCAGTTGCTGGTATCAGCCTGGATGTATCCGGAGTTGTTAACTTTGGCAACATCGGTGGTGTTGTTCTCATGATTATCATGATCCTGACACTGCTGAAATTCTCCTTATGGAAAAAGAAAAAAGCTTGATGAAAAAACAGAGTAAAAAAAGCAAAAAACAAAATATGGATATCAACTACCTGGATCTAATTCCGGTGAGATCCGAGGAACTTCACTGGCACAAGGATATCAAAGGCAGAGTGATCCTGGATGTAGAGAATACAGGACTGTTCAACAAGATTGCACAGAAAGTATTCAACAAACCACAGTACACCAAGGTTCATCTGGATGCACAGGGAACTTTTATCTGGCCGCTGATCGACGGGAAACATACTGTCACAGAGATTGCGGCACTGGTGAAGGAAGAATTTGGGGAAGCAGCAGAACCGCTGTATCCGAGAATTATCAAATATTTCCAGATTGTTGAGAGCTATCATTTTATTAAATTTGCAAATATGCCTTCCAAATAGGGCACACTAAGAACGGGAAACAGCGAATCGCTGTATCCCGTTCTTTTAGGTTAAGGGATACTTTATTAAGATATAGAGATATAGCAACAGAGAAAGGAGTACTTATGAAAATTGCTGGAAAAAAACCCTGGTATCTGGAATATCTTCTTATTATTGTCGGAACCGGACTTATGGGAACCGCGATCACTTCCTGTTTTGATGCAGCAGGAATGGTAACCGGTGGCTTCTCTGGTATTGCAATTCTGGTAAAGGCCTGGACAAAAGGTTTGTATGGAAATGGAATTCCACTCTGGATAACAAACCTGATTCTGAATGTTCCATTGTTTCTTCTCGCTACGAAAATAAAAGGGTTTGCATTTGTAAGGAAAGCACTGCTGGGAGATATTTCACTTACAATATGGCTTGCCATTCTTCCTGCCTGGAAACTGTCTGAAGATTTTCTCCTTGTCGCATTATATGGCGGTCTTCTGCAGGGAATTGGAATTGGATTTGTATTTCTCGGTGGTGGAACGACTGGCGGAACAGATATGCTGGCTGCAATTATCCAGAAATATATGAGACATTATTCTATCGCACAGATCATGCAATTTATTGATGGTGCAATAGTTGTTGTGGGTATGTATGTGTTTGGTGTGGAACGTGCTCTTTACGCGATCATTGCAGTATTTCTTGTTACAAAAGTATCTGACGGAATCATTGAAGGCTTGAAATTTTCAAAGTCGGTATATATTATTACGGATAAACCAGATGAGGTTTCAAGAATGGTCATGGAAGATCTGGATCGTGGAATTACCGGTATTTCTGCAAAAGGAATGTATTCCGGTGAGGACAAGCTGATGCTGTTCTGCGTGGTCGGAAAGAAGGAACTGGTACATCTGAAAGAGAAAATTGATGAAATTGATGAGAATGCTTTTGTCATTGTTGGGGATGCACGAGAGGTACATGGGGAAGGTTTTATAGAAAAATAGGAATTTTATACAAAAAAATGCAAAAAAATTAAGTTTTGGTCTTTCATTTTTGGTAATTTTATATTAAAATAACAGATAACGAAGGAAAGCTATGGGGAAAAAGGAGAAATACGCATAAAAAGGCGGGAAGGGATGTAAGCAGATGATATCAAATCAGGTACTACAGAATACACTGGAGGGATTAAAAGAAATATCCAGGACGGAATTCTGCATTATTGACACAGAGGGGAAAGTCCTTGCAACAACTTTTGCAGATTTTTCAATTCAGCCGGGGGATATACAGGCATTTGTGGAATCCCAGGCAGACAGCCAGCTTGTGAAGGGATTCCAGTATTTTAAAGTCTGTGATGACTACCAGCTGGAATATATACTTGTGGCACATGGTGACGATGAAGACACTTATATGGTTGGCAAGCTTGCAGCATTTCAGATCCAGAATCTGATCGTTGCATATAAAGAACGATTTGACAAAGACAGCTTTATCAAGAATCTCCTTCTTGATAACCTTCTTCTGGTAGATATTTATAATCGCGCGAAGAAACTGCATATTGATGCAGATGTTCGTCGTGTTGTTATGATTCTGGAATTGCAGCAGGAAAAGGATCACAGTTCCATGGAGAGTGTGAAAAGTTTCTTTGGCGGCAAGAGCAAAGACTTTATCACAGCGGTCGATGAAAAGAGTATCATCATTGTTAAGGAACTGGAAGATGGCGAAGGTTATGCAGAGATGGATAAGCTTGCCCATGCGATTTTGGATACCCTTGGGTTGAACCAGAATGAAGAGACTCATATTGCATATGGAACGATCGTAAATGAACTGAAAGAAGTTTCCCGTTCCTATAAAGAGGCAAGAATGGCGCTGGATGTTGGCAAGATCTTCTTTGGCGAAAAAGATGTTATTGCTTACAGTTCCCTTGGAATCGGACGTCTGATCTATCAGCTTCCAATTCCGCTGTGCAAAATGTTTATCAAAGAAATTTTTGAGAATAAATCTCCAGATGATTTTGACGAGGAAACACTGGTTACTATTGATAAATTCTTTGAGAACAGCCTGAATGTTTCAGAAACATCCAGACAGTTATATATTCACAGAAATACACTGGTCTATCGTCTGGATAAGTTACAGAAGAGTACCGGATTGGATCTTCGTGTATTTGAAGATGCGATTACATTCAAGATCGCACTGATGGTCGTACGTTATATGAAGTACATGGAAACGCTTGAATATTGATCGCACGTCGATATGAAAATTTTGTGAATTCAATAAAAATACTTGCATTCCGGCATAATATATGTTACAACATTGTTACGAAATGTTAATAAACTATACCGCAGGATGCAATGAAATGCTGCCGGGATTCTGGCAGCATTTTTTATGGAGTCCAGAGAGACATATTTGTTTTAGGTAGTTGCAGCACCTTTGGACCGGATATAGATAGAGGAGGATATTATGGAAACGATGATCGATCTGATTGATGTGACAAAATCGTATGGTAAAGGCCTTCCGGCTGTGAACCATGCTAATTTGCACGTAGATAAAGGAGAATTTGTTTTTGTAGTAGGAAGCAGTGGGTCAGGAAAATCTACACTGATTAAACTTCTTATGAAAGAACTTGATAGTACAAGTGGACAGATGATAGTCAGCGGTGAGCGTCTGGAGAAGATGAAACATCGTCGAGTTGCGAAATACCGTCGTAAGCTTGGGGTAGTATTTCAGGACTTCCGTCTTCTGAAAGACCGCAATGTATACGAAAACGTTGCATTTGCACAGCGTGTTATCGGGAGACCAACGCGAGTGATCCGCAGACGTGTCCCGGAGGTCCTTCAGGAAGTAGGACTTGCTGAAAAATACAAATCCTTCCCGGATGAGCTTTCTGGTGGTGAGCAGCAGAGAGTGGCGCTTGCCAGGGCGCTTGTAAATCGTCCGGATATCCTTCTGGCTGACGAGCCGACCGGAAACCTGGATCCGAAGACTTCTGAAGAAATCATGAAGCTTCTGGAACAGATCAATGAGCGTGGTACGACTGTGCTTGTGGTAACGCATAACAAAGAAATCGTTAATCAGATGAAGAAACGAGTGGTTACCATGCATGACGGTGTGATCATCAGTGATGAGAAAGAAGGAGGATATCATGAGGCCTAGTACAATCTGGTATACCCTCAAACAGGGTATCAAAAATATAAAAAGAAACTGGATGTTTTCCATTGCATCTATTCTGACCATGGCAGCCTGTATCTTTCTGGTAGGTGTATTTTATTCACTGGTAACAAATGTAGATAATATTGCGCAGAAAGTAGAGCAGGAAGTTCCAGTCACTGTTTTTTTTGATGAGGGAACGACTGAAGAACAGATGCAGGAAGTCGGTAATCTGATCCAGGCACGTCCGGAAGTGGAACGAGTTGAGTTTGAATCAGCAGACCAGGCATGGGAGAACTTTAAGGATAAATATTTCCAGGGATCTGATGCGGCAGAAGGATTTAAGGATGACAACCCGCTTGTCAATTCTTCAAACTATCATGTATACCTGAACCAGATCGAGAAACAGACAGAGTTAGTAAACTATATTCAGGGGTTGGAGCATGTGCGAGATGTTGAGCAGTCTGAACAGGCAGCAAATACGCTGGGAAGCTTTAACAAGCTGGTCTCCTATGCATCGATCGTGATCATTGCGCTCCTTCTGATCATTTCTATTTTCCTGATCAGTAATACCATTTCTGTTGGTATTTCTGTTCGTAAAGAAGAAATTGGAATTATGAAATACATTGGAGCAACGGATGCATTTGTCCGTGCACCGTTCCTTCTTGAAGGTATGGTCCTTGGAGTGATCGGTGCAGCGATTCCACTGGTAGCACTGTATTTCCTGTACAATAGTGTTGTTGAGTATATCCTGAATAAATTCAGTGTGCTTACAGGTGTGGTTGCTTTTATTCCGGTATGGCAGATTTATCAGATACTTCTTCCGATTGGACTTGCTCTTGGAATTGGCATTGGTTTCATTGGAAGTATGATGACAACAAGAAAACATCTGAGAGTGTAATTGTGAAAGTGCAAGGTGTGAAATAACCATCAGGGAGCATATAAGTAAATAAAAGAAAAGCGGCATGGGACTTTAAGTTCTGTGCCGCTTATGTTATATTTAGATACCAGGGTTAAAGGCACGAAAATTAACAATACAACAGGAAAGGCAGTCGTAATGAAGCATAAAGAATACGTGACAGGAGTTGTGACAGGAGTTTTGGCTGCTGCACTTGCAGCAGGTGGGTTAAACTATGTACATCAGAATCAAAGTGGGAGTGTTCTGGCGGATTCAGCGCACGTAGAAAAAGTAGAATATCTGGAGAAACTGATCGATCAGGAATATCTGGGGGATGTTGATCAAGATAAACTGGCAGAGGGAATTTATGCAGGACTGATTTATGGCCTGGGAGATGTGTATTCCAGATATTATACAGCGGAGGAATATGCGCAGGAGACCGCAACAACAGATGGCTCTTATGTAGGAATAGGGGTATCTATCCAGAAAAATAAAAATGGTGGCGTACAGATTGCAGAGTGCTACGAGGGCGGTTCAGGAAAGAAAGCCGGACTGATCGTAGGAGATGTGATCACTGCGATTGACGATACCGATGTTACGGATATGGAACTCTCTGAGGTAGTCAGCCTGATCAAAGAAAATAAAGACAAAAACATTGTTCTGACCGTCCAGAGGGAAGATGAGGAGACACCTCTTCAGATCACTGTAGAAGTAACAGATGTGGAACTTCCGGCCGTATTCAGTGAAATGCTGGATGATGAGACCGGATATATCCAGATCACGCAGTTCACAGGCGTTGCACCACAGCAGTATAAAGATGCTTTTGTGGATCTAAAACAGAAAGGAATGCAGAAACTGGTAGTAGATCTTCGGGATAATCCAGGTGGACTTCTGACGTCAGTATGTGAGATATTGCGGGATATTCTTCCAGAAGGACTGATTGTTTATACTGAGGATAAGGATGGAAATCGGGAAGAAGAGACTTGTGATGGCAAAAATGAACTCCATATGCCATTGGCTGTTCTTGTCAATGAGAGCAGTGCCAGTGCTTCGGAAATTTTTGCCGGTGCGGTCCAGGATTATGGGATCGGAAAGATTGTCGGAACAACAACTTATGGAAAAGGCGTTGTGCAGGAGCTGAGACAGCTTCATGATGGAAGCGCAGTGAAACTTACTGTTTCAAACTATTATACACCAAAAGGAAATTCTATTAATAAAGTAGGAATCAAGCCGGATATCGAGGTCAAACTTGCATCAGAACTGTTGAATAAGACGGAAATCAGTCATGAGGAGGATAACCAGCTGCAGGAGGCTTTAAAAACGCTGCAATAGATCAGTACGTAAGATAAAATTAACAAATTTAAAAAAAATGTAAAAAATACTTGCTTTTTATTCAATTATTTCTTAAAATATATAAAGGCTATTTTGTATAAGGAAGGGAATGATTTCATGAATAACACAGACAAGTACAAAAGAGACTTTGCCAGAGTCCTGACACTTCTTATGCTACTGGCTGCATTATTTGTAACAGACATTCCGGTAAGTGCAGATACGACAGACAGTGCCACTGTTTCAAGCATCAGTGCAGTTACCGAGAAGGCAGAGATAAAAGCTTCCAGCAATACAGCACTTAAGATCAGCTGGGAGAAATGCCCGCTTGCACAGGGATATGTGATCTACAGAAGAGAATCTACAAGAAAAGCATTCAGAAGAATAAAGAAAGTCAGCGCCAGCAGGACAAGCTATATTGATAAAAGACTGACCTCAAGCAAACCGTATCAGTATGCAGTGCGTGCGATACGTAAGGAAAATGGGAAATATGTATACAGCAGATATCTTATGGTAACAGGTGCTACACGTCCTGCAATCGTGAAGACAAGGATTAAGGCAGCTTCCAGTTCAACGATGAAAGTGACATGGAAGAAGAGCTCGAGAGCAGATGGTTACCGTATTTACAGAAGACCTGCTGCCGGAAAATGGGTTCTGGTTGCTGATGTGGCCAAAAATCTGACTTCATATACAGATACAGGCTTGAATGCAAGTACGAAATATGTGTATACAGTACGCCCATATAAAAAAGGCGGTAATGTAAAATATATGTCAGCCGTGAAGCTGAGTAATAAAGCATCAACGCCAGCGGCACCCAAGGTTACGCCGTCAGGCGACATATCAAACAGTAGTGTTATATCAAATACCAGGTTTACTGCAGCACAGAAGGATGTCATGAAAAAAATCCTCTATGCGGTGGAAACAGGTGGACAGGTTTATGGAAATCAGAAATATGGTGATTTCACAGAGGCTTTTACAAACAGCAGTACAGAGTACGCGATCACAATTGGTGCAGGTCAGTGGTATGGTACAGAAGCACAGCGTCTTCTGAAACTGATTCATGCAACGATGGGAGCGGATGAGTGGAATAAGATCGATACAGGAAATCATTATGTATGGACAGCTGTATGTAATGAAGACTGGACAAAATATCGAATTCCCAAAAGCTCCTGGAGAGCAAGAGTTATTGTAAAACTGCTTCAGACAGATGCTGGAATCAAATGTCAGGACCAGCTGATGTATCAGCAGATCGACGAATATGAAGCAGAAGTACGGAAACTTGGTGTAACGGATCCACAGGCTGTAGGGATGTTTATCAACATCCGTCATCAAGGTGGATACGGAGCTGTTACGCGAGTCCTTGGAAAAACTGCAAAGCCGGTTAATCTGATCAATGTGTACAGAGCACTTGCCACAGATTCCGGTGGACAGGTAGGTACATATAAGACAAGGCAGGCAAAAGTATATCAGTGGCTGCTGACATACATGAAATAATAAGAGTACATCAGGGGCTGATCTCGCATGAGAGATCAGTCCTTTCTTTTTGTGAAAATCCATTGCGTATGGCAAGTGTAAAATGTTATAATGATATAGATTTTTTTGTAGAATGCAGGGAGAAAAGAAATGATTTTAACTGAAGATAAGATCTATACCATGTCACTGGAGACGGAATCTGTCAATCGTGACAGCGGATTAACAAATAATACGATAGAATTGGAATTTACAAACAAAGAGTTATTACATGCAATTGTTACCTGTGGAATGCCGATCCAGAGACTGACAGCTGCATTTCCGGAGAAGAAACGTTTTGAATCCTTATACAAACTTTTTCTTGTAGAAACAGCTCTTGATGCAGAGGGAGACCGCCTGAAAAAATCAAAGAAGATCGCATATCTGGATTCTTCTGAAAAGAGTGTGATTTCCTACTATATGGGAATGTTTTTTACAAAGATGATCAGTCGCCGACTGTATGGATCTGAGTACCTGACAAATCTGAATCTGATTGAGACACCGGATCACAAAGAATTTATTGATTTTTTTGCCAGTGAATGGCGCCCAGAGATGATAGGCTACAGACCGGATGCTGATGCCTGGAATGTCTGGGAAGCAAAAGGTGGAAGCAACTACAGAGAGCAGGCTCTGAAGAAAGGTGCTGACCAGCTGAAGGCAATTGGCACTGTAAATGGGGTGCGCCCGGATCCGGCGGCAGTCTGCATGACCTATTATGATCATGGCTATCTCTGCGGAATATTGAGAGAACCGGAAGGCAATACAGAAGGGGAACAGTTGAAGTTCACTGAGGAGGATTTTTATAAGGCATATTATGAACCAATCTGTGAACTTTTTCTGGATAAAGGCAGCAACCTCAGATTACATGATCTCTATGCGGAAGTATCACTGGAAGTGCCATATTTTACAGAAAATTACAGAGAACCGGATGAAAGAAAGATATGTATTGGAATTTCCAGAAAATTATTGAACTGTCTGATGGAAGAAGATTATTCTGCGGTAGCTGAAATAAGAAAAAATGTGCAGGAAGAAATCTGTCCGGATGGTGCTTATATGGGTGCAGATGGTATTTTTATAAGATAAAGAAGAACAGATAAATAAGGATAGCGAAAGAGAGAGTATTCAGTGCTCTCTCTTTTTTCACAGACGGGAAGGCAGAGCATTTCGCAGTGGAAAAGATAATTTTTTTTAAATACAAAGGAATCAAATATTGTAATCGAGGCATTGATATGGCATAATAAATATGTATGAGGTTAAAAATAAGAAAAAACAAAGTTAAGAAAATGTAAAAAAATACTTTACAGAAGGAGCTGTTCCGAAAGAAATACAGAGCTGACGGAACGGCCACAGAGGAGAAAAAAATGGCAGTATTTTCAATGATCTTATCTTTGCTCTCAGGAGTAGCATTATTTCTGTTTGGAATGTCTTTGATGGGAGATGGCCTGAAACTTGTAGCAGGTAATAAGCTTGAGGCATTTCTGTACCGTATGACCAATACTCCGCTGAAGGGAGTTGCACTTGGTACTTGTGTTACCAGTGTTATCCAGTCTTCTTCAGCAACTACTGTTATGGTCATCGGTTTTGTTAACTCCGGTATGATGAAACTGAAACAGGCGATCGGTATCATCATGGGAGCAAACATCGGAACCAGCATTACAGGATGGATCCTGTGTCTGTCCTACATTCAGGGCTCCGGTGGTATTGCAAGTATTCTTTCTACGGCAACCATTTCAGCAGTAGTCGCAGTCATTGGTATTATTCTTCGTATGTTCTGCAAAAGATCCGTACATAAGAATATCGGAAACATTATGCTTGGTTTCGCAATTCTGATGACGGGTATGCAGACCATGAGTGGTGCTGTTGCGCCGTTGCGAGAAAGCCCGGTCTTTATTGACATGCTGACGATGTTTTCCAATCCGATCGCAGGTATTCTGGTAGGTATTGCTTTTACGGCCGTATTGCAGAGTGCATCTGCGACAGTCGGTGTACTGCAGGCACTTTCCGTAACAGGAATCCTGACATTTGCCAGTGCATTCCCGATCGTCCTTGGTATCGGTGTTGGAGCAGCCTGTCCAGTTCTGATCTCTGCAATCGGAGCTAATAAGAATGGTAAGAGAACTGCACTCATCTATCTGATGAATGACTTATTCGGTCTGATTTTGTGGTCTATCATCTTCTATACCGCAAATGCTATCGTGCATTTCGGATTTATGGATATGATCATGACCCCGGTAACGATCGCAGCACTGAATACCGTGTTCCGTGTAGCTACAGTTGTTGTTCTGTTTCCATTTATTCCGAAGCTTGAAAAACTGGTGTGCATGCTAGTGAAAAACAGTGCAGAGGAACTGGAGGATGAGGCAGACTTCGATCTTCTGGAAGAACGTCTGATCAATTACCCGGCACTTGCAATTGCTCAGTGTCACCGTGCGATGAACGGCATGTCCAAAAAACTTCGCAAGAATGTCAACAGAGCCATGAATCTTCTGAATGATTATCAGCAGGATAAGTACGATAAGGTTCAACGTAAAGAAGATCTGATCGACAAGTATGAGAGCCGTCTGGGAGAATATCTGATTCAGCTTACCAAACGTGAGATGAATACAGCACAAACAACACAGGTTTCTCTGTATCTGCATACGATCAATGACTTTGAGAGAATTGGTGACCATGCTTCTTATATTGCACATATGGCAAATGAAATGCATGATAATCATACACAGTTTTCTCAGGCAGCCTGGGATGAACTGAATATCGTTATGGAGGCAGTTCGAGAGGAGATCAATGTCACCTGTAATGCATTTATGAAAGATGACAAGGAAGCAGCTCAGAGAGTTGCACCTTTAGGGGCTGTGATCACAAACCTTTGTGACGAGTTAAAGATGCACCATGTAGAACGTCTCAGTAAGGGAGAATGCGGACTTGAGGAAGGAACCGTTTTTAACGACATCCTGAACAGCTTTGGCCGTATTGCAGCGCACAGCGCAAGCGCAATGACCGCACTCTTAAAGAGCGGTGATACAGATGCGGATCCGCATATCCATGATTCCAAGATCTATCCGACAGACAGCTGGGAGTATTACACATATTTCAATGAGTACAGACAGAAGTATGATGTGATTGCTAATGCTGAACATGTTTTAAGCATGGAACCGGAAGAGGTAGAATAATAAAAATAACAGAGTAAACAGAAATTACAGAGCAGGATTAGAAATGCTCTGTAATTTTTTTGTATGGATATATATTTATGGATATGCTATACTGAGCAAAAAACTTTTGTAGTTAGTTTATAAAAGGTGACATTGGCTTCGACAGGTGAAAGAAGCTTTTATGAAGCTGTATACAAAAGAGAAATTTGAAAGAGAGAACACAGTATGTATGAGATCATGAGTGCAGATGAAGCTATTCGCCTGATCAGGGACGGGGACTGTATCTGCGTGAATTCATTTGTAGGAATCGAAAACCCGACGGAACTTCATGAGGCATTGTATCGAAGATACCAGAAAATGCAGTCGCCGACGCATCTGACAATCGTATCCAGCGCTGGTTTCGGCGTTTGGGATGACGAACACAATGCGGAAGGATATATCCGTGAAGGTGCGGTGGACAAGCTGATCTGTGGCCATTTTGGAGCGATGATGAGTACCAAGAAACTGGTACTGGAAGATAGATTTGAGGCATATAACCTGCCGCTTGGATGCATTTCTCATGCAATCCGTGCACAGGCGGGGGGACTTCCGGGAGCTTTATCGAAGGTTGGACTGGATATTTTTGTTGATCCACGAAGAGAAGGACCTGGAATTAATCGTATTTCGATTGATGATTCGCTGGTCAAGCATGTGGAAGTAGACGGAGATGAATTTCTTTATTATAAATTGCCAAAGATCACGATAGCCATGATCAAGGGAACGGCTGCAGACAGAAAAGGAAATATTACATTTGATGATATGTTTATGTCTGGCGATGCACTGTCCATCTGTCAGGCTGTTAAGGCAAATCGTGGAAAAGTCATTGTGCAGGTGGATCGTCTTGTAGATACACCGTCTCGTCCGCGTAATGCCATTATTCCGGGATGTCTGGTCGATGCAATCGTTGTGGCAGAACCGCAAGAGCGTAACGAAGCGTATATGGCACTTACCGGAAGCTTCGAGATCCCATATAAAGAATGGCATACCTGGAATGAGAAAATCAATGATCTTTCTCAGAAACAGCGAAAAAACAATATTCCGGCAAACATCATCGGAAAAAGAGCAGCAAAGGAACTACGAGTGGACGATATCGTAAATATCGGAATTGGAATACCGGAGACAGTTGCCAGATTTGCCAGAAAAAGTGGAATGCTGGATATGATCACACTTACAGTAGAGTCCGGCGGAATAGGAGGTTTTCCTGTTTCGGGTGAGGCATTTGGAGCTATGATCGGTGCGGCCTCGGTTTATGATATGGCAAACCAGTTTGACCTGTATGACAATGGTGGACTGGATGTCTGTTTTATGGGTGCACTGGAAGTTGACAAATATGGAAATATCAATGCACACAGAGGCACAGGAGCATTTGCGGGTATTGGCGGTTTTGCCAATATCACCGCCAAAACTCCGACAGTTGTTTTCTGTATGACATTCAACGCCAAAGGACTTGAAGTCATCCAGGAGAAAGGCGTCGTGACGATTCACAAAGAAGGCGAGATATCCAAATTCGTAGAGAAAGTCTCTAGCGTCAGTTTCTCAGCAAAACGTGCGATTGAAAACGGTCAGAAAGTTCTATATGTGACAGAACGTTGCGTTTTCCGCCTTACTCCGAAAGGTCTGAAATTAATCGAAGTGTATCCGGGTGTGGATATGAAGAAAGATATTATAGACAGGCTGCCATTTGAGGTAGAAGTCTGAGATAATGAAACAGCGAAGAACAAATGTTTGATTTGCGGCGATTTTTATTCTTGAATCAGATAAATATATGAAAATAGCTGGAGGTAAAGTAAATGACGAAACTTGAAAATTTTGTAAGAATGATGACAGGACATTTTGATAATAAGGATCAATTTGATAAGATGCAGGAAGAGGGAAAAACATATCCATATGCTGAACATATAAATACAATCTGTAATGACAAAATAAATAGTCTTCCTGAAGATTTCAAAGACATATTTGTTGTTGAAGAGAGTTACTATGAAATTAATGGGAAACGTCATGCATCCCCGCATCTTTTCCTTATCACGGAAATAGAACAGGGAATTTTACTTTCTTCTTATGAAATTCCAAAAGGAGAAGATAAAAATACATTTTCATATGATTCTATGAAGAAGGTTGATTACGCTAAACTAAAAAAATCTGAAAAATTTACTCCGGCACTTTATCATGAAAAGGACGGAATCTGGGAGGGAGGCAGCACAAGCCAGTTTTCTCCGGTAATGACCTTTAAACTTTGGGAAAAGTTTTCCGATAATTTCCTGGAAGTATCAGAAAGCATGGAAGTTAATGGGAAGAGAACTTTTGGATATGATGAACCAATAATTTATAAGCGTGTATAAACAAATAGCGGTATATTGATATGACTTTCAGTTTGTTTGGCTCATAACAATTTAGACGAACTTTTTTGATATAAAAACCAGGAGGTGTTTTTGTGCAGAATTTACAACAAATCTTCAAGCTTCATTCCGAATACAAACCAACCGGTGACCAGCCCCAGGCAATCGAAAAACTGGTCAAAGGCTTTAAAGAAGGAACCAGTTCGAGACTTTGCTGGGTGTCACAGGTTCCGGTAAGACCTTCACAATGGCGAACGTTATCGCCCAGTTAAATAAGCCAACTTTGGTACTTGCGCACAATAAAACACTGGCAGCACAGCTCTACGGTGAGATGAAGGAATTCTTCCCTGAGAACGCAGTGGAATATTTTGTTTCTTAGCATGAGAAAGTCACAAAATGGGTGGTATTTTGTGGTATGTGGGTGGTTGAACATCCAGATGTTGTGGAAGTGGTAGTGGTGAGAGTATAGGTGAAAAGCGGGTGGATGAAGAGGTTTTGTGACTTTTCATTGCCTGCTTTTTAATTATAGAATTTGAAAAAATAGTGTATAGGGGTTGAAGAGATGATATGATAAAATATGAAGATTTGCCAGTTGAATTAAAAAAATTATATTTATATTTGAGATAGAAAATTAAGTGAGAACTGAAATAAATAAGGAAATATAGGTGATGATGTTATGAATGATATCTTGAAACTTGCAAAAAAATATTCCAAACAATATCATTTGAGTCTTCTTCCGTGTGAAGATTCAAACAATCTTTTGTGCAATCTAAATTTTTTATATGATGAAAAATGGGAAAATCAAAATTCTTATCCATATGAAATATTGACATATCTCTTTGACAGTTATTATGTTTTGCCTCAAAGACCAGATTTAGCAGTTTTGTTTTGTTGGCAAGCTATTAATCATTCATACTATGTGCAACAATTAGGTGATAATAGTATAGGATTTTGCGTGGATACGAAAGGTGTTGAACTTGTTAGGGAGGCTCTTTTGGCTGAATGGAATAACAGGTATAAGGCAATTTTGGAACCGTTTTTGTTGAAATTACCAATGAAGACATTTCATTATGTCGCATCATATTTGTTAAAAGGATATGCAATGGAAAGTGCGGGGATTGCGGAAAAATATAGAGCATCGTCATATAAATCTTTGAAAGGGAAAATCCCTGTGTTATCAGATATTTTGATTAATTCTTATGGAAATGTATATAACCAGATTGCAAATCCATTGGTTGTGGAAAATAAAGTGGATTTAGGAATTGATACTTTGAATAAAGAAAAGAGTCGTGCAATAACACATAGTTTTGCAACGAAATTAAGAAAACTTGTGAAAGGCGATGAAGTAGAAATTACATTTTCTGACATAGCAAGAACAAAAAAGAGATATAGTTTTACAGAAGAGGAAAGACTTTCATTTGTTTTATTTGGTATTCTTTATGCTTCAAGATGTAATAATTTTCATGGGAATGTTGCGGCTCGAATGAATAGTATTAATGCCAATAAAGAGACGTTCGAGATGTATACAGATATTTTTTTGATGGAGTATATTATATTAGCGATACATATGCATAGTCAAGGAATATTATCTGATGCGGCTCTAGATAAAGTTAAGAAAAATGAGGAATTAATGATATAAATAAGAAATTGAGAAAAGATAAAATGCAACGGGAATACGGGCATGAAAATTTGTAATTGAAAGGAATGATGATAATGGATAAAATCGAATTGTCAAAACATGAAAAACAAGGAGATACATTTTATACACCATTTACCTCCCCAAGCGGTTTGGGGGCAAAATTAAGTCTTTCCAGTTGGGCAAGGTGTTGGTTGCCGGAATTTCTTTGGATTGGTTTAATTATCCGTAAGCAAGGGAGAAAAAAAGGTTTTGAAAATATGTATCATATAATTGAAGAGTTAAAAGACGAAGACATGGTAATTCCACAACTATCAAAGATTTTCGGATTATCCGCGGGACAGCAGAGAAAATATTGGTCAATAGTAACACGATATGTGGAGAAAAATATATTGTTGCCTTTAACAGTGGTGATTACTCCGGATATAAATGAGACTTTTTATGATTCCTTTTTTGATTTTTCAATAAATGTAGATGAAAACATTTCGGAACTTTTGAATATTGCAAAGGAGACTAATAGATTTCATGATGAGTTGAGTACCGATATATGTTTTATAGTTGACTGGTTTTACATACAGAACGGGAGATTGTATATTTCAAATGAAATAGATATAGTTCCTACAGCGTTATCAGAATATTATAAATGCAATCATGAAGATGAAGCTATGAGAATGTATAGACCTGTTATTAGATCTACATTCCAAGGGTTGTGCAATTTAGATTGTAGCAAGGAGTTTTCTGAGAAAATATGGAAAATATTGGGGAAGATTTCAGAATGTAATCCCTTGGTAATAGTATGGGATGAGGAGAAGGAAAAAATGGAATTTTACAAGATTGCAAAGCAAACAATTGAATATTTCTCTGCAAATAATGAAGATAAGAAGATGGAAACTAAATATACCGTAATCATGGGGATGACTTGTTATATTTACAGAATATATCAAGAAATTATAGAAAAACAGATGCAGAATAATATTAGCGGAAGGATTCTATTTAGAACAATGTTGGAGACATATATCAATTTAAAATATATGATGCAACAGGAAGATGAAGTGCCAGATGTTTATGATAGGTTCAAGGCATATGGAAATGGTAAGTATAAATTAGTAATGGCAAAGTTACGTGAGGAGAAATATACTGTATCGGATGATTCGCAGATTGATGAAAGAATAATGGAATTAATGGTGAATGAAGATATGGATGAAGCCTTTGTCAATATAAGTATTGGGTATTTTGATAAAACAAGTGTTAAGGCTAAATTTAAAAAATGTGGCGAAGATGAACTATATGAAATATATTACGAATACGCCACTAATTTTGCACATGGTATTTGGGGCGCAATTAGAGAATCATCCATGCTAATTTGCGATAATCCGGCACATATATATCATTGTGTACCAGATTATCATGCCGAACAGAATTTGCGTAGTGTGTTAAGTGATTGTGAAATGGTTATGAAGAAGACATTTGAAGCTATTGCAGATTATATAGAATTCCCGGAGTTTTATAATATTTAGTTAAATCCAAGGAGTGATATAAATGGTTGAATTGAAAGCTATAAAGCGAATCATGAATAATTATAGGATTTTGCTTGAGAGATATGAAGAAAAACTGGAAAGTTTTACTGTATCAGATTATAAAAGATTAATTGGCGAGGTAAAAATGTTCTGGTATCGAAATAGGAAAAGTATAGAGTACTTTGTCTCTCATATTACGGAAGATGACAAAGTGGCTTTCCTTGCAGGAGCAGTTCGCCTGGATATTGTGAGTAATGGACATTATGAATATATTTTGGTGGGGAGAGTCAGATTGATAAATGAACCACTGTTAAAAATGGCTATTTTATATAACGGTACGGAGGATGAAATTAATTTTGAATACACAAACCAATATGTGAAGGAGTGCATTCGAGATATATTGCTTTTGCTTAGAGAATATACAGATGATTTTTATATCTTGCCAATAGAATATATTACAGTTAATGATGGGGAAGCTTATCATTTGGCGTTATCAAAAGCTGCTGAAAATATGATTCTCTCGATGTTTTCAACGGAATATAATGATATTCAGGATTTTTATGCAAAGAATAAAACATATGAAGATATTGAAAATAATTTATTACCACAAATAAAGAATCAGTTGATATTTGATGGGGTGGAAGATATTAAGATGCCATTGAGAGATAGATGTACTAATTATTTAAAATCAAATGGTCATATTATGCCTATGATGAAAAATATGAGTGAGGCACAATTATTTTATTTACTTGTAGTGCAATTTTGCATGCAAACAATTGATATAGTAATGGTTATGGATATCTATCATATGATTCCATTTATTAGAAATGATGTTACTTTTCAGTATTTTACTATATTCTCCCAGTCGAATTTATCAAGCAAATTTACAAAACAAAAATATTTGAATACATATATTCCATATGTTGTTCAGAAAGCTTTCGATTTTTCAGACAAGGAATACGGTTTTGTGAAATTACATATGGGAAATGGAAAGATGACTGATGCGATTATTAATGCGATTGAAGAAGAAAGAATTCCACTTCCGGGAGAAATTGTGAAGTGTGTTGAAAGTTATATAAGTTCTGTTGAATAAAGCCACTTTGTCAAAACTGTATGGAAAAATTAGGAGATGAATGATTAAGTAGAGTAATTATACATAGCCGATTGGTTCACCAAGAGCCAACCGGTTTTTTCATGCTCATTTTTATACATAGCAAGTCCAATAAAACGGATTGGTTATTAAATTTATCGAGGAAGGAGGAAACCATATGACTAAGTGTAAAGTAATTGCCCTTGCAAATCAGAAGGGAGGAACAGCCAAGACCACAACAACATTAAATCTGGGAATTGGTCTTGCACATCAGGGGCGAAAAGTATTATTGGTCGATGCTGATCCACAGGGGGATTTAACAACTGCATTGGGTTGGACGAATGCGGACAGTCTTCCGATTACACTGGATACACAAATGAAGAAGATATTACAAGACGAACCGTTTGTGTATAATGAAGGCATTTTACACCATGAAGAAGGAGTAGATATTATTCCGGCCAACATTGAATTATCGGGCATGGAAATCTCACTGGTGAATGCCATGAGCAGAGAGCAGACTTTAAAGTTATATCTGGCAGATTTGAAAAAGGATTATGATTATATCTTGATTGATTGTATGCCCAGTTTGGGAATGTTGACCATCAATGCATTAGCTGCCGCAGACAGCGTAATTGTACCAGTTCAGGCTCATTATCTTCCACTAAAGGGCATGACGCAGTTAATGAAAACAATCGGAAAGGTACAAAGACAGTTAAATCCCAACCTGAAAATTGATGGAGTATTGCTGACGCTTGCAGATATGCGGACAAAACTTGCAAAGACAATAGAGGATAGCCTTAGAGAGAATTATGGAAAGCATATTAGGATTTTCAAAACTGTTATTCCAGTGGCTATCACAGCAGCAGAAAGCAGTGCAGCAGGACAGAGCATTTATGAGTATGACAAGAATGGAACTGTTGCAAAGGCGTATGCAGAATTTACGAGGGAGGTGATTCAATGTGGCGAAAAGCAGAGAAATAAACATGAATCTTCCCTCAGCCGATGACCTTTTTACCACACAGGAAGAAAGAGACCAGAAGAATCAGGAGTACGTAAAAAATATTTCGGTGTATGACATCAGTGATTTTCCGAATCACCCGTTTAAAGTAAAAATGGACGCTAAAATGGTGGAGACCATTGAAAGTGTTCGGGAACATGGAGTATTGGTTCCTGCTCTTGTCAGAGAGAAGTCAACAGGCGGGTATGAAATGATTTCCGGACACCGTAGAAAAATGGCGAGTGAACTGGCAGGGTTGGAGAATATTCCTTGTATTGTAAGAAATCTTAGTGATGACGAAGCAGTCATTGTCATGGTTGACAGTAACCTTCAAAGGGAAGAAATCTTACCGTCAGAAAAAGCATTTGCTTATAAAATGAAACTGGAAGCTATGAAAAGGCAAGGAAAGCGTACAGATTTAACTTCCGAGCCAATGGCGCGGAAGTTGAAAGGAAAAGAATCTGCTGAAATTTTAGGCGAACAAGTGGGTGAAAGTAAAGACACAATCCGCCGTTATATCCGCCTTACAGAACTTATCCCGGAAATCCTTGAAATGGTCGATAACAAGAAAATTGCCATGCGTCCGGCGGTAGAACTGTCTTATTTGCCGAAAGAGGAACAGGAGATATTGTACGATACCATGGAATCGGAAGATTGCACTCCAAGTCATGCACAGGCAATCAAAATCCGAAAGTTTTCGGAAGAGGGCAGGTTGAATGAAGATGTTTTGCTGTCGATTATGTCAGAGGAAAAGCCAAATCAGGTAGAGCAATGGAAAATTCCAAAGAATCGACTGAAAAAATATTTTCCATCGGGAACTTCACAGCAGAAAATGGAGGAAACCATTATCAAAGCACTGGAATTATACCGGAAACGGGAAAAAAGCAGGGAACGATAGGCATTTTGACACCAAGGGAGAAGTCTATCCGTTGGTGGTCAATGAGAAATCAGCGTTTTCCTGTTTCCCCCTCCTCACACCCTACCCCTTTGGTTTACCAGCAGATTACCAGCCGAAAAGACAATAAGGAGCTGGGAACCTCTTCTCTTTCGGCAGGTCAGAGATTCCCATACCCTGCATGACAGCAGGGAGTAAACAGCATAAAGCAACAACAGGCGTTCCAGATGGACGCCTTTTTTGATTGAAAAGAAAGGAATTGTAGAAAATGAAGAAGATATGGAAACGAGTGTGTACAGGACTTCTTACCCTGACCACGATTTTAACTGCATTACCGACTACATCGGCTTACGCAGCAGAAACACAGTATTGGACAGAGTCCTCAGAGCGAGTCGGATATATTGAACATGTGATGAATGATGGAACCATTCATTCGACATTCAATGAAGGTCACATGAAAGTGGAGGGCGAAACAGCCTATTGTGTAGATATTAACACCGGATTTAAAAATGGGTATAAAACCAGACACGATGCGAGTTCCAGTATGAGTGCTGCACAGATTGAAGATGTGGCATTGTCACTGGAGTATGTAAAGCAGTATAGGGGCAGTCACAGCAACCTGAATGCGAATCAGGGATATCTGTTGGAACAGTGTGTAGTATGGCAGAGACTGAGTGAGTATTTAGGCTGGCAGTGTGATAATGTACGAGCTGCATATTTTGAGATTTCACAGGATATTCAGAATGAAGTGTATGCAGGAGCGAGAGCATTTGTACAGGCGAACAAAGGTCGGTATAAATGTGGAGGATATATCTATACTGGAGAGGGATAGGATCTCGGACAGTTTTGGGCAGAACTGAATGTCGGAAATGCAAAAGTAAAAAAGACAACCGCAAATGAGATTGTCACAAATGGAAATGCGATGTATACCATTGCCGGAGCAACCTTTGGCATATTCTCAGACCAGAATTGCAGCAATCAGATTGGAACACTTACAACAAATGAGAATGGTGAGACAAATGAGGTTGAAGTGACCGCAGGGAATGTTTACATCAAAGAGCTTTCTGCACCGAAGGGATATAAGCTGGATACGACAGTACACAGTCTGAAGGTTGAAGCCGGAAAAACAGCCGTATTAAATGTTTCCGATGTTCCGAAAGTGACAGAGACACTGGTAGACCTGTTCAAGATTGATATGGAGACAGGAAAAGCAACCGCACAGGGTAATGCAGCACTGGCAGGAGCAGAATTTACCTGGCATTATTATGACGGACTTTATACAAAAGACAGTTTACCAGAGAAAGCAACACGTACCTGGGTTACAAAGACGGTAGCAGAAAAAGACAGTGACGGAACCATTCATTATGTGACAAAACTGACAGATGCCTACAAAGTATCCGGAGATGCATTTTACACTCAGAATGAAAAAAGCGTATTACCACTTGGAACACTAACTGTTGAGGAAACAAAAGCACCGGACGGATATTTACTGGACGGAGCTTATATGCAGGCAGGGGACAGCACAGAGCAGATTAAAGGAATGTATCTGACACAGATTACAAAAGACGGAGAGCTTGCAGTCCTTTCCGGAAGCAACCAGTATTCCGTATCTGACCAGGTAATCCGAGGTGGGGTGAAGATTCAGAAACGTGATTTAGAGACAAAAGATACCAAAGCACAGGGAAGTGCCATATTAAAAGATGCGGCGTTTGCAATTATTTCACTGAACGAGAATCCGATTCTGGTAGAAGGAAAGCTGTACAAAAGGAATGAGACAGTTAAGATGATTCAGACAGGGATTGATGGTATTGCAACAACATCAACAGATTTACTTCCATATGGTAAATACAAACTGGAGGAAACAAAAGCACCGGAAGGTTATTTGACAGACGGTGCAAAAGCGATTGAATTTTCCATTACAGAAAATGGAAAAATCGTAGATTTAACAGACGAAAGCCATGCCATTTACAACCAGATTAAACGTGGAGATCTGGAAGGAGTTAAGATTGGAGCTGGCACACATAAGAGACTGGCAAATGTTCCTTTTAAGATTACAAGCAAAACAACCGGAGAGAGCCATATCGTAGTGACAGATAAAAATGGTCAGTTTTCAACCGCTTCCGATTGGGCATTCCATAAGAAAAATACAAATGCCGGAAAGTCCAGTGAGGACGGTATCTGGTTCGGAACTTCTGAGCCGAACGACAGCAAAGGTGCATTACTTTATGACACTTATGAGATTGAGGAGTTATCTTGTGAATCCAACAAAGGCATGAAGCTGATTCCGGCATTTGAAGTTGTTGTGAGCAGAAATAAAGTAACTATCGACCTTGGAACACTGACTGATGAGTATAAAAAAGAGATTACCATTCATACAACTGCAACAGACAAGAAAACAGGCGAAAAAGTAATTGTTGCAGGAAAGAAAGTAACGATTGTGGATACAGTTACTCTGGACGGTCTGGAAGAAGGCAGAAAGTACCAGTTAAAAGGCTGGCAGATGCTGAAAGAGGAAAGTGCAGAACTGCTCATTGATGGAAAGCGTGTGGAGAGTGATTACACTTTTGTTGCTGACAGCGAGAAAATGAAAGTAGAGATTTCTTATACGTTTGATGCATCAGAACTTGGCGGACAGAATCTGGTTACATTTGAAGAATTATACGATCTGAAGAATCCAGAAGAACCTGTAAAAGTTGCAGAGCATAAGGACATTGATGATGAAGGTCAGACAGTCCTGATTACCGAGCGAAAGATTTTGATTCATACCACAGCAACTGATAAGAATGGTAAGAAAGAAATCGAAGCCGGAAAAGATCTGACGATCGTGGATACGGTTACTTTAGAAGGACTGGAAATCGGTACGAACTACAAGTTGTCTGGTTGGCAGATGGTTAAGGCAGAAAATGCAAAGCTGCTCATTGATGGCAAAGAAGTTACCAATGATTATGAATTTACAGCGGACAAGGAAAACATGGAAGTGCAGATTGAGTTTACTTTCGACGGCAGCACTCTTGGAGGAAAGCAGCTTGTAACCTTTGAAGAACTGTATGATATGACAAATCCGGAAGAACCGAAAAAGGTAACAGAGCATAAGGATATCAACGATGAAGGTCAGACCGTAACCATCAAAGAAGTACCGGAAACACCAACCCCAGAGACACCGGGTACTACTACAAAAACCAGTAACCCTCCGAAAACAGGAGATACGACAAATGCAGTTTTATGGATAGCCATTCTGGTATTATCAGCGGCCGGAATCACAGGAGTACGCATCTGGAACAAAAAGAAACAGATTAAGAAATTAGGAATTGAAGAAAAGAAAGAAGAGGAGGAGTAAAACAGAGGGTGGCGATAAGCCACCCTTTGATGCTGAAATGGGAAAGAATCAGAAAGCAATAAAAGTATTACAGCGTTTATTTGATGCCGGATACGGAACGGAAAAAGAGATTGTCAATATGGCGATGGATGAGATGCTTGCTTTGCCAGGAGTGAATGTAGCAGATCTGTGTATTATCAGTGAGTTACAGAAAAGCATTAAGGCAAACAAAGTGATAAGCTATTTGTCAAAGAAAACAGAAGCAAGGGAAGAAACGAAAGGAGCAGATTATGGTGGAACAACCTAAATATTTGGAAATGACATTATCACAATTGAAATCATATGTGGAATCTTCAGAGAGTAAGGTTCTTCTGGTTGTAGAATTTCCAAAAGGAGATTAGAACAATGGAGAATGAATTGAAAGTTGTGAATATCCGTTTGGTAAAAGAACCATCTCTTTATAGTGAGCAGACATTGGACAGTCCACAGGCTGTTGTAGAATTAATGGCGAAGGAGTTATCCCAATATGACAGAGAGGTATTTTGCATCTTGAATATGAAAAATAATGGACAGGTAATCAATATGAATCTGGTCAGTGTTGGAACGATTAATGCATCTCTGGTGATTCCGAGGGAAGTCTTTAAGAGCAGTATTCTGGCAAATGCTTCTGCAATCATTGGACTTCATAATCATCCCAGTGGCAATGTGAAACCGTCAAAAGAGGATATGATTGTTACGAGAAAACTGCAGAAGTGCGGACAGCTATTGGGGATAGAATTGCTGGATCATATCATTGGCGGTGGAACTAATGGAAAGATGCTCAGCTTCCGAGAAGAAAAGATGTTGAATGTGACAGGAAGGATGGATCGGGAGAGATAGAAGAAAAAAGAATTAGAAGTTTTTATTTATTGTAATATTTCATGTAGCGGCATTAGTAAAATAGTGTCGCTACAAAAAGCTGACTTATACATTGATATTATATGCATAACTCAAAATAAAATTGTTAAAAATAGAAAAAGAAATAATATATAACGAAAAAATCTCTAAATAAGAAAATTTGCATTGACTGAGAGAAGAGTAAAACATATAATAAAGGTGGAGGTGTATAAGAATGTTAGTAAAAGTAAGTGTTGAAAATTTTAAATCTTTTGATAAAGCAGCAGAGCTGACAATGATTTCCTCAAATAAAATTCGAACAAATGCAAATCACAGGTTAAAGATAAAAAGTACCCAGTTATTGAAATATGCAGTAGTTTATGGAGCAAATGCATCTGGAAAGACGAATCTGGCATTGTTCTTTAAATTTTTTAAAGACAGTGTCTGCAATGGTATTCCAATAGAAGCTACACAGATGTTTTGCAAGAATCGTCAGGAAAATAAGGAACGAGAAAGTAGTTTTGAAATTCAGATTACTGTAGGCGACAAATTTTATGCTTATGGTTTTTCGGCAGTTTTAAGCAGACGAAAAGTAACCGGAGAATGGTTATATGAATTATATCAGAACGGTTCAGCAAAATGTCTCTTTGAACGAGAAGGAAGTAAACGTCCGGCGTTAAATGATAGTATTACGCTGACAAATACAGAAAAAAATAAATTTGAAACCTATGCAGATGATTTTGAAGGAAATGAAACATCTTTGTTCCTGACAGAAATGAATCGCGGGAAAAAATATAGCACACGATCTAAATTATTGTTCTTCCGGGATGTATATGATTGGATTCAGAATCATATTTCGATTATCACACCGGATACGCCATTGATTGATTTGGAATATTATTATGATGATAACTCGCTGAAGCTGATTAACAAATTGATCAAAACATTTGATACGGGTATCAGCCAGGTGAAAATTGAAGAAATTACATTGGATGAGTTATCAAATGCATTGCCAAAATCAGTATTTGATAAGATGATGCAGCATGTAAAAAATAGAATGGAAGAGCAGGAAGAAGCATCATTCAGAATGACGATGAGGTCGAAGGAAACTTTCTTTAATATCGAAGTTGAAGGACATTCTGAACCGAAGGTCACAACAATCCGGTTGCATCATAATAAGTCATTTTATGAGTTCGGTTTTGATGAAGAGTCTGATGGAACAAGAAGATTATTCGATTTGATGGATATGCTATTGAATAAACGAGAAGATGTTCTTTATGTTGTGGATGAATTGGAGAGAAGCTTACATCCGAAGCTGACAGAACGATTTTTGCAATTGTTTATGCAGCTACATGATGAGCAGCGTATGCAGCTATTGTTCACTACACATGAATCATCCATTATGGATCAGGCTATTTTTAGAAGGGATGAAATCTGGTTTGTAGAACGTAACGCAGAAAATGCAAGCTCTATTTATTCCTTAGATCGTTTCAAGGAAAGGTATGATAAAGTGTTGAGCAAGGCATATCTGGAAGGAAGATATGGTGCGATACCGGTATTTTCAACATTCGATTTTGCGCGAGCAACGAGTCAGACGGATGTGCTTGCACAGACACCTGACGACTGCCGCGACAGTGCAGAAAGTATTTCTGTACCGAGAGAGGAGGAGTAGCCTTGGCTCCAGTAAGAAGTTATACGAATTGGAATAGCAGAACTACAGATGAAGAAGAACAGATTGAGCCTTATCGTAAGTACTTTTTCATATGTGAGGGTGCAAATACTGAAACATGGTATTTCAAAAAGTTAATTGATATCCGAAAAGAGTTAAATATTCATCCATTGATCGATATCCGGTTACTTGAAAAAACAGAGGGAGACAGGGACATTTCATTTCCAAGACGTTTGATTGAATTTGCAGAAAATCAGAAAGAAAATTCAGAAATAGCATTTGATAAAGAACGGGATAAGATGATTGTTGTATTTGATGGAGATATTTTTGAAGAAAAAGTACTTGATTATGACGAATTGGTAGCAGAAGGTGAAAAGAATAATATATTAGCGGTCAGCAATCCGGCATTTGAATTGTTCCTGCTGTTGCATTATGAAAACTCATACGAAGATGATATTGAGCCAAATGCTGAACAGATTATCCAGAATGAAAAAGATGGACATCAGACATTTATCTATAAGTTGTTACTTGCCAGAACAGGAATCAATCCAAAGAAGAATTCCTCAATTGGAGAACTGGCGAAGAATATAGAGATTGCTATTGAACAGGAAAAGAAAATCAATGAAGATATTCATCAGTGTAAAGGACAGATTACGTGTAATATAGGTCGGATTATTGATGAGATTCGGAAAGATGATGGAACGAATAAAGACAGTTATAGAGTTTAAAGGATATTTTTCCAAGAGTGGAAGTTGATGCAAAAATATGTCACAACAGGTCGAAACATATAAATGAAGATTATATGGAAGGATGAATGTATGGAGAATAAAGTTATAATATTAGGTGCTGGTATAGGTGCAATGACGATGGGATTTGAAAATGCGGGTTGTAGCGTTGTTGCAGCTTATGAAAGGGATAGAAGGGCAATTGAACTTTATAAGAAAAATATAAGTGGTGAAATAAATGAACTGGATCAATTAGGAACAAGCAATTTGGAAGATGTGCCGGATATAGATATATTAGCATGTGATTTTTATAGAGATTTAAGTATAGTTGATCGAAACCCCAAAAATGCTACAGATATCAATAATGCCATTCAATTTATTTTAGATTATAGAAAGCCAAAAATTATATGCTTTTTTATACCCCCGGCTTATTTAAAATGGGAAAAGTTTGTACAGTTGTTAGGGAATATAAATAACAGAGGATATGATTACAAGTATAAACAAATATATACAGAACAGGCAACAGGACTACCGATAACAGAAAAGAGAGTCTATTTAGTGGCAATCCATAGATCATTAGGCGATGTATTTGAATTTCCTTGTTTTGATGAAAAGAAAATGTTTTCTCTAGAAGAAATATTGGAAAATAAGCCTGTAGAAGAATTTTATCGAAAAGTTAATTGTAATTGTGTTAATGAGATAAGCACAAAAGATACATTTTTTTGTTGGAAACAAAACAAATACATAGAATCAGATTTGGCAGATACAAATTTAATAAAGATTCCATTAGTCAGGAATGAAAAAGTAATCAGAAAGATAACTCATAGAGAATTGGCAAGATTGAAGAATCTACCAGATGATTATCAACTTGATACAAGAAATAAAGCGTGGATGTATAGACAGTTGATGTATGCCCCTAATACAAAAATCATGGAACAAATAGCAAGTGAAATAGGAAATACATTGAAAAGAAATATTTTACAAAAGTCAAATATGATGAGAGGACAAACATTTGCAGAGTTGTTTAGGAGATATCTTATCGCAAAGTGTAAAAATATAGTAGAAGAAAAATTGTGTGATTTTAAATGTAATGTTGATGGAAAAGATATTTGCTTTGAATTAAAAATTTACAATAGTGATTATGCAATTGAAAAAAATATAAAGCGAGCATGTGAAAGATTATTGCGATTAAAAGGTGATAATTTAATTTTAGTTATAGGAAACGTTGTTTCAAAAGAAATAAAAGCAAATTGTTTTGAAGTATATGGGATACATATTTGGGATGTGAAAAATTTGCTTTGGTTATTTGAAGAATTCTCAGATATAAAAAATGAATTTATATCGTTATTAACATATAGTATAGATGATTTACAATTAGAAATTCCAGAGCCACAATTATTTGAAGAAAAACAAATCGAAAAAAGGGAGAGAACATGGGAAGAACGGTTAAAAAATATACAACCTGGAAAAGAATTTTTTAAGGAATATGAAAAGATTTAATTTAAATTTTGAAAAATATACTTGGAGAGTATTTGGGCTTATGGGCTGTGCAAGAGCATTCAAATGAAGAGTTATACTGTTTTGACTTATGTTGTAAAATCAAAAATGGAGTGGATCAGGATTTCTTTAACACAATACAAAATTATTTTAATACAAAATATATAGTATTTGAATTCAAAAATTATAAAGAAAAAATAACTCAAAGAGAAATTTATACGACGGAAAAATATTTGTATAAAAAGGCATTAAGAAGTGTAGCAATTATTGTGTCAAGAGAAGGAGCAAGTAGAAATGCACTTTTAGCAGCAAAAGGTTGCTTAAGGGAAAACGGAAAGTTGATTTTATGTTTATCCGATAAAGATTTAAACGAACTGATTCATATAAAGGAAAAAGGCGAACAGCCAACAGCAGAGTTTTTTGAAGCTATGTTAGATGATATACTGATACATTTGGAAAAGTAAAAATTAAAAGTATAGAACAAAATTGATACATGGAAAATACTGATTGAGAAACGAAGGTAAACTGGTTATAATAAAATCAAGAAGAAAGATTTGTGAATCGAGAAACTTATAGTATTATCAGCAGAAAATGAGGTGATGATATATGCCAAAGATGATGCAGGATTTAATCGAACAGTATGTAGAAGAGATCAAGAAGATCTATGGTTCCCATATACGCCAGATAATTCTTTATGGTTCTTATGCAAGGGGTGACTTCCGTCCGGATTCTGATGTGGACATTATGATTCTGGTAGATATGTCAGATCTGGAATTAAAGGCATATGCACAACAGCTCTCGTACATGACCTATGACTTTAATATGGATCATGACACGGATATTAAGCCTATTGCAAAAAGTGAAGCACATTTTAACAAGTGGATTGTGAACTATCCATTTTATTCCAATATTCATAAAGAAGGGGTAGTTTTGTATGGAGCAGCATAATCAGGAAATCGGTACTAATATCTTGTGATGGAGTGTGTATCTATTCAAATTCATTTTCTGCTTTATGCAATGAAACAATATCATGAGGAATCTTTTTAGAAGATAATAATATTATTGATGAAACTGGAGATTATGTGAAATGATAGAAAGAAGTATAGAACAAACATTCGGTTTGCCCTGTACTTTTTTTATATGTAATGATATACTGAAAACACAACCATACTAAAAGAGACACATCTTAATTTTAGATAAATGAAATTTGTTTAAAACAGGAGAATACTATGGATCATTTTGAATTACACTCCGAATACCAACCAACCGGTGACCAGCCCCAGGCAATCGAAAAACTGGTCAAAGGCTTCAAAGAAGGCAACCAGTTCGAGACTTTGCTGGGTGTCACAGGTTCCGGTAAGACCTTCACCATGGCGAACGTCATCGCCCAGTTAAACAAGCCAACTTTGGTACTTGCGCACAATAAAACACTGGCAGCACAGCTCTACGGTGAGATGAAGGAATTCTTCCCTGAGAACGCAGTGGAATACTTTGTTTCCTATTATGATTATTACCAGCCGGAGGCATACGTTCCATCTACGGATACTTATATAGCAAAAGATGCTTCCACGAACGATGAAATCGATAAACTCCGTCTTTCTGCAACAGCGGCTCTCTGTGAACGGAAAGATGTTATTGTGGTTTCCTCTGTATCCTGTATCTATGGTCTGGGTGCACCGGAAGAATTCTTTGATATGATGATCTCACTTCGTCCGGGAATGGAGAAAGACAGGGATGAGGTAATCAAAGAACTGATCGATATTCAGTATAACCGTAATGAAATGGATTTCCATCGTGGTACGTTCCGGGTACGTGGAGATGTGCTGGAAATCTTCCCGGCCAACTATTCTGACCGGGCAATTCGTGTGGAATTCTTTGGAGATGAGATTGATCGAATTACAGAAGTAGATGTGTTGACCGGTGAGATTCACAATGAACTGAAACATGCGGCGATTTTTCCGGCATCTCATTACGTTGTACCACAGAGCCAGATCCAGAAGGCTGCAGACGCAATCCTTGAAGAAATGAAAGAACAGGTTTCTTATTTTAAAAGTGAAGATAAGTTGATCGAAGCACAGCGAATTGCCGAGAGAACCAATTTTGATGTAGAAATGATGAAAGAGACGGGATTCTGCTCTGGAATTGAGAACTACTCCAGACATCTGACAGGACTTGCTCCGGGGCAGCCACCATATACTCTGATGGACTACTTTAAAGATGACTTCCTTCTTATTATAGATGAGTCTCATAAGACTGTATCACAGGTTGGAGGAATGTATGCGGGTGACCAGAGCCGTAAGCAGACACTGGTAGATTATGGCTTCCGCCTGCCGTCAGCGAAGGATAACCGGCCATTGAGCTTTGCGGAATTTGAAAATAAACTCGATCAGGTTATGTTTGTTTCGGCGACACCAGGACAGTATGAAGCAGAACATGAACTTCTTCGTGCAGAACAGATTATTCGTCCGACTGGGCTTCTGGATCCGAAAGTAGAAGTTCGTCCGGTGGAAGGACAGATTGATGATCTGATCAGTGAAGTAAATAAAGAAGTCGATAAAGGTCACAAGATTTTGATCACAACTTTGACAAAACGAATGGCAGAAGATCTGACCGATTACATGAAAGATGTCGGCATCCGTGTTCGTTATCTGCATTCGGATATTGATACTTTGGAACGTGCAGAAATCATTCGTGACATGCGTCTGGATGTCTTTGATGTGCTGGTTGGTATCAATCTTTTGCGAGAAGGATTGGATATTCCGGAGATTACATTGGTTGCAATTCTTGATGCGGATAAAGAAGGATTCCTGCGTTCAGAAGTTTCTCTGATCCAGACGATTGGACGTGCAGCCCGTAACAGTGAGGGGCATGTTATCATGTATGCAGATGTCATGACAGATTCCATGCGAAAAGCCATTCAGGAGACAGAGCGAAGAAGAACGATTCAGGAGGCTTACAATAAAGAACATGGAATCACGCCGACTACGATCAAGAAAGCAGTTCGTGATCTGATCACGGTTTCCAAGGCAGTCGCCGAGACGGAAGACAAGCTTAAGAAAGATCCGGAGTCCATGACAAGAAAAGAACTGACGAAGCTGATAGGTCAGGTGGAGAAACAGATGCGTGCAGCAGCAGCAGATCTCAACTTCGAGCAGGCGGCAGAGTTGCGTGACAAGATGATCGAATTGAAGAAAAGCCTCGATGAAATGGATGAATAGAAAAAGTTTATAATCTCAAAGAGAAATTCCCCCTGTCTGTAAAAAGTCTTACTTTACTCTTGTACAGCAATGGAGAGAGTGCTAAAATGGAACAAGCACTAAACGAAAGAGGTAATCGATATGCAGTTTTCCAAAAGATTAGACAGATTTGGAGAAGAAATCTTTGCAGCCCTGAATAACAGACGTATGGAACTGGAAGCACAGGGCATGAAAATTTATAATATGAGTGTGGGAACTCCGGATTTTAAGACACCGGAACACATTAAGAAGGCACTTGCTGCTGCGGCAATGGATGACAATAACTGGAAGTACAGTCTTCGTGATCTGCCAGAACTTCTGGAAGCAGTATGTACTTATTATAAGAAACGTTTTGATGTGAATCTGACACCGGATATGGTTATGACTGTTTACGGCAGTCAGGAAGGTATGGGACATCTTGGAATGGCACTTTGCGATGAGGGAGATGTTGTTCTTCTTCCAGATCCATGTTATCCGGTATTTGCAGCAGGCAGTCTGATGGCAGGCGCAGTGCCATACTATTATCCGCTGGTGGCAGAACACGACTTTCTTCCATATGTAAAGGATATTCCGGAAGAAGTTGCAAAGAAAGCAAAATACATGGTAGTTTCTCTGCCCTCCAATCCGGTAGGAAGCATTGCAACACCGGGATTATATGAAGAAATCATTGCCTTTGCGAAGAAATATGATATTTTGATCATTCATGACAACGCATACAGTGATATTATCTTTGACGGAGCACATGGCGGAAGTTTCCTTGCAACAGAAGGAGCGAAAGAAATCGGCGTGGAATTTTTCAGCCTTTCGAAATCTTTCAATGTGACAGGAGCAAGAATCAGTTTTCTGGTTGGGCGTCCAGATGTGATCGCGGCACTTCGCAAGCTGAGAAGCCAGATCGATTTTGGAATGTTTCTGCCAATTCAGAAGGCAGCGATCGCAGCATTGAATGGCCCATTGGAAAGTGTGCAGGAGCAGTGCAGAATGTATCAGGAAAGAAGAGATGCACTCTGTAATGGCCTTCGTGAAATTGGATGGGACCTTCCGAATGGCAAGGGAACGATGTTCGTATGGGCAAGAATCCCGGGAGGACGTACAGACAGTATGGCATTCTGCATGGAACTGATGGAAAAAGCCGGTGTTATTGTGACTCCTGGTGCAAGCTTTGGACCGCATGGTGAAGGATATGTACGTTTCGCTCTCGTCCTGCCACCGGAAAAAATCCGCGAAGTTGTAGAAGCTATCCGTAAAAGCGGAATCTGAGAAAGTAAACGAAGCATATTAAAAAATGCATTCATAATAAATTAAGAACAGAAATTCACATAATCACAGTACTTTTGACACAAAGTAACAGAGTGGAAAGGTAGATTTTCCCGATTTGTGTCCGTACTGTGATTTTTTTCGATTTTTTTAAAAAATATAAATTAGATGTTGACAAACAATTACGACAGTGCTATCTTAACAGTATAGATGTTAGCACTCTTCATTAATGAGTGCTAACAGACTAATAGGAAAGGAGCTGAGAACATGGATGAACAATTGACGGATCGTAAGAAAAGAATTCTGAAAGCGATCATCAAGACATACATGGAAACGGGCGAACCGGTAGGATCCAGGACAATATCCAAGGATGCAGACCTGAATGTCAGCTCAGCAACGATCCGAAATGAAATGTCTGACCTGACAGACATGGGCTACATCGTTCAGCCACATACATCGGCAGGAAGAATCCCTTCTGATAAAGGCTATCGGCTTTATGTGGATGAATTGATGAGAGAAAAGGAAGATGAAATTGCAGAAATCCGTAATCTGATGATTGAGAAGACCGATAAAATGGAAAAAGTGCTTAAGAATGTAGCACGTGTTCTGGCTTCCAATACCAATTACGCGACGATGGTTTCAGTTCCTCAGTACAGCGGCAATAAATTGAAATTTATTCAGCTGTCCCGTGTCAATGAGCTGCAGTTAGTAGCTGTGGTTGTCTGCGAAGGAAATGTCATCCGTAATCAGATCATTGATCTGGATGAAGAAATGGATGATGAGACACTTCTGAAGCTGAACCTTCTTCTTAATACCAATCTGAATGGCCTGCCGATACAGGACATTAATCTGGGCATGATTGCCAGACTGAAAGAACAGGCAGGAATCCACAGTGGACTGGTAGCAAGAGTGCTGGATGCAGTTGCAGCAACCATTCATGTCGATGAAGACGATCTGGAAATCTATACGTCCGGTGCAACGAACTTCTTTAAATATCCGGAACTGTCGGATAAGACCAAAGCCACTGAGCTGATTTCTACTTTTGAAGAGAAACAGCAGTTGGTTGATTTGGTCAAGGAGCGAATGGCAGATGACAATACCGGTGTTCAGGTGTATATCGGAGATGAACTTCCAATTTCTACCATGAAAGATTGCAGTGTTGTTACTGCAACTTATGAACTGGGAGAGGGCATGCATGGAACAATCGGTATCGTAGGACCGAAACGAATGGATTATGAAAATGTAGTAAATAGTCTGAAGACTCTCAAGGTCGAACTCGATGAGGTATTCAAAAAAAATAAAAGTAATCAAGACAGTTAGCTGTCAGACTGGAAAGGCGGTAGAAAGAACGTGTCAGAAACAAATAAAAAAGAAGCTGGCGTACAGGAAGAAACAGAGAAAGACCTTCCGGAAACAGAACCTGTTACAGAACCAGTAGAAGAATCGCCGGAGGCAACCGCAGGAACGGAAACCACAGAGGAAACCGAGAGTGCAGCTGAAGACGATAAGGAATCTGATAAAGAAAACAAAGGAAAAAATTCTTTCTTTGGCAAAAAGAAAAAAGACAATAAGCTGGAACAGCAGATTGAAGATCTGACTGACAGACTGAAGCGTAACATGGCTGAGTTTGATAACTTCCGTAAACGTACGGAAAAAGAAAAATCCAGCATGTATGTGATCGGAGCAAAGGATATCATCGAGAAGATCCTTCCGGTTGTAGATAACTTTGAAAGAGGCCTTGCACAGGCTCCGGAAGATGATCCATTTGCAGAGGGAATGCAGAAGATCTACAAACAGTTTACCACTACAATGGAAGGCATGGGAGTAGAACCGATCGAAGCTGTTGGAAAAGAATTTAATCCGGATTTTCACAATGCAGTGATGCATGTGGAGGATGAATCTGTTGGAGAAAATATTGTTGTGGAGGAGCTTCAGAAAGGATACACCTACAAGGGATTTGTAGTCCGCCACAGCATGGTAAAAGTTGCAAACTGATCGGACAAGAATTTAATAATTTTAGATATTTAATTCAGGAGGAATATTATCATGGGAAAAATCATTGGTATTGACTTAGGTACAACAAACAGTTGTGTAGCTGTAATGGAAGGTGGACAGCCAACCGTTATCGCAAATACAGAAGGAGCAAGAACTACACCGTCTGTAGTTGCTTTCACAAAAACAGGAGAACGTCTGGTAGGTGAGCCTGCAAAACGTCAGGCAGTAACAAATGCAGAGAGAACAATCTCTTCCATCAAGAGAGAGATGGGTACCGATTATCGTGTAACAATCGATGACAAGAAATACTCTCCGCAGGAAATTTCCGCGATGATCCTTCAGAAACTGAAAAAAGATGCAGAAGGATATCTTGGAGAAAGCGTAACAGAAGCTGTTATCACAGTTCCGGCTTACTTCAATGATGCTCAGCGTCAGGCAACAAAGGATGCCGGTAAGATTGCAGGTCTTGATGTAAAACGTATCATCAACGAGCCTACAGCAGCAGCTCTTGCATATGGACTTGACAACGAAAAAGAACAGAAAATCATGGTTTACGACTTAGGTGGTGGTACATTCGATGTATCTGTTATCGAGATCGGTGATGGTGTTATCGAAGTTCTTTCCACAGCTGGTAACAACCGTCTTGGCGGTGATGACTTTGACCAGAAAGTTACAGACTGGATGATCGAAGAATTCAAGAAAGCAGAAGGCGTAGACTTAAGTGCTGATAAGATGGCTCTTCAGAGACTGAAAGAAGCAGCTGAAAAAGCTAAAAAAGAACTTTCTTCCGCAACAACAACAAACATCAACCTTCCGTTCATTACTGCAACAGCAGAAGGACCGAAGCATTTTGATATGAACCTTACAAGAGCTAAATTTGATGAACTGACACATGATCTGGTAGAAAAGACAGCAGAACCGGTTCGCCGTGCACTGTCAGATGCAGGTATCACAGCTTCTGAGCTTGGCCAGGTACTTCTGGTAGGTGGATCTACACGTATCCCGGCAGTACAGGACAAAGTAAAACAGCTCACAGGTAAAGAACCAAGCAAATCTCTGAACCCGGATGAATGTGTTGCACTTGGTGCTTCCGTACAGGGTGGAAAACTTGCTGGTGATGCAGGTGCCGGTGACATTCTTCTTCTGGATGTTACTCCACTGTCACTGTCTATCGAGACAATGGGTGGTATCGCAACTCGTCTGATCGAGAGAAATACTACAATCCCGACAAAGAAGAGCCAGATCTTTTCTACAGCAGCAGACAACCAGACAGCAGTAGATATCAACGTTGTACAGGGTGAACGTCAGTTCGCGAAGGACAACAAATCCCTTGGCCAGTTCCGTCTGGATGGAATCCCGCCAGCACGTCGTGGTGTTCCGCAGATCGAAGTTACATTTGATATCGATGCCAACGGTATCGTAAATGTTTCTGCCAAAGACCTTGGAACAGGTAAAGAACAGCACATCACAATCACAGCTGGTTCCAATATGTCTGATTCTGAAATCGACAAAGCAGTTAAAGAAGCTGCTGAGTTCGAAGCTCAGGATAAGAAACGTAAAGAGGGAATCGACACAAGAAACAATGCAGACTCTATGGTATTCCAGGTTGAGAATGCACTGAAAGAAGCTGGCGATAAGATTGATGCAAACGATAAAGCTGCAGTTGAAACAGATCTGAATGCACTGAAAGATCTCCTTGCTCAGACAGCAAATGCAGAAATGACAGATGCACAGATCGCTGATATCAAAGCTGCTCAGGAAAAGATGATGGAAAGTGCTCAGAAACTTTTCGCAAAAATGTATGAGCAGACACAGCAGGCAGGCGGTCAGGCTGGACCGAATCCGGGAGCTGGTGCTGGTGCAGGTGCTGCACAGGGCGGCAACGAAGCTGGATACGGTGATGATGTCGTAGACGCTGATTACAAGGAAGTATAATAAAGTAAAAAATAAGATGTAAAACCTTAGATGCCATTCATGCTTGCATGAGTGGCATTGGGGGATTATAATAATATTTTGTGTGGCATATAGCTGCATAAGAACAATAACGCAAATCTAACATATAGGAAAGAGAAAAGATGGCTGATAAAAGAGATTACTATGAGGTCCTGGGTGTCAGCAAGACTGCCAGTGATTCAGAATTAAAAAGCGCATATCGAAAATTAGCCAAGAAGTATCATCCAGATGTTAATCCGGGAGACAAAGAAGCAGAAGCTAAGTTCAAAGAAGCAACAGAGGCATACAGTGTCTTAAGTGATGCAGAAAAGAGACGCCAGTACGATCAGTTTGGTCATGCAGCGTTTGAACAGGGCGGCGGTGGTGCCGGCGGCTTTGGTGGATTTGATTTCAACGGTGCAGACATGGGAGATATCTTCGGGGATATTTTCGGAGATCTGTTTGGCGGCGGTGGAAGACGTCGTGCCAATAATGGACCGATGAAGGGTGCAAATTTACGCGCCCGTGTGAATATTACATTTGAAGAGGCAGTGTTTGGATGTGACAAGGAACTGGAGATCGTTCTGAAGGATGAATGTACGACCTGTCATGGAACTGGTGCAAAGCCGGGAACACAGCCGACTACCTGTCCGAAATGTAACGGAGAAGGTCAGATCGTCTATACACAGCAGTCTATGTTTGGCATGGTTCGAAATGTACAGACTTGTCCGGAATGTAATGGAACCGGTAAGATTATCAAAGAAAAATGTACTTCCTGCCGTGGAACAGGATATACTTCTTCCAGAAAGAAGATTCAGGTTTCTATTCCGGCCGGTATTGACAATGGACAGAGTATCCGTATCCGTGATAAAGGAGAACCTGGAACCAATGGTGGTCCGAGAGGTGATTTGCTCGTAGAAGTGAATGTAGCCCGTCATCCAATCTTCCAGAGACAGGATATGAATATCTTCTCCACAGCCCCGCTTACTTATGCGCAGGCAGCGCTGGGTGGAGAAATCCATATCAATACAGTTGATGGCGATGTGGCATACGAAGTGAAGCCGGGAACACAGACAGACACACGTATCCGTCTGAAAGGTAAAGGTGTACCGTCCCTGAGAAATAAGAATATTCGCGGTGATCACTATGTGACTTTGGTGGTACAGGTACCGACCAAGCTGAATGAAGAGGCAAAAGAAGCTCTTCGTAAGTTTGATGAGGCATGTGGAAACAGACCGGCCACTGAGCCAAAAGACGGATCTGAGAAATCAGAAAAGAAGAAAAAGAGTTTCATGGACAAAATCAAAGAGACTTTTGAGGATTAATTCTATAAAATAGAAGAAACTTTTCGGGAAAAGAGGGAAAATCCCTCTTTTCTTTTTTTGGGTTATCATGTATATTAGATAGCAGGGTTAAAAATACAGAAGCTGTTCGTGCTTGCACGATAAGGCAATTGCAATTGTTGTATAAGTTAAGACAGGAGATTATAATATATGAAATGGAATCGTTTTACGATTAAAACCAAAACAGATGCCGAAGACATGATTATCTGTACATTGGCAGAAATAGGTGTCGAAGGTGCAGAGATTCAGGATCACCAGCCTTTGACAGAGGAAGATAAGGCACAGATGTTTGTAGATATCATGCCGGAAGGTCCAGAAGATGATGGAGTTGCATATTTGAATTTTTATCTGGAGGAAGATGCGGATAAGGATGTAATTTTACGTGACGTCAGAAATGCCCTGGAAGAATTGCGTACATTTATGGATATTGGAGAGGGTACGATTGAAGAGTCTCAGACAGAGGATAAGGACTGGATCAACAACTGGAAAGAATTTTTCCATCAGTTCTATGTGGATGATATCCTGATCGTTCCGTCATGGGAAGAAATCAAAGAAGAAGATAAGGACAAGATGATTCTTCATATTGATCCGGGTACTGCATTTGGAACAGGAATGCATGAAACTACACAGCTTGTGATCCGTCAGTTAAAAAAATATGTTAAACCAGGTATCGAACTTCTTGATGTAGGAACAGGAAGTGGTATCCTCGGAATCACAGCGTTGAAGCTTGGTGCAGGTCACGTTGTAGGAACAGACCTTGATCCATGCGCGGTTCCGGCAGTTCAGGATAACAAAGAAGCAAACCAGATCGTGGATGATACTTTTGATATGATGATCGGAAATATCATTGATGACAAAGAGGTACAGGATCAGGTTGGCTATGAGAAATACGATATTGTTGCAGCTAATATTCTGGCAGATGTACTGGTGCCTCTGACACCAGTGATCGTTCACCAGATGAAGAAGGGTGCATATTACATTACATCAGGTATACTTGATGTCAAAGAGGAAGTAGTCAAAGAAGCAGTACAGAAAGCCGGACTTACCTTGGTAGAAGTTACCAGACAGGGTGAGTGGGTATGCGTAACTGCAAGAAAGGACTGATCTCATGCAGAGATTTTTTGTAGAGCCACATCAGATCGATGAAGCGGCACATCAGATTCATATTATTGGAACGGATGTCAACCATATTTCCAATGTTCTTCGTATGAAACAGGGAGAGGAAGTCTGGATCAGTGATGGTGGACAAAAAGAATACCGCTGTGCGATAGAGGCATTCAGTGCAGATGAAGTGCTTCTTCACATTATTTATGCACAGGAACCAGATTATGAACTGCCGAGCAGGATCTACCTCTTTCAGGGACTGCCAAAAGCAGATAAGATGGAACTGATCATACAGAAGGCAGTTGAGCTTGGTGCGTATGAAATCATTCCAGTAGAGACGAAACGCTGTGTTGTGAAGCTGGATGGCAAAAAGGCTGCGAAGAAAGTAGAGCGTTGGCAGCAGATTGCAGAGAGTGCGGCAAAACAGTCCAAGCGTATGCTGATTCCAAATGTGCATCAGGTACTTTCTTTTAAAGAAGCACTAAAGTATGCGGAATCTATGGATATTCGTCTGATTCCGTATGAGCTTGCCAAAGGCATGCAGGAAACAAAAGAAATCCTTGCAGCAATTGAACAGGGACAGTCTATTGGGATTTTTATCGGCCCAGAAGGCGGTTTTGAGGAAAAAGAAGTAGAAGCTGCAATCAGCGAAGGGGCAAAACCAATCACACTGGGTAAACGTATTCTTCGCACAGAAACAGCAGGGCTTGCAATTTTGTCAGTTCTGATGTTTCAGCTTGAAAATTAGTAAAACAGGAAACGATTAAGATAAAAGAGGCAGTATATGGAAGTATATTTTGACAATTCTGCAACGACCAGATGCTATGATTCTGTAAAGGATATCGTGGTAAAAACGATGACAGAGGATTTTGGAAATCCGTCTGCCATGCATCTCAAGGGTGTAGAAGCAGAGAAGTATGTAAAAGAAGCGACAAAGACCATTGCAGGAATTCTGAAAGTGCAGGAAAAAGAAATTCTGTTTACATCAGGTGGTACAGAATCAGACAACCTTGCGCTGATCGGTGGTGCACTTGCAAATAAGCGTAACGGAAACCACATCATTATCACATCCGTAGAGCATGCTGCAGTCAGCCAGCCGGCATTATATCTGCAGGAACAGGGATTTGAAATCACATATCTTCCGGTAGATGCGCAGGGCAGGGTAAAAATGAGTGCGCTGGAAGCTGTTTTAAGACCAGATACGATCATGGTATCTACCATGCTTGTAAATAATGAAGTCGGAGCTGTGATGCCAGTCGAAGAGATTGCGAAGATGGTACATGAGAAGAGTCCAAAGGCACTGTATCATGTTGATGCAATTCAGGGATTTGGTAAATACCACATTTATCCGAAACGTATGGGGATTGATCTTCTTGCAGTCAGCGGACACAAGATTCACGGCCCGAAGGGTGTCGGTTTCCTGTATATCAACGAAAAAGTGAAGATCATTCCACAGATTCTTGGTGGCGGACAGCAGAGTGGCATGCGTTCCGGAACAGACAATGTACCGGGAATCGCCGGGCTTGGTGTGGCAGCAGGACAGATTTACCGAAATCTGGATGAGAATGTGGAACACATGTATCAGTTAAAGGAGCATATTGCGAAAGGTCTTTCTGAAATCGAAGATATCCGTATCAACGGAATGGCACTTCGTGAAGGTGCACCGCAGATCTTGAGTATCAGTGTTATGGGAGTACGGAGTGAGGTATTGCTGCATTCTCTCGAGGACAAGGGTATATACATTTCGGCAGGAAGTGCATGCTCCAGCCATAAGAGAAAACCAAGCGCTACATTAAGTGCTATGGGAATGTCAAAAGACCAGATTGAAAGTACAGTACGACTGAGCTTCTGTGAAGAAAATACGATCGAGGAAGCGGATTATTTCCTGGATACCATGAAGACTCTGGTTCCGATGCTCAGACGTTATTCAAGAAAATAAACAGGAGGAAATACCAGATATGATATTTCATGCATTTTTGATAAAATATGCAGAAATCGCCATTAAAGGAAAAAACAGATATCTGTTTGAAGATGCACTTGTCAAACAGATGAAACTGGCTCTGGAGCCGGTAGAAGGCGAATTTACAGTAACTAAGGAGCAGGGGCGTGTATATGTTTTCTGCCCGGAAAAATATGATTTTGATGAAGCAGTAGAGGCGCTGCAGCGTGTATTTGGAATTGTGGGAATCAGTCCGGTTGTGATCTATGAAGACCAGGGATTTGATCAGATGGCAAAAGATGTCGTTTCCTATATGGAAGCAAGATATCCTGGATACAATGGTTCTTTCAAGGTTTACACACGAAGAGCCAAGAAATCTTATCCGATCACATCGATGGAAGTAAGTGCGGCAATTGGAGAAAAGATTTTGGATGCTTTCCCAGATGCATCCGTAGATGTGCATAATCCGGAAATGACACTTTCAGTAGAGATTCGAGATAAGATTTATGTATATTCAGAGACACTTCCGGGACCAGGTGGTATGCCGATTGGAACAAATGGTAAGGCAATGCTTCTTCTTTCCGGTGGAATTGATAGTCCGGTTGCTGGTTATATGATCGCCAAACGTGGAGTCAAGATAGAGGCTGTTTATTTCCATGCTCCGCCGTATACAAGCGAACGTGCAAAACAGAAAGTCGTAGATCTTGCAAAACTTGTGGCACGTTACAGTGGTCCGATCCGTCTTCATGTAGTTAACTTTACAGATATTCAGCTGTATATCTATGATCAGTGCCCGCATGAAGAACTGACGATCATCATGCGCCGCTATATGATGCGTATTGCAGAGCATTTTGCACGCAAGGATAAATGCCTTGGCCTGATTACGGGGGAGAGTATTGGACAGGTAGCCAGCCAGACTTTACAGAGTCTTGCAGCAACAGATGAAGTATGTGAACTTCCGGTATATCGTCCGGTTATCGGATTTGATAAAGAAGAAATCGTACAGATTTCCAGAAAGATCAATACATTTGAGACTTCCATTCAGCCATTTGAAGACTGCTGTACTATTTTTGTGGCAAAACATCCGGTTACAAAACCAAATCTGAAAGTGATTCACAGATCTGAAGAAAAATTAAACGAAAAGATCGATCAGCTGATGGAAGAGGCACTGGCAAGTACAGAAGTAATTGAGATTCAGTAAACAGAAACGAAATAGGCAGAAATAAAAACAGCTTCTCATGCGTTTAGCAAAGAAGCTGTTTTATAACTGTATCATATTTGGTATTTCAAAAGAAAATCGGTGCAGATCACTCAATTACATATGGCTGAACGATTGCCATGATCGAATCAAGAGTGCTTCCTTCTGCATGAATATTCAGGTTGATCGGTTTGGATAAATCCAGGCTGAAGATACCCATGATGGATTTGGCGTCGATTACATATCTTCCGGATACTAAATCAAAGTCACAGTCAAATTTACTGATCTCGTTTACAAATGCTTTCACTTTATCGATAGAATTCAGCGAGATTTTTAATGTTTTCATTTTGAGAACCTCCCTATTTAGTGTTATTATGCCATTTATCTTACCCGTACCCCCTCGAAAAGTCAAGGGAAAAAGAGATGAAATTTTGGTTAATCTTTTGCCTGTATGTGCAAAAAAACAATTAAAATAAGAAACAAAATGAAACTATCAGAAAATATAAGAGGTAAAATATGAAAAAAAAGGTTGCCCTTCATAATCTGGGCTGTAAAGTAAATGCATACGAAGTAGAAGCGATGCAGCAGCTTCTGGAAAATGCAGGATATGAAACTGTTCCTTTTGAAGAAGGTGCAGATGTTTATGTGATCAATACCTGTACGGTCACCAACATTGCAGACCGTAAATCCAGACAGATGCTTCATAAAGCAAAAAAAATGAATCCGGATGCGATCGTGGTGGCTACAGGTTGTTATGCACAGGCTGACACAGAGAAACTGAAAGAAGATACTGCTGTGGATCTGATCCTTGGAAACAATCAGAAAATACAGATTGTGGAAGCTTTGGAAGAATATGAAAAAGAGCATGCAAAACAGGTGCAGGTGATTGAAATTAACCATACAAAAGAGTATGAAGAACTTTCCATATCATCTACCGCAGAACATGTCCGCGCATACATTAAAGTACAGGATGGCTGTAATCAGTTCTGTACTTACTGTATCATTCCGTTTGCGAGAGGACGTGTCCGCAGCAGAAAAATCGAAGAAGTGCTGAGTGAAGTGGAAACACTTGCTGCAAAAGGTTACAAGGAAGTTGTACTTACCGGAATCCATTTAAGTTCCTATGGAGTGGATTTCCCGAAAGAAGAAAGAGAAAGTCTTCTTTCACTGATTCAGGCAGTAAGCAGAGTGGAAGGAATCAGCAGGATTCGTCTTGGCTCATTGGAGCCAAGAATTATCACAGAGGAATTTCTGGAAGGTATTGTGAAAACAGGAAAAGTGTGTCCACATTTTCATTTATCCCTGCAGAGCGGATGCAATAAAACTTTGAAAAATATGAATCGCCGTTACAGTGCACAGGAGTATGCGGAAAAATGTGAACTGATCCGCAAGTTTTATCTGGCACCTGCACTTACAACAGATGTGATTGTGGGATTTCCACAGGAAACAGAAGAGGATTTTGAAGAATCTTATGAATTCGTAAAGAAGATTCATTTTTATGAGACGCATATTTTTAAATATTCCAGAAGACATGGAACAAAAGCGGCATCCATGGATGGTCAGCTGACTGAAGCGGCAAAGGCGCAGCGCAGCGACCGGATGCTCGAACTGCATGAGATTCGTGCCAGAGAATATGAAGAGGCGATGATCGGAAAAAAAATGGAACTTCTCCTGGAGGAAGAGATTGAGATTGATGGCAGACCATGGTATGTTGGCCACAGCAGAGAATATGTGCGTGCAGTCATCAGCAAAACGGATGCACATAGGGTAAATGACCTTGTTACAGTAAAAGCAGTTGCTTTTGTCAGAGATCACATTTTGGAAACAAAAGAAGTGTAAGCTTATATATTATTTGATCTATGAGAAAAAATGTTCTGAAAATGTGTTCTTGTATTTTATATGGAATTATATTAAAATAAAAGGGAAATCTTATTAAGGACGTGAGTAAAATGGCAGAAAACAATTTAGGAAATACACAGTATTTCAGAACAAAACCGGATGCAGATCTTGAAGTAAAAGAGGTTCTGGATCTGGTCTACAATGCAATGGATGAAAAAGGATATAATCCGGTGAACCAGATCGTCGGCTATATTATGTCCGGAGATCCTACCTATATTACCAGTCATAAGGGTGCGAGAAGCATGATCATGAAAGTTGAGAGAGATGAGCTGGTAGAAGAACTTCTTAATGAATACATTAAGAATAAATCCTGGGAACGATAAGTGATGCGGATCCTGGGATTAGATTATGGTTCAAAGACCGTAGGTGTGGCAGTCAGTGACCCGTTGGGAGTGACTGCTCAGAGATTAGAGACAATCTGGCGAAAACAGGAAAATAAACTTCGCCGGACGCTTGCCCAAGTAGAAGAACTCGTGAAAGAGTACGAAATAGAAAAGATCGTTCTTGGATATCCTAAGAATATGAACAATACTGTCGGTGAGCGTGCAGAGAAAGCTCTGGAATTCGGGGAGATGCTTAAGAAGCGTACAGGCCTTGAAGTGATCATGTGGGACGAACGGCTGACAACAGTTTCGGCGGATCGGACCCTGATGGAGGCTGGTGTGCGCAGAGAGAATCGTAAAGAGTATCTCGACGGAATTGCAGCAGTATTTATTTTACAGGGATATCTGGATTCCCTTAAAATGTAACATAAAGGTGATAGTATGGAAAAAATCAGATTTCAGCTGGCCGATGGGACAGTAGAAGAGTTTTTTATTGAGGAACAGACAAGAATCGGAGGAGTATCGTATCTTCTTGTATCGGATTCTATGGAAGATGAAGCGTCTGCCTATATTTTGAAGGATGTATCGAAGGATACAGATCCGGAGGCCTGCTATGAAATGCTTGAAGATGAGGACGAACTGCAGGCTGTTTATAAAGTTTTTGAACAAATGCTTGAAGACGTGGATTTTGAAATGTAAGAAACATACTATAAGAAACAGGCGTCACTAGGAACGTAAGAATCAGTGACAGGCAGACTAAGAAGGAATGTGGTTACTATTCACAGGTAATATCCCGCGAGGTGTTTTGTCATATTTATGGCAAAATCCCGAGACATACGGGGCAAAATGCAATCACCGAAGGTGATCTGGAATGCATTTTGGTCAAGTTGCTGTGAAAGGAGTGAACAGTAACGGAATGTGAGCGCATTCCTGCATTAGTGTGTCAAAATGTTTGATTCCAGAGGACACATGACAGGTGTTTTCTGCATTGCACAGAATATGGAGGTGCTTGATTGAGCGAAAATATAAATGAAAATGTGAGCGTAAATAAAGAAAGAGAAAATCACAGAGAATATAATAAAACCAGAAAATATAACAGCCGAAATCGTAAACCAGGTGATAATAATACAAAGAAACCGATGGGAAAACAGAAAAATTTCCGTTATAAACAGCAGAAAACGAATAGCAGACATTATGAGAAACATTCTGACAGACAGGAAATAGCTGCTGCAGGAGAATTAGCAGCAGTACAGCAGCCAAAGGCAGCAACGAAGCCGTTTTCCAGAAACAATAAAACACAACAGCCAAGAGGGAATGCGCGTCGTGGCCGTAAGGGTACTTCAAAACTGAAAATCATTCCGTTAGGTGGACTGGAACAGATTGGAATGAACATTACTGCTTTTGAGTATGAAGACAGTATTGTAGTTGTTGACTGTGGTCTTGCTTTCCCGGAAGATGATATGCTTGGTATCGATCTGGTCATCCCGGATGTTACTTATCTGAAAGAAAATATTTCCAAAGTAAAAGGCTTTGTGATCACACATGGACATGAGGATCATATCGGTGCGCTTCCTTATATCCTGAAAGAGGTTAATGTTCCGGTCTATTCGACAAAACTTACACTTGGACTGATCACAAATAAACTGAAGGAACACAACCTTGTACGTTCCACAAAACTAAAAGAAGTAAAACATGGACAGGTTATCAACCTTGGTGATTTTTCCATTGAATTTATCAAAACAAATCATAGTATCCAGGATGCTTCTGCACTCGCAATTTATTCACCTGCAGGAATTGTTGTCCATACAGGTGACTTTAAGGTGGATTATACACCGGTATTTGGTGATGCAATCGATCTGCAGCGTTTTGCCGAGATTGGTAAGAAAGGTGTACTTGCACTGATGTGTGACAGTACGAATGCAGAACGTCCGGGATTTACCATGTCAGAGCGTACGGTAGGACATGTATTCGATAATCTTTTTAATGAACACAAAAATGCACGAATCATCATTGCGACATTTGCATCTAATGTAGACCGTGTACAGCAGATTATTAATACCGCATATAAATTTGGACGTAAAGTAGCTGTAGAAGGACGAAGCATGGTCAATATCATTTCCGTTGCTTCTGAACTCGGATATCTTCGTATTCCGGAAAATACTCTGATAGAAATTGACCAGGTAAAAAATTATCCGGATGAAAAAGTTGTTCTGATCACAACAGGAAGCCAGGGTGAATCCATGGCGGCTCTTTCCAGAATGGCTGCGAATATCCACAAGAAGATTACAATTAAACCGAATGATACTATCATTTTCAGTTCAAATCCGATTCCTGGAAATGAGAAAGCCGTTTCCAAGGTTATCAATGAGCTGTCCATGAAGGGTGCAAAGGTTATTTTCCAGGATGTTCACGTATCCGGACATGCCTGCCAGGAAGAAATCAAACTGATCTATTCTCTGGTAAGACCAAAATATGCGATTCCGGTTCATGGTGAATACAGACATCTGACTGCACAGAAACATGTCGTAGAAGATCTTGGTATTCCGAAAGAGAATATCTTTATCCTTGCTTCCGGTAATGTTCTGGAGCTGGATGCAAACAGTGCAGCAGTTACCGGCTCTGTTCATACAGGTGCGATCTTTGTAGATGGTCTGGGGGTTGGTGATGTCGGTAATATCGTACTTCGTGACCGTCAGCATCTGTCAGAGGATGGTATCATGATTGTTGTTATGACACTTGAACGCCACAGCAATGTGGTTCTTGCCGGACCGGATATTGTATCCAGAGGATTTGTCTATGTAAGAGAGTCCGAGGATCTGATGGAAGATGCAAAAGAAGTCGTAGAAAATGCGTTAGATTCCTGTCTGGAACGTAACATTACAGATTGGGGCAAGATCAAGAATACAGTAAAAGATGCACTCAGTGATTTCCTGTGGAAGCGAACAAAGAGAAGTCCGATGATCCTGCCGATCATTATGGAGGCATAAATAACATGGATGCTGTAAACAGAAACATTCATCTTCTTCTGAATTCTATCCAGAAGAGCGATGTGTACAGAACTTACAAGAAACAGGAGGCAATCCTGGAAAAAAATCCGGAACTGGTCTCGAGAGTGCAGCATTTCCGGTCAGATAACTTCCGGCTTCAGAATGAAGAAAGAGGAAATTTGCTTCAGGATGCGGAACAGCTGGCACGAGAATCAGCAGAACTTCGAAGAAATCCGGAGGTAAATGCTTATCTTGATGCGGAACTGGCACTTTGCAGGATGATGCAGCAGATTTGTAAGACATTGACAGACGGAATTGAGATCAAGGTGCCGGAAATCTGAGCAGTGCAGTTTGATGAGATCTGATCAGTACACAGAAAGGAGCAGATATGGGAGATACCAAAGACCGGGTAGGTGCGGCTGGAGTGATTGTTGCAGGAGGATTTTTTAAAATAGCTTTGTATGTTTGTGTGGCTGTCCTCGTGATCTGGATCGGTAAGGTTACCTACCAGTTTGGGTATAACATTTTTAACCAGCAGGCGATGAACCCGGGAGAAGGACAGGAAGTAACTGTTGTGATCAAAGAAGATGCAACAAGTTATGATATCGCAAAGACATTAAAGAGTAAAGGACTGATCGAGGATACGCTGGTGTTCTGGGTACAGGAAAAACTTTCAAATTACAGTGGGAAAATGAAACCAGGCACATATCTACTCAGTACTGCCTATACACCAAACAGAATCATGGGAATTCTTGCAGGTGATGCAGAGCAGGAAGGAGCAACTTCGTGATCGTAGAAGAGAGAATGCGTACGTTTATTAATTCCCTTGATGCAGGGAACACTCCATTTCTTGATGAACTGGAGTGTTCTGCGTTGTCTGAGGGAGTTCCGATCATTCGTAAGGAGATGCAGAGCTTTATAAAGACACTGCTGGCACTTAAGAAGCCGCAGCGTATTCTGGAAGTGGGGACAGCCGTTGGCTTCTCCACACTTCTTATGTGTGAGTACAGTCAGCCTGAAATGCATATCACAACGATTGAAAATTATGAAAAGAGAATTCCAAAGGCAAGGGAGAATTTCCGAAGAGCCGGCCGTGAGTCGCAGATTACCTTTTTGGAAGGAGACGCAGGGCAAATTCTGAAAGAACTTTCGGGATCATATGATCTGATTTTTATGGATGCGGCCAAGGGACAGTATATTCACTGGCTGCCGGATGTGGTGCGGCTGCTTGCCCCGGGCGGAGTCCTGATGTCAGATAACGTACTTCAGGAGGGCGAGCTGATTGAATCCCATTATCTTGTGGAACGAAGAAACCGTACAATTTACAAGCGTATGAGAGAGTATTTGTATGAACTGAAACACCATCCACAGCTTATGACAAGTATTATTCCGCTGGGAGACGGCGTGTCTTTGAGCGTTAAGGAGGAAGCATGAGAAATATAGAGTTACTGGTACCTGCAAGCAGTCTTGAAGTACTGAAAATAGCCGTTGTATTTGGTGCAGATGCGGTATATATAGGTGGAGAAGCATTTGGCCTCCGCGCAAAAGCCAAGAATTTTTCACAGGAAGATATGGCAGAGGGAATTGCGTTTGCACATGAACATGGAGTAAAGGTTTATGTGACAGTAAATATTCTGGCGCATAATGATGACCTTCCGGGAGTCAGAGAATATCTGCAGGAGCTGAAAGAACTGAAACCGGATGCACTGATCATTGCAGACCCGGGAATTTTTACCTATGCCCGTGAAATTTGTCCGGAGATAGAATGTCATATCAGTACACAGGCAAACAATACAAACTATGAGACATACCGTTTCTGGTATAAGCTCGGCGCGAAACGTGTCGTAACGGCAAGGGAACTTTCTTTGAAAGAAATCCGTGAGATCCGTGAACATATTCCGGATGATATGGAAATCGAGACTTTTGTTCATGGAGCAATGTGTATTTCTTATTCCGGAAGATGCCTGCTTAGCAATTATCTGGTTGGAAGAGATGCGAATCAGGGGGCATGCACACATCCGTGTCGTTGGAAATATTCTATTGTGGAAGAAAAACGTCCTGGTGAATATATGCCGGTATTTGAGAATGAGAGAGGAACTTATATCTTCAACTCCAAGGATCTCTGTATGGTAGAGCATATGGATGATATCCTGAACAGTGGTATCGACAGCCTGAAGATTGAAGGACGCATGAAGACTGCTCTTTATGTGGCAACTGTTGCAAGAACTTATCGCAAGGCAATTGATGATTATATGGAGGCTCCGGAAAAATATAAGGCAAATATGTCCTGGTATCAGGAACAGATTTCCAATTGTACGTACCGTCAGTTTACGACAGGATTCTTTTATGGCAAACCAGATGAACATACGCAGATTTATGACAACAATACGTATGTAAAAGAATATACTTATCTGGGATATGCAGAAGAAGTTGATGAAAATGGTTTCGCACATATTACGCAGAGAAATAAGTTTACTGTTGGTGAGATGATTGAGATCATGAAACCGGATGGCAGAAATATCACAGCAACCGTTCGTGCAATCTATGATGAAGATGGAAATTCTGTAGAAAGTGCACCGCATCCGCAGCAGAAACTTGCCGTAGACCTTGGAACAGAGATTGAAAAGTATGATCTCCTTCGAAGGGCCGAGGCATAAAATACAGACGAATCTGTAAAACAGAACTTAGAATAAAAAGAGAGCAGATATCCTCATGAGAAGTGATATCTGCTCTTTTTTATTTAATGAAAAATTTAGCGACTGCGCACAGGGGCATTCATAACAAGCTGAGCGTTGGCGTTCCACTGACTACCATTTACAGGGGCTGCCATAACCTGAATTTTAGTTACTTTACTGCGATATTTCCATTTCGCAAGAGACGTTTTTAAACGGACAGTTTGATCAGCAGGTACAATTCTGGCACATTCGAAGATATGTTTTCCACTGTAAAAGCGCAATTTGATCTGCACATATCCATTCTGTGCACCACTTGCGCGGAGCGTTGTGCAGAAATTTGGATATGATTTAAAGGAAAGACTGCGTTTCATTTTTTGTGAGAATCCCCATAAACTGTTTTTGTTTCGGCGGATATCATGAAGAGCAGTAAAGGTATTTCCTGTTTTATGTGAAGTTGTAACAGCACCATAAGGAGACCAGCTCTGATATATGGAAGCACCGCGGCGATATGCATTTACCTGTTCAAGTGCTCCGATGGTACAGTTTGATTTGTTATAGAGTTTGGAACTGTATGAAGGGATCAGCGATTTCCAGTTGCTGACACCGATCGTGGATGGAATAAATGCGGTTTCGGAAGCAGAACGACTGCTGTCCATATATTTAAAGACACTCCAGGATCTTTTCTTTGTGTTGGCAGATTCAAAATCAGCAGATCTGGCGTCGGTTGTCCATAATCCAAGATTCAGTCCCTGTTTGATCTCTTCTTTGTGGTCGATCTGACGATGAATGATCAGTGAGTCGATCATATTATCTGATTCAGCAAGAAGGTAACTGTAGGCAACCGCAGCTGCCTGCAGATTTTCAACATTGTGTTTTCTCTGAACAGAAGTATAACCGGTCTCGGACAGAATGATCCTTGTTTTTGAACCATATTTCTGACGTATATAGCTGGTCAGCAGGCGGATATTTCCCATGTTGATCACAGGCGTTGTAAGTGATTTGGTGAGCTGCCCGTTTGTATTCGCCCAGAAACGAGGCTCTGTCAGTGGAGAACTGTATGGGTGATATGCAAGGTTCCATTGCAGATTTCCACCGGCACGTATCTTTGAAGCAAAAGAATCCAGCATTTTTCGTGAAGCAAAGGTTCCATTCACATAATTTGTATTCCACAGATGATCAAGTGAAATATAAACTCTTGCATTAGAATAAACACTGACCAGTGTATTATAGGCAAGACGAAACTGATCTGCATAAATCTGAGAATACTGTCTCAGTGTCTGGGAACCGGCGTAATTATAAGTGTTGTAATTATTGACTTCATTTCCGATGATCCAGTTGGAAATCTGTCCGTATTTTTTTGTGGAAGTACTGTAACGTCTGGCCAGAAAATTCAGTGTTGCCTGCAGTTGCTTTCTCGCAGAACGGTCTTTGGTATTCCAGGCATAAAAAGCATGTCCCTGCTGGCGTCCCTGTGGATAGATCAGGCTGGTCAGGTCACTGCGCCAACTCAGAAGCAGAACAGCAGAATTTACAGATGAAGTGGAATTCAGTGCAAGCAGCTGTCTGTCGTAATAAGAGACAGAATCTTTTACAAACCAGTAAGTTTGTCCCTGGTATTTCCAGGAGTAAGAGTATCTGGAATTTTGAAGTGCTGGTGGTGCGATCAGCTGACTGAAATCAATATTGATCACAGAATTTCGTACATTCAGTTCTTCCGCATCTTCCATCATGTCAGCATTGACCTGAAGTCCCTTTTTGGAGATGGACTTTGGAAAATGATATCGATATTTGGCCAGTGCACCGGGGTTGGAAATAAATCTGCGTGTGCTGATATAGGTATATTTCCCACTGGAATTCCGAGAAGCGACAGCAAAACCGGAATTCAGAAGGTTGACACCACCGGAATTTAATTTACAGGTAAATGTCATTTTTTTTGATTTTTTACAGGATGCTACTGGCCTGGCCGACATGCCCGGAGTCAGTGCAAAAAGGTAACAGCGAGATCCGGATATTTTACGTGGATTTGCCGTGACAGCGGTTACGCGGACTTTGCTTTTTCCTGAAATCTTACAGCTGCTGATCGTTACAGGCCGTGAGGCTGCAGAGACCGAAGCGGGTGCAAAACCTGTTCCGATCAAAACAGTACAGAGCAGAAGAATCAGCAGTTGTTTCAATAGTTTGTGCATATATACAAAGCCTGATCGTTCAGTTGTATCTGTCATATGAAAAGAAAACCTCCTTCCGACTGAAGACATCTCAGTCTGTTTCTAATTTTAGAGTATTTCTGACAGAAAATCAACCGAAGAGAGTTTTTAATTTTTTTAATGCGTTTTTTTCGATTCTGGAGACATAGGAACGACTGATATGAAGCTGATCGGCGATTTCACGCTGTGTCATTTCGTTGTTTTCAAACAGTCCATAACGACAGCAGATGACCTGGTATTCTTTTGGTGTCAGGATATCCTTCATAGAAGAAAAAAGAAATCGTATATCCTGACGGGTAGAATATTCTTCTACGATATCCACCGGCGGACTTTCGATAATATCCAGCAGACTGATCTCATTTCCCTCTTTGTCTGTTCCGATCGGTTCATAAAGAGAAACTTCACGTGAACATTTCTTTCTTGCACGCAGCATCATAAGAAGTTCGTTATCAATACAGCGGGCGGCATAAGTGGACAGCCTGGCAGAACGTTCTGAATTGAAGGTGGAAATAGCCTTGATCAGTCCGATCGTACCGATAGAGATCAGATCTTCCAGTTCTTCTCCGTTTCCCTGATATTTTTTTGCAACATGGGCAACCAGACGAAGATTACGTTCGATCAGAATACGTTTTGCTTCCGGATCCCCTTCCTGGCAGCGTCTGAGGCAGAGCCGTTCCTCTGCTGCGGTCAAAGGTTTCTGAAAAGTTTTCAAATATCCACCTCAAAAGGGGCTTCTATATAGAATATGTCAGAGGCTGGAGCAACGTGCTTTTCCCATAAAATTATATGATTTGCGTATCCTCAGGATGTAGTGTATAATAAATTTTATATGAGAAAAATACACTTTCAAGGATAATCAGGTGAACTATTTTGAAAAAAAAGATAGAACAGATACTCAATGGAAAATTCAAATATGATCAGCCGGAACTCCTTTTTTCAAAAGAAAAACTGGAGATAAAGATCAAAGCAGGAACGACTACACAGGGGGAGCTGTATCTTGGAACGGAGAACAATGATAAGATACAGGGATATATTACTTCCTCAGATCGAAGATTTGTTCCGGGAAACAGTCGGTTTTCGGGTACAACCGTACGGCTGCCTTATGGAATTGACGCAGTGGGAATGCAGGCTGGTGATATATGCAGAGGCTGGCTCTGTGTGACTTCCAGCATAGGAGAGTACAAGCTTCCGTTTGCAATTGAGGCAATAAAAGAAGAAATCATAAGTTCTGTAGGAAAAGTTGATGATATGCAGACATTTTGCGAGATTGCCAGAAAAGATTTTCGAGAAGCTTATCATCTTTTTACCGAAAAAGATTTTTGTATGATGTTCAGGAAAGCAGACAAAAAGCAGAAAGCGTTGTATGCAGGTCTGTCCGGACAGCCAGTAACTTATCAGCATCTGGAGGAATTTCTGATCAGTCTGAAGGAAAAAGATCCTGTTTCCGTATCCTTAAAAACTACCGCAGCAGAATTTTATAATGTAGAAGAAGATATGCAGGAATCTTTTGAGATACACAGAAGCGGATGGGGACATCTTCGCCTTGAAATCGAGACAAAGGGGGAGTTCCTGGAGCCAGAGCGTCATGTGATAACGGATGAGGATTTTATTGGAAGCAGTGTTCAGATCAACTATCTTGTTCATGCAGATCAGTTAAAAAGAGAAAATCACATAGGCGAGATCATTGTAAGAAGTCCGTATCAGGAACTGACGTATCATGTCCTTGCATCCAGGGGAGCGCGCATTCATATTGATGTACACAGAGAAGAAAAAAGGCACAAACTTGCACTTGTGAAGGATTATCTTGAATATCAGGAAAACAAGATCAATTTTCAGACATGGAAAGAAAATGCAGGGTTTGAATTAAATCAGCTGAGGGAAGCAGGCTGCGAATATCCGGAGTACCAGTTTCTGGAGGCATATATGGCACATCTGGACGGAAAAGATGATGTGGCAAAAAAAATCCTCAAGAATTTTCACGGTAAAGAATTTACAAGAGAAGAACTGGAAACAGCCGGAACTTATCTCTATCTCTGTACAGTGACCGGTTTGTATAAGGATCGGGGACAGGCAGTATGGAAATTACTGAATTTTTTCAGGCAGAAAGAGGACAGTTTCCAGCTTTTGTGGCTGTTGCTTCAACTTGACAGTACATATCGTACCACACCATCGAAAGTACTGTTCATGATGGAAGAACTATATGAAAAAGGCTGTACAAGTCCGCTTCTTTATATAGAAGCCTGGAAGATGATCAGTGAGGATGTTTCTCTGCTTCATCGTCTTACCCCGTTCTGGATGCAGGTATTCTGCTATGCTGGTAAACATGATCTGCTTACCGAAGAGCTTGTGATGCGTATGGCATATCTCTCCGGATATGAAAAAAGATTCTATGGAAGTCTGTATCAGGCGCTTGCAGCCGGATATGAGAAATTTTCATCAGATGATGTGCTGGAGGCTGTCTGCAAATATATCATGAAGGGGGAACCACGCAGACCGGTATATTTCAAATGGTTCTCGCTTGCGGTAAGCAGAGGATTACGTATCACCAGATTATTTGAATATTATGTGGAAACCATGGATATTACATATAGAAGACAGCTGCCGAAGCCGCTTCTGATGTATTTTGCGTACAATGACAATTCACTTGGTGATGCACGCAAGGCTTATGTATATGCGAGTGTGATCGCATTTAAAGAAAAAGATCCGAAAACATATGAAAATTATAAGGATAATCTGGAACGGTTTGCCTATCGCAAACTCAGAGAAGGACAGATGGATGAAAATTATGCGATCCTGTATCAGGAATTCCTGTTTGATCCGGTAAGTGCTGAAGATGGAGAAGCAATCGCTCCGAAGATGTTTACCTATCGTCTGTACTGTGATGACAGCAAAATCCGACAGGTGATCGTGCGGCACAGTCAGTTTGCAGAGGAAGAAATCTACCCTTGCAATAAAGGAATTGCATATCCGAGAATCTATACAGATGATGCGGTGATCCTGTTCCAGGATGATAAGCAGAGACGTTATGTTTCTACAATCCCATACAATCTTACAAAGCTCACAGATGAAAGCAAGGCAGTACCGGAACTTCTGGAACTGGGAGTCAGAGAACGGGGACTTCTGCTGTATTATTGCGAATCGACAACGCTGAATGCGGATAATCTGGAGTATTTTCAGAGTCTGGCAGAACTTGAGGACTGTACAGAAGAGTATAGAAATTCTGTAAGAAAACAGATTCTGGATTACTATGCTGCGAATGTTCAGGATCAGAAGCTTGATAAATATCTTGAAAAAATGGATTTCCGTCAGTATGCACAGGTTGACCGTACGACACTGCTTGAAGTATTGATCACCAGAAGAATGTTTCGTCAGGCAATGGTGATTGTAGAAGAATTTGGTTATGAAGGACTGGATCTGAGCTGCCTTCTCAAGATGACAAGCCGGATGATTCTGAAAAGTGACATGGCAGAAGATGACGAACTTCTGGCACTGGCATCCGAGGTTTACCGGAAGGGTAAATATGATGAAGTGATCCTGCATTATCTTATGCTGTATCGGTTTGGACCACTGGATGAACTTATTTCGATATGGAAGAGTGCCAGAGGATTCGAAATGGATACGTATGATCTGGAAGAAAGAATCTTAAGTCTTCTGATCTTTACGGAAGATTACCGTAAAGAGGGGGAAGCTGTACTGGAATCTTATGTGAAACAGTCCGGAAAAGAACGAATCACAGGAGCATACCTTACACTGGTTTCTTATGGCGTTTTTGTCAGAGAATATACAATGAGTACGTTCATCAGAAGCAGGCTGGAATATGCATTTACCAGTAAGTGGCCGGTTAATCTTATCTGCAGACTGGCGCTTCTGCAGGAAATTTCCAGAGAAAAAGATCCAAAACCGGAATATGTGGGAATAGCACAGAGCATACTGGAAGAGTGTGCAAAAGAAAATCTGAAATTTGCGTTTTTCCGCAAACTCTCACCGGAACTTTTGAGTCCATATCAGTTGGATGACAAAACATTTGTGGAATGTCGTGCAGTACCTGGGGCAAAGGTTACGTTGTTTTACAGACTGGATACCGGACTTGGAGCAGAGACAGCATATAAATGCGAACCTTTGAAAGAAATGTATCAGGGCATATTTGTAAGGACATTTACTTTGTTTTACGGGGAGACACTGCAGTATTATTTCCAGATCGATGAGGGAGATAAAGACAATACAAAGAAGACTTCGGAACGCAGCGTTTCAATGAAAAAAGTCGAGGGTGCCTCTGGAAGCAAGTATCAGATGCTGAATCAGATGTTGTCTGCAAGAAGACTGGACAAAACGCAGGAAGTGACAGACAGTCTGAAAGATTATCTCAGACAGGAACAGTATGTGAAAAACATGTTTAGCATAGAGAAGGAAAGCGGAAGATGAATGAAACAAGAGACTTGATAATAGGAATTGATTTTGGAAAAGAATATTCTCAGATCTGTTATTATGACCGCAAGGCAGAGGAACCGCGTTCACTTCCCGTAAAAGTGGGAAGCAGCCAGTTTGAAATGCCGACCTGTCTTTGCCTGCGCCCAGACCGCAAGACATATTGTGCGGGATTGGAAGCAGAATATTTTGCAAGAGAAAAAGGTGGATTTCTCGCTGGAAACCTTTATGAGATATCAGCACAGAACGGACCGGTAGCGGTTGGAGGTGAAAAAAAAGAAGCATGGGAGCTTCTTGCACATTATCTGCATGAGATGCTGAAACTTACAGGGATTGCGGAAGTAGAAAAAAACATCCGGAGTCTGTCGATTGCCATGGACAGTCTGAATGCTGTACAGGTAGAAAATCTTCAGCGGGCATGCAGAGAACTGGGAATCCCGGAAGAACGTACGATTCTTCTGGATTATGAAGAGAGTTTTTATTATTATGTTATGACACAGAAGATAGAAACCTGGAACAGAAGTGTAGGCTGGTACAGCTTTGAACAGCAGAAGGTAAGTTTTCGACGCATGTCCATGAATTCAGGAACACGACCGGTACTGGTACATCTGGAAGAGCCTGTTACAACGACTCTGAGTGCGAAGGTAGAGGAGCGGGATGCAGAATTCTATACATTTATCAAGAACACACTTGGTAAAGAATTGTATTCCAGTATTCAGATCAATGGAGAGGGATTTGACCAGGAATGGGCACAGAAATCTGTGAAGCTGTTATGTTATCAGAGAAGAAAAGTTTTTTATGGAAATAACCTGTTTGCAAGAGGAGCCTGCAGCGCAGGAGCAGAACGGGTGATCAATCATGACCTGAAAGACTATCGTTATATGAGCAGTTCGCTGGTACTTTCTGATGTTGGAATGGAGCTGCGTGTCATGGGAGCACCGGCTTATTATCCGTTGATCGAATCAGGCAGAAACTGGTATGAAAGTAATGCATATGTCGAGCTGATCCTGGATGGAACGAAGGAACTTGTTTTTATTGTAGATACAATGGGCGAGGCAAAAAAGAAACGGATCGCAATGGCATTGCCGGGGCTGCCGGAGAGACCAGAGCGGACAACGAGACTTGGTGTGAATCTGCAGTATACTTCACAGGATGAATGCAGGGTTACAGTAAAGGATCTTGGATTTGGTGAGATGTTTCCATCAAGTGGCAAAGAGTGGACAGAAACGACCAGATGGCAGGAGGAGACAAAGTGAGCGGATATATACTGTGTCAGACAAAACGGGCAAAGCTGCCTTATTTCATAGAAAATATCAGTACCAATGTGTATTCCATTGAAGAACTCTGCTATTATCTGTATCATAATCTGTATCTGATCGACCAGACGATCATGAATGAAGGATTGTGCAGCTGGATACAGGAGGAACTGGAACTTCCGGCACTGGCAGCCAAACTTCGTTCCAAGATCAGCAAATTTGCAAGTGCGGAAGATATTGTTTATCCGGTATTTAAAGAAATCAATTATCTGACATATGAAGAACTGAAAGAACTGAATGTACGTCTGCAGAAGATGAATGAAGAAACTCCGGCAATGCGTGAGAAACAGAAGGCAGATGCATTAATGGAGAATGAAATGTATGTACATGCGATACAGGTTTACCAGAATCTTCTGGAAAGGGAAGATCTTGAGGAAATCCGTGAGGGGATGACAGAAAAAGTGTACCACAATCTTGGCTGTGCTTACAGTTATCTGTTTCAGATGGAAAAAGCTACAGAGTATTTTCGAAAAGCATACGATGGAAGCAGGAGCCGGGAGGCACTGGAAGCTTATCTGATCGCTTTTGGAATGACAAGAACATCTTCAGAATATGAAAAAATGGCAAAATCAATAGGGACAGAGAAGGAAGTTCTGCAGAATATCCGAGAGAGACTTCAGGAGTTTTCCAAAACACCGGAGCTGGTGGTGAATAAGACAAATATGGACGAAATACTCACCAGACTGACACGAGAATATCACAGAAGTACGGGTTCGTGAAAATTGTAACAATGTATACAGTTTTTTTGCACGATTATAGTAGACGAAACAGATTTAATCTGTTAAACTAGACTTATAATTTGGGTTTGGTAATACCACCCAAAAAGATTAGGAGGAATTTATCATGTTAGTAAACGCTTCAGAAATGTTGAAAAAAGCAAAAGCTGGTCACTATGCAGTAGGTCAGTTCAACATTAACAACCTTGAGTGGACAAAAGCAATCCTGCTTACAGCACAGGAACTCAACTCTCCGGTTATCCTTGGTGTATCCGAAGGTGCAGGAAAATACATGACAGGTTATAAGACTGTTGTTGGTATGGTGAAAGGAATGCTCGAGGAACTCAATATCACAGTTCCGGTTGCACTTCACCTGGATCACGGCAGCTACGAAGGATGCCTGAAATGCGTAGAAGCCGGTTTCACATCTATCATGTTTGATGGTTCCCATTATCCGATCGAAGAGAACGTAGAAAAAACAAAAGAACTGGTTAAGATCGTTGCAGAGCATGGAATGTCTCTGGAAGCAGAAGTTGGTTCTATCGGTGGCGAAGAAGATGGTGTAGTAGGTATGGGTGAATGTGCAGATCCTAAGGAATGCAAGATGGTTGCAGATCTTGGTATCGACTTCCTTGCAGCAGGTATCGGTAACATCCACGGTAAATACCCGGCTAACTGGAAAGGTCTGAGCTTTGAGACACTGGATGCTATCCAGAAGCTGACAGGAGATATGCCACTTGTACTTCACGGTGGTACAGGTATCCCGGCAGACATGATCAAGAAAGCAATCGACCTTGGTGTATCCAAGATCAATGTTAATACAGAATGCCAGCTTGCATTCGCAGCAGCTACACGTAAATATATCGAAGAAGGCAAGGACGAGCAGGGTAAAGGATTTGACCCACGTAAACTTCTTGCTCCAGGAACTGAAGCAATCAAAGCTACAGTTAAAGAAAAAATGGAACTTTTCGGATCCGTTAACAAAGCCTGAGAAGTACACTTTTTATAAGGTGGAAAAGAATAAAGGAATCAGTGTCTCCGGACACTGGTTCCTTTTTTGGCATTTTCATGGTAAGATGTTTCTATGGCAGAAAATAAGACTATTAATAAAGAACAAAACAGAACAGAGAACAATGAAATTGTGATCATGAATTTTTCCGGAATTTACAAAGAACAGCAGTTTTACCGGAACCATGCAGAAATGCAGGAAGATATATCCTGGTTGGAGGTACAGGATTTACCGGGAAGTAACTGTTACTGTGATGAGGAAGCGCAAAACCGGATACTGGATGATATAAAGAACTATACGGGAAATGGCATACATTTCATTGACTCAGGAAATTATCATTATGTAAGCCGGCTGTGGCTGTCAAAGATGGAACATCCATTCCGGCTTCTGGTATTTGATAATCATACGGATATGCAACTGCCGGCCTTTGGAGGCCTTTTATCCTGTGGTGGATGGATTGCGGCATCTTTGGAAGAAGTACCGATGCTGCAAGAGGTAATTCTTGTTGGACCGGATGAAGAGGCCTATACGCAGGTTGAACCGGAATTTCAGCAGAAAGTACAGTTTTTGTCCAGAGAAAAGTTGCTGGCAATGACAGGTGAGGAAAAGAATACATTTTTCAGGAATCTGCGTGCAGATCTTCCAATGTATATTTCCGTGGATAAAGATGTGCTGTGTACAGCAGATGCGTCAACAACATGGAGCCAGGGTGATATGAGCCTTGAGAAACTTCAAAAGTTTCTGGAAATCGTGCTGCAACAACAGCAGATTTTGGGAATGGATATCTGTGGAGAATGTGATCCTGATGCATGCGAGAGAAATCTATTGAATGACAGGGCGAATCAGAAACTTCTTGAATTGTGGAAAAAATACTTTCCGCAGATCCGGGAGAGGAGACAGGATATATGAGAAATGAACTGTTTACTATAGGACCACTGACGGTATATGGATATGGATTCATGATTGCAGTGGGCGTGATCGCTGCATGGATTATTACGAATCGACGTGCAGAGAAACAGAAACTGGATCATGAGCATGTATTTTCTCTTGTGATCTGGTGCCTGTTGGGAGGAATGTTCTGTGCAAAGATTTTATTCTGGATCACGGAATGGAAAAGTATTGTACAGGATCCACATTATATTCTGGATACGATTTCAGATGGATTTGTTGTGTATGGAGGTATTATCGGCGGGATTCTGGCAGGCTGTCTGTATTGCTATATCAAAAAGACAGATTTCTGGAAATATTTTGATCTGGTGATGCCATCTGTGGCACTTGCACAGGGATTTGGAAGGATTGGATGTCTGTTGGCAGGCTGTTGCTATGGCCGTGAGACAAATAGCATATTTTCTATTACATTCCAGAATTCGGATTTTGCACCGAACCATGTGGCATTGATTCCAACACAGATCTATTCCAGTGTGCTGGATTTTCTGCATTTTGGAATCCTTCTTTATATTGCACGTCATAAAAAAAAGGATGGACAGGTGGCTGCCTGCTATCTGATCTTTTACAGCATCGGCAGGTTTGTCTTGGAATTTTTCCGGGGTGATCTGATTCGAGGAAGTGTAGGAATGCTTTCTACTTCGCAGTTTATCAGTTTGTTTATCCTGGTGGCAGGAATACTGATACTGGTGATCCGATCAAAGAAGAAAACAGCAACCGATCTATAAAAGCATTTGATTGTCATAAAAAATGATCTGTATTCATAGGCTGATAGGGAAGACCGAAATGACCGGAGCGTGAGTATAATGCCTGTACCGGCACAGAATCAACAGTATGAAAATTTTATTATCCGATATAAACAGAATACACATGGTGGTTTTGATTATGAGTCTGATGAGAACTTTCAGATCGTAAATGATCTGTTTGGGATTTTGTATGTACCGATGCAGAAGGTGCCGGAACTGGAACTGAGTAGTTATTCCTACTCATCCATACCACGGTGCTATACATATATGGATACAGGTGCATTGAGTACATCTGGGGTGACAGGGCTGCATAATCATCCATATCTCAAATTACAGGGAAAGGGAACTCTGGTTGCGGTTATTGATTCCGGAATCGATTATCTTCATCCGGCATTTCATAATGGCGTGCAAAGTAAGATTTTTAGTATCTGGGATCAAACACTGGAAGGCGGAGCAGATGGCAGAATTCCGTTTGGCAGAGAGTTCGGCCGACAACAGATCGAACAGGCTCTAGCATCAGAAAATCCCTGGGAAATTGTGCCTTCCAGTGATACAAATGGACATGGGACGAGAAGTGCAGCAACGGCTGCCGGATATCGGATTGAAAAAGATAATTTTTGCGGGGCAGCGCCAGAGGCAGAAATTGTAATTGTGAAGCTGAAGCAGGCAAAAAATTATCTTCGGGATTTTTATCTTTTACCGCGAGATATCGATATTTTTCAGGAAGATGATATTATGCTGGCAATTTCTTATGTGCTGTTCATCGCCCAGGAACAGCAGATGCCACTTTCCATTTGCATAGGTCTTGGAACAAGTATGGGGGCACATCAGGGAGAGGGACCGTTGAATGAATATATAAACAGTATTGCAGCATTTACACAGAACGCAGTATCTGTTCCTGCCGGAAATGAAGGAACGGCCAGACACCATTATTTGAGAGAATTTGGACCGAATGATACAGAAGATACTGTAGAACTACGAGTTGGTGACCGGGAGAGTACCAGAGGATTTATGACAGAATTCTGGGGGGACTCTCCCGGTTCTTATTATATGACGATTCAGTCACCGACAGGGGAAAAACTGTCAGTCAGCACAGCTTTAAAGAACAGAACGCAGGAACTGTCTTTTGTATTTGTAGAAACAAAAGTACTGGTGAATTATGTGCCAATTGAAAGAAGAACAGGAAACACGCTGATCTTTATTCGATTTCAGCATCCAGCATCGGGAATCTGGAAGTTTCTGGTGGAAGAGAAAATACCGGGAAAAAGCAGGTTTCATATATGGCTTCCGGTAAGAGGGATGATTTCTGATGAAACCTATTTTTTGCAGTCATCACCGGATTATACGGTCACTGCTCCTGGAGATACTGAAGATGCGATGACCGTCACAGCATATCAGCATCGGGATAACAGCCTGTTCATTCAGGCAGGCCGTGGATACAATGCAGAAAATATCGTAAAACCCGATTTTGCTGCTCCAGGGGTAGGAATTCTGACGGCTTCAATCGGTCCGGGAAAGGAGTTTGCACCGGCTACCGGAACAAGTCTTGCAGCCGCACAGACGGCGGGGATCGCAGCACTCCTTTTTGAGTGGGCACTGGTCCGGGGAAATGAGCCATATTTTACTGGAAACAGTGTAAAACACTATCTGAGCAGAGGTGCAGTGCGAGAGGCTGGGGAGGTCTATCCTAACCCGGAGTGGGGATATGGCAGAGTAGACTTGTATCATACGTTTGAGTTGCTGACGTGAGAAGATAGGATTGGTTAAATATTGTTTAGCTAATTTGAGTATTGAGAAAAAGTATACAAAAAAAGGCAGTAAACTTTAGTATCTATGACAGCAAAATATTTAAGGCTTACGAATTGTTTTTAAGCCTTAAATTTGTTATAATTACTAAAAAAATAAGACTGTTCGAGCAATTACAGTCGGAAAAAGGATTTTCAATACACAGATGAGAAAACAATATTGAAAACCGGGCAGGAGGAATCATGAAAAGAGGCAGTATTTTTGAACTGAATGGTATCCCGAAATTTCAGGAAGCACTTCCGCTGGCACTGCAGCATGTTGTTGCCATGATCGTAGGATGTGTAACACCGGCAATCATTGTGGCAGGTGCTGTTGGCGGAAATAGCCTGAGTGCAAAAGACAGAGTTATCCTGATACAGGCATCTCTGGTTGTATCCGCATTGTCAACCCTGATTCAGCTTTTTCCGATTGGAAAGAAGAATGGTTTTACTTTAGGTTCAGGACTGCCGATGATCATGGGGGTAAGTTTTGCTTATGTACCAAGTATGCAGGCAATTGCAGAAGGTTATGGAATCAGTTCGATTCTTGGTGCGCAGATCATAGGTGGCATTGTTGCTTTTGTTATGGGAATCCTGGTAAAAAAAATCCGGGTATTTTTTCCACCACTGATCACAGGAACAGTTGTCTTTACCATTGGACTTTCCCTGTATCCGACAGCAATTAACTATATGGCGGGCGGAACAAGTAACCCTGATTATGGTTCATGGCAGAACTGGGTGGTTGCTTTTCTGACTCTTGCCGTTGTTACTGCACTGAATCATTTTGGAAAGGGAATCCTGAAGCTTGCTTCGATACTGATCGGTATTCTCGTAGGATATGTGGTGTCAATTCCTTTTGGAATGGTAAATCTTTCAAGTGTCGGAGAAGCAAAAGTATTTCAGCTTCCACAGTTTATGCATTTTGGAATCCATTTTGAGATTTCTGCATGCGTTGCGATCGGGCTTCTGTTTGCCATTAATTCTGTACAGGCCATCGGAGATTACTCTGCGACAACGATTGGAGCAATGGACAGAGTTCCGGAGGACAGAGAACTGCAGAACGGCATCATGGCGTATGGCGTGACAAATATTCTGGGGGCATTGCTCGGAGGACTTCCGACAGCGACTTACAGTCAGAATGTTGGTATCGTAACAACGACTAAAGTTATCAATCGCTGGGTACTTGGACTGGCTGCAGCAATTCTTGGAGTTGCCGGAATCGTACCGAAATTTTCGGCACTTCTTACCACTATTCCGCAATGTGTACTCGGAGGAGCAACTGTTTCTGTGTTTGCTTCGATAGCTATGACAGGAATGAAGCTGGTTGCATCAGCAGAAATGGATTACAGAAATTCTTCCATTGTCGGACTTGCCGCTGCAATTGGAGTTGGTGTCTCTCAGGCATCTGCTGCACTTGCCAGTTTCCCGAACTGGGTAACTACTATTTTTGGAAAATCACCGGTGGTGCTTGCAACGCTGATCGCTGTTGTTCTGAATATTATTCTTCCGAAGAGCCGCGATGAAAAAAAACACGAAAAAGAATTAAAGAAAGAAGTAAAAGAAAAGATCCAGCAGGATCATGAAGAATTTGAACAGGAATAATAAAATCTCCACTCTCTGTCAATCGGGAGTGGAGATTTTGGACTTTATAAGAAATTACTTTGTAATATTCCAATAAAGCCCCAAACGCTCCGAGAGGATGCATTTTATTTTCGGTATACGAATTTTGGCAGTCCGTCCTCGCCGAGAGGAACCTCTATATTTCCCTGAATGAGCGGACGGGCGTAACGGATGAAATCTTCTGTGACATCATGTCCGTCAGAAGTGATCCATGTAAGTGGAACTGTTTTTTCTTCATTGCAGATTGCGTTGACATCTTCAAATCCGCATACCATCTGATAATTACCTTCAGAGTCTGTCTGGCGGATAAAAGATACCATTTTGCCTGTTTCACCGTTAAGAGCAGCCTGAACACCAAACTTTCCTGCAGTTATGGCTTCCTTCTGGTCTGTGGCAGAAATCAGAGATGCAGAGCAGCGCTGACTGACATTCAGTTCAACGGAACGGGCTTTGACACCGAGACGGCGGCGTACCAGATTTTCGAGATATTTGCCGCAGCCTGCAAGCATTTTGTGACCGAAAGTATCGGTTCCTACGGAACTGTCATATTCACAGATAAAAGTACCATCTGCGTCATGGATTCCCTCGGAGACACATACGATCAAATTACAGTTCTTTTCGAATGCTTTCTCCAGATCCTTAAGGAAGAGATCCTGATCAAAAGCAACTTCCGGAAGATAGATAAACAGCGGATTGTCTCCATCGTATTTGCGGGCCAGTGCACTGGCGGCAGTCAGCCATCCGGCATGCCGTCCCATGATCTCGATGATCGTTACAGATTTCTTTTCATATACATTGGCATCGGTTGTGATCTCGCGGACAGTGGAAGCGACATATTTCGCGGCACTTCCGAAGCCGGGAGTATGATCGGTGTGTACAAGATCATTGTCGATGGTTTTGGGCTCTCCAATTACGCGGATAGAACTTCCGATGTGTTCGGCATAGCGTGAAAGTTTGCTGACGGTATCCATGGAATCATTGCCGCCAATATAGAAGAACCAGCCGATATTTAATTCTTCAAATTTTTTAAAAAGAGCCGGGTAGACCGGATCCTCCAGAGATTCCGGAAGCTTGTAACGACAGGAACCAAGATAGGCGCCCGGAGTTGATTTGAGTCCGTTCAGATCTTCGCCCGGAAGAGCTTCTTCGAAATCAAGAATACAGTCATTTAAAAAGCCTTCGATACCATTTACCATACCATATACATGTTCGATCGTGTCAGGATGGGAGAGACCTTCAGAAACGACACCGTAGAGACTGCTATTGATGACGGCAGTCGGTCCACCGGACTGTCCGACGATAAGATTTTTTTTTGCCATTGATTATATACCTCCGATTGGACTGATAATAGGTTACTGTGTACAGTAACGACAATGAGTTCATTTTATCATATCTGTTGAAAATCTCATAGCCATTTTTTCGCAAAAGTGATAAGATGATAAAAAAATAAAAGAAATGATTTGATTACGTACAGTGCAGAAGAATATGGTATAATATAAAACATGCAGGTACATACTGGAGGGGATGTGTTTCCAGCATAAGAATAAGCCATTTTACGAGGAGTATGATTATGGAAGAAAACAAGAACGGTACACAGGAACAGCCTGAACAGAAGAAAAAAAAGAAAAGTGATGTGATCCTTACGATAGCACTGGTTGTGGCAATCGCAGTGTTCTGTTATGCAGCCTACAATCTGTATCATATCTATACAGAATACAGAAAAGGAACGAATGAGTATAATTCAATTGAAGAAATGGCGGTTACAGAACGTGATCCGGACAGTACGGAAGTAGCAGGACCGGACGCACAGCCGAAACCGCCAATAGATGTTGATTTTGAAAAACTGAAGAGTATAAATGATGATGTGATTGGCTGGATCTACGTAGATGCACTGCCGGATATCAGTTATCCGATCGTGCAGGGAAAGGACAATCAGACATATCTTCATCAGACCTATGAGAAGAATTATAATTTTGCAGGAACGATCTTTGTGGATTACGAAAATGGCAGAGATTTCAATGACTGTAATACACTGGTCTACGGACATAACATGAAAAATGGATCAATGTTCGGACATCTGAAGAAATTTACGGAAGATGAAAAGCTGTATAACAATGACAGATACTTCTGGATTTTGACTCCGGATAAGAATTATCGGTATGAGATCATATCCGCATATACGACTGGAGTGAACAGTGACACATATACATTGTTCAAAGGCCCTGGAGAGGAATTTGAAGAATATCTGAAAAAGATCAAGAGCTATTCGGATATTAAAACAGAAGATACTGAACTGACGATCAAAGATAAGATTGTAACACTGTCTACCTGTACAGGAAATGAATCTACACGATTTGTTGTACAGGGAAAAAGAGTCAATGCCGAGGATGACGGAAGTGCTAACAGTGATGCTGCATCGGTAGACAGTGTGACTGTACAGGAGGGATGATCATGGATGAAAAAATCGTGAAACTGCAGGAACTGATCAATCAGCATGACAACATTGTGTTTTTTGGAGGAGCAGGTGTATCGACGGAGAGTGGGATTCCGGATTTCCGTTCCCAGGACGGACTGTATCATCAGAAATATGATTTTCCACCGGAGACGATCCTGAGTCATACATTCTTTCTGAATCATCCGGAGGAATTTTACAAATTTTACAGGGATAAAATGCTCTGTGATACTGCGAAGCCGAATGCGGCTCATCTGAAACTGGCAGAGCTGGAAGAGGCTGGCAAACTAAAAGCGGTCATCACACAGAATATTGATAATCTTCACCAGATGGCAGGAAGTAAGAAAGTTCTGGAACTTCATGGAAGTGTTTACCGCAATCATTGCATGCGCTGTGGAAAATCTTTCGATTTTGCATATATGAAACACAGTACAGGAGTACCACGTTGCGAGTGTGGCGGAATGATCAAACCAGATGTGGTACTTTATGAGGAAGGGCTTGATAACTATACGATCGAAGAATCTGTGAGAGCTATATCACAGGCACAGGTGCTCATCATCGGTGGAACTTCTCTGGCAGTCTATCCGGCGGCTGGACTAATCGATTACTTCCGTGGTGAGGCACTTGTTGTGATCAACAAATCTTCCACGCCGAGAGACCGTAATGCGGACCTTCTTATCAAAGAGCCGATCGGACAGGTTTTCTCACAGATAAAAGTGAACAAATAATATTACGAGGAGAAAAGAAAGACATGGGACTTATCTACGACGTAGGAGATATTGTTACCCTGAAGAAAGGACATCCATGTGGGAGCAAGGAATGGGAAATCCTGCGAGTGGGTGCAGATTTTCGTCTGAAATGCATGGGGTGTGGACATATGATCATGGTTCCACGTAAGATGGTAGAAAAGAATACGAAGAATCTGAAAAAAAAGGAAAACTAAAAAAGTTTTTTACAGAAAAGAATAAAGAAGTTATAATCCAAGTTCGTTATATTTAATATAGAAGAGATGAATTTTACATTCTGCAGGTGTACTCCTATAATAAGGCACAAAGGAGGCTTTATTATGAGCACAATATTTCCAAGAGAAGAAAAAGCGGAACAGATTTTTGACGAGATCCTGAAGAATCCACGTGCCTGCGAACGTTTAAAAGATACATTTTTTGCAGCGATTCCGTCAGCAGAAGAGAGTGAGGGTGCAGGAACGGACATTCCGGGAACGGTCTTTGCTGCGGCTTTATTCAACGCTTATGAAAATAAAGATCTTTCTGCATTTATGATGGCAGTCTGCAATAACAGTGTATTTGATCTTCTCCGGAATTCTTTTCTGATTCCAATCCGTTTTAATGACAAAGGGGTGGAAAATCCAATATTCCTTACAGATGAAAACGGAAACCTTCTGGATGAATCAAAAAATCATATCTATGAAAAGAAGTATAAGATGTTCCATAAACTCTTTGAAGAGCAGGATGAGATTCCAGACTACCGTATGTATATGGCAGATGGATTTCGTGAAAGTCATGGATATACTGAGAACGGAGAGATTGAGACAATACGGAATGCAGAACATACAGGAATCCTTTTACTCTTTGAATTCCCTCAGTCTGTAGATCTGGAAATCAATGAAGAAAAAATATATGCAATAGTCTGGGAATATCTGATGAAATTACAGGAGGATCTGCCACGTGCATTGATGTATTATGGTAAACGTGACGAGCATGGAATTGAAAAACACACCAGCAAACTGGGAATCTTCCTGCCATTCTGTCATTTTGAAAGAGAAATGGAAAAGAATATTGAACTTGCGAATGGTATCGGACTGGGATGCAGGGAAGCGATTCTGTCAGAAATGAAGGTGCTGGAAAAATGATTTTGAAAAAGAATAAAGCAGTTGGGATGTGTATATGATGCAACCGGTGATCAGAAAAAATCACATGGACATTGCCTGGCACGAATATACGGATGAAAATGGTGCTGATATTCCGGTCACGCAGGCAAGCCTGACGGAGAAGGCATCTATCATTGGGCGTGTCGGAATCATGCTTCTGTCCTGCGGCACGGGAGCGTGGCGTGTCAGAAGTTCTATGAATACACTTGCAGAGGTTATGGGAATTACCTGCACGGCAGATATAGGCCTGATGTCTATCGAGTATACATGTTTTGATGGTCAGGATGGTTTTACACAGTCACTGTGTCTGACAAATACCGGAGTTAACACCTCCAAACTGAATCGTTTGGAAAACTTTATCCGTGAATTTGAAATTGATGGAAAAGACATGTCAGGAGAAGAATTGCATTCTCTTCTGGATGATATCGAAAGGATTCATGGGCTGTACTCTCCGATTGCCCTTGGATTTGCCGCTGCGCTTGCATGCTGCGGATTTACATTTCTCCTCGGCGGAGGACCGGTGGAAATGTTCTGTGCTTTTGTCGGCGCAGGTTTTGGTAATTTCCTCCGTTGCAAACTAACAAAGCATCATTTTACACTTTTTCTCTGTATTGTATCATCCGTATCGCTTGCATGTCTGGTATATGCAGGATTTCTGAAAATCGGAGAAATGCTGTGGGGTATTTCCATTCAGCATGAGGCGGGGTATATCTGCGCGATGTTGTTTATCATTCCGGGCTTTCCGTTTATTACCAGCGGAATTGACCTTGCAAAGCTTGATATGCGCTCTGGGATGGAACGTCTGATGTACGCGCTGATCATCATTCTGGTTGCAACGATGGCAGCGTGGATCATGGCTTTGCTTCTCCATCTGAAACCGGTTGACTTTATTAAAATGTCCATGCCGGTGGAAATGTGGATCTTGTTGCGGCTTATAGCGAGTTTCTGTGGTGTGTTTGGATTCTCTGTCATGTTTAACAGTCCGGCGCGCCTTGCAACGATGGCAGCCCTGATCGGTGCAGTTGCAAATACACTTCGTCTCGAACTTGTGGATCTGGCAGGAATGCCACCGGCAGTGGCTGCGTTTATCGGCGCACTGACTGCGGGAATTTTTGCTTCTCTGATAAAAAACAAAGCAGGTTACCCGAGAATCTCCCTGACGGTTCCTTCTATTGTAATTATGGTTCCGGGACTTTATCTGTACCGTGGAATTTATAATCTGGGTATGATGTCACTTTCTGTTGCGGCATCGTGGTTTGCAGCAGCAATACTGATCATTGCCGCACTGCCGCTCGGACTGATTTTTGCAAGGATACTGACAGACAGAACGTTTCGTTACTGTACCTGATAAGAGCCGGTGTTATATAGGCAGAATTAGTGACATTCGGCGCAGAATGTCCTATGGACGAATCGTAAAAAAGACGGTATACTGTTCCTAAGATATCCATTGGGATGAAAGGAGCGGAAACCAATGTGGGAAAAAATCAATAATTTTTTAAAAGGGCAGATTGTGACTTCTCTGATCTACATTGTCCTTGGTGTATGTCTCGTGTTTATGCCGGTCAATACAATTAACGTCATCTGCAAATTTGTGTTCGGAATTCTTCTGATTCTGGTAGGGTTGTATCATATCCTGATCTATGTGGCGGAAAAACTGAATTCCACGATTTTTGATCTGTTTTCTGGTGGTGTTCTGATGGTACTTGGAATCTTCCTGTTTATGAACCCGCAGATTGTTGTCAAGCTTCTCCCGATTTTGCTTGGCACATTTATTCTGGTGGACAGCATCTGGTCACTGAAGGGAAGCCTGAAACTCAAAAAACGTGGTGCAGGCTCCTGGAAGTTCCTTCTTCTGGGAAGCATTATTTTCATTGCACTTGGTATTTCACTGGTAGTAAACCCATTTACAATGGTGAAATACACGGTAATCTTTGCCGGATGGATATTCCTCTGTAATGGTGTGATTGATATGATCTATCTGATTCTTCTGAGAAAAGGTCTGAAAGAAATCAAACAGGATGTGGAAGCAGTGGATGCAGATGGCGAGATTATTTCTGGTGAAGATAGCGGTGAGACAGATGAGCTGGATACAGAAGCTTCCGTACAGCCGGAAGAACCGATTGCACCGGAACCGGAATATGCACCATGGAGTTCCCGTAAGAAAACGGATTCTACAGCTCCAAAAGAGCGTACAGAAGAAATGGAAGGCACAATGTCAGAGAGTGATGATGTGACAGAGGATGCATTTTCAGAGTGCCTTGAAGAAAAAGAATCCGCAGGTATGGAAAATGCCAGCCAGGAAGGTTTCTGTAAAGAAGAAGCGGATAGAGAAGTTTCCGAGATGGAAGAGTCACTTGATGTTGAACAGGAAAACGAAAATGAGACATCAGTAGAAGCACCGACAGGTACAATAACCGGACAGGAGAACGATACACCACCAGCCGGCAGAGGCGCATATGTTGTATCCGAGCCAACTATCACAGATGATGATCTCTCCGACACAAAAGATGAGAGCCTTCTTGGAAGGTTCTCCCGCAAACGTAAACATAATAAAAAAGAAGACTGACTTTTTCTTTTCGGCACAACCTTCCCATTCCAATTACGAAGAACCAGACACCCTCACCATAATCTTCTTATCTGAATAACCTGGTTTATTTTCTAAGCTCCCGTCTTAAACAAAACTTCATATATCATCCCGCCCAGGGGTGTGCAGAGGGGACTGGCAAGTCCCTTCTGCGGTTTCCATACATTCCAAAGTATAACTTTCTTCATTTTCTAAATGAAATAAATTTTTCATAGATCCCCTTTATAAATATTTTTGTAAAAAAATATAAAACTCTTCTGAAAAAAAGAACACATTTCTTGATTTTTTATCATGGTATAAAAAATCAACAAAAACTATAATAAAGACAGCTTAAGAAAGAACAAATCTTACAAGTAAAGGAGAGGACAATCACTATGAAAATGAAAAAAATTACAGCAATGAGCATGGCAGCTTTAATGGCAGCTACAATGATCCCGTCAGTACCGGTTATGGCAGACGGAGGCGGAAAGGTTTACTACCTCAACTTCAAACCAGAGCAGGATGAAGCCTGGCAGAACCTGGCAAAAGCTTACACAGAAGAAACAGGAACAGATGTAACAGTAGTTACAGCAGCATCCGGACAGTATGAGACAACTCTTCAGTCAGAAATGGCAAAGAGCGATGCACCGACACTGTTCCAGGTAAATGGACCGGTTGGCCTTAAAAACTGGAAAGATTACTGCTACGATCTGAAAGATGCAGATATTACAAAAGAACTTACATCTGATGCGTATGAACTGAAAGATGGAGATGCTGTAGCTGGTATCGCATATGTAATTGAATCTTACGGACTTATCACAAACAAAACATTACTTGAAAAAGCAGGATATACTCTGGATGATATCAAGAGCTTTGATGACCTCAAAAAAGTAGCAGACGACATTCAGGCACGTAAAGATGAAATTGGTGTAAAAGGTGCTTTCACCTCAGCAGGTATGGACGGATCCTCTGACTGGAGATTCAAAACACATCTTGCAAACCTTCCAATCTACTATGAATACAAAGCAGATGGAATCGATGATACAGAAGCAATCAAAGGAACATATCTTGATCAGTATAAGAATGTATTTGATCTGTACATTACAGATTCTACATGCGATGGAAGCGAACTTTCAGCTAAAACAGCTGATGACTCCAGAAATGAATTTGTAAATGGAGATGCAGTATTTTATCAGAATGGTTCCTGGGAATATGCAGAACTCGCTAAGACATACAGCGATGATGAACTTGCTATGATCCCGATCTACTTCGGCGTTGACGATGAGAACGAGGGACTTGCAACTGGTACAGAAAACTACTGGTGTGTAAATAAGAATGCATCTGAAGAAGATGTTCAGGCAACTCTGGATTTCATGAACTGGTGTGTAACATCTGAAGCAGGAACAAAATCTATGTCTGAAGACATGGGATTCACAATTCCTTTCAAAACAGCAGTTGCTCCTACAAACGTATTTGTAAAACAGGATGCTGAGTACACAGAAGCTGGTCTTACACCTGTATCATGGAACTTCACAACAATGCCATCTGAAGAGTGGAAGAATGGTCTTGGTACAGCTCTTACAGCATATGCAGCAGGCACAGGTGACTGGGATGCAGTAGTTAGCGCATTCGTTGATGGATGGGCTACAGAAAAAGCTCTTTCTGAATAATCAGAATAGAAAATAACATGTTGTTTATGGGAGGAGGCAGAGGTTCTTGCCTCCTTCTATAAGTTAAAAGACAGAGAAACTTAAGCTTCTGTTAACAGTAGGGAAGAGGAGAAAAATCATGGTAGGAAGAACGATCAAAAAGTGGTGGCCGGTTTTTGTATTACCAACCTTTGCGGCATTTGTAATCGGTTTCCTGTGGCCTTTTATCTGGGGCATCTATCTTTCATTCTGCAAATTTACAACAGTGCAGGATGTAACATTTGTTGGATTTTCAAATTATTCTAAGATTTTACTTGATAGTACATTCAGTCATTCTTTCTGGCTGACAGTTGTATTTGCATTCGTATCCAGTATTCTGATCAACGTGCTTGCATTTTTTATCGCACTGGCACTGACCAAAGGATACAGAGGAACAAATGCATTCCGTACGGTATTCTTTATGCCGAACCTGATCGGTGGTATTGTACTTGGTTATATCTGGCAGACATTGCTGAATGGTCTGCTTTCCAAGTGGGGACAGCCACTGCTTTCACTTTCAGCAAAAAATGGTTTTATCGGTATGCTCATTCTGCTTATGTGGCAGCAGATTGGATATATGATGATCATTTACATTGCAGGTCTGAACAATGTATCACCTGACCTGATCGAGGCAGCTCAGATTGATGGTGCAACAAGCAGACAGATTCTGTTTAAGATTAAAATTCCGATGATTATGCCATCTGTAACAATCTGTACATTCCTGACTCTGACTAATGGTTTCAAGATGTTCGACCAGAACCTCTCACTGACCGGTGGTGATCCTGGAAAACAGTCTCAGTTACTGGCGTTAAATATTTATGATACATTCTATGCAAGAAGCGGACCTCAATGGAAGGGTATTGGACAGGCAAAAGCTGTTGTATTCTTTGTTCTGGTAGTTGTAATTGCATTGATCCAGCTTCGTGCAACATCATCTAAGGAGGTGCAGCAGTAATGGAAAATAAAAAAAGAAATTCCGTTGCAACGGTCTTACTGACAATTGTTTGTATCCTTTGGATGTACCCAATCGTCTTAATATTAATCAACTCACTGAAAAAAGAAGTAGCGATCACTACATCTGGAGTATTTAGCCTTCCAACCAGTGAAACATGGAATGGTGTTGCGAACTTTGTAGCGAGTGTTACTCAGATGGATTTCCTGAAATCTTTCTGGTACAGTCTTGTAATTTCTGTAATGTCTGTAGTTCTTATCATGTTATGCTGTTCAATGGCAGCCTGGTATATTGTTCGTGTAAATGGAAAACTGTCCAAGATGTTTTACTATCTCTGCGTGTTCAGTATGGTAGTTCCTTTCCAGATGGTTATGTTTACACTGGCAAAAACTGCAGATACTTTAAAATTGAATAATCCATACAATATCTGCATTATTTATCTTGGATTTGGTGCAGGACTGGCGGTATTTATGTTTACAGGATTTGTAAAAGGTATTCCGCTTGAGATTGAGGAAGCAGCTCTGATTGATGGATGTAGTCCGTTACAGGTGTTTTTTAAAGTTTTAATTCCGATATTAAAACCAACAATTATTTCAACAGCGATCCTGGAACTGATGTGGGTATGGAACGATTACCTTCTTCCAACACTGGTTCTTGATATTAAAAAATATAAGACTATTCCGATGGCAGTCCAGTATTTCCGTGGCAGCTTCGGACATGTACAGATGGGACCAATGATGGCAAGTATTATGATCGATATTATTCCGATTATCATCGTATATCTGGTTTGCCAGAAGTACATTATTGAAGGCGTTGTAGCAGGTGCCGTAAAAGGCTGATTCTGGTTATGTAGAATGGAAGTCTCTGGAAGAATATTTTTTCCAGAGACTTTTTGTGCTATAATCATAAGTATTATAGGAAACAAAACAGGGGGAAATTATGACAAACGTTCTTATTGTAGATGATGAAAAAATAGAGCGCGAAGGTCTGAAATATCTGCTTTCGAGAGAAGAAGGCGAAAGAAATGTTTTTGAAGCTTCGAACGGAAAACAGGCTCTGCAGATTATTCGGTCAGAGGACATACAACTTGTTTTGACTGACATAAAAATGCCTCATATGGACGGGTTGGAATTATCAAGACGTGCCAAGGAAGAAAATCCGGCATTGCAGATCATAATTTTCAGTGGATACAGTGATTTTGCTTTTGCGCAGGAAGCGATTCGCTATGGTGTGACAGAGTATATCCTGAAACCGGTGAATCCGGAAGATTTTCATAAAGTAATTCAGAAGGCAGAGAAAGTGATTGAACAAAGAAAGAAAAAAGAAAGTCGTGAGATCAAAGAGAAAAATTTTCTGCAACAGTATTTTCTGCAAAATTATCTTTACTCCGGCAAGCTAGAAACACTGGAAAAAGCAAAAGATATGATCGATCTGGAAAAATGGAATGGCTGGCATTGTGGAATCTTGCTGGAATCCGATGTCTCTTTTTTTGATACGGCTGAAGAGACTCTGGAAGAGGAAATTCAGAAAGAGTTGAGAAGAGTATGCTTTTATCTGAATTTGAATGCAAGACAGTCGCTTCTCCTTTTTCAGGACGTATATTGCGATTATCAGCTGGTGGCAAATCATCTTTATAATTTTATGAAACGAAAATATTATGGTGCTTATCCTGAACTTGTAACGTATACTTTAGGACAAATGAGTGGTGCGAATAATTCAAATCTTCCGGATGGAAATACCTATGACGACAATGCTTACACTCGTTATCTCAGAAAAATACTGAATATTCAGAATAAAAGTGTCTACATGGAACGGGAAGATCGATATGATGAATTTGTGAACATTCTTGTAAAAGACCAGACGCTGCCGGATGTACTGGTGGTTTCGGACAGAGAAACACTCAAAGAACTGGTTGATAATGATCTTGTGGAAGATCTGAGCGAAGTATATGAGAATTGCACTTCAGAGAGAATCAAAAAGATGTTTGAGAGTTATGGAAGCGGTCTTCTGGATTCTGTGCGATTTAATGGAAAACTGATGGCAATTCCGGAGACCGTTACAGATCATGGTCCACGTCTGATGTGGCTGCGTAAGGACTGGATGGATAAGCTTGGCCTTGAAAATCCGAAAACACTGGAAGATGCATTTGACATAGTAGAAAAATTTGTCCAGAATAAAATGGGCACGGAGGATGGAGAAGACCCGATCGGACTCGCTTGTGATACAGATCTGGTGGGAACTACCAGCTCTAATTATTCAGTAGATTCTGTTTTTGATAAATTTGGAGCCAGTCCACAAAGGTGGGTAAATCAAAATGGTAAGATCGTGTATGGTTCCGTAACAGAAGAAACAAAAAATGCACTGAGTTATCTTCATGAACTCTATGAACGTGGCGTGTTGGATAAGAACTTTGCATTGCGTGCGCAGAATAACCTCAGAGATCTGGTGATAAATGGAAAATGTGGAGCTTTTTTTGGCCTGTGGTGGACACCGAACAATCCACTGATGGATGTTTATGAGACAGACAAAGAGGCAAACTGGCAGCCATTTTATCTACAGTCGACAGACTGGCAGAATGTATATGATACTTTTCAGGATAATAAATATGTTGTTGTACGCAAAGGATATGAGCATCCGGAAATTGTAATGAAGATAATCAGTGTATTGTTTGATTATAGCAGATATGAAGCCAAGGATGCGGATGAGGTAAATGATTATTTTGCTCTTAACGTAGAACCGACAGCCAGACCGCTGGTTATCAATGTTGATTATAACGAGGCGACGTTTCAGATCACAAAAGATATCCAGAGTGTAATGAGCGGCATGCGAAAAGAAGAAAGTTTAAGTGCAATTGAGAAATCTTATTACGATGCAGCAGAAAAATTTATTCAGGGAAAATCAGAAACGGCGGAAGACTGGGCAGCATATGAATCCAGACTTGCAGCAGTTGGAAGGTTGATAGAAGGAAACTACCGGTCAACAGCCAAAAGATACCTGGATGATGCAGACGGTGAAATACCGAAGTCTCTTCAGCAGCTTGAAAAAGACGCTTTCATTCAGATTATCATGGGTGTAAAACCAATTACTTACTTTGACACTTTTGTGCAGGAATGGTATGAACAGGGCGGCGAAGAGCTGACTGAGCAGATTCGCCGCTCTAATCCAGGAGAATGATTATTTTCCGAGATGCCAGATGTCGTCATCGTACTCTTTGATGGTTCTGTCTGAGGAGAAGAATCCGGCTTCTGCAATATTGATCAGAGTTCTGCGGCTCCATGCTTCCGGATTTACAGCATAATCACTCATTGCCTGTTCTTTGCGGACAATGTATGCATTGAAATCCGGAAGAGTCTGGAACCAGTCTTTATTTATCAGTTCGTTCTGCAGTCGTTTCAGATGTTCTTCATCTCCATATTTCAGCATTTCTTCACTGGTAAGGAAATCGATGGCACGACGAAGGTTCGAGTCTGCTTCATACCAGTCTTTTGCACAGTAGTCACCGGCTGCATAGCGGTGAATAACCTGCTTGCTGCTCTGACCAAAGATGTAAATATTGTTATTTCCGACAGCTTCGGCAATTTCTACATTTGCACCATCCATGGTTCCAAGAGTCAGTGCACCGTTCAGCATGAATTTCATGTTTCCGGTTCCGGATGCTTCTTTGGAAGCAAGGCTGATCTGTTCAGAAAGATCACATGCCGGAATCATTTTTTCTGCTGCAGAAACATTGTAGTTTTCTACAAATGCAAGTTGCAGATATCTGGAAACTTCAGAGTCCGCACTGATAACCTGTGACAGGGTAAGAAGAGCGTGAATGATATCTTTGGCGATGATATAGGCAGGAGCTGCTTTTGCACCGAAGATACTTACTAATGGAGTTACTGGAGTATGTCCTGCTTTGATCTCCAGGTATTCATGAATCAGGAAAAGCAGGTTCAGCTGCTGACGTTTGTATTCATGAAGTCGTTTGGACTGAATGGAAAACATTGCATTGGTGTTCAATTTGATTCCCTGTTTGTCTTCTAACCAGGAAGCAAGTGCTTCTTTGTTGGATTTTTTAATACAACTGAGTTTTTTCAGTACTTCTGCATCGTCTGTATAATTCAGAAGCTTTTTCAGTTCAGAAGCATCTTTTTTGAAACCGGATCCGATCAGAGATTCAATTTCAGAAGTCAGGGCCGGATTACATTTCAGAAGCCAGCGGCGGAAGGTGATGCCGTTTGTTTTATTATTAAATTTGTTCGGATACATCTGATAAAATCCTGCCAGTTCGCTTTCTTTCAGAATCTGTGTATGCAGTGCGGCAACACCGTTTGTGGAGTGAGAAAAATGAATATCCATATGTGCCATATGAACGACCTGATTCTGATCAATGATAGCAAGTGAAGAATCAGTTGTACGTGTTTTTGCAATGTCATCCAGCTTTTCAATAATTGGCATAAGCTGAGGAACAACGGTATCGAGATAATGACGTGGCCATTTTTCCAGAGCTTCTGCAAGAATCGTATGATTGGTATATGCACAAGTATCTGTTACGATCTGAACTGCCTCATCAAAGCTGATTCCGTGTTCCTCAAGGAGGCGGATCAGCTCCGGGATTACCATACTTGGGTGTGTATCATTGATTTGGATAGCTGCATAGTCGGCAAGGTCATGATAGTTACATCCACGTGCAGCACATTCGTTGAGAATAAGCTGAGCACCGGCAGAAACCATGAAATACTGCTGATAGATACGAAGCAGTCGGCCGTCTTCATCGGAGTCGTCTGGATAGAGGAATAATGTAAGGTTTCTGGCAATATCTTTTTTGTCAAAAGAAATTCCGTCACCAATCACAGATTCATCTACAGAATCCAGATCAAACAGATTCAGCATATTGGTTCTGCCTTCATAGCCGGTAACTGGAAGTTTGTAGAGTCTTGCAGAATAGGTGTTTCCTGCAAGCGAAACCGGAAATACTGTATCGGTAGCTTTGGCAGCACACTGGTCAGTCAGCCAGAAATCAGGAGCTTCGTTCTGGATGTTGTTTTTGAAATTCTGATGAAAAAGTCCGCAGTGATAACGAAGACCGACACCATCACCAGGAAGATCCAAAGTTGCAAGACTGTCAAGGAAGCATGAGGCAAGTCGTCCAAGACCACCATTTCCAAGACTTGGTTCCGGTTCCTGCTCTTCGATATCTGCAAGAGATTTTCCGACACTGGCAAGTGTTTCACGAACTTCATCATACAGACCAAGGTTGATTAGGTTGTTGGAAAGCAATTTTCCAATCAGGAATTCGGCAGAAATATAATACAGTTTTCTGCCAGTTACTGGTTTTATCTGTTTCTGACTCTGTTCCTGCACAAGTTTCAGAAGGGCTGTATAAAGTTCTGCGTCGGAAGCAGTTGCAATATCCTTTTGGCAAAGTTCATTTAGTGTTGTTTTCATAGATTCACTCATGGGAGTTGCTCCTTTCATATATAAAATGGTTGTAGTTTCGTTAACTTAAGTTGCTTTAGTTATATCACAGATAGTCCGTCGTTTCTTGTCAAAAGCGAGCAAGAAATGATACTATCCTATCATAGAGGCGGAAATAGATGAAAGAAAAAGAAAGTGGTACAAAATATCAGGAAACAAAACAGCATGGCAGCCGGTTGTTTCCGTTTAATATTTATCCATGTACGATTCCATTGGATTTTCCGGCGGTTCCTTTGCACTGGCATAAGGAGATGGAATTGATTTATATAAAAAAGGGAAAAGGGCTGATCCAGATCGAAACAAAAAGCTTTGAGGGAGAACCGGGGGACATTTTTGTAGTAACACCTGGAACCCTTCATGCAATTCATAGGATAAAAGGATATTCTATGGAATACGAAAATATTATCTTTGAAATGGATTTTCTGGGAGAAGGAGCAGCAGATCTCTGTGCAGGAGAATTTCTCGTCCCGCTTGCAGCAGGTAAGTTGTTTCCTCCGGTACAGATAAAGCCAGAGGAAGCGCATTATGATTCATTAAAAAGATGTCTTATTCAGATGGAAGAATTGTGTGAAACAAAAGAAAATGCTTATGAGCTAGGAGTGAAAGCTGCAGTTTTGCAGATTATATTTCTTCTTATAAGAATGTATCCGTCCAGAGAAATCGTGCCTTCTCCGGATAGGGAGCAGTTGAAAGAAGTACTGCAGGAAATCAGTGTTAAAAGCAGTGAGAATCTTTCAGTAGCAGACATGGCGAAATTTTGTGGCTGGAGCAGCAGCCACTTCATGCGTTGGTTCAAAAAGATGACGGGAGACAGCTTTACTTCTTATGTAAATGACCGGAGACTTGCGGAGGCCGCAGAGGCATTGCGCCAGACTGATGATAAAATATTGACAATCTCACAGGATGCAGGATTTATGAATCTGTCAAATTTTAATCGTCAATTTAAAAAACGCTATGGAGTTACGCCGAGAGAGTATCGGGAAATGATAGGAATTTAAAGATTGTGTTAAAGGAGGTACATATGAAGAAAAAGCGCGGATCAGAGCAAAAGTATTTATTGCAATTTTGGGACTGAATGTGACAGTTGCTGTATTGGGAGGCTGCAGGACGCAGAGTGTACGAAATTGAAAAAATAAAAAAAGTTTCAAAAAGTGTTGACAGCTCGGTTGGATAGTGGTATTCTAACTAAGCTGTCGCAAGGAATTGTTTCTTCTACATAAACAATTTGAAAAGTTTTGAAAAAAACAAAAATAATTGTTGACAAAGAAACG
>ERZ809224.107-NODE-107-length-89057-cov-13.170007_pt1 | contig 89057 bp, 89 predicted proteins | sample MGYA00520513_ERZ809224 | MGnify/ENA primary metagenome ERZ809224 (study PRJEB31576, sample SAMEA3212658) | Homo sapiens | biome: human-gut; feature: human gut; material: fecal | place: Sweden | collected 2012 ... | reverse complement strand
TGAGCAGGCAGTAATACCTTCTTTTTTGCAATTACTACAATATTCCTCCCATAATAAAAGTTCAGTAACCCCGGTTTTCATAAGTTCTTTATGAACGTATGAATAATCTACAGGGGCGTATCTTGGTTTATACTTAAATTTATCAGGATAAAACAGTTCATATAGCCTGTCATCATCCCAGTCTGATATATCATCCCATGATTTGCCGGATGCAAGATACAGAGCTTGTACCTCTGCCACGGTGTTTCTGGAAACACCTAAACACTTTGACACTTCCCTTGCACTTAAATCTTTGCCCAGAAGTTCCAAAATACTTCGGACTTTTGTCTTCTTAAACATAAAAAAGACCTCCTTACAATTAGTAGTAAGCAACTTTTCGTTGCTCCCATAATAACTATAAGGGGATCTTAAAGAAAATCAATTTAAAATATGCAGCCACAAGATGTAGTGGTGCTCTCAAGGTGGAAAATACATTTTCAATGTGGCTCTCAAGCGAGAAACTGATGGCTCCCAAGCGGGAAAATATTCAGGCAGATACTGAAATGAAGAATTTCCCGGTGTTCTGCCCAAAGTGCAAGAAAGAAACCCTGATCAATGTCAAGGAATTCCGAATAACTGTTATTCATGAGCCAGCCGCTAAGCCGCAGAGCTGATGAGTTTGCAAAGATGCAGATTCACAGCCCTGCGGCTTTTTGTAACAAAAAAGTAATGGGGAGGGGATGCCTATAGATTGAATAAGAGAATCTCCTTACATCTTTGTAAAGTCCACTACAATAGAATAGTTTGGCTGCCTGTTCAATAAGCAAAAATGACAAGACACCGGTGCTCTCATGTAGAACACCGGTGTTTGTTGTAATATTTATTCTTCTTTATCAAAGGCCAGCCACTTGGCTCCATAGGTATCCAGACAGAATCGATTTCTATTCTTGGTCATTTCCCGTCATGATGGAAAGCTGTTGGTCAAACGCATTGCGGCTGTTGGAGGCGGGTATGTGGAGCGAAATGGAGAATTCCTTCTTGTTCCGGAGGGTTGCTACTATGTGCTGGGGGATAATGCGGGGAATTCGCTGGATTCCCGGTACTGGGAGGAACCGTTTGTGAAAGAGGAAGAGATTGTAGCAAAACTTTGGCTTTGATGAACAAGCAACCTACAATATGTTCTGCACAAAATTCGACGAGAAATCTGACATTCGGTATTTTCGTGGTATTTTGGCACAATGTTAATTCCCGTTGCTTGCACCGACAGACGGTCATCGGCTATACCAGATGGCAGTCAAAGAAATGACGGTATTAATATGATAAAGGATAATGGCGTAAAACAGTCTTGACATTTGTTGGTGCACATTGTATAATAAAACAACTATAAATTAGGAGTTGATTCTTTTCATGAATGGCGACGACAGTAACAAGCCACCATCAAATCATATTATAGCTATATGGAGACATAGCCTGTGTTTACAAGAGTAGGCATAGGTTGTGTCTTTTTGCGTTTTTGATAGAAGTTTATACAGAAAATGAAATGAGGTATATTTAATGGAAAGTGATGCAATATCATTTGCAATTATTATAGTGTGTATTGTCATGTCGGCATATTTTTCGGCAACTGAAACAGCGTTTTCATCACTAAATAGAATCCGCATTAAGAATATGGCTGAAAAGGGGAGCAAAAAAGCACAGCTTGTTTTGAAACTTTCAGAGAACTATGACAGCTTATTATCAACAATCTTGATTGGAAATAATATTGTGAATATAGCAAGCGCGTCATTGGCTACTGTGCTGTTTGTAAAGGCGCTGGGCAATGAGGCTGGGCCAAGCGTGTCAACAGCAGTTACAACCGTTGTTGTCCTTATTTTTGGGGAGGTATCGCCAAAGAGCATTGCAAAAGAGTCCCCAGAGAAATTTGCGATGTTCTCAGCACCGCTATTGAATGTTTTCATTAAGGTTCTTACCCCTCTTAACTTCCTGTTCAGGCAATGGAAGAAAATGTTGTCACATATATTTATATCTAAAGATAATGTTGGAATAACAGAAGAAGAATTACTTACTTTTGTTGAAGAAGCAGAGCAGGACGGTGGAATTGATGAACAGGAAAGTATGCTGATACATAGCGCGTTGGCGTTTACAGAGCAGGAAGTAATAGATATATTAACCCCAAGAATAAATATAACCGCAGTATCTACGGAAAACACGAAAGAGGAAATAGCAGCGGTCTTTGCCGAATCAGCATTTTCACGAATCCCGTTATATAAAGATTCTATTGACCATATCGTTGGGATTATTTATCATAAAGATTTTTACAACTATGTATACAATGGAAGCAAAGAAATATCAGAAATAGTTCGTCCCACGCTATATGTTTCCAAAAACAAGAAAATCGGTATTTTGCTGAAAGAGCTTCAGAAAAAGAAGCTTCATTTTGCAGTCGTACTGGATGAGTTTGGAGGAACAATCGGCATTATTACGTTGGAAGATATTTTGGAGGAGCTTGTAGGCGAAATTTGGGACGAACATGACGAAGTTAGTAATGATATTGAAATTAAGTCGGAAGATGAATTTATTGCATCAGGGTTTGCAAAAGTTGACGAGCTATTTGAATTATTAGGAATTGATGTAGATGGCACTGATATTCAATCTGTCATTGTAAATGGCTGGGTAATGAATGAATTAGGACAGATACCGAAAAAAGATGCCGTTTTTAAATATAAGGGTTATCAGATAACCGTACTTGAAATGGTCGAAAATTGCGTCGGAAAGATTTATATAAGAAAGCAATAAGAGAGAATGTTTGCCGGTTTAACATTCTAATAAAAATATCCCGCTTCAATGCTCAAGCAGAAGCGGGATATTTTTATTTGCTTACTTCTGTGCAATTTAATAGCACCTTAATTCAAACGGCAATATACTTTTCCCCATTTAATGCCGTCTGCTGTATGCTAATAGCACAAGAACGGGAAACGGGGTGAACAGGTATGCGTATCACAAAATCAATTAAAAGGTTTGAACAGGTATTTGATAAAAAAGCGGAGCGGTTTTTATGGTGTCATCCGGTCCTCGGCTTCCTTGCAATTTTTATTGGTGTGCCCATGGTTGTATTGGCAGGCGTCTGTATCTGTACGGTTGTCGTTGCTTTTCCGCTGGCATGGATTTTTGGGTGGCTGTAATCTTTATCCAAAATTAAGACCCATTACAAATGCCTAACGCCAATTTTAGATAAAAGGAACTATGATATTTGGGTAAAGGAGGGCTGAACCATATGCAAATCATGATTGCTGTCATTGGTATCTCGGCAGCGGCAATGCTGCTGTGGTATATCTATATTTTGATGAAGGGAGATGACGAGACATGATGAATGTAATTCAATATATTTTGTACCTTGCCGTTCTGGTGATACTGGCGGTTCCGCTGGGTGCTTACATAAAAAAGGTTATGAACGGTGAAAAGACGTTTTTATCCAGGGTTCTGACGCCATGCGAAAATCTTGTCTACAAGGTGATGCGCGTGGATAAAGAGGAACAGATGACATGGAAAAAATACGCGGCCAGCGTATTGATCTTTTCCGGCATCGGGCTTGTTTTCCTGTTTTTGCTCCAGCTCTTGCAGGGCGTTCTGCCGGGAAATCCCCAGGGCCTTCCCGGCGTGAAATGGGATTTGGCATTCAACACCTCCGCCAGCTTTGTTTCTAACACCAACTGGCAGGCATATTCAGGCGAATCAACGCTAAGCTATCTGACCCAGGCGCTGGGGCTGACGGTGCAGAATTTTGTATCCGCTGCCACCGGCATCGCCGTCCTGTTCGCCCTGATCCGGGGCTTTGTCAAGGTAAAGTCCACAGGGCTGGGCAGCTTTTGGGTGGATCTCACGAGAGTGACCGTTCATTTGCTGATTCCGCTGAATCTGGTCATTTCTCTGATGCTCGTTGGCAGCGGAGTCATCCAAAATCTCAAGGGCGCGGAAACCGTATCCCTTGTAGAGCCTATTGCGGTCAGCGCAGATGGAGAACTCCTGGAAGACGCTGTGATTGACATGGATGCCAGAACGGTCACAGTGAACGGTGGGATTGTAGCGGATGCCCAAATCGTCACAGAACAGTTTGTGCCCATGGGACCTGCGGCCAGCCAAATTGCCATCAAGCAGACGGGAACCAACGGCGGCGGCTATCTGGGCGTTAACTCCGCACACCCGCTGGAAAACCCCAACGATTTTACCAATTTGATTGAAATGATTTCCATTTTGCTGATTCCGGCGGCACTGTGTTTTACCTTCGGCTTGGCAGTGAAGAATAAAAAGCAGGGTATTGCGATTTTTATGGCGATGTTCCTCTGCCTCTGTGTCGCACTTGGATGTATCGCAGTAAATGAGCAGGCGGGCACGCCCCAGCTGGCGCAGAACGGTGCGGTTAATATCTCAACAGTAAATCAAGCCGGCGGCAATATGGAAGGCAAGGAAACAAGATTTGGAATTGCGGCCTCGTCTACCTGGGCGGCATTTACTACGGCGGCATCCAGTGGCTCTGTCAATTCGATGCACGACAGTTACACGCCTTTGGGCGGCATGATTACGATGCTGCTGATGCAGCTGGGTGAGGTCATCTTCGGCGGCGTTGGCTGCGGGTTATACGGAATGCTGGCCTTTGCGATTCTGACCGTATTTATCGCCGGGCTGATGGTGGGAAGGACACCGGAGTTTCTGGGTAAGAAGATCGAGCCCTATGAGATGAAGTGGTCTGTGCTGGTGTGTCTGGCTACGCCGATTGCGATTTTGGTCGGAAGCGGGATTGCGGCGGCAGTCCCCTCAGTCATGGACAGTCTGAATAACGGCGGGGCACATGGGTTTTCGGAACTGCTCTATGCCTATTCTTCCGCAGGCGGCAATAATGGCTCCGCCTTCGCTGGCTTTAACGCCAACACGGTATTTCTGAATGTGAGCCTGGGACTGGCGATGCTTTTTGCCCGGTTCCTGCCGGTTATTGGCACACTGGCTATTGCAGGAAGTCTGGCGGGGAAAAAGAAGATTGCCACTACTGCCGGTACACTTTCTACCACAAACGCCATGTTCGTGTTCCTATTGATTTTTGTGGTGCTGCTCATCGGTGCACTGAGCTTTTTCCCCGCTTTGGCGCTTGGCCCGTTGGCCGAGTTTTTCAGCAGCATCGCATAAAGGAGGTTTCCATTTATGAGTTCAAAACAAAAAAATACTTTCGCCGACAGGAAAATGCTCGGCAGGGCCATCAAAGATTCATTTATGAAATTAAATCCGAAAACCCAAGCAAGTAACCCAGTTATGTTTTTGGTGTTCGTTTCCGCCATTTTGACGACCCTCCTCTGGGTAGTATCTATCTTTGGCTTGAAGGATGCTCCCAGCGGCTATACGCTGTCGATTGCGATCATTCTTTGGTTTACGGTGCTGTTTGCGAATTTCGCGGAAGCCATTGCGGAAGGACGGGGCAAAGCCCAGGCGGACTCTCTCCGTGCGTCCCGGAAGGATGTGGATGCACATAAAATCCCCTCAGCCGCACAGAAGGACAGCGTGACAGTGGTGCCCTCCGCCACACTGAAAAAGGGTGAGTTCGTCATCGTAAAAGCAGGCGAACAAATCCCCGCAGACGGCGAGGTGGTTGAAGGAGCCGCCTCCGTAGATGAAAGCGCCATCACCGGAGAATCTGCTCCGGTGATTCGGGAAGCAGGCGGAGATCGAAGCGCCGTGACCGGCGGCACAACCGTTTTGTCAGACTGGATCGTCGTCCGGGTCACCAGCGAGGCCGGCGAGAGCTTTTTGGACAAAATGATTTCCATGGTAGAAGGCGCCGCCCGGAAAAAGACGCCCAACGAAATTGCTCTGCAAATTTTCCTTGTGGCCTTGTCCATCATCTTTATTCTGGTAACGGTATCCCTTTACACCTACTCGATTTTTTCCGCAAAGCTGGCAGGAATCGAAAATCCTACTTCCGTTACCACGCTGGCAGCCCTGCTGGTCTGTCTGGCCCCGACTACCATCGGCGCTCTGCTTTCCGCTATCGGTATTGCCGGTATGTCCAGACTGAATCAAGCCAATGTGCTTGCTATGAGCGGCAGAGCCATTGAAGCTGCTGGGGATGTGGATATTCTGATGCTGGATAAGACTGGCACCATCACCCTTGGCAACCGTCAGGCTTCGGAATTTATTCCGGTGGACGGCGCTGATGTGAACGAATTGGCCGACGCGGCGCAGCTTTCCTCGCTGGCAGATGAAACGCCGGAGGGCAGAAGCGTGGTGATTCTGGCAAAGGAGAGGTTTGGAATCCGAGGCCGGAGCCTTGGGGACAAAGATATGAAATTTATTCCGTTTACTGCGCTTACCCGTATGAGCGGCGTAGATTTTGACGGCAATGAGATCCGCAAAGGTGCGGCGGATGCCATGCAAATGTATGTGACACACGCCGGAGGATTTTACTCTGAAGAATGTGACCGCACCGTACAGGATATTGCAAGGCAGGGCGGTACGCCGTTAGTGGTGGCAAAAAACCACAAAATCCTGGGTGTGATCTATCTGAAAGATATCGTCAAACAGGGTGTAAAGGAGAAGTTTGCCGACCTGCGGAAAATGGGGATTAAGACCATTATGATCACCGGGGATAATCCTGTCACTGCCGCTGCTATTGCCGCAGAGGCTGGGGTAGACGATTTTCTCGCGGAGGCAACGCCGGAGGGCAAGCTTACCATGATCCGTGATTTTCAGGCGAAAGGCCATTTGGTAGCCATGACCGGCGACGGTACCAACGATGCCCCTGCGCTGGCACAGGCCGATGTGGCGGTTGCCATGAACAGCGGCACCCAAGCGGCAAAGGAAGCGGGAAACATGGTGGATCTGGATTCCTCGCCGACAAAGCTGATCGAAATTGTGCGGATCGGCAAGCAGCTTCTGATGACGCGGGGCAGCCTCACTACTTTTTCTATTGCGAACGATGTGGCAAAATATTTTGCCATCATTCCGGCGCTGTTTATGGGGCTGTATCCGGGGCTGTCCGCTTTGAATATCATGGGGCTTCATTCTCCCCAGAGTGCGGTGCTTTCCGCCATTATTTATAACGCCCTGATTATTATCGCCTTGATCCCACTGGCGCTGAGGGGTGTGAAATACCGGGAGGTTTCCGCTGGGAAGCTGCTGTCCAGGAATCTGCTGATTTATGGTCTTGGCGGTCTGGCAGCTCCGTTCCTCTTTGTTAAACTGATTGATGTTTTGCTGGTTTTGACAGGCTTGGTATAAGGAGGATTCGACAATGAAAGCATGGAAACAAATATTGCCAAAGGCACTGGTAATCTTTCTGATTTTTACCGTTGTGTGCGGGATTTTTTATACTGGAGCTGTTACCGGGTTGGCCCAGCTCCTTTTCCCGGATCAGGCAAACGGCAGTATCATCGAGGTGGACGGGAAGAAGTACGGCTGCGAGCTTCTCGGGCAGCAATATACGGACGACGCCCATATGTGGGGGCGCATTATGAATGTGGATGTTTCCACCTATACGGATGAAAACGGTACGGCAGTGATGTATGCCGCGCCCTCCAATCTGTCCCCGGCCAGTGAGGAATACGCCGCATTGATAGCGGAGCGGGTAGAGAAGCTCCGGGCGGCAAATCCGGAAATGGAGGAAAAAGCAATCCCTGTGGATTTGGTCACCTGCTCCGGCAGCGGGCTTGACCCGCATATTTCTCCGGCAGCGGCGGAATATCAGGTGGCGCGGATTGCCAAAGCGAACGGTATGACAGAGGATACCGTGCGAGAAATTATTGAGCGGTGTACGGATGGGCGCTTCCTTGGCATCTTCGGAGAAGAAACTGTCAATGTGCTGAAAGTAAATTTGATACTGGACGGCATTCTGGAGTGAGCCGCAGTCTTTAGGCAATCTTAATGCCAACGGCAATACTCTTTTCCTCCCTTAATCTAATCCGTTGTATGATAAAGACAAGATAAAGGTGTATAAGGGAGCGTAAATATATGGGCGCAATATCTCGCAGAATCAGAAAACTGACATCCTTTCAGATTATTTGTCTCGGCTTTTTTGGTGTTATTTTCATAGGGGCACTTTTGCTAATGCTGCCGTTGTCCAGTAAGAGCGGAACCGTTACCCCATTTACAGACGCCTTGTTTACTTCCACCTCAGCGGTTTGTGTAACAGGGCTTGTTATTTACGATACGGCAACCTATTGGTCAGAGTTTGGACAATGTATCATTTTGTTTCTGATCCAAATCGGCGGGATGGGTGTTGTTACTGTAGCGGCCTGCTTCGCTATGATTGCCGGACGGAAAATTTCCCTGATGCAGCGCAGTACCATGCAGGAGGCAATTTCTGCTCCAAAGGTTGGCGGTATTGTGCGTCTGACCGGTTTTATTGTCCGCACAACCTTGCTTATTGAATTGCTTGGCGCGGCAGTTATGGCTCCGGGCTTGTGCAGGGATTTCGGAATAAAGGGTCTTTGGATGGCGCTGTTTCATTCGGTATCGGCCTTTTGTAATGCCGGTTTCGACTTGATGGGGGTAAAAGCGCCTTTCTCCTCTTTAACCAGTTATGCCGCTGATCCGGTAACCAACCTGACCATTATGCTTTTGATTATTGTTGGAGGCATCGGGTTTCTGACCTGGGATGATATTCGTACAAACCGGCTGCACTTTTCTAAATATAGGATGCAGAGCAAGGTTATCCTCTGTACGACGGCTTTTCTGGTGACTGTACCGGCAATATATTTTTACCTTTTTGAGTTTCCTTCCCTTGCGCCGGGAGAAAGAGTGCTGTCTTCCCTATTCCAGTCGGTGACGCCGAGAACGGCAGGATTTAATACGGTGGATCTGGCGGCCCTTAGCGAAGCGGGACAGTCGCTCACGATTGTCTTAATGCTCATTGGCGGCAGCCCGGGTTCTACTGCCGGTGGTATGAAAACAACGACAATCGCAGTGCTGTTCGGGGCAGCCGTCTCTACCTTTTTCCGGAAAGAGCATACCCACTTTTTCGGACGGCGTATTGAAGACGATGTGGTTAAAAATGCGGCGACGATCCTGCTGATGTATTTGCTGCTATTCTTTTTCGGGGGATTGCTGATCAGCCGCATAGAAAACTTACCCATGCTCACTTGCCTGTTTGAGACAGCTTCTGCCGTAGGAACGGTAGGGTTGTCGTTGGGAATTACCCCTGCACTTGGATTCGCGTCAAGAGTCATTCTGATCATTCTGATGTTTTTTGGCCGTGTCGGGGGCTTGACGCTGATTTTTGCGGCATTGTCGGGAAAGCAGAAAACACAAGCAAAACTTCCCCGTGAAAAAATTACAGTGGGATAAAGGAGGATACTATGAAATCAATACTTTTAATCGGACTCGGACGTTTTGGACGGCATATTGCCATGCACCTGCACCAAATGGGACATCAGGTGATGGCGGTTGACGATGTAGAGGATCGTGTGGAAGCCGTGCTGCCATAGGCAATGATTTTCAAAGCTCATTGGAAACCACTTCTCTGTTAAAAGAGTTGGGAGCAAAGCTGGTGGTGTCCAGAGCTGCCAGGGATGTGCAGGCAAAATTTCTGCTGCGCAACGGGGCGGACGAAGTGGTTTACCCGGAAAAGCAACTTGCGAAATGAACCGCTATCCGGTACAGTGCGGATCACATCCTCGACTATATAGAATTGGACGAGGAGCATGCCATCTTTGAGATCCCTGTCCCGAAGGACTGGGAGAACCGGACAATCGGACAGATCGACATTCGGAAAAAATACCGAATCAATATTATGGGCATCAAGAAAAACGGCAGACTGGAGCTATCGATTTCACCGGATATGGAGCTGAAAGCAGGAGAAACGATGCTTGTTCTTAGAAGGAGCAGAGACCTGCAAAAGTGCTTTCGTATATAACGGATAGAGTATGTGAGGAGGTGAGCGCATGCAGGATTTTCTATTACTCATAGCTGTGGCTGCGACGTTTCTGTTTGGCTTTTTTATTATGAAGAAGCTGGACCGTTTTTTGGAAAGCAGCCATCGTGCTGAAGTCTCACTTCTTCCATCCGAAGAAAGCAGCTTGAGAATCGGTTTTTCCGATCCGTTGATTGCGGACAGTATTACGGACATCCTTGATTCCTTTACCGTGTCCCGGCAGGATATTTCTGTTTATTTTTTCAGTGGAACTGTTGATGAATTGCTAAGGGAGTTATCCAGGCATAAATTAGACGTGGCGTTTTTGCCGGAGAGCGTTGCCGTTCCTGAAGGAACACATTATAATATATGCGAAGTGTCTCTGGCCTACATTCCTGTTGTGACAAAATACAGTGGTCTGGAGATTGAGCCCATTACAGAAGAACATCTATTGCAAAAAGCAGTATGGGAAGAAAGCGAAAAAGCATTCATTGTCAGTGATTTTATCAGATGCCTGAAGAATAAAAGTGGGACAGATTGGAGGAATAAAAATGGAACGGCCAAGGCAGAATCCGGATCAGCTTTTACGCGCGATCCGTGACGATACATCAAACAAGAAACAAGGAAAGCTGAAGATCTTTTTTGGATATGCGGCAGGCGTGGGGAAAACTTATGCAATGCTGCAGGCGGCGCATCATGCAAAGGAACGAGGGATCGATGTTGTCGCGGGATACATCGAACCCCATGCCCGTCCCCGGACAGAAGCATTGATGGATGGTCTTGAACAGCTTCCGGTCATGCAGATTCCCTATAAGGATATGCTGCTTCGGGAATTAGATATTGACGCTGCGTTGGCAAGGAGACCGCAGCTTATCTTAGTAGACGAGCTTGCCCATACCAACGCAGCAGGCTGCCGTCATGCCAAGCGGTATCAGGATGTGCAGGAATTATTGAATTCCGGTATTGATGTCTACACCACCATAAATGTTCAGCATATCGAAAGCCTGAACGACACAGTGGCATCTATAACCGGAATCCTTGTCCGGGAACGCATCCCGGATTCCGTCTTTGATCAGGCGGATCAGGTGGAGCTTGTGGATATTGAGCCGGCGGAATTATTAGAGCGCCTGGCAAGTGGAAATATCTATCGGGAGGACCAGGCAGAGCGTGCGGCAGTCAATTTTTTTACTGTAGAAAATCTGACCGCCTTACGGGAAATCGCTCTGAGGCGCTGTGCGGACCGGGTCAATCTGATTACAGAAAATGCAAGAATTCAAAGCCAGAGCGACTACCATACAGATGAGCATATTCTGGTCTGCCTTTCTTCCTCTCCATCCAATGCAAAGATCATTCGCACCGCGGCGAGAATGGCAAGAGCCTTCCGGGGGAGTTTTACGGCTCTTTTTGTGGAAACCCCCGGTGCAGCAGAGATGAAAGAGGAGGATAAGAAGCGGCTGCGGGAAAACATGCGTCTGGCCGAGCAGCTTGGGGCCGTCATCGAAACCAGCTATGGGGAAGATGTGCCCTTCCAAATCGCGGAATTTGCAAGGCTGTCCGGAATCTCCAAGATTGTGATTGGCCGCAGCACAGTCGCAAAGAAAGGGATATTCAGCAAACCGACTTTGACCGAGCGCCTGATCAGCAACGCTCCTAATATGGATATTCACGTTATTCCCGATGCCAGTGCGGAGAACGGCTACCAGCAGCAGAAACGGAAAATCGCCGTCGCCGCCATGCCTGTCCGGGATATTGTGAAGAGTATCCTTGTTTTGCTTGCCGCTACTCTAATCGGTTACATCTTTCATGCCCTGGGTTTTACGGAAGCCAATATCATCGCAGTCTATATTTTTGCTGTTTTGGTGATTTCAGTCGTTACGACCAACCGACTTTGCGGATTCATTGCTGCTATTGTAAGTGTGCTTGTGTTTAACTTCTTCTTTACGGTTCCGCGATTTACATTTCGTTTTTATGACCCGGATTATCCGGTGACTTTTACGATTATGTTTATGGTGGCGCTGCTCACTGGCACCTTAGCCACCCGGTTAAAGGATAACGCAAAGCAGTCCGCACGGGCCGCCTACCGGACAAAGGTGTTATTTGAAACAAATCAGATGCTTCAGAAAGCGGCGGATGAGCGGGCAGTCATGGATGCCGCTGCCGGACAACTGATGAAATTATTAAACAGGGATTTGGTAATGTATCTTTCTGATGGGAAAGAGTTGACTATACCAAGCGTTTTCCGGGCGGCAAACAGCGAGCAGAATGCGCTTACGACGGAAAACGAAAAAGCGGTAGCCGTTTGGGTACTCCAAAATAATAAGCGTGCCGGAGCCACTACCGATACCTTATCTAATGCAAAATGCTTATACTATGCAATCCGGGTAGGCCAACATGTATACGGTGTGATTGGGATTGCAATGCAGGAACTCCCTCTGGACTCCTTTGAAAACAGCGTTCTCTTATCCATCCTTGGCGAGTGCGCTTTAGCACTGGAGAATATCAGGAATGCGAAAGAAAAAGAAGAAGCGGCCGTCCTTGCGAAAAATGAACAGCTTCGCGCGAACCTTTTGCGGGCCATTTCCCATGATTTGCGCACGCCGCTCACATCTATTTCGGGAAATGCCGGCAATCTGCTGGCAAACTATCAGAAAATGGACGACAGCAACAGAGTACAGACCTTCACGGATATTTATGACGATTCCATATGGCTGATCAATCTGGTGGAAAACCTGCTGGCGATTACCAGGATTGAAGGCGGACAGGTTCATTTAACACAATCTGTGGAGCTGATAGAGGAAGTGATTGCAGAGGCGCTGCGGCATCTGGGCCTCAAAAGCCAGGAGCACTCCATCCGGGTGCATTCTTCTCAGGAGATGATTTTAGCCCGCGTCGATGCGAAGCTGATTGTGCAGGTTCTGATCAATCTGATCGACAATGCCATTAAGTATACACCTGCCGGTTCCACGATTGAAGTCCATACAAAGCGGGAAGGAAAATGGGTCGTTGTGTCGGTTTCGGACAACGGTCCCGGTATCCCGGACGAACAAAAGCCGCGGATATTCGATATGTTTTACAGCGGCGCAAACAAAATCGCTGACAGCCGCCGGAGCCTTGGATTGGGGCTTTCCCTCTGCAAATCCATTGTGACCGCTCATGGCGGTAAGATCTGGGTAGAGGATCATCAGCCGCAGGGTACGGAATTTACATTTACATTACCAGCCGGGGAGGTAGAATTATATGAATAAACCTTTGATTTTAGTTGTAGAGGATGATCCTCCGGTTCGCAACCTGATTACAACAACACTGAAAACCAACGATTACCGATATTTGGTGGCCGCAACCGGAGAAGCTGCCATCATGGAAGCCTCGTCTCACAATCCGGATATTGTCTTGCTGGATTTGGGATTACCGGATAAGGACGGTGTAGAGGTAATTCAGAGTATCCGTTCCTGGTCCAACCTGCCGATTATCGTTATCAGCGCCCGGAGTGAGGATCATGATAAGATTGAAGCATTGGACGCAGGTGCGGATGACTATCTGACAAAACCTTTTTCAGTGGAGGAACTGCTGGCAAGACTCCGGGTGACCCAGCGCAGGCTTTCCCTTATGACTGCCGAAATGATGTATGCCAGTTCTGTATTCGTCAATGGAAAGCTGCGGGTGGACTATGCCGGCGGATGCGCCTATCTGGACGATCAGGAACTGCATCTGACGCCCATTGAGTATAAGCTTTTATGCCTTCTCTCAAAAAATGTTGGCAAGGTATTGACCCACACCTTTATTACCCAGAATATTTGGGGACGAAGCTGGGAAAACGATATTGCGTCTTTGCGGGTATTTATGGCAACTCTGCGGAAGAAGCTGGAACCGGAAACAGATTCCCCGCAATACATTCAAACGCACATTGGCGTTGGATACCGCATGATGAGGGTGGAATAAGGAGAGCGGCAATAATGTGCTGTTGAAGGAGCGTGATGCAAAATTATGAAGAAATAAAGTGGATATTCTGCCCCATTTGCGGAAATAAGACTCGCGATTAAATCAGGAAAGACACTATTTTAATAAATTATCCATTATACTGTCCAAAGTGTAAGCAAAACAGTTTGATTGCAGCAAAGGATTTAAAAATAACCGTTATTAAAGAGCCGGACGCATAGGCGCAGGGCCGATGAACTTGTTACACGCAAGTCATTGGCCCTGTTTTTTTATAAGTCCACGGAACATTAATTGGAAAGCTTATTAGCTTTCCATAGAATGGGAGGTGAGATTTCTTCGATATAAATCCAGAAAGATTCTCCTTACAATTTTCAGAAGAAACATAGTCTTTCCAACAGAATATAGATTTGGCTGCCTGTTCAATAAACTCCCAAAAAGCTTTGGCAAATTCCGTAGTCAGTGCCTCCACGGTGAGTACCATATCAATATCCACCGTCTGCCGAAAATCCAACCCGGCATCTGTCATCAGCAGATCGCAGGCAAAGCCGCCTATGACGGTATACTGATCCTTGAAATCGCTGAAATGTTCCCTGAATATATCAATCCCGCTTACCATTTTCGTTTTCTCCTATTCGTCCTGTTTGACAGGAAGCTCATGCTTTTCTCTGATTTCATCCAGACCCATCTGGATCCGCTCATCCGGCTCCGACTCCAAGCTCAGTAGAAGAGAGATTTCATCCACCCGGCCGCTTTTCGAGAGCAGCGAAGGATCGTAGCTCCATACTTCAATGATCGTCCCGCCAAAATCCTCAAAGTCCTGCTTCGATATCATATCGTCTGCTGGAATGCTGGGACAGGTTTTCTTTGAAACAGCCAGTCCGGCAGCCTGTTCTTTTGCCCCAACCATTGTGATCTCCGAGAGGGCCTTTACGCCGCTTTGAAAACACAGTAAATTCTCCGGCAGGTCCTTGACATATACAAGGCGTTCAATGGGAGATTTGAGCCTGGCGTAACCCTTTTTCAAAAACTCAGGCTTTTCAAAGGCAGGAGCGATCCATTTATTAGTTCCCTCAACCTTCTGAGCCAACAGGCCCGATGCAGTCAGATCGTTGATGGCCCGGGTGCAGGTTGCCTTGGAGAGCTGCAGCTCCTTGGATATCCTAGTCAAGTTAATGTCTTCCGTTCCTTTTAAGTAATAGAGATATAAGAAGACAAGCTGGGTACCGGGCGCCATTTTATCTGGAATAGGGGTATCGGACTTGAATTTTTCCAAAAATGCGCAGCCCCAAAACGGCAGATAGACCTGCTGAGACGCAGAGATAAAGGGAATGCTGTTTTCCAGCAGATTTCTGCGCTGCATGGAAGTCAGGTTTTCCAGAGAAAGAGCGCAAGGCTCCTGACATATTTCCTGCAGGTTCTTCAAATGCTTTTTGAGGGTTGGCAGTCTCCAGGAAGAGGAGTTTGGAGACAGTAAGACGCATTCGTTATTCTTCCATGCCAGACGCTGCAGTTTGTAATTGTCCCGAATATAATAGGGCATTTTCTCCGGGCAGTCATATGGGACAGCTGTGATGTTGTCTCCAAATATGGTTTTCAAAAAATCCAGCATATCCATCCTCCCTTCCTGATTCTCAACGCAGCGTAAGTTTCAATGTACTTCGTATTATACCGTTGCAAGTGAAACTTATCAAGTATTTGTGAAACAATAGCCGCGCAAAAAAGCTTGCACTCAACATTTAGTATGCCCGGAAATAAGAAGTTTTTCAGTTCAATATAATACCAATTCTATTTAACTCAGATGCAGCCGGATGGGCAAAAACACCTCTGAGTTAAACACAATCATAGAGCAATTACAGAAAAACGAGTTAAACACAATCATAACGGGTTGTATATCCGGCCTTTTATCCGTGTAATCAGAGTAAGGAGGCGGATACCATGATGCAAAACGAATTTGCCGATTACCTGCGTAAGCTGGGGAAATCGGAGAACACCATAAAAACCTATTGCCATAACATGGATCAATTTTTCCGGTGGTGCCGGGACAGCTTTGACGATGAGCCGCAGCAGCTCTACCGGGCCAATGTGCTGGACTACATTTCTTACATGCGGAATGTGCGGGGCTACCATGCGAAGACCGTGAATAACCATCTCTCTTCCCTGCGGAGCTTGAATGAGTATCTGATTGGGGCGGGCTGTCAGACTGAGACTGTGGTACTGGACAGTGATTTTATGAAAATTCAGATCCAGTATGCCGGTCCCTGCACGGTGGAGCAGAAGGATGTGGAAGCATTTCGGCAGCGCCTTTTGGAGGGCGGCAACAAACGGGACTATGCCATCCGGGAATACCTGAAGGTGCGTGACTCGGATAGTCCCTATCTGTTTGTCAGCCGTCAGAGCGGGAAAATGAATCCTTCACGGATCAATCAGATTTTCAATCAATACTCCGATATCATCACCCCCAAAACGCTTCGACATTATTTTTGTTCGCACGCACTGGAAACGGGCTATGCGATTCATGAGCTTGCCAATCAGGCCGGCCATAGCAATGTCCAGACCACATTGATCTACAGCAACCCAATCGCAAAAGAAATGAAGGATAAGGCCAACCAGCTGTGAGGTGTTACGATGAGAAAAAAGAATATGATTTGCGCCATGCTCATTTTGATTTTTACTGCAGGAATTGCGGTGGGAGCATGGCAGATTTATCGGCAGCTCCATGAGTATTCGGAGGGAGCCGATTTCTATACTGACTTGGAAGAGTATGTGAAGGTACCTGAAGCATTTATTTACTGGGGAGTGGAACAACTCAGGATGCATCTTTTTAGATGCAAGAAACGATATGGATTTATCAGACCGGAATAGTATTCTGTACGGCCATCACATGAAGAACGGATCCATGTTCCACGGACTGATGGAGTACAAAAGCCAGAAATATTATGATGAACATCCGACAGCACTGTTCCTGACGCCGGAGGCTAATTATGAGGTGAAGATTTTTGCCGGGTATGTGGCCGGAGTGGATGTAGATGCCTGGACAGTTGGTTTTTCCTCAGACTTGGAATTTGAAGAATGGCTGCTGGAAGCCCAAGAACGCTCCTGCTTCACAAGTGAGATTACCCCCGCAGTCACGGACCGGATCCTTACGCTATCCACCTGCAGCTATGAATTTAATAATGCGAGGTTTGTGTTGATCGGCGTATTGGAGTAAGTATATTGTCAGTAAACAGTAAAATATAGTGCAATGGGAAAATATGAAAGAGAAGCGACCTTCTATTTCCCATTGCGCTATTTCAGCATAATTTGTTTGTGGTGTTATATCACTTTTTCCCTGAGATTTCATCAAAACAGGCCAGAAATCATCTCCACACACTTTTCGATGCCCAGTTCGCCGCTGTCGAGACAGATGTGATAGTTCTCTGCATGACCCCATTTCATACTGGTGTAAAAACGGTGATAGGCCGCCCGGCGTTTATCCTTGTCCTGAAGGCGCTGCATGGGCGATTCCTCCCGTTCCCCATATACCTTTACGATTCGTTCCGCCCGATATTCCATGCTGGCATGGATGAATACCCGCAGACAGTCTGCTTTATCTTTCAGGATATAGTCTGCACAGCGCCCCACGATCACGCAGGGACCCTTCTTGGCCAAATCCTGAATCAGTCTGTATTGTATTTCCCAAAGACGATCTTCATTGGTAGGACCCAATGCTCTGTTGGAGAATACAGAAGAGAGAAATCCGGAAGGAGTGTATTCACCTGCGTCTTTGATGTAGCTTTCTGTAAAACCGCTTTCCTCTGCGATTTTCTGGAGCAGCTCACTGTCATAGCAGGGAATTCCCAAACGCTCCGCAACCTTTTTACCAATTGTTCTGCCGCCGCTTCCAAATTCGCGGCTGATAGTGATGATACGATTATTCATGTTTTCCTCCTGTTCTGTTCTGCCCCAAAGGGGTCAGCTCTTTATATGTCCGTGCAATGATCACTGCTGCAATTAAAAAGGTCAGAATATCCGAAACCGGCATGGAGTACAGTACGCCGTCCAGCCCGAAAAAACGGGGCAACAGCAGGGCGAAACCTACGCCGAATACGACTTCACGCACAAGAGAGATCAGCGTAGAAGCCAGAGCTTTGCCTAGAGACTGCAGAAAAATGAAGGTTCCCTTGTTTACCGTGGCAAAGATCATCATGCAGAGGTAAATCCGGAAGCTCTTGATGGCAAACTGCGTATAGTAAAGGCTCTCATTTGCTGCGCCAAACAGGTTGATTAGTTGTTTGGGGAACAGTTCTACGATAAACAGAGCCACAGCGCCGACCAAAGCCTCCGTAAGCAGCAGTCGTGTAAACAGGCTTTTTACCCGGTCCCTGCGGCCGGCGCCGATGTTGTAGCCTACGATAGGGATGCATCCGGCTGCCGTACCCACGGCGATGGAGATTACGATTTGGAAAAACTTCATGACAATGCCTACTACCGCCATGGGGATCTGGGCATACTGCGTCTGACCGAATACAGAATCAAGGGCGCCGTATTTCTGGATCATATTATTGATTGCTGCCATCGCAGCTACCAGAGAGATTTGGGAAAGAAGGCTGGTAATACCCAGGGCCACATATTTCCTGGCCAGTCCGGCATGGAGATGAAAGCTGTTCTTTTCCAGCCTGACCGCTTTCATATGGCACAGATACCAGATGGCTAAAAATGCTGTCAGCACTTGGCCCAGCACGGTAGCTGCAGCCGCGCCCATCATACCCCATTTAAAAACGAAAATAAAAATGGGGTCCAGAATAATGTTGACTACTGCTCCGGCCAGTGTGGAAATCATGGCAAAGCGCGGGCTTCCATCAGAGCGGATAATAGGATTCATGGCCTGCCCAAACATATAAAAAGGAATACCTACAGTAATCCAGAAAAAGTATTCTTTTGCATGAAAAAATGTTTCTTCGTTGACCCGGCCGCCGAATAGGGTTAAGATTGGCTCCTGGAAAATCAGGTAAATCGCAGTCAGAACCAAACTGCTGATGACGCACAGCAAAACAGCGCTGCCGATGCTTCTGTGAGCATCCTCCTTTTTGCCGGCACCCAGAGAGATGCTGACAAAGGCACAGCAGCCGTCGCCAATCATGACAGCGACAGCCAGGGCTATTACTGTCATAGGAAATACGACCGTATTGGCAGCGTTGCCGTAGGAACCGAGATAGCTGGCATTGGCAATAAAGAGCTGGTCTACGATGTTGTAGAGCGCCGCCACCAACAGGGAAATCACGCAAGGTACTGCATATTTCCTCATCAGACTGCCGATTGGGCGCTCCTCTAAAAAGGTATTTGCTTTTTGCTCCATTGGTAAATAATCCTCCTTAAAAATATAAAGTGTTATGGAAACGTAGAAAAAGTGCGCCGTCAGAGAAGCTGGATTTACGCCTCTTTGGCCACGCACTTGTTTCCATAAAAGATGTTTAGGTTGGAGCCGTTAGGGCTCCTGTTCTAAAAAAATAAACGTGCAGCGGAAACTGGATTTACGCAGTTACGCTACACGTTCAATTGAAATTATATCGCACTTTGGAGAAAATGTCAAAATCGATTTTGCCTTAATTTAAGGTAAGACTATTTCCGGGCAGTCCTGGGGCGATTACCATAAATAGGAAATCCGAGTATGAAGAAACGTCGAAAATGGAAAAAAATTGTCGCTTAAAAAATCCGTAAATATTTCAAAAACATATTGTAATAATTTTGGGTTTTCGATAAAATAAATATATCTGGTTTTTATTGACATGCCGATTCGAAGGAGAGAATGGGAATGTCAAAATGGAGAATATTAATGTCTGGATTTATGTGTCTGCTGTTTATGTCAGCGGCTGGCTGCGGGCCGTCGGAAACGATGCTGGAGACTGGCGAGAGGCTGGCGGAGGTTGAGACGGAGATTTCGGCCGGGACGGCTGAGATGACGGAAGCGGCGGAGATGCAGACGGTTGAAGAGGAATCAGAGGAATTAATTTATGTATATGTCTGTGGCCAGGTGAGGACGCCGGGAGTATATTCGATGGCGAAGGAGAGCCGGCTGTTTCAGGCGGTGGATATGGCTGGCGGTATTCTTCCGGAGGGAGATTTAACCAGGATTAATCTGGCGTTGTCTCTGGAAGATGGACAGAAAATCTATATTCCATCGAAGGATGAAGCGGAGGCTTTGTCTCAAACAGAAATGGAGACGGAAAAACCGGAGAATGGGTCCCGCAGTCTGTCAGACGGGCGGGTAAATATTAATCGGGCTTCGAAAGAAGCGCTGATGACGCTCCCTGGGATTGGAGAGGCGAAAGCTGATGCAATTCTGGCTTACAGGCAGACAGAAGGCGATTTTGAGAGCGTGGAGTCTCTGATGCAGGTTCCGGGCATTAAGGAAGGCGTTTTCGCAAAAATTAAAGACCGGATTTCTATAGATTGAGGTGAGGAAAATGGCGAAAAAGGTACTTGTAGTTGATGATGAAAAATTGATTGTTAAAGGCATTCGATATAGTCTGGAGCAGGACGGTATGGCCGTTGAGGTTGCATATGATGGACGCCAGGCGCTGGAGATGGCCCAGAATAATGTTTATGATGTCATTCTTCTGGATGTCATGCTTCCGGAGCTGAATGGTTTTGAGGTGTGTCAGATGATTCGTGATTTTTCAGATGTTCCGATTATCATGCTGACGGCCAAAGGCGACGATATGGATAAGATACTTGGGCTGGAATACGGCGCGGATGATTATATTACAAAGCCGTTTAATATTCTGGAGGTAAAGGCCCGGATTAAAGCCATCATGCGCCGGACACGGGTGAAGGAACCGGAAGTGGTAAATCCACGGATGATTACATCGGGAGATATGCGGATTGATTTGGACAGCCGGCGGGTATTTATTTCGGATAAAGAGGTGAATCTGACAGCCAAAGAATTTGATCTGCTTGAACTGTTGATTACCAATCCGAATAAAGTTTATAACCGGGAGAATTTATTGAACCTTGTGTGGGGCTATGATTATCCGGGAGATGTGCGGACGGTGGATGTCCATGTGCGGCGTCTCAGAGAAAAAGTGGAAGTAAATCCGAGTGAGCCACGTTATATACATACAAAATGGGGTGTTGGTTATTTCTTCCAAAGCTAAAAAGTCCAGAAAAAAGAAAAATGGGTTTTTATACAGCATGCGTTTATGGTTGGTAGTTGCCCTGATTGCGGTAACTATCAGCCCTTTATTTATTATGCGGCTGGTTGCTCTGAATAATATTGAGGTTCAGCTCCGTACTCGGCGGGGAAATGAACTGTCAAATTACGCATTGATTCTTTCAAATCAGATTGTGCGGAGCAATTATTTCCGTGGTGAAAACATGGATATTGTTCATTCGGATATGAATCAGAATGCATCCATGTATAACGGGCGGATTCTGATCATAGATAACCATTATAAGATTGTCAAGGATACCTATTCCACTCTGGATGGGCTGACTTCGATTTCCCAGGAAACCATACAGGCTATGGGCGGCGAAAGTATCCGGAATTATAACAGAGATGATGGAATGATGGAACTGGCGGTGCCGATTACCACGGAGGATAAGAAAGAAGTGCTTGGCGTTATTCTTTTTTATTCATCGCTTCAGGATATTCAGAAAACCTGTGATTCTATCGGGCGCTCTTATAATGGCATTACGACGGCTTTGGTGGGGCTTTGCATTTTACTCTCACTGATTATCGCCAATTTCTTTACTAAGCCGCTGAAACGGGTGGCAAATTCGATTGACAGAATGGCGGAAGGGCATTTTGATGAAGAGATTCATCTTCGGGGATTTTCCGAGATAAAACTGATTTCGGATTCCTTTAATACAATGCTCGGAAAGATGCAGAAGGTGGAGAATTCCCGGCAGGAGTTTGTTTCAAATGTGTCTCATGAATTAAAGACGCCGATTACGTCGATAAAGGTTCTGGCTGATTCCTTAAATATGCAGGACAATGTGCCGACGGAAGTATATAAAGAATTTATGCAGGATATTGTCGTGGAGATTGACCGGGAGAACCAGATTATAAACGACCTGCTTTCTCTTGTTAAAATGGATAAGTTGGTGGCCGAGATGAATATTTCTTTAGTAAATGTCAATGATACCATGGAAATGATTCTGAAGCGGCTGCGGCCGATTGCGGCAAAACGCAATATCGAACTTGTATTTGAGAGCTTTCGCCCGGTGACAGCGGAATGTGATGAAGTGAAATTAAATCTGGCCTTTACGAATCTGGTGGAAAACGGCATTAAATATAATGTGGCCGGCGGATGGGTTAAAGTGTCCCTGGATGCGGACCATAAATATTTCTATGTGAAGGTGGCAGATTCTGGCATCGGTATTCCAAAGGAATATCAGGATCAGATTTTTGAACGTTTTTATCGTGTGGATAAGGCCCGTTCGAGAGAAACCGGCGGTACGGGCTTGGGACTGGCAATTACAAAAAATATCATATTGATGCACGATGGTGCGATTAAGGTGTTAAGTAAAGAAGATGAGGGCTCTACTTTTGTTGTGCGGATTCCTTTAAAACACATTCAGGAAGATTCGAATGGAGGGGTGAAAAATGAGAAAAAATAAATTTTTTGCCGTTCTGATTTTAAGTCTTTGCCTGGTGATTCCTCTGACCGGATGTGATTTAGTTAAAGATATTCTCTGGCATTGGAGCCGCAATAAGGATGTGGAGATTACGACCACGGAGGCTTCTCACGGCGTTTATCAGATGAATCTCAATGAAACCCGGCTGATAAAGGCAGCCTGTGAGTTGTCGACAGATTCGGCAGAAGAATTGATCTCATCCTGCATTGAGGAGATGAGGCAGGCGCCCTCTGACAATGCGTATAAATGTCTGATTTACGGTGATGTCCAGGTGACCAATTATACTTATGACAGCAGCAGCCGTTTAGTTACTCTTTATTTTGACCCGGCTTACAATAAACTTCCGCCATCGAGAGAAATACTGACACGGGCGGGCATTGTTAAGACTTTGACTCAGTTCAGTGATGATATTCAGTATGTTTCCTTTGTCATTGGCAGTGAACCGATGACGGCGGCGGATGGAACGGCGCTATTGATGCGGGGGAAAGATTTTGTTGACAGTATCAGCGGCAACATGGAGTATGTCCGAGAGGACTATGTAACGATGTATTTTGTCAGCGGGGATGGAACCCGGCTTCAGGCGGAGGATGTCATCGTTAAATATCTGAGTAAAATCAATTTGGAAACAGCTTTGGTAAACAGCCTGGTTTCCGGGCCGATCACAAAAGGGCTGAAGCCTTCCCTGTCTCCGGACACCGTAGTGAATAAGGTCAGCATCCGAGAGGGAATCTGCTATGTTGATGTGGATAAGACCTTTCTTGAAAGAGTGGATGGGCAGAGCTTTGAACTCAATATTTATTCGGTGGTGAATACATTAACCCAGATGACAGGGGTCAGCCGTGTCCAGTTTTTAATTGATGGAGCTATTTTTACGGGGGCAGTGGAAGGGATGCATATTGATGGAATGTTTGAGAAGAATATGTCCCTTGTGTACCGGCCGGAAAAGGAGGGGACGGCTCCGCCGTCAAGGCCTGCGGAGAATGGCGACGCGCTGAAAAAAGATATTGAACAGCAGGTAAAGGAAAATCAGATGAGTTCTGAGGAAACCGGCCCGGTCGAAACGGGAACTGAACCGGGGATGGATGTAAATTCAGATGAAGCCGGAATGGGTGAAGCCCCGGTGGAAACGGCACCGGAAGCGGAGCCGGAACCGATTCCGGAAAACAATGAGGAAAATACAGGAGAATAGCACATGAAAAGACCACTGATGGGTGCAGGTATCGCCTTGGTGGCAGGAACAGCAGCGGCTTTAACGGGTTTGCCCGGTGTGTGGACGGCCGTGCTGGCGGTTGTGTGCGGCGTGTGTGTATTGAAATGGACAGAGAGTTCTTTAACTTATGTTTTGGGACTTTCTGTCTTTTTGATTGTCGGATATTGTCGTACTTTGTCTGGCAGTGAAACGGGGGAGATTGTTCCGGGAAAGCAGGAAATACAGGGAGAGGTATATAAAATTCAGGAAAAGGAAAACAGCCGGTGGATTTATCTAAAGGGCGGGGATAATCTCAGGGTGCTGGTTCTTATCACTCATCCTGAGAAAAGTAATGAGGTCTATTATAAAGGTCAGATTTTGAGGGTTTCCGGGGAAGCGGAGGCGTTCAGCCATTCCGGCAATCCGGGACAGTTTGATGAAAAGAATTATTACACTTCCCAGGGGCTGGCTTATCGGCTCTGGGCGGAAAAAGTTGATTGTATCCATGAAGGCGGATGGGTTTGGCAAAAATTGCGTGTGCTGGAGAAGCTAAGGCAGAGCCTGGCGCTATTTTTCCGGGAAACAATGAGTGAATCCGGGGCCGGTGTTGTCATGGCGGCGGTGCTTGGCGACCGCTCCGGGTTTCAGGCGGATTTGCGCCGTTATTATCAGGAAAATGGCTGGATTCACCTGGTGACTACTTCCGGGCTGCATTTGTCATTTATTGCCATGGGGCTTTATCGGAGACTCCGAAAATCTACCTTTTCCATACTTCCATCCACGGCGGCTGCATTGATTGTTATGGCGGCCTATGGTTATATGACAGATTTTGGGGATTCTATGCTGAGGGCTATGGGAATGATGATTCTTCTGCTTATCGGCAGACTTTTGGGGAGGAAAACGGATGTGCCGACAGCCATTGTTTTGGTTGCGGATGTGCTGCTTATGCTTCGGCCGCAGCGGCTGATGGCGGCGGGATTCCAGTTATCTTTTGGGGCTGTTATCGGCGTGGAAACAGGAAAATATATGTACAGCCGATGGAAAATGCCGGAGATAAAGGGATGTTTGGAAAAGTTTCAGGAAATGTTCTGGATACAGCTTGGCATTTTTGTAGTGACTTTGCCGGTGATTTTGTGGCACATGTATGAAGTCCCTGTGTTTGGATTTTTTTACAATTTTTTTATGATTCCTCTTGTTTCTTTAATTGTTCCGGCAGCCTTTATGGCTGGACTGGCTGGAATCAGTCCTTTTGGCCCGTTGGCGGGGCCGGCTTCTAAAATAATGTGGGGGATTGATATGCTTTTGGCCTGGGTTCACAAGCTGCCCTCCAAAACATTTATCTGCGGCCGTCCCCAATGGCGGCAGATTTGCTTCTTTATTTTACTGTGTGGACTTGTTGTTTTTTTAGAGAGGAGCCGTTTTACTTTCAAAAAATTGTCCGGCCCGGTTTTGATATTTCTGGCTTGCTTTCTGCTGATGGCTGTGCGGGAGCGGGCGGACCGGATTGTGTGTGTGGATGTGGGGCAGGGAGACGGCATCTGCATTTTAAGTGAAAGCGGTCATGCCATACTGGTGGATGGCGGAAGCTCGGATGTGAAAAAGGTTTATTCCTATCGGATTGAACCGATGCTTAAATATTATGGCGTTCGAAAAATTGATGCCTGGTTTTTAACCCATGGGGATTCGGACCATGTATCCGGGATTGAAGAGGCCCTTGGCGGAAGCGCTGTTCCGATGAAGCAGATTATTTTGCCGGATATTTCCGGGGATGAAACGCTGGATGAAATCCGTGCATTGGCAGAGAAAAAGGCCATTCCGGTTCGAGAAATACATCCGGGGGACTGGCTTGCAGCCGGAAATTTCAGGCTGGATTGTCTTTACCCGGAGGGTGGGAACTGTGCGGAGGATAAAAATAATGCTTCCCTTGTGTTGTCTTTGACACGGAAGATGAAAACCGGGAATTTTGTGATGCTGCTGATGGGGGATTTGGAGAAGGAGGGGGAAGAAGCCCTGCTTCGGGAGAAGACAGTGCCGGACTGTAATGTGCTGAAGGTTGGGCATCACGGCTCCTCCGGGGCAACTTCCGATGCTTTTTTGGCGGCGGCCCTGCCGGAATGGGCCTTTATATCCTGCGGGGAGGATAACCGCTATGGCCATCCCCATGATGAGACGCTGGAGCGGCTTCGAGGCGCAGACTGCCAATATCTCACGACAGCCCGGCAGGGAGCACTTGGAGTTATCTTTTCATCGGGAGGCTATCGAATATATGCCTGGCAAAAATAATAGCATGATACCTAAAGGTATGTTATAATAATCCCTATATATTGAAGAATTGGAGAGACGGCTGTGAAAATATTGAGTCAGCATATAAAATCCGGAGAATTCAAATCGGTGTATTTAATTTATGGAGCGGAGGATTATCTGCGAAAGCAATATAGAGATAAAATGAAACTGGCGATTGTCGGCGAGGATACGATGAATTACAGTTATTTTGAGGGTAAAGGGATTTCTGTCAAAGGGCTGATTGATTTGGGAGAAACCCTGCCTTTTTTCAGCGAGAGGCGTTTGATTATCGTGGAAAACAGCGGTTTTTTCTCATCTTCGCAGGATGAATTGGCAGCTTATCTGAAAGAGATGCCGGAGACCGCCTGTTTTATCTTTGTTGAAAAAGATGTGGATAAGCGGAATAAATTGTTTAAGACAATTTCTTCTCTGGGATATGCGGCGAATATGGCGCCGCCGGATGAACGGACATTAATGCGCTGGATTGCAGGACTTTTAAAAGGCGAACAGCGGCAGATGTCCGATAGTACCCTGCGTTATTTTTTGGAACGGATAGATACGGATATGGAAAATATCCGCCGGGAATTGGATAAGCTGGTCGTCTATACGGATGGGCGAAAGGAAATTGCGCGGGAAGATATTGACGCAGTCTGCACCATTCATACGGAAAGCCGGGTATTTGATATGATAGAGGCCGTCGCAGAAAAGAAGCAGAGGAAAGCGCTGCAGCTTTATTATGAATTGATTGGGCAGAAAGAAGAGCCGCTGCGGATTCTTTATTGGATTACGCGGCAGTTTAATCAGCTCTATCAGATAAAGGAATTACAGGGAAAAGGATATCCTGCCCATGTCATTGCGGAACGGCTGGGGGTGCGGAGTTTTGTGGTACGCAAAAATGAAGAAGTATGCCGGCAGTTTTCCCTGGCAGAACTCCGCCGGGCGGTGGAAATCTGTGTGGAGCGGGAGGAAGATGTAAAAACGGGGCGTTTGGACAAAAATATGGCCGTGGAATTATTAATTGTACGTTTTTCTGTTTAGGACCGGGAAAGGCTTGTTTTAGAGCAGCCCATCCATGTACTGGCAGATTTAGAGCAGCCCATCCATGTACTGGCAGAAAATATTTGAGAGTTCGCTGTCATTTTCAGTCATACCGCCCGCATACCAGCGAATGAGAAGGCGGAAAAGGGCGCCGGAAAACAGATAGGCCGGATAGGTGCGCCGGCGGTCCAGGGATGGAAAATGGGAGCAGGAAAGAATCAACTGGTCAAGGCCCTCCTGAATCTGACTGTCCATGCCTGCCTGATGAAGAAGATTGAAAATGGCGGCATTTTCTCTGGCTGTATGAAAGAAAACGGTCATCACGCGGCGTGTCGGCGTATGACTTGGCACGGCGTTGATTTCATCAGAAAATCGAGACATTAAATCATTAAGACTTCCAATCAGAATATCTTCTTTACTGTCGAAATTCCGATAGTAAGAAATGCGGGAAACCCCGGCGCGGGCAGTGATTTCAGAAACTGAGATAGCATCAAAATTTTTTTCTTTCATCAAATCGATGAGGGCGTTGATAATACTTGTTTTAACGTGTAGATTGGCTTCTTTCCTCTTATCCATATCTGTTTCTCCTTTGTATAAATATGATACAAGTGTAGCATTTGGAAAGAGGGAAGTCAAGGAGGCGATTGTATGCAGTATAAAATATTTGTTGTGGAGGATGAGCCGGATATCAGCGGATTGCTGGTTAAAATACTGGAAGGGGCAAATTACCGGGCAGTACAGGCTTTTTCAGGGACAGAGGCCGGGCTTTTGCTGGAGAAGGAAACGCCGGATTTAATCTTGCTTGATTTAATGCTCCCGGGAATGTCGGGGGAAGAATTGCTGGCGGAAATCCGTGAGAAAAGGCACAGCAATGTACCGGTTTTAATTATTTCTGCAAAGGATACCTTGAGGGATAAGGTGGCGCTTCTGCAGAGCGGCGCGGACGATTATATTACAAAGCCCTTTGAACCGGAGGAAGTGCTGGCGCGGATTCAGGCTGCTTTAAGGCGTGTCGGCAAAGAATTGACTGCTGAAAAGAATCTTACATATAAAAATCTGAAAATCTATATGGATTCCCGGAAAGTGACGGCGGCGGGAAGGGAGGTTAGTTTGACCGCCCGCGAATATGATATTCTTTGCCTGTTCATGCAGAATCCGGGCAAGGTATATTCCAGAGAAACCCTTTATGGGATGGTTTGGCACGGCGGTTATTACGGCGAAAACAACACGGTGAATGTCCATGTGAGTAATCTGAGGAAAAAGCTGAAGGAGAAGGACGAGGGAGAGGATTATATTCAAACCGTATACGGCATTGGATTTAAACTTCAGTAAAAATCTTTATAACTTCTTTAAAAGTTCTTTATGACTTATTAAAGACTGAGATGTTAGAATACGTTTGTCAATGAAAAATACAGGGAATTGGCAGACGTATTTTCGTAATGGAGGTAGACAGATGAATGAATATGTCATAGAGACAAAGCAGATAACGAAGTCCTATGGTTCTCTTCTGGCATTGGACCATGTGGATATTCATGTGAGGCGGGGAGAAATATATGGTCTCATTGGCGATAATGGGGCAGGGAAAAGTACCCTCTTAAAGATATTGGCCGGGCACAGTTATGCGTCGGAGGGCGAATTAAGACTTTTTGGAAAATATGAAGAAAGGGAATTGGCGAATTCCAGAAAGAAAATCGGATTTATGGTTGAGCGGCCGGGTTTCTTTCCGAATATGACGGTGGAGCAGACGTTGATTTATTACTGTATCCAAAAGGGAATTCCCGGCAGAAAAAAAGTGGACGCCATGTTAAAACTGGCGGATATTGCAGAAAAAAGGCGGAGCAGATGTGAGAATCTTTCACTGGGGCAAAAGCAGCGGCTCGGACTGGCCATTGCCATGATCGGGGAGCCGCAGGTTCTCATCCTTGATGAGCCGATTAACGGTTTGGACCCGAGTGGTATTCTTGAATTTCGAAACCTGCTGCATCGCCTAAACGAAGAAAAAAATATAACCATTTTGTTGTCGAGCCATATATTGTCCGAATTGCAGCAGATTGCAACCATGTATGGATTTTTAAATAAAGGGATTTTAATTGAGGAAATTTCGGCCCGCGGGCTGCAGGAAAAATGTTCAGACTGTATTGAGATTATCCTTTCGGATGTGGAAAAATTTGCGGTTTTGATGGAAAAAAATTTCCCGGGGGAAACCTATAAAGTACTTCCCGAAAACCATATCCGCGTTTATAAACCGGGTTTTCAGGCGGAAGCTTACAGCAGACTGGCCGCTGAAAACGGGATTTATATTACCGGGATGCAGACACTGCAGACATCCCTGGAGGACTATTATATGGGATTAAAGAAGCGGGGTGGCGTGCAATGATGAACTATATAAAAAGTGAACTTTACCGGGTATTTCATGGCAGAGCGATTTATGGTTTTACCGGAATTCTGGCTGTTTTAGCCGTTTTGTTTAATGTGGTTTCACATGTATTTCAGATATTTGATGTACAGTTTCTTTACGGAAACACGTCATTTTCTTATTCGAATCTTGTTGCCTCACCAATGCTTTTCGGTGTGATGGGGGCTGTCGTTGCGATGCTCTTTTATGAGGGAAACCGGAAGAACGGCAATCTGAAAAACACGGTGGCTTTTGGTATTTCCAGAATAGAAATTTTTGTTGGCGAATGTGTGGTAAGTTTGCTGGCTTCGATTTTTTCAATGATTTTTATCGTTGCCCTGTATATTTTGAGCGCCGAAACTCTTTTGGAGAAAGCCGGGCCGGTGGAGCTGGGAGATTTGCTCACAGAAATCCCGGCGGTCTTTCTGGTTGCCGCAGCCTGTATGATTTCAGCGATTGTATGTATCGAAATGTTTGAAAAAAATTCGACAGGGATTATTGTGTGGATGGCTGTCTGGTTTTTTATTCCGAATATTCTCTTTTATTTGGGGTTCCGTTTTGATGCGGTTCATAAACTGGCTATGTGGCTGCCCTATAATTTCCTGAGCAGCCGCGGCATGATTGTAAATACACGGCAGTGCATCACAGCCTGGGAAACTGCCCAGGGAATGATAAAATGCCTGGTTACAGGCGGGGTGAATACTCTGGTCTGCCTGATTGCGGGAATCGCCCTGCTCAGAAAAAGAGAATTGTAATTGGGAAAATTGTTTTGGAGGGGTGAAATGAAAGATTTTATTTTGATTATTCTGGCTGTTATAGGGATTTACTGTGCCTTCCGTTACCTGTCCCTGCTGTATGCCTTTCGTAAAATCACAAAAGAAGTCAGGGAAGTACGGCAGGACCTTACTCAAAATCAAATACTTCATCTGCCTCTCCCAAACCGGCATCTGGCAGGATTGATCGGCGAGTTTAATAATACTTTGGAAGAAATACAAAAGGAGCGGCAGAAATATGAAAAACGGGAAAAGGAATTTCAAAAACAGATTGAAAATATAAGCCATGATCTGCGTACGCCGCTGACAGTTATTCTGGGATATCTGAAATATGTTAAAAATAAAGAATATGTGGTGCAGGATAAAGAATTAAGAGAGATATTAGACATTATCGAACTTAAAGGGGAGACCATGAAAAACCTTGTAGCACAATTTTATGAGTTTTCCCGGTTAAATGCAGGAGATTATACATTAAAGCCGGATAAGGTGGATATGTCCAGAATTCTGAGAGAATCCCTTTTGGGAAATTGCCAGATTTTAGAAGGAACCAATCTGGAAGTAAATATAAATATACCGGAGTATCCGGTTTGGGTTATGGGGGATGGGGCGGCACTGGAGAGGATATTTCTGAATCTTCTGCAAAATGCCGGACGGTATGCCCGTGCTCATCTGAATATTCGGATGAGCGAGACGGAAAAGGATGTTTCGGTTTCCTTTGCGAATGATGCGGAGGAATTGTCTCAGGAGACGGTTTCTCATCTGTTTGACAGATTTTATATACAAGATGATTCAAGAAATCAGGGCGGTACGGGCCTGGGATTAACCGTTGCAAAAATATTGGCAGAAGAGATGGGCGGGACTTTGGAAGCCCGTCTGAATGAGGCCAGTTCCGGGCCGGAACAAAAAAGTAAATCCGTTATTTCCTTTGAACTTAGGATGCCCGTGATAAACAAAAAAAGAACTGAGATGTGAGGGTGTATATCTCAGTTCTTTTGAATTCCGTTTTCGAAATGTCTTATGGACACTCGCATTGCGCCGTTTTCGAATGTCTTATGGATACTCGCATTGCGCCGTTTTCGAATGTTCGTTGCTTACGCCATTTTGTTGACAGCAAGGTTCAAACGGCTGATTTTTCTGGAAGCAGTATTCTTATGGTAAACGCCTTTAGAAGCTGCTTTATCTATAGCGCTGGTAGCTTTTAATAATTCAGCTTTAGCCAGCTCTTTATCATTCGCTGCGATAGCTGCGTCTACTTTTTTAACAGCAGTCTTAACAGCGGATTTTGTCATCTTATTTCTTAAAGCCTTTGTCTGAGTTACAAGGATTCTTTTTTTTGCAGATTTGATGTTAGCCAATCTGGACACCTCCCTTTATTGAATATTTTTCACGTGTATATTCATTAAAGCCGGACACGGACGTTCTAATGTAAACATACCCTTATATAATAAGAGAATCTTTTGTAATTGTCAATACATATTCCGAAATCTTTTGGAAAAAATTCATAGTAAAATACAGTGAAAAGGGGCGGTTTTATGAATCCGACAGTGCGCACAGATTTAGCGATAGAGAACGCTGAAATGTTCCAGGAGACGGAGGAACTTCAGGGAATTCGGATAGAGGAAGAGGTCGGCCGGACATCGGGAATCCGGGTTACCTGGGTTGCGGTGGAAAATGAGCGGGGAGCGAAAAAACTTGGGAAAGCGATTGGTGACTATGTAACCCTCGAGGTTCCCATGCTGGATGAGACGGATGTGAATTACCACCGGGAGATTACAGGGGAAGTCGCTGAACAAATCCGGCGGCTGATTCCGGATATGAAACACAAAAAGATTTTGGTGGCCGGTATCGGGAATCGGGAGATGGCGCCGGACGCCCTGGGACCGATGGTGGTGGATAATCTTTTTATTACCCGGCATCTTATTCAGGAATATGGGGTTCACTCAGAGATTACGCGGGGTATGGGCTGTGTCAGCGCTCTGGCGCCGGGGGTAATGGCTCAGACGGGGATTGAGACGCGGGAAATTTTGCTCGGCGCTGTCCGGGAGACCCGGCCCGATGTGCTGGTTGTTATCGATGCCCTGGCGGCCCGGAGTGTAAAGCGGTTAAATAAGACGATTCAGATTACGAATACAGGAATTGCGCCGGGGGCCGGCGTGGGGAACCGCCGGTTTGGCATTGACGCAGAGGCAATGGGGATTCCGGTGATTGCGATAGGAATTCCGACGGTGATTGATGCGGCGACGATTGTCAATGATACGGTGGGGAATCTTTTGGCGATTATGGATGAAACCCGGAACCGTTTGTCCGAAAGAATCTGGGAAGGCGTGGCACCTTTTGATGAGCAGGAGCGGTACCAGCTTATGCGGGAATTGATGGCCCCGGAAATGATGAATATGTTTGTCACGCCGAAGAATATCGACGAAATTGTCCGCCAGATGAGTTATACCCTTTCGGAAGCCCTGAACAGTATCTGCCATTCCATGGCATAGCTTTTTTTTCGCCACATATAATAGTGATGGTACTTAAAGGACAAAAGGAATATGAAGGCGGGCGATGCGGTTGGGCAAAAAATTATTTTATCTGTTTGAATTGGTGTGCGGAATTCTTTTCCTTTGGCTGACAGGGCTTTTAACCGGGAAAAATGTATGGTTAAACAGTATGAGCCCGGTAGTCTACGGGCGGGATGTTTATATATCGGTTTCCAGAATCGCAGGGAGTATTTCGGACGGGCTGATTGGGAGCTGGGCGCCCCTGTGGCTTGCGGAAAGGGACCGGGCTATGTATGCGGGAAATGATATCTGCGAGCTTTATCCTTCGGATAGCGTGCTTGCGGCGGTTTATGCGGAAAATAATCAGAGTTCGGATTCGGGAAATGACGGGGCCGGAAACGGGGGGACAGGCGCCGCCGATGAAAATTCCGGGATGGAATCTCAGGAAAATACAGCGGTTCAGCCGGCCAGCGCCCCGGTGGCCAGCAGCGAGGGCATCGTATATACGGCGGATATGCTGAAGGACTATAATTATTTTATTAATCAGTTTTATGCCATTGACAGCACGACCTATGCGCCGGACGGCCTCTTGGATGCGGAGAATTTTATGAATATGGATTTGAGCATTGATTTGCAGGGGGACGCTCCAAAGGTGCTGATTTATCACACCCATTCTCAGGAGGCATTTGCGGACAGCCGCCCGGGGGAATGGCAGGACACAGTCGTCGGCCTGGGAGAAACGCTGAAAAATAATCTGGAGAGCCGTTATGGTGTTTCGGTGCTCCATTTGACGGATACTTTCGATGTGATTGACGGGGTAACTGACCGCAGCGCCGCCTATACCTATGCCGAAGAAAAAATATGGGAAGTGCTTGAAGAATATCCGTCCATCAAAGTAGTGATCGATCTGCACAGAGATGGAGTGGCAGACGGAACCCGGCTGGTGACCAACATCGGCGGGAAGGATACGGCCCAGCTTATGTTTTTAAACGGTCTCTGCCGGACGGCGGCCAACGGCCCCATTGAATATCTTCAAAATCCTTATCTGACAGAGAATCTGGCTTTCAGCTTTAAACTGCAGGCAAAGGCGGCCCAGTATTATCCGGATTTGATGCGGCGGATTTATCTGCGTTCCTATCAGTATAATTTACATATTCTTCCAAGGAGCCTGCTTGTGGAATGCGGCGCTCAGACAAACACGGTGGAGGAAGTCCAGAATGCCATGCCCCTTCTGGCCGATTTGCTTTATCTTGTTTTGTTGGGAAATTAACCGATATGAGGTGGAATTCTCAAAAAAAATAGGCTATACTGAAGAAGCAGACGAGACTGCATGAAATGATGTAAGAAAAATGAAAGAAATCCATAAATTTAATTTTTATAAATACCTGATACACTAAATGCACAGGATAGATAAAGGAGAAAACCATGAAGAAACAGATAATACTTGTAGTGGATGATGACAGAGAAATTGTTCGGGCAATCTCGAAACTTCTGGAGCTGGAGGGGTATGAAACGCTGAAAGCATACGATGGGTTGGAGGCTTTGGACATCTTGATGGACCACACGGTGCATTTGATTATTATGGATGTTATGATGCCGAGATTGAACGGTTTGTCCGCCGTGATGAAGATTCGTGAAACAAAAAATATACCGATTATTATTTTATCGGCCAAGACGGAAGAGAGCGATAAGATTATCGGATTGTCCATGGGAGCCGACGATTATGTCAGCAAACCATTCAGTACGGAAGAACTTGTAGCCAGAGTGAAGGCACAACTGCGAAGATATATGACGTTGGGCTCTGCCTATGATTCGGAACCGGGAAGTGAAGAAATTCATCTGGGAGATTTGGTGCTGAATAAGGACCAGAAGCAGATGTATGTCAGCGGTGAAGAAGTGCGGCTGACGGCGACAGAATATCGCATTGTTGAACTGCTCATGTCCTATCCGGGGCGGGTTTTTTCCTCGGAGGAAATTTACAGCCGGGTTTGGAATGAGGATGCCTATGCGGTGGAAAATACTGTCATGGTGCATATACGTCGAATTCGCGAGAAGATTGAGATTGACCCGAAGAATCCAAAATATTTAAAGGTGGTGTGGGGTATTGGCTATAAGATGGAAAAAGTATGAAATGTACGGGCCGAAAAAACCGGGAGTGATTAAAAAGTGTTTCTGGTTTTGCAAAGAAAAATGTACAACCATAACCGGGCTTTACGGTGTGTCGGTTATTTTGCTGATGATTTTTATGAATATATTTATCGAGTGGATTTTCAACGGGGATTATTCGTTGACTCTCGCTTTATATTTGTTTGGAATCATCAATTTGGTTTTCTGGGCTTATATGGTAAAGCGGATTGACCAGAAGACATCTAAGCCGTTTTTTATGGAGTGGCTGAAACGGTGGGATTGCGACCTGTTAATATTGCTGTATATTGCGTGGCTGTTTTTGGCGATGGTTATTATGACTGTCGGCTATCAGAATTTTCAGATATCGCGATATAACATGTATGGAGACTATGTGGGGACTTATTTTTCATCAGCCAGCTTTATGGTTGTTTTCCTTCCGATTGCCCTGATTAATAACGCCTATATGATGCTGGTTATACGGCATTTAAAAAATCCGGAACTGCGGAAGGCGACATTTTGCAGAAAGACTTATCAGAGAATTCGGGACTGGCTGCGGGAAAGAAATCTCCGTTATCAGAAAAAATATCCTTTTGAGCGGAAAATGCAGCTGGAGACAACGGTGATGTCGGGAATCCTGATTGCCATGAGCGTTGTGAACCTGCTTGGCCTCAGCGCCTGGGGTTTTTCAAGGCTTTTGGCGGCAATGATGGTCCTTATGGGAGCGGCGGTTTTGTTTATATGGCTTCACCAGCATAAAATTTTTCTGACGGATGTCGGCACGCTGGTAGAAGAAATTCATGAAGTTTCCGAGGGCAATACGCTGAAAATCAGCGCGATTCCGGAGGATTCCATGATTTATGACGCGGGGGAAGATTTAACCCATGTTTTTGAAAATCTGAGCAACAGCGTGGAGCGGCAGGTAAAGAGCGAGAAGATGAAGATTGATTTGATTACCAATGTGTCCCACGATTTAAAAACGCCTCTCACATCTATTATCGGTTATATCGATTTGCTCAAAAAAACGGAATTGACCGATGAGGCCAGAGATTACGTGGATGTCCTTTCGAGAAAATCCGAGCATTTAAAACATATGATTCAGGAGGTATTTGAGGTTTCAAAGGCCACCAGCGGGAACATGGAACTTCATATCGAAACTGTGGATATATGCACCTTGATTTTGCAGACCATGGGCGATATGGAAGAGCGGATTGAAGAGTCTCATCGGATTATTCGAAAAACACTGGCGGCGGAGCCGCTGTATGTTCTCAGCGACGGCCAGCGCCTGTACCGTATATATCAGAACCTCATTGAAAATGCGCTGAAATATTCACTGGAGGGCAGCCGTATTTTTATTGACGCCTTTGGTGATGAGAAGACGGTAACGACCATTATTAAAAATACCTCCTCTTATGAAATGGATTTCACGGAGGAAACGATTACAGAGAGGTTTACCCGGGGGGATATCAGCCGGACAACGGAAGGTCATGGCCTTGGACTGGCGATTGTCAAAAGCTTCGCCGAAGCCTGCGGCGGGGAGTTCCATATTGATATCGATGGAGACCTGTTTAAGGCAACGGTTCGCTTCCCTCGGCATTTTCCGGAGCCGGATGAACTTCTGGCCCTTGAACCGCTGGATATTCAGGAAGCCTCCTGAAAAAATATATGACAAACCCCAACCTTCATGGTATACTCTATATGGATAAAATATGGTATATGGAATGGAGGTAAGACCAGGATGGCAGCAGACCAGAGTAAAATCCGTAATTTTTGTATTATTGCCCATATCGACCACGGAAAATCCACCCTGGCAGACCGTATTATTGAGATGACGGGTACCCTGACAAGCCGGGAGATGCAGGCCCAGGTCCTGGACAATATGGATTTGGAGCGGGAGCGGGGAATCACGATTAAATCTCAGGCGGTGAGGATTGTATATAAAGCCCAAGATGGTAATGAATACATTTTTAATCTGATTGATACGCCGGGACATGTGGATTTCAATTATGAGGTATCCCGGAGTCTGGCGGCCTGTGACGGCGCGATTCTTGTTGTGGATGCGGCCCAGGGAATTGAAGCCCAGACATTGGCCAATGTTTATCTGGCTTTGGACCACAATCTGGATGTCATGCCGGTAATCAATAAGATTGATTTGCCGAGTGCGGAGCCGGAACGGGTAAAAAATGAAATTGAAGATGTCATTGGAATAGAGGCGGAAGATGCGCCGCTCATTTCAGCGAAAAACGGGATTAATATTGAACAAGTATTGGAACAGGTTATCGAAAAAATTCCGGCGCCGGAAGGCGACCCGGAGGCCCCGTTGAAGGCCCTCATTTTCGATTCGATTTATGATTCCTATAAAGGAGTTATCGTTTTCTTCCGTGTCAAAGAAGGAACGATTCGCAAGGGAACCCGGGCCAGAATGATGGCGACGGGCGCAGAGTTTGAGACGGTGGAAGTGGGCTATTTTGGCGCAGGCCAGTTTATCCCATGCGATGAATTATCCGCCGGGATGGTTGGCTATATGACAGCCAGCATTAAAAATTTAAAAGATACCCGTGTGGGCGATACGATTACAGATGGGGATAATCCGTGTAACGAAGCTCTTCCGGGATATAAAAAGGTCAATCCGATGGTCTACTGCGGTATGTATCCGGCGGATGGCGCCAAATATCCGGATTTGCGGGATGCGCTGGAAAAGCTGCAGTTGAATGATGCGTCTCTCCAGTTTGAGGCGGAAACTTCGGTTGCCCTTGGTTTCGGCTTCCGATGTGGTTTTCTCGGACTGCTTCATTTGGAGATTATTCAGGAACGGCTGGAGAGGGAATATAATCTGGATTTGGTGACGACAGCGCCTTCGGTTATCTATAAGGTGCATAAGACCAATGGGGATGTCATTGATCTGACGAATCCAACCAACCTGCCGGATCCGTCAGAGATTGAATATATGGAAGAACCGATTGTGGCCGCTGAGATTATGGTGACCACAGAATTTATCGGGCAGATTATGGAGCTGTGCCAGGAGCGGCGCGGAACCTATCTGGGTATGGAATATATGGAAGAAACCCGTGCCCTGCTGAAATATGATTTGCCGTTGAATGAGATTATTTATGATTTCTTTGATGCCTTGAAATCCCGCTCAAGAGGTTATGCCTCCTTTGATTATGAGATGAAGGGCTATGTCCGTTCAGAGCTTTGCAAGCTGGACATCCTTATTAACCGGGAGGAAGTGGATGCCCTGTCTTTCATCGTGCATAAGGATTCGGCTTATGAGCGGGGACGTAAAATGTGTGAACGGCTGAAAGAAGAAATTCCGAGGCATTTGTTTGAAATTCCGATTCAGGCAGCCATCGGCAGCAAGATTATCGCCCGCGAGACCGTTAAAGCCATGCGGAAGGACGTTTTGGCGAAATGTTATGGCGGGGATATTTCCCGTAAGCGTAAGCTTCTGGAAAAGCAGAAGGAAGGAAAGAAGCGGATGCGCCAGGTGGGAAATGTGGAAGTGCCGCAGAAGGCTTTCATGGCTGTATTGAAGCTGGATGATAAATAACAAAACTAAGGAAAGGACGATGCGACTATGGCAAAAGTAAATTTGGAAGAGTTGTTAGTTGGAAAGAAAATGGAGCCGCGTTATCTGGAGTATAACTGGAGAGACGTAGCCCTGTATGCGCTGGCTGTCGGCGCCCACAGAGAAGATTTGCAGTATACTTATGAGAAGTATCTGAAAGCCATTCCAACCTATGGAACGATTCCGTACTGGGGCACAGTCAACGTAAAACCATATCAGTGGATGCCGCTGCCTGCTTCCATGCTGGCTGATGAAATCATTAAGCCGACGGTAGCCTTCCTGAATATGGACCATGAAATTATCTGGCACCGGCCAATTGACCCTATCAAGGGAACTTTCCAGTGGCAGGACCAGATTACAGATGTTTACGACAGAGGTGAGGGCAAAGGTGCTGTTGTAAAAACAAAAGTAGATGTTCGCGATGAAGCGGGAAATCTCGTATGTACGAATTATTCCACAACATTTTTCCATGAAGCCGGCGGCTTCGGCGGAAAACCAATGCCGAAGAATCCGATTGTTATTCCGGACAGAGCGCCGGATGCGGTTGTGGAGGATTATATTTCCCCTGTTCAGAATCTGCTTTATCGGTTGACAGGCGATACGAATCTGATTCATGTTGACCCGGAATATGCAAAAGACCATAAATTTGACCAGCCGATTATTCAGGGACTCTGCTCCTTTGGATTCTCATGCCGTATGGCGATTGACGCCTTGATTCCGGGCGAGCCGGAGCGGGTGACACGGATGGCTGCCCAGATGCGAAATGTGCTGCTTCCGGATACACCGGTGGCGCTGCATATCTGGAAGGAAGAAGAGGGTAAGGCCCTGTTCCAGTTTATTGACACGAAAAATAACCGGCCGGTTCTTGACCGCGGTGTATTTGAGTGGAAATAATCGCTGCTCGGATATGGTTTAAATATATAGTTTGTTGAATACTTTGTGAAATCGGACCTTCCGTGGTATAATAAGGACATGCAATGCCTGAAAAACCACGAAAGGTCTTTTTTGCGGCATAAAATAATTGAGATGTCGGGCGGTGGCAGAATGGAGCGGCGGGAACTGGAACTTTATATACATATTCCCTTTTGCGTAAAAAAATGTAATTACTGTGATTTTCTCTCTTTTGGGACGGAGGATGAACGGTTGTCGGATACCCTGTGTCATCCGACAAGGCAGCTTCCGGTGCCGGAAGTTTATGTGGACAGGCTGTGCCGGGAAATCCGGTGGTATGGACAAAAAGAGGAATTTTCCCACAGGCCGGTGATTTCTGTGTTTTTTGGCGGCGGAACGCCGAGCCTGCTGTCGGAAGCCCAGATTTTCCGGTTAATGGCGGAGCTGCGGGATAACTTTTTGATACGGCGGGATGCAGAGGTTACGATGGAAGCCAATCCGGGGACACTGACACCGGGAAAATTAAAACAAATGCGCTTCTGCGGCATTAATCGTCTCAGCCTGGGGCTTCAGTCAACTGTGGAGAGGGAATTGAAGGCGTTGGGCCGGATTCACAGTTATGGTGCATTTTTGCAGAGCTTTAAATGGGCCAGGGAGGCCGGATTTAAAAATATCAATGTGGATTTAATGACCGCTCTGCCGGAGCAGACCATGTCATCCTATCTGAAAAGTCTGGAGCAGACGGCGGCCTTGAAGCCGGAACATATATCGGCTTATAGTCTGATCATAGAGCCGGGAACGCCTTTTGAGGCGATGGAAGCCCGGGGGGGACTGGCATTGCCCGATGAAGATGAAGAGCGGGAAATGTACCATCTGACCCGGAAATTTCTGTCAGAGATGGGGTATGAGCGGTACGAGATATCGAATTATGCCCGGCCGGGATATGAGTGCCGGCACAATATCGGTTACTGGCGGGGAAGGGACTATCTTGGATTGGGGCTTGGCGCGTCCAGCTTCATTGATGGATGCCGTTTTTCAAACAGAACAGAAATAAAAGATTATTTGGCGTTGACGATGGGGAGTGGTGACTGGTATGAAGCGGTTGAAACCCTTACTCCGGCCGCTAAAATGGAAGAGTTTATGTTTTTGGGTCTGCGGCTGGTCCGCGGGGTTTCAGAAAAAGACTTTTATCGGAAATTTGGGGTGAAGGTAATGTCAGCCTACGGTGAAGTTATCCGAAAAAATGAATTAGAGAAACTTTTGATTCGAAAGAACGGATGGCTGCGTCTCACCGAATTGGGCATGGATTTGGCCAATAGGGTGATGGCTGATTTTATTTTATAAAAAAGTATAGGGCATCTGCAAAGCAGAGAACTCTGAATAAAATTTTTCATGGGGGAATTAAAATGAAGATTACAGGAATTAAAGTAAAACAGGTTGAAGTGCCGTTAATCGAGCCTTTTCGTATTTCTCTCGGCGTTATCACCCATTCCCGGAGTGCCGTCGTTGAAATTGAGACCGATGAGGGACTTGTGGGTTATGGCGAAGGCGCGCCGGCAATTTTGATTACCGGTGAAAGTTTGTCCGGAACGGCCGATGTTATCCATGCCTTTGAAAATGAGCTGATTGGTGTGGACCCGACAGATTTGGAAAAAGTATATTGGATTATGGACCGTACAGCCGCCCATTCCGGCAGTGCAAAAACAGCGGTTGATATTGCGTGTTATGATTTGCTCGGAAAGAAAGCGGGACTTCCTGTGTACAAACTTTTAGGCGGTCATCAGAATTATATCGATACGGATATGACCGTGGGTATTGATACGCCCGAAATTATGGCTGCTAAGGCAAAAAAACATGTGGAAGCAGGATTTGATACCATTAAGACAAAGGTGGGAACAACCTTTGAGGAAGATTTGGCCCGTGTAAAAGCGATTCGTGAGGCTGTCGGCGATGATGTGAAAATCCGTGTGGATGCAAACCAGGCATGGCAGGCCAAAGAGGCTGTGCGCCTGATTGAGCGTTTAAATGAATATGATATTGAGCTGGTAGAACAGCCTGTGCCATATCATGATATTGCCGGACTTGAATATGTAACAAAACATTCAATGGTTCCGATTATGTCGGATGAGAGCTGCTTTAACTCGAAGGATGCCCTCCGCCTTGTGGAACGACGCGCAGTGGACTATTTGAATATCAAGCTGATGAAATGCGGCGGTATCCGCGAGGCTTTGAAAATCAATGCGATTTGTGAGGCGGCCGGTATCGAATGTATGCTTGGATGTATGGCAGAGGAAAGCAACCTGGGAATTACTGCGGCGGCCAGTCTTGGAGCCGCTGTGAAGAATATTACTCGTGCGGATTTGGATGCAACCTTTACTTTAACTGACCTTCCTTTCAAGGGCGGTATGCGTGTTGAGAATATTAAGAGTCTTGTATTACCGGAGGAACCGGGATTTGGTTTTATAGGATTTGAAAGATAATGGGGGGATAGACAAATGTATCAGGATTTATCATATATGAGAATACCTCTGCCGGAGGATGTATTAAAGCTGAAAAGTTTCGGCGATTTTGAGGGCGCCCTGAAAATGATCGACCATTTTCTGAGCAAAGATATTCCGCAGGCGCTTCGTAAGCGGCTGGAAATTGAGAAAGAGATTATCCGGGTGGTGAGCAATGATGAGTATCCGTATACTTATGAAGAAGCTTTGGAGATTATGTCCGCCCATTTAAAGGATTTCAAGGAAGAAGAACTGCAATATCTGAAAGAAATCAGTGCGGCCGACTGGATTTATATTGATGGGACTGTGCATTTTCAGCGTCTCTTCTATGATAATCTTATTACGACCCGGCCGGATTTGGCAGCGAGGGTAATGGTTGAGGATGCAGATGGTGCTCAGGCTGATGAGATGAACCGGAAACTTTTGAATGACAATATAAAATATATGAAAGAGCATGGCGGACGCAGTGCGCGTATTCGGATTCGAGCAACAATCAAAGCGAAAAAGGAATTTGAAGAGGTTGGCCGTAAGGTTCGGGTTCACCTGCCGGTTCCAAAAATCTGTCAGCAGGTTTCCAATATTAAGATTCTTTCATCTTCACCGGAAATCACCTATATAGCGCCGGAGGATGCGCCTCAGCGGACCGTATATTTTGAGACAGAACTTCAGCCGGACCAGGAATTTATGGTAGAATATGCCTATGATTACCATATAGATTATGTGGAATTAGATCCGGCAAAAGCAGCGGATGAGCAGCCGGATTTCTGCCTGGAGGAGCAGGCGCCGCATATTGTGTTTACACCTTACCTCAGAGAACTCAGAGATGAGCTGGCCGGAGATGAGACAAATCCAATCATCCTTGCGCGCAGATTCTATGATTTTGTGACGACAAAGGTGATGTATTCTTATATGCGTGAATATTTTACCCTTGAATGTATTCCGGAATATTGTGCTGTGAACCAGAAGGGAGACTGCGGTGTACAGGCATTGTTATTTATTACACTTTGCCGTATGTCCGGCATTCCGGCCCGTTGGCAGTCCGGCCTTTATGCGACCGAGTATTATACCGGCTGTCACGATTGGTCACAATTTTATGCAGCGCCATATGGATGGGTATATGCAGACCTGTCCTTTGGAGGCAGAGGATGGCGTTCCGGCAATATCGAACGGTGGAATTACTATTTTGGCAATCTGGATATTTTCCGTATGCCGGCCAACTCCGAAATTCAGACAGAATTTATGCCGGAGAAAAAATGGCTTCGCGGGGACCCGATTGATAATCAGCGCGGCGAATTTGAATATGAAGACCATGGCCTTCTCTATTCCCAGTTGGAAGTCAACCAGGAACTGATATCCATGGAAGAAATTTAAAAAATGTGGGGACAGCTTTCGGGCTGCCCCCACATTTTTTATAAAATTTTTTGAGCTGATAGGCTCCAAGCTTTCACTTCATGAAACTCTGTCAAATTTCAATAAATACTAAGTCGTCTACCAAATAAAGGGAATTACCTTGTATTTCACTTTCTTTTTATATTCAGAATATCCCGCCAGTCCCTGTTCCAGCACTTGTTCCTCATTCTTTATTCTTTTCAAAATAATAGGAATGTAAAACAATTGGATAAAACATGAATAAATCGAGCCTAAAACAAGAGGCATGGCGAGAAAAAGAAACAATGTTGCCATATACATAGGATGCCGAACAATTCCGTACAGCCCAGTATCAATGACTTTCTGATTCTCCTGTACTTTGATTGTTCTGGAAAGGTATGTATTTTCCCTGAGTACTTCTGCATAAAGGATATAAGCAAGCAGAAAAATAACTGCCGCTGCACAAGAAACCCAGGTTGGAAGAATAACCCAGTCAAAACGAATATTCAGCCCGGCAATAATAAATGCAAACAGAAACATAATTCCAGAAAGTGCAATAACTTTTTTCTGCTCAGGTTCTTCTTCTTTAGTATCCATCCTTTTTTGCAGCAACTCAGGATTTTTCAACAACAAGACAATACCTGCGCAAAACATCGGGATAAAGAGTATAGCCAGTAAAAGCCACGCCTGCCAATAGTTAAAAGTACCTGCTGAAAAAAACAGAAGGAATCCAACGAACAAAAGTCCTATTGTAAATTTTGTAATTGCATGGAAAAGTAATTTTTTATTCATATAAATCTCCCTAATGAGTTAGAAACTTATTTCAGCACCTTATCCAATTCCTTAATCATCAATTCAGGCTGGAACAATGCATTTTCGCAATGAGATTTCCCCTCAAAGCATTTTACAACACAGTTACTATAATTCTTTGATATAAACTTTGCAGATTTCTTTGCAAGCATTTCATTTGCAGCAGTTCCGTGAAAGAAATAAATTTTTGTATTCTTCGTAGCTATGTTATCTTGCAGTCTGAAATCAGCTATGTCATTTATACAGTTCACAATGGTAGTATCTGACATATTATCAAGCACCTCTAAAAAATTGTTAAGATATTCCGGTGCAATAATGCTTTTAACAGCCTGTTCCAAAGTCTTTTTATCTCTTTGCTGAGATTTATGGGTTATGTTCAGATAAAAGCGAACCATTAACTTTTTTATAATACCATTAACAGACACAAGCGGCGACCCATCAAAAATCACTTTTTCAATTTCAAATCTATTGTCCTGCCATAAAGTGGCTGCTAAAACTCCGCCCATAGACATACCGTAGACAGCGTACACTTTTTCTCCATACCGGGAAATGCAATAATCCTCAAGTTCTTTTGCAGTTTTAGAAAACGAAATAAAATCTTCTTTTTGTTTTGGATTGTGACCGGGCATTATAGGAACGACGATATGAAAATCCATTTTATAATGCTCAATATATCTATCCCATATTTGATAGGGACTTTGAAATCCGTGAATGAGAATAATTCTTCTTTTGTTTGTATCTCCAAATTCTAATATTTCCATTCCTTTGCACCTCCACAAAATCCCGGTTTGTTTAATTGGATTATACCACAGAGACATAGCTGATTCTATAATACGTTTTAAAATGGGGAAAATCAAACGCTCCTGAATGGGAATGGAAATTCTCGCGATGTCGAAAAATGCGATATGTTTGGAGTGACGTGAAAGAATTTTAATGTCATACTGTACTTGTATGAGAATAGTTATATGAGGTCGGAAATGGTTCCCGACACACTCTATAAGAGTACCTGAGATGATGGATACACCGCCCATCCATATAATTATTCTGGAGATTTTTGGAGGCTGTTGCATCAGGCGATGCAGCAGCCTTGTTTTTTGGGGAGGCATATAGTAAAATAAAAGGAACATAATGCGTTGCTATATATGCGGGTTAAAGCGGGAAGGGAAATGTACTATGGTGAAAAAGATAATTATTGGAATTCTTGCGGTTGTCGGAGGAATTTTCCTTGTTTTTGGAATTATCGTCGGCTTTTTTCTTGTTTCTGATTTTAAACAGGAGGACAAGCTGGAGACAGAGATAGAGGGATTTTGGGAAATGACATATAAGCTTGAAACGCTGGACTATGAAGAAGTTTATGCGCGGGCCAACCGGGTAGTTACTAAGGATGATTATGCCCTTGTGGAAAGAGCCATGAAAGCTTATATATGGGATATTTTTGAGAATAATATCAAAATTCTGAGCCTTTTGGCGGATGAAAATATATCGAATGTCCTTTCTTCGGAAAATTATGCGGCGGACGGCCCGGATTTCCCGAAGACAAAAGAATATATCCGCCATATGAGAAGCGAATTCCAGGAATGTAAGCGGGAGCATAAAGAACTTGCGGCGGAGGACAGGATGATGTCCTATGTTGAAAAATATGATTTGGACAGTTATTATCTTGATTTTTATAGAGAGCGGATGGATATTGTGCGAAGCTGGGATTCCGACGGCGAATTTGAGGGGCAGATAGATATCCTGCTGGACTGGATGGACAGCTTTGAGACCGTGATAAGTTTTCTGGAGGAAAATAAAGGAAAATGGGAGATTGTGAACGATTATCTTACCTTTGAGGATGATGAGCTGACGGAGCAGTATGAAGCGCTTTTGGACGGTATTTTTGAGGATGAGGCGCCGGAAGAAGAGTATGAGGAATCCTATGGAGAAATTCCGTTGGATGAAGAGGGAACAGGCCTTATCCAGTTATAGTGTGAACAGAAAGACGGGAGAATGGGATGGCAAAGAACAGAATTTTAATTGTTGAGGATGAAGAGGCAATTGCTAAAATGATTGCCATGAATCTGGAAGTTTCAAATTATGACACTCAGATTTATTATAACGGCCTTGAGGCTGAGAAAGGATTGGGGCAGGACCATAATTATGATTTGGCTCTTTTGGACGTTATGCTTCCGGGAAAAAACGGCTTTGAATTGTTAGGGGATATGAAGAAATATGAAATTCCGGTCATTTTTCTGACGGCAAAGGATGATTTGGGTTCAAAAATTCAGGGGTTGAAGGGCGGCGCCGAAGATTATATTGTAAAACCCTTTGAAATACTGGAATTGCTTGTCCGCATGGAAAAGGTGCTGGAACGGGCCAATAAGCTGAGTCATACGATTAAGATTTTAAATATGGAAATCAATTTTGAAGAACATTCGGTGAAACAGGATGGCCGGGAGGTTGTATTAAAACCAAAGGAGTTTGAACTTCTGAGTGTCCTGGCAAAAAATAAAAATATTGCCATTTCCAGGGAGAATCTTCTGCGCATGGTTTGGGGAAGCGAATATATGGGAGAAACCCGGACAGTGGATGTACATATCGGACAGCTCCGCAAAAAACTCGGACTGGCGGACCATATTAAAACCATATCTAAAATGGGATACCGTTTGGAGGAATAACTATGAAATTAAGAACCCGGATTTTGTGGATTAGCTGTATCGCTCTTTTGGCAGCGTCTTTGCTTGCGGATGTTCTGATTTTAAGAGTTACCGGGAAGAGTCTCAGAAATGAAGCGGTAGTTCAGGCCTATCAGGATTTTTATGAGGTTGTCAATGAATTGGAAAAGGGGCTGGCGAAGGGAATTGATGAAGAGATAAAGGCAGTTTATCTCCAGTATTTTTTTAAGAACCTGAAAAAAGACAGAAATCCTCTGTATGAAAATATCATATGTTTTTTGAAAACCGGAAGTGAGGAAGAGGGCTATGATTTTCAGGAAATCTATAATCATACGTCCCTTTCCTTTGAGGAACTTGAAGAGATGGTATACGCCAGCAGCAGTAAATATGATGTGGGCTATGCGAACTATTCCCGGGGAAGTGAGGAATATGTCGTGTTTAATACATATGTTCAGAGTGACGTTATCCTGTACAGCATAATGTCGATGGAGAATGTTAAGGACAGCATACATCAGCTTGCCGGCTATATTCTGGCGATTACTTTGGGGATTACGGCTGTAACCATGATGATTTTGTATTTTGTATTGAAACATATTCTGGAGCCGCTTCGGGAATTGAATGAAACGACAAAGCGGCTGGCCGAGGGAAATTATGGCCAGAGGGTTGTTGTCCGGCGGAAGGATGAAATCGGAGAGCTGGAAGAGAGCTTTAATAAAATGGCGGAGGCTGTGGAGACGAGTACACGGAATCTGGAGGAATCTGAACACCGGAAAACTTTGTTCATGGGGAATTTAACCCATGAGTTAAAAACACCGATGACAGCAATGTCGGGCTATGCCCAGACATTGCTCTCCACCAAACTCAGCCCGGAAAACCAGGAAACGGCTCTTCTCTATATTTATGAGGAGTGCGGACGCCTGGAACGGCTGTCAAAAAAGATGATGGCGCTTCTGGAGCTGGACCAGGAAACCGAGTTGATTTTGACGGACACGCCGGTGGAGAGATTGTTTGAAGCGGCATCGGCTGCCTGCCGGGTCATTTTAGAGGAAAAACAGATGACGCTGGAATGTATTCAGCAGGGAGAACATTTTCCGATGGATTTGGATTTAATGACGGATGTGCTGATCAATTTGATTGACAATGGCGTGAAAGCCAGCGAGCCGGGCGGAAAAATCATTCTCAAGGCTTATGAACACTGCATTGAAGTCCAGGATTTCGGACAGGGAATTCCGGCGGATGAGCAGGAAAAAATTATGGAGCCCTTCTATATGGTTGATAAATCCAGGAGCCGGAAGAGCGGCGGCGCCGGCCTTGGCCTTGCCCTGACAGCCCTAATCGCAAAACGGCACCATATAACGATTCGGGTTGACAGCAGAGAAGGGGAAGGCACCCGGATGATTTTACAATTTGTTTAAAAAATGATGAATACTTGATGTAAGAACCCATGTTAGGATAGTATCATACAAATCCTGATATGGGTTCTTTTACATATAAAGCGGAAGGGAGAAATGAGTAATGAAAATTTGTGCGATAAGGTATACACGCATCGCTGTCTGTACAGTGATTGCATCGCTGCTGCTTTCGGGGTGTCAGAAAAATCCGGATTCTTCGATGGTGGTCAATAAAGATATGGATAATTTAATTGAGGAAGCCAAAAAGGACGGGGAGGGTACGGTGGATATGGCGAATATTGCCGGGGCTTATGAAACCTATCAGACAACGCTTTCCGATGACTCTCTCGGTGTTTCGGTGAATGTGAACGCGAAGGTGGATATTCCTCAGGCGGAGCAAATGTCTGTGTTCCGGGTTCAGCAAAAGCGAATCAGTCAGGAGTTTTTGGACAAGGTGCTGGCGGAATTGACCGCCGGAGAAACTTTATATGATGCCGGAGTGACGCTGAGTGTGAGGACGCGGAGTGAAATCGAGGAAGAACTCAGAGGGGCGAAGGCCGAGATGGAGAGACTGAAAAACAGTGATGAACCGGATAAGGATATTTTTATTGAAGACAATCAGCGATATATTGATGAACTGCAGGAGGCCTATGAGAATGCGCCGGAGCAGCCGGTATGGGAAGGCAATGAATCCGATGGGCTTTTACATCCTACGGCAGAAATGACGGGAAAGGCCGGCGGCGAGGATTTCTATGAGTGGGAATATAGTTTGAATCAAAACGGTGAGATTTTTTATGCAGCCAATAACGGGACTAATGACAATTATATTTCAATCACTGCCCAAAATAATGATGAGCGGGGCAATAAGCTGAGCTTTCGGCGGGGCAGGCACGGATATGACTTTACAGCGGTGGCAATCGTGGAGACAACGGTGCTGGATGAAATTGCCAGCGGCGTATGGCCGGCGGATGAAGACCGGTCAAAGGACTATGCGGAGCGGATGCTGGGCGGAGAAATGTCCTTTGTTGAGTATACGGATGAGCCGACAACCATTTCCGAGGAAGAAGCGCGGACAAAGGCGGATGATTTAATGCAGAAGCTGGGGCTGAGCGACACTTATCAGTGGTATGAGGGCGGCCTGTATTCTGAGATTCCGGATATCCGAAAGGGCGGAGATTGGGAACCGGGCTATCGAAAGCTCTATATCTTCCGCTATATGCGCAGTATGGACGGCGTGTTTACAACCTTTGACCCGACAGGCAAGCATGAAGAGGGATGGAACGGCGATGATTATGTGAAGAAGGACTGGCCGCTTGAAAATATTGAAATTCGGGTGAATGATTCGGGCATTGTGGGATTTGACTATAATGCGCCGCTGGAGGTAACGGAAACCGTTGTAGAGAACTCAAATATGAAAAGCTTTGACGAAGTCAGAGGTACTTTTGAGCAAATGGTGACGGTTGCTAATGCTAAAGTGGATTCGGACTTGGATTCCGATGTGGTTATCGAAATTGACCGGGTTGTCCTCGGATATGCAAGAATCAGTGAAGCGGACAGCTATGACACAGGGCTGATGGTGCCGGTTTGGGATTTCCAGGGGAAAAAGACAGATGAGTACGGCACGGAATATAAGGGCGGCATTATGACGATTAATGCCATTGACGGCTCAGTAATCGACAGAAGTCTGGGATATTAAATATGAACAGTTTTGAAACGGATGTGGGGCGGGCAGTCTGCTCCAGGGGTTTTATTGCGGGCGTTCTGCTGGAAATCGGAATATTATTTGCAGCGGGTTTTAATTCGGATGTTTTCCGGATGACTGTCCCGGTTTTATGTACCCTGCCCTATTCGACGGCCTGGCTGGCGGATTATCAGAGCGGCTTTATCAAAGCCTATCTGCCCCGGGCCGGGGTGTCATCCTATATATTTGGGAAATTTTTTGCCTGCGGCCTGAGCGGCGGCGCGGTGGAACTTCTTGGATGCTGGATTTATGTTCTTCTGAAAAATGATGAAAATATCCAGTGGAGTCCCCTTCTGATTTTTTTGTCCGGGATGCTCTGGGCAGTTGTGGCCGCCGTACTGGCTGCCCTGTCAGACAGCCGCTACATCGCTTATGGCGGGGCTTTTGTATTTTATTATGTCATGGTTATTTTGCACGAGCGCTATTTCCAGTCGCTTTACTGTTTATATCCCTATGAATGGCTGGCGCCGGAACATACATGGATATTTAACGAATGGGGAATTGTATTTCTTCTGGCAGGACTTATTCTTGTCCTGCTCTGCGTATATGACATGATTCTCAGGAGGTGCATCGAAAGTGTATAGAATTCGGCAGATTTGGCTGGTTGCCATGGCAAATTTTCGGAGATGGCGAAAAAATCCTCAAATCTGGCTGGCTTTTGCCCTTGGCTTTATCGTCTGCTTTCTCCTTTCGGATAAGGTGCTTGTTTTTGCAAAGGAGCATGACACTATTGTTCAGATATTGGAGCCTTTCATATGGACTTTCGGTGATGCGACCTCAATTTTGGTGATATCTTTGCTGCTTTTGCTGCTGTTTGCCGATATGCCGAATCTGGGAAATGAGGTGCCCCTCTTTCTTGTGCGGATTAATCGAAAAGTCTGGCTTTTGGGACAGATTTTATATCTTGTCCTGGCGACCATGGGATTTATGTGCTTTATCCTCCTTTCCGCCTGCGTGCTGGCGGGGGCAAGGGCCTACACGGCAAACCTCTGGAGTGATACGGCGGCAATTTTAGGCTATTCAAGTATCGGAGAAAAAATTGCGGTTCCCGCCTTTGTGAAGGTGCTGGAGCTTTCTTTTCCCTATACATGTATGATACACATTTTCGGCCTGATGGCCGGATATTCGGTGTTAATGGCCAGCCTGATTCTTTATCTGAACCTCTGGAAAGGAAACGGCGGCATGGTGGGCGGTATCATTTTCAGCGGTTTTGGATTTCTTATGAATCCGGAATTCATCGCAAAAATACTGCATTTATCCCAGGAACAGAGAAAGACGGCGAATATTATTTTCGGCTGGATATCGCCGTTGAATCATGCAACCTATTATATGCACAACTTTGGCTATGACAACCTTCCGAAACTGTGGGTATCTTATGTCTTTTTTGCATTGGGGAGTCTGTTTTTATTCGGACTTTCCATCTGGAAAATCAGAAATTATTCCTTTGATTTCACAGGGACACAAAAGTAATTTTCGGGGTGAGAAAATGGAGCAGCAAACAGGAATTATCGTGGAACATGTCTATAAATCCTTTGGAAAAGAGCATGTCCTGAAGGATGTGAATCTAACCATACCGCCGGGCCGGATTTTTGGCGTTGTCGGCAATAACGGCAGCGGCAAGACGGTGCTGATGAAATGCATCTGCGGTTTTATGAAGGCGGATTCGGGGAATATTGTTGTCAACGGACAGCGGGTCGGAAGAGATTGCGATTTTCCGGACAGACTGGGAGTTATTATCGAAACGCCGGGATTTTTGCCGAATTTAAGCGGATTTAAGAATTTAAAGATTTTAGCTTCGCTGAAGGCTCGGATTGGCAAGGAAGAAATTATAAAAACGCTGGAACAGGTCGGCCTGAATCCAAAGATGCGCAAGCCAGTGTCCAAATACTCCCTTGGAATGCGACAGCGGCTTGGAATCGCTCAGGCGATTATGGAAGACCCGGGAGTTCTCATATTGGACGAACCCTTTAACGGACTGGATAAGGCGGGGGCCGCACAGATGAGGGAGCTGCTGAAAGATTTGAAAAAACAGGGCAAAGCCATACTTTTAGCCAGCCATAACGCACAGGATATCGAAGAATTGTGCGACGATGTTCATGAAATGGAGGATAAATGGAAATGAGAATTTTGAAAAAAATTTTTTGGATATTCTGTGCAGCAGCGCTGCTGGCAGATGCTTTTGCCATGAAGGCCTGGGCTGAGCCTGAGGCGCCGGAGATAGAGATTGACGAGGGAAACATTTATACGGGGATGGATAAAACCTATAAAGACGGATATCGGCCAAAGGTGGAAAATGATACGGCCCATATGGTTGTTCCGCTGATTTATGCAAATGGCTTGAAAAATGATACATTGAAAGTTTCTTTAAATCTGGGAGGCGGAACAGATATACCATTTGCATCTGAAAACTATGAAAAGGACGTTTCCCTCAGCCAGGAAAAAATAAATAACAGCCAGGAAACAGCCCCGTGTTATCTGGCAGTTTTTGATTTGAAGCTGAAAAGCGACAGAAAAAACGGTGAGTATCCGGTGATTTTGGCGGTGCAGGCAGAAAATACAGATGGCAGTCCGATACATAAAGAGTTTACAGTCAAAGTGGCGATTAGGGATGAAAAACCGCCGGCCACCGAGCCGTCGACTAAAGAGCCGTCAACAGAGGAGCCGTCAACGGAACCGTCAAAAGAGGAACCGTCAACCAAAGACCCATCCAAAGACCCGTCAAAAGAGGAACCAACCACTGAGCCCTCCGGCAAGGAGCCGTCAAAAGAAGAACCAGCCACTGAACCGCCGACGAAGGATTCGGGGGAGGATTTGACGGGAGCAGTCGACGTCACAGGGCCGTCCGGCGGCGGCTCCGGCGGTGCATCTTCCGGCGGCGGAGGCGGTTCGGAAGCGACGACATTTGCACCGAAGATGATTGTCCAGTCCTGTACCTCTTCGAAAGAAGACATTCAAGCCGGAGATGAAGTGACCCTGGATATAACTCTTCGGAACACAAGTAGTTCGGAATCGGTTCGGAATATGACGGTAACTATCGGGGATGAAGGGGAATTTTTAAGCCTTCTCAGCCCAACGGATACCATTTATGTCGATTCTGTTCCGGCCGGGCAGACCTGCGTGGTAAGTTACAAATATAAGATTCTGGCTTCGGCTGCGCCGGGAGCCTATGGCTTAACGGTGAGTATGGACTATGCAGATTCTAAAGCGGCTTCCCAGTCCGCCAGCGGTAAAATTAGAATGATGGTTGCCCAGGCGGTAAAGATGGAATTTGACGCCCCGGTGCTGGATGGGGAAGTGGCGGTGGGCGACGTGGTGAATGTCCAGATGCAGGCGATGAATCTCGGCCGGGGAACGGTTTATAATGTCCGGGCGGTTATCGAGGCGGACGGCCTTGTGCCGGAAGGGACGCTTTTTATCGGCAATGTCGAGGCGGGAAAAACGGCCTCCGGAAGTACAAAGGTGAATATTTCAGGACTGTCCGGCGCAAACCTCTATGGCAGAACGGAAGGCGCTGTTACCTGTTATTATGAAGATGAAAACGGAAAAGAATATGAGAAAAAAATGGATATCTCAACGACAATAAAAACGCCCTTTTCAAATAAGGAAGAAACGGAAACCGATGATACCGGCCAATGGTGGACAGTGATGGCGGTGATTGCCGGCATTTTGGCAGTTTTTGTTGTAACCGTTATTCTCAAGAGCATAAAGCGAAACCGGAAGGTTGAAGCGGAGGAAGAGATTAAATGAGATGGTGGCGCAGATTCTGGAAGCTAAGAAAACAAGATGACCGGGTAAAAGTAATGTGCCTGTTTTTTCTGGCAGGGCTTTTCTTTTTAGCGGATGCCATTCATGGCGGAACAGAGGTGTACAGCATGGTGAAAAGTCCGGCGGAATATGTTGTAAAAAACGGCGCTGCGGATGAACTGACATCCTATCAGATGAACGGCATCGAATCCATTCAGGATACGGGCGCCATAAGCCGGCAGAGAACATCCCAACTGGCATTGAAGACCCCGGAGGGCGAGATGACGGTAGAATGTCTGGAACTTTCGGAAGCCTATCTGATTTTCGCCTATGGAATTCCGGAGGAGAGCGCGATGAAGACCATTTATCTGAATGAAACCGCCGGTGAACAGCTTTTGCAGGCCGTACAAAAATCAGAAATTGAAGAAAACTTTCAGGCGGAGTATATACTTGGAGAGGAGGAGGAAGCCGGAACAGCGAAAATCCGAGTTCTCTCAGAAAAACTTCCCAATGATACGCCGATGGCTTTTTGCACCTCCGACAGTGTTCGGCTGTCCGAAGGAAAAGGGCCTGTGCGGATATTGATGAAACGAAAAGATTTGGATGGAATGAACGGCAAGCGGTTGGCCGCCCTTGGACTTCAGGTGGTCAATGCCGCCGATATGGAAAAGACCGCCATGCAGCAGGAAATGAAATTTATGCAGATAAAATACGATATGATTGCATTGGCTTTATGCCTGGGCGCGCTGCTGAGCCTGAAAAAATTTACCTTATCGCGCGAAGCTTGACGAAGCGCGCCCGCCCCGTAGGGGCATGTATTACGGTGTGCCCGAAAGGGTATACCCATGCGGGATGAACGCATGGGTGAAAGTTTTATAATATAGTTACTTCCTTTTTTGACATAATAATTTGGTCTATTATCTTTTTTTGCTCAGAAGAGTGCAAAATGCAAATGTAGGCATTGGTTTTACCTTTATAATATATTTTTAGTTTCGTATCATTTAATCTCTTGACTTTATAAATATCCGTCCATTTTATACAATTTCCTTGATATTGAATACTGTTTTGGTAAAATACAGTAGGTTGTAAGGAATTTATAAGATACCAAAGCAAAAAGCTGCTTGCCATGATTAAAATCGGTCTGGACTGTTTTAAGGTTAAAATTCGGATTTTTGTGTATGTATCGATATCCATATTAAAATCTATACTGAATAGAATGAATAAAATAATAAGGATAATGTTTATAATGCCTAAAGAAAAAATCACCTTTTTTTGCTCTTCGGACGGTTTAATAATAAGTTCCAAAATGTCTGTAGATTTATTTTTATTTTTTGCTTTATTATATAGATATACTATATAAATAATATAAACAAATGAAATAAAAACAATCTTTAAGAGTTCATGATACATAGTAGTTTTTATTTACTCCCCTAAAATTATAATATATTATCATAAAATTTATTGACTTTTAATAGCTAGTCACCCAAGTATTAATATAGTCTTATTTTATTTATATCACAAGGAAATGTCAAATGAATACAAATAATACATATGTCGAAAAAAGGCGCCGGTTCATTTTGAACCAACGCCTTTTGAGTTATTTATGAATTAATTTCTTTGAAAACACCAACGGTGTACAGCACAGGAAGTATCAGGCCGATAAGGGATGAAATAATGCTTTCTCCGTCGGCCAGATTGCTGATGGTGGAAATAGCGGCTAAAACAATCAGGATAATACCTAATATTTTGCAAAGTCCAAGATTTTCAGCTTTCAGCCCGGCAAATCCGGCGACGAGTCCGAGAACGACGCTTATCAGACTGAAAATCATAAAGAAAGAAGCCAGAGCCACCCCGGCGCCAACGCTGCCCGCAGCGCCGCCGATCAGGGCGCCAAGTCCCAGAGAACCGGCAATGACCAAAATTCCGCCGATGATGTTAAAAACAATGTAAAGAATACTTACGACTTTTAAAAGTGTATTTGGTTTTTTCATAATTTTTTCTCCTTAGTTTGATGAAGTGTTGTGCATGGCAGCTTCTCTGTCACGGTGAATTAAAGATAATGTGACAAGGACAGCCAGTACCTTTTCGGTTTGGGTCTCATCATAGATGTCAACTGTGAACAAATCACCGATGGAAAACCATGCTTCTCTTGATTCGGCAATTATCTGATCGCCGGCGTCAACAATCTGAAATTCATGGCCAAAAATATCACCGGTAATCTGCCAGCCAAAGCCTTCAACTTCATAATTATCATGCAGTTGGAACAGTTTCTTTTCACTGATTTCTCCCTGGGTTCCATCTGCCATTTCAAGATAGTGCACTGAGTGCATGGACATCACTTTTCTGTGGATGAAAGCGATTTCTTTGTTATTCATGTTATAAAGGTGCGTTTTGTTTGTAAGCGAAACCGCATTCTGTTTTACATGAAAGCATTCATTATCGTTTTCATCGAAAATCTGATAGGCCCCGTGAAGACTCAGCGCTTTTTCTTTAATACGATATTTCAAATATATCCCCTCCCTCTAATATTAAGTATAGCGGCTGGTCGATATTTGTCAAATGACTCTTATTGAATTTTGCACACATCCACCCAGGATTTATAGCCGGAATACTGCTCCAGTTCCGGGATGGTCAGCTTGATGGCGCTGTTGCTGCTTCCGGCCGCCGGATACATGTAGTCAAAGCGTTTCATGGATTCATCCAGATAGACTTCGACGCCCTCGTTAATGCCGAAAGGGCAGACGCCGCCGACGGCATGCCCGATGCGCTCCACGACTTCATCCGGCGACAGCATCTTTGCCTTTGCGCCAAAGGCCGCTTTATATTTTTTGTTGTCGACTTTAGCGTCTCCGGCTGCCAGAATCAACAGTGTTCGTTCATCAATTTTAAATGACAGGGATTTGGCGATGCGGGCCGGTTCGCAGGAAAGGGCCTGGGCGGCCAGCTCCACCGTGGCGCTGGAAACATCAAATTCCAGAATCCGATTTTCCATGCCCAAATTTTTAAAGTAAGCTCTTGCACGTTCAATAGACATTTTATTCACACTCCTGATTAAAAGTTTATTTATTATATGGAAGAAATTCTTTCACAAAAAAGAGTATAGCATATATAGGAATAATTTTAAAAATAATTTTTGAAACTATTGACAAATGATAATGATAGTGCTATCTTAGTGAATAGATATTAGCACTCTAGCTAATTGAGTGCTAATAAAACGGAAAGGAGTGGTCTGGTGGAACTGGATGAAAGAAAGATAAAAATCTTAAACAGTATTATTCAAACATATTTGATTACCGGCGAACCGGTAGGCTCCCGGACCATTTCGAAGTATACGGATTTGAATCTGAGTTCAGCAACGATTCGAAATGAAATGTCCGATTTGGAAGATTTGGGATACATCGTACAGCCCCATACCTCCGCCGGGCGTATTCCTTCAGATAAGGGTTACCGCTTTTATGTGGATAATCTGATGAAGGAAAAGATTGCCGAGGTCGATGAGATGAAAGATGTTCTTATCGAGAAGGCGGATAAGCTGGACCACCTGCTGAAAAATGTGGCAAAGCTCCTGGCGGTGAATACGAATTATGCGACGATGATTTCAGCGCCCCAGTATAAACGGAATAAACTGAAATTTATTCAGCTTTCCCGGGTGGAAGAAAATCAACTGCTTGTTGTAGTTATGCTGGAAGGCAATCTGATCAAAAACCGGCTGATTGAAGTGGATGAGCGGGTCAGCGAGGATGAAGTCGCCAAGCTGAATATTTTAATCAATACATTTCTTCAGGGGTTAAATCTTCAGGAAATCAACATGGAGCTGATTCAGCGCATGAAAGTCCAGGCCGAAGGATACGGCCAGATTATCGGGCACATCATCGATGCGATTGCCGTGGTGATTCAGGAAGAGGACGATTTGGAAATCTATACAAGCGGTGCGACAAATCTTCTGAAATATCCGGAATTGGGCGACAGGGAAAAGGCCAGCGAGCTGCTCTATACGATGGAAGAGAAGAAGGCGCTGAGCGAATTGATTGTTGACCAGGAGGATTCCGGTGAGGAAAATAAAAATCCGATTCAGATATATATCGGTTCCGAATCTCCGGTAAGCACGATGAAGGATTGCAGTATTGTCACGGCCACCTATGAGCTGGAAGAAGGGGTTCAGGGGACAATCGGTATTATCGGGCCGAAGCGGATGGATTATAAAAAAGTTGTTGGTAATCTTCAAACGATGATGAACCAGCTGGATGATATATTTAAGAAAAAGTAAGAGGTGATGTGAAGTGTCAGAACAGGAAAAGATGAATGAAGAAATTCAGGAAGAAAATATAGAAACAGCCGCAGAAGAAGCCGCGGAGGAAGAAACTGCAGAAGATAATAAAACGGAGGGTGAAACATCCGAAGAAAAAGGAGAGGCAGACGGCGGGGAAGAAACGCCTGAAAAAGAAAACGAACAGAAGGAAGAAAAGAAAAAAGGCTTTTTCCATAAAGAAAAAAAAGATAAAAAAGATGAGAAAATTGCCGAATTAAATGACCGCCTGATACGCCAGATGGCTGAATTCGATAATTTCCGCAAACGCACGGAAAAGGAAAAACAGCAGATGTACGGTATCGGCGCTGCCGATGTGATTGAAAAACTGCTCCCTGTCGTTGATAATTTCGAGCGAGGACTTGCAGCGATGACTGAAGAAGAAAAGAATACATCCTTTGCTCAGGGCATTGAACTTGTTTATAAGCAATTGATGACAACCCTTGAAGGTTTGGGCGTTACAGTCATTGAAGCGGTTGGCGTGGAATTCAATCCGGATTTCCACAATGCCGTGATGCAGGCGCCAAGCGAGGAATATGAATCCGGTATTATAACCCAGGAATTACAGCGGGGTTATTTATATAAAGATAAAGTAGTCCGTCACAGCATGGTGATGGTTGCTGAATAAAAAAGTTTATTAACAACAATTTAGATATTAGCAGATATTTAGGAGGAAATAATTATGAGTAAGATTATTGGTATTGACTTAGGAACAACAAATTCATGTGTAGCAGTTATGGAAGGCGGTAAACCGGTAGTTATCGCCAACACAGAAGGCGCAAGAACAACACCATCTGTTGTCGCTTTTACAAAAAATGGTGAACGGCTTGTCGGCGAGCCGGCAAAACGTCAGGCTGTAACGAATGCAGACAAAACAATCGCTTCCATTAAGAGACATATGGGTTCTGATTACAGAGTAGCTATTGATGATAAGAAATATTCCCCACAGGAAATTTCCGCAATGATTCTTCAGAAGATGAAGGCTGATGCAGAAAGCTATCTTGGTGAAAAAGTAACAGAGGCAGTTATCACTGTTCCGGCTTACTTTAATGATGCTCAGAGACAGGCAACAAAGGATGCCGGCAAGATTGCAGGCCTTGATGTAAAACGTATCATTAACGAGCCTACGGCAGCAGCTTTGGCTTACGGCCTTGATAATGAAAATGAACAGAAAATCATGGTTTACGATTTGGGCGGCGGCACATTTGATGTTTCCGTTATTGAAATCGGCGACGGCGTTATCGAAGTACTGGCAACATCCGGCGATAACCACCTGGGCGGCGATGACTTTGACAACAAGCTGACTCAGTACATGATTGATGAATTTAAGCGCAATGAGGGCGTTGACCTTTCCGGCGATAAGATGGCTATGCAGCGTCTGAAAGAAGCTGCTGAAAAAGCAAAGAAAGAACTTTCCAGCGCAGCCAACACAAACATCAACCTGCCGTTCATCACAGCAACAGCAGAAGGTGCAAAACATTTTGAAATGAATCTGACTCGTGCTAAATTTGACGAGCTGACAGCAGATTTGGTTGAAAGAACAATTATTCCGGTTCAGAATGCCCTGAGAGATGCAGGCATCACAGCTTCCGAGCTGAGCAAAGTCCTCCTCGTTGGCGGTTCCACACGTATCCCGGCTGTTCAGGATAAAGTTAAACAGCTGACAGGCAAAGAGCCGAGCAAGAACCTGAATCCGGATGAATGTGTTGCCATTGGCGCTTCCATTCAGGGCGGTAAACTGGCCGGCGATGCCGGAGCAGGAGATATCCTTCTTCTTGATGTTACACCATTGACATTGTCCATCGAAACAATGGGCGGAATCGCAACCCACTTGATTGACAGAAATACAACTATTCCAACAAAGAAGAGCCAGATTTTCTCCACAGCAGCAGATAATCAGACAGCTGTAGATATCAATGTTGTGCAGGGCGAGCGTCAGTTTGCCAAAGATAATAAGAGCCTTGGCCGCTTCCAGTTAGACGGAATTGCACCGGCTCCGCGTGGAATCCCTCAGATTGAAGTTACTTTCGATATCGATGCCAACGGTATTGTTAATGTATCCGCTAAGGATTTAGGAACAGGAAAAGAACAGCATATCACAATCACAGCCGGTTCCAACATGTCCGATGCAGAGATTGATAAGGCTGTCAAAGAAGCGGCTGAATTCGAAGCTCAGGATAAGAAACGTAAAGAGGGTATCGAAGCAAGAAACGATGCGGACGCTATGGTATTCCAGACAGAAAAAGCTTTGAAAGAGGTTGGCGACAAAGTCAGCGCAGATGACAAAGCAAAAGTTCAGGCTGAAATCGATAACATGAAAGCTCTTCTTGAGAGAACAAATATTGACAACATGTCCGATGCGGATGTAGATGAAATCAAAGCTGCCAAAGAAAAATTGATGGAATCTGCACAGGGCGTATTTACTAAGATGTATGAAGCAGCCGGCGCAGCCGCAGGACAGAATGCAGGACCAAATCCTTCTCAGGGTGCAAACGGCAGCTATCAGGCTGACGATGTGGTTGACGCAGACTATAAAGAAGTGTAATATAGACAGAGTTGGGTATAACCAAAGATAGATAAAGAGGCTGTTTCGACACCGGCAAAAATGCCGGTGCCGGGGCGTCCTCTTTCGCTACGTTATAAAAGAAGGTGATTGGATATGGCAGAGACGAAGAGAGATTACTATGAGGTTTTGGGTGTATCAAAGTCGGCCACAGAGGATGAGTTAAAGAAGGCTTATCGTAAGCTGGCTAAGAAGTACCATCCGGATACAAACCCTGGAGATAAAGAAGCAGAAGCAAAATTTAAAGAGGCATCGGAAGCCTATGCGGTATTGAGTGATGCGGAGAAGAGACGCCAGTATGACCAGTTTGGTCATGCAGCCTTTGAGCAGGGCGGCGGCGCCGGCGGATTCGGCGGATTTGATTTTAACGCCGCGGATATGGGCGACATTTTCGGCGATATTTTCGGTGATTTCTTCGGCGGCGGCCGGAGCAGCCGGGGCGGCGCTTATAATGGCCCGATGCAGGGCGCCAATGTGAGAATCAATGTGCGGATATCCTTTATGGAAGCCGTATTTGGCGTTAATAAGAAGTTTGAGATGAATTTAAAAGACGAGTGTCCGCATTGTCATGGAACCGGCGCAAAACCGGGAACTCAGCCGCAGACCTGCAGCAAGTGCGGCGGCAAAGGACAGGTTGTCTATACGCAGCAGTCTCTGTTCGGCATGGTTCGAAATGTTCAGACCTGTCCGGACTGTCATGGAAGCGGTAAGATTATTAAGGATAAATGCCCGGACTGCGGCGGAACCGGTTATATTCGGAATAAAAAGACGATTGAAGTGTCGATTCCGGCGGGTATTGACAGCGGTCAGAGCGTGCGTATCCGGGGCAAGGGAGAGCCTGGAACCAATGGCGGAGCCCGCGGCGATTTACTTGTCAATGTCACTGTGGACCGTCATCCGATTTTCCGCCGCCAGGAATATGATATTTATTCCACCATGCCGATTTCCTTTGTTCAGGCGGCATTGGGCGGAGAAATCACGATTAAGACGGTGGATGGCGATGTCACCCAGACAATTAAAGCGGGAACCCAGACGGATACACGGATTCGCCTGAAAGGCAAAGGGGTTCCAACGATTCGGAATAAGAATATCCGCGGCGACCACTATGTAACACTGGTGGTACAGGTTCCTGAGAAACTGAATAACGAGCAGAAAGAATTGCTTCGGAAGTTTGATGATTCTTTAAAAGGAATCCGCCCACAGGAAAATAAATCGGAAAAATCCGAGGAGCCAAAGGGCAAAGAAGGTAAAAAGAAGAAGAGCTTTATGGACAAAGTCAAAGAAGCCTTTGACGATTTGGATGAATAAAACGAGGATATAATTACTATGAAATGGAATAAATATCGCCTGGCAACCACCACAGAGGCGGTGGATTTAATCAGCTATACATTGGCCGAGATGGGCATTGAAGGAATTGAAATTGAAGATAAAGTACCCCTTTCCGAGGAAGATAAAAAACGGATGTTTATCGATTTACTCCCGGATTTGGAGGAGGACGACGGCAAAGCCTATGTTTCCTTCTATATTGAGCCGGAAAAAGACCATGATTCCACTTTGGAAGAGGTGCTGGCCGCAGTCAGGGAACTGGCTGACTTTGTGGATATCGGGGAGGCGACTATCGAGAAATCCCAGACAGAAGATATTGACTGGATGAATAACTGGAAAAAATACTGGAAACCTTTTAAGGTGGATGAACATATTATTATCAAGCCGACCTGGGAGACAGTGGAGGATGTGCCGGAGGACACGCTGGTTGTGGAATTGGACCCGGGAACCGCCTTTGGAACGGGGACACATCATACAACCCGCCTGTGTATCACCCAGTTAAAGAAGTACATGCAGCCGGGCCAGAGCGTTTTGGATGTGGGCTGCGGCAGCGGTATTTTATCCATTATTGCCCTCCTCCTTGGGGCAAAAGAGGCGTCCGCCACAGATGTGGATGTGCATGCGGTGGAGGCCGCTCTGGAAAATGCCGGAGTAAACGGTATTCAGAGTGACGTTTATACGGTACTTACAGGAGATGTTATTTCCGATGAAGATTTCCGTCATACAGTGGGCGAACATAAATTTGACATGGTGCTGGCCAATATTTTTGCCGAGATTATCATTCCGCTGAGCGGCGTGGTGAAAGAAATGATGAAACCGGGCGCGCTTTTTATAACTTCCGGTATTATTGATGAACGGGAAGAAGATGTAAGAAAAGCCCTGACAGAAAACGGATTTGAGATTATGGAAGTGACCCATTCCGGCGGATGGGTATCCTTTACGGCGAAGGCCTAGACAGGAGAAATCATATGCCGAGATTTTTTGTAAATCCGTCCCAGGTGGGGGAAGACAGTATTATCATTCAGGGAAATGATGTGAATCATATCAGAAATGTCCTCCGGATGCGTCCGGGGGACGAATTGTCATTAAGCGATGGTCAGGGAACCGACTATTTTTGCCGGATTCAGTCGATGGAGCGGGATGAAATCTGCCTCTCCATTGAGAATTCATGGAAATCCTATGTGGAGCTTCCGGTAAGGCTTTATCTTTTTCAGGGACTTCCAAAGGGTGAAAAAATGGAACTTATTATCCAGAAGTCCGTAGAACTCGGGGCATATGAGATAATTCCTGTGCGGACGAACCGGGCTATCGTGAAATTGGATGCGAAAAAAGAAGCGAAGAAAATTGCCCGGTGGCAGCAGATTGCCGAAAGCGGAGCGAAGCAGTCCGGCCGGGGGATGATTCCGGCGGTAAAACCGGTGATGGGCCTGGCGGAAGCCCTGGCTTATGCCAAAAGCCTGGACGGAATTTTGATTCCCTATGAAAAGGCGGAGGGCATTAAAAAAACAAGAGAGATTATTGCCGGGTTGAAAGGCAAAAAATCTGTCGGAATTTTTATCGGCCCGGAAGGCGGTTTTGACGAGGCTGAGGTGGAAGCGGCCATGGCGGCCGGAGCCATGCCGGTGACCCTTGGCAGGCGCATTTTAAGAACGGAGACGGCAGGGCTGACCATGTTGTCGATATTGATGTTTGAATTTGAAGAGGAATAGTATGGAAATCAATTTGGGCCACAGTGCCGTTACAAAAGAAATATATCTGGATAATGCTGCGACGACAAAGGTTTATCCTTCCGTGTGTGAGAAGATGGTTGAGGTGATGTCAAAGGATTATGGCAATCCGTCCTCATTGCATATGAAGGGCTTTACTGCGGAGCAGTATGTGAAGGAAGCAAGAAAAAACATTGCTTCGGTGATGAAGGCGGATGAAAAGGAGATTGTATTTACCTCCGGCGGTACCGAGTCCAATAATATGGCGATTATCGGTGCGGCCATGGCAAATAAACGGCGGGGAAAGCATTTGATCACAACGTCCATTGAACATGCTTCGGTATATAATCCTTTCATCTGGCTGGAGGAACAGGGCTTTGAAGTGACTTATCTTCCGGTGGACCATCATGGCGTCGTTTCGCTGGAAGCTTTGGAGGCGGCCCTCAGAGAGGATACGATTCTGGTGTCCGTTATGGCGGTCAATAATGAAATCGGTACGATTCAGCCATTGGATGAAATCGGCGCCGTGATCAAGAAAAAAAGCCCGGAAATTCTCTTCCATGTGGATGCCATTCAGGGATTTGGAAAAATCGAATTATATCCGTCAAAGCTTCGGATTGATTTAATGTCGGTCAGCGGACATAAATTGCACGGTCCGAAGGGCATTGGATTTTTATATATTAAAAACAAAGTGAAGGTTCAGCCTTTGATTTTGGGCGGCGGGCAGCAGAAGGATATGCGTTCCGGCACAGAAAATGTTCCCGGAATCGCAGGCCTTGGCGAGGCTGTGTGCCGGGTATTTGAAAATTTTAAAGATAAGCAGAGGAATTTATATGCTTTGAGAGAACAGTTTGTGAGCCGTCTGGAGCAGATGGACGGGGTTAAGATCAATGGATTTGCCCATCCGGTGTCGGATGTGAATCTGCATCAGGGACCGGCGCCCCATGTGGTGAGTGTGAGTTTTGAAAATATTCGCGCGGAGGTGCTTCTTCATGCACTGGAGGAGCGGGGGATTTATGTGTCTTCCGGTTCGGCCTGTTCGTCGAACCATCCGGCCATCAGCGGTACTTTAAAAGCTGTTGGCACAGAAAAAAAATATTTGGACGCGACAATACGGTTCAGTCTGTGTTATGATACTACAGAGGAAGAATTAAATACCTGCTGCGAAGTTTTGGAGGCTCTGCTTCCGATGCTGCGCAGATTCACACGGGGAGGAAGAAAGTAATGTTTAAGGCCTTTTTAATAAAATATGGTGAGATTGGCATTAAAGGGAAAAACCGTTATCTTTTTGAGGATGCGCTGATTAAGCAGATTAAATATGCTTTAAAGGATGCGGCGGCCTTTGATGTGACGAAGCAGCAGGGGCGGATTTACGTTCACATGCTCGGCGATTATGATTATGATGAAGTGGCGGCGGCTCTGACGCGGGTTTTCGGTATTGTGGCAATATGCCCGGTGGTGATTTGCGACGATCCATCCTGGGATAATTTAACAAAAGTGGTGGGAGACTACATAGATGAGGCCTATGAAGACAAGCATTTTACCTTTAAAGTGGATTCCAGGCGGGCTGACAAGCGTTATCCGAAAAAATCCATGGAGATTAATGCGGATATCGGCGAATATCTTTTGGAGCGTTTTCCGGAGATGTCGGTGGATGTCCATAAGCCGGATGTGATGCTCAATATTGAGGTGCGCGAAAAGACCTATATTTATTCGAAAAGTATCAAGGGGCCGGGCGGTATGCCGGTGGGAACCAATGGCAGGGCCATGCTTCTTCTGTCCGGCGGTATCGATAGCCCTGTGGCCGGATATATGATCGCAAAACGGGGCGTGGTTATTGATGCGACCTATTTCCATGCGCCGCCTTATACGAGCGAGAGGGCGAAGCAGAAGGTTGTGGATTTGGCCCGTATTGTGGCCAGATATGCAGGTCCGATTCGGCTGAATATTATTAATTTTACAGATATCCAGCTTGCTATTTATGAGAAATGCCCTCATGATGAGCTGACGATAATCATGCGCCGGTATATGATGCGGATTGCGGAGCGGATTGCGAAGGAGGACGGCGCCCTTGGCCTGATTACCGGTGAGAGTATCGGACAGGTGGCCAGTCAGACAATCCAGAGTCTGGCTGCAACGAATGCCGTGTGTACCATGCCGGTATTTCGGCCGGTGATTGGATTTGATAAAAATGATATTGTTGAGATATCTGAGAAAATCGGCGCTTTTGAGACATCGATTCAGCCGTATGAAGATTGCTGTACCATTTTTGTTGCGAAACATCCGGTCACAAAGCCGAGTATTCGGGTGATTGAACGCTCCGAACATCATTTGGCGGATGTGATTGATGGGATGATGGAAGAAGCGGTTCGCAGCCGTGAAGTAATTGTCTGCGAATCCGACATATAAGAATTTTCAAATAAAAAAAGGGGCCTCGCATCACCGGCATATACCAGTATGCGACAGCCCCTCATACATTATCTATTGAACAAGGAATGGCTTTAAGCTTTCCATAATTTCGGCGTCATCATCATTATAAATGGTCAGGCTAATCGGCCTGGATAAGTCCAGACTAAATATCCCCATAATGGATTTGGCGTCAATCACAGACCGGCCCGACACAAGGTCAAACTCAGTATTAAATGTGTTAACGGAATGTACAAATGCCTTTACTTTATCAACGGAATTAAGATTAATTTGAACTGTGTGCATTGGAAAACCCTCCCTGAAATACAATGCTAGCTTATAATTTTTATATTTATATATTACAATTTTTCGGCCAAAAAGTCAACACAATTTGGCAATTTAATCAAAAATTAACCGATACAAAACAATTATTTTAATAAATGACGAAAAAGAGTGAATTATATTCGCAATTGTCAGAAAATAACAAAACTGGAGGAAAGAGGATGAAAAGTGTCGCTTTTTGTACGCTTGGATGTAAAGTAAATCAATATGAAACCGATGCCATGGAAGAAATTTTCCAGAAGGGCGGGTATAAAATCCGTGATTTTCACGAGAAGGCAGATATATATGTCATTAACACATGCACGGTGACAAATATGGCCGACAGAAAATCCAGGCAGATGCTTCATCGGGCCAGAAAGAAAAATCCGGAGGCTGTTATTGTGGCTGCCGGATGCTATGTTCAGGCGGCAAAGGAAGCGGCAGAAGCGGACGAAGCCATTGACTTAATTGTCGGAAATAACTGTAAAGGGCAGATTCTGTCCCTGGTGGAGAATTTTGCCGCAGAGCGGGAGGCCAGGAGGGCTAGTGCGCAGCAGACGGGTGGAGCCGGAGCAGCCGCGGAGCCGGAGCTGCAGGCAGTTTCTTCCAACTGGCTGGATATTAATCAGCCCTGTGAGTATGAGACTTTATCCATCACAAGGGTTTCGGAGCATACCCGGGCTTACATTAAGATTCAGGATGGCTGTAATCAATTTTGCTCCTATTGCATTATTCCCTATGCGAGAGGCAGGGTGCGGAGCCGCAGGCCGGAAGATATTATCTCTGAAGTTTCGGCGCTGGCATTGGCCGGATATAAAGAGATTGTTTTGACCGGAATTCATATTTCATCTTATGGCAGAGATTTCGATAATGAGGTCGATTTGATTTCTTTGGTCGAAAAACTTGCAGTTATTGAAGGTATTGAGCGGATTCGTTTCGGCTCATTGGAACCGGGGATTATTACGGAGGATTTTGTTCGGAGGCTGGCAAAGCTGCCTCAGATTTGTCCTCATTTTCATTTATCTCTGCAGAGCGGATGCGAGGAAACGCTGCGGCGGATGAACCGTCATTATACGCCGGAGGAATATGCTGCCCGGTGCGGGCTGCTTAAAAAGTATTTTGACAGGCCGGCTTTTACGACGGATGTTATTGTCGGATTTCCGGGAGAGACGGAGGAGGAATTCGCCCGGACAGAGGCTTTCCTTGAGCAGATTCATTTTGCCGAGATGCACATATTCAAATATTCTCCGAGAAAGGGCACCCGGGCGGCGGTCATGCCGAATCCGGTGGATGAGCGGATTAAAACCGAGAGGAGCGGGCGGCTTCTCCGGCTGGCAGAGAAAATGACGCAGGATTACCGGGAAAGCTGCCGGGATAAGGTGCTGGAAGTTCTTATCGAGGAAGCGGTGGACGTGGATGGCGAAACGGTATGGACGGGCCAAAGCCGGGAATATATAAAATGTGGGATAAAATCTGACAAAATCCAGTCAAAAGATGTCGTGCGCTGTCGAATGACTGGCGTAAAGAATGAAGATTTTGTGTTTTGTGAAATAATTGATTGAATTATTTTATGATTTATATTAATATAGTGAGTAAGTGTAAGGAAGTGATTTTATGGAAAACATGGCAAATACACAATATTTTAAAGTGAGTAATAATGCTGAGATAACTGTAAAAGATATTTTGGAGGCGGTTTATATTGCTTTGACAGAGAAGGGATATAATCCGGTCAGCCAGATTGTTGGGTATATTATGTCTGGAGACCCAACATATGTGACAAGCTATAAGAATGCTCGCTATCTGATTATGAAGGTGGAGCGGGACGAGCTGCTGGAAGAACTGCTGAAGAGTTATATTGATGTAAATCTCAAATAAAGCCATGCGTATATTAGGATTGGATTATGGTTCAAAGACTGTGGGCGTAGCAGTCAGTGATGAATTAGGATGGACGGCTCAGGCGTTGGAAACAATTTCCAGAAAAGATGAAAATAAGTTGCGGAAAACACTGGCCAGGATTGAAGAACTTGTAAAGATTTACAATGTGGAAAGGATTGTTCTTGGATATCCAAAGCATATGAATAATGATGTGGGAGAACGCTGTGCGAAAACAGAATCTTTTAAGGAGATGCTGGAGCGCCGGACGGGTCTGCCGGTGATTTTGCAGGATGAGCGGCTGAGTACCATCTCTGCAGAACGGATTCTTATGGAGGGCGGAGTCCGCAGGGAGAACCGCAAGGATTATGTGGACAAGATGGCGGCTGTCTTTATTTTGCAGGCATATATGGATCGGATGGCCAATGAACAGAAAAATCAGGTGATTTAAGTGGCGGAGAAACCGGAAAAAATTATATTTTATACAGATACGGATGAAGTAGAATTTTACGTCATTGGGCAGACGCGTATTAATGACGTTAATTATATATTAGTGGCGGATTCAATGGACGACGAGGCAGAAGCTCTAATTTTAAAAGAAACTGTGAATAATGAAGATGCTGAGGATGTGATTTACAGCGAGATAGAGGACGATGGTGAGCTGGAAGCCATATCCCGGGTATTTTCAGAGATTTTGGATGATATTGATATTGAAATGTGAACGGATAAATTCTAAAAAAACGGTCAGAGGACGATAGGCTTTATTAAGCGTATCGTATTTGTCGTGAGTATCTATCATCCTTTGTGTATGATATCGGAGGTTTTATATTGAAAACAAAAGTAGTAAAGAAAGAAAACGAAGGCGTAAAAATCATTCCGTTGGGCGGATTGGAAAGTATTGGAATGAATATTACCGCTTTTGAGTATGGCGACAGTATTATTGTAGTGGATTGCGGACTTTCATTCCCGGCAGATGATATGCTGGGAATTGATTTGGTTATCCCGGATGTCACCTATCTCGAAAATAATATTGAAAAGGTGAAGGGCTTTGTCATTACCCATGGCCATGAGGACCATATCGGGGCGCTGCCTTATGTATTGAAAAAGGTGAATGTTCCGGTTTATGCGACGAAGCTTACCATGGGAATTATCGAGCATAAATTAAAAGAACACAATTTGCTGAAAACAACGCGGCGCAAAGTGATTAAACATGGCCAGTCCATCAATCTGGGATGTTTTCGGATTGAATTTATAAAGACAAACCACAGTATTGCCGATGCGACGGCGCTGGCGATTTACACGCCGGAGGGCGTTATCGTCCATACCGGTGATTTTAAGATTGATTATACGCCGGTGTTTGGCGAGAGTATTGATTTGCAGCGGTTTGCCGAACTGGGCAAAAAAGGCGTGCTGGCCGTTATGATGGACAGTACAAATGCGGAACGGCCGGGATTTACCAATTCGGAGCGGACGGTTGGCCAGTCTATTGACCATATTTTTGACGAGCATCGAAGCGGACGGATTATCGTGGCGACCTTTGCCTCAAATGTGGACAGGGTGCAGCAGATTATCAATTCGGCCTATAAGTTCGGGCGGAAAGTTATTGTGGAAGGCCGGAGCATGGTCAATATTATTTCCATTGCATCGGAATTGGGGTATATTCAGATTCCGAGTGAAACGTTGATTGATATCGACCATATGCGGAATTATCCGGATGAACAGCTTGTACTGATCACAACCGGAAGTCAGGGCGAAACGATGGCGGCCCTTTCCCGCATGGCTAATAATACCCACCGCCGGGTGTCGATTAAGCCGGGAGATACGATTGTCTTCAGCTCAAACCCGATTCCGGGAAATGAAAAGGCCGTATCCAATATTATTAATGAATTGTTCCGCAAGGGGGCGGAGGTTATCTTCCAGGATACCCATGTTTCCGGTCATGCCTGTGCGGAGGAGATTAAGCTTATTTATGCGCTGACCCATCCGAAATTTGCCATTCCGGTGCATGGCGAATACCGCCATTTGAAAGCCCATGCCAAACTGGCGGAAAAGATGGGAATTCCGAAGGACCATGTACTGATTCTTTCCTCCGGCAATGTGCTGGAATTAAAGGGTGAAAAGGCGAAGGTTATCGGCCAGGTGCCTCACGGCGGAATTATGGTCGATGGACTTGGTGTCGGCGATGTGGGAAATATCGTGCTGCGCGACCGCCAGATGTTGTCTCAGAACGGTCTGCTCATTGTTGTCCTTACACTTTCAAGATATGACAATCGGCTGCTGGCCGGACCGGATATTGTATCCAGAGGTTTTGTTTATGTCCGGGAGTCGGAGATGCTTATGGAAGATGCGCGCAAGGTGGTTGATGCGGCCGTGCAGAAATGTCTGGATGGACGGGTCAGCGACTGGAGTAAGATTAAGAGCGTCATCCGGGATACTCTCAGTGATTATGTATGGAAGCAGACGAAGAGAAATCCGATGATTCTTCCAATTATTATGGAAGTCGATGTTTAGACTTGATAAATTGAAGAGAATTCTTTATAATGGTAATGTTAATGCTAATGGTTAACATTACCATTATAAATATGCAGGAGAAAGGCCTGGTAGATAATGAAAAATGTAGAATATCAGACCCGGCAGCTTATTCGGGAAATTAAGCGCAGCAATGTGTATAATCAATACCGTCGTCTTCAGATGAAAATTGTCAGAGATGAGACGCTGAACCGAAGAGTGGGTGAGTTTCGAAAAGCATGTTTTATGATACAAAATGGGCCGTCAGAGCCGGAGGATATGCGGCGGCTGGAGGCGCTGAATGAAGAATACAAAGATATTCTGCAGAATTCAGATGTGATAGAGTTTCTGACAGCGGAACAAAGTCTGGCTATGATGATGAACCGGGTGACGGAGCAGATTTATAACAGCCTGGATTTTGATATTTCGTTTTTGGATAGCTAGAGGAGGACACAGATATGAAGAAAGTCATTTCTGCCATTTTAGGACTTGGTGTAAATATTATTATCTATGTGGTAGCCATTTTCATTCTCTTTCGTGCCGGAGCATTTGCTTATGAATTTTCATATGAAGTTTTCGGAGAACCGGTGGTATCTGAATATAATGACGAAGAAGTTCGGATTGAGATTCAGAGCGGCGACGGAAGCAAGGTGGTAGCTAAAAAGCTGAAAGATGCGGGTGTGATCAACAGCGAGTGGGCATTTATCTTAAAGTCCAGATTGAGTAAAGCAAATCTCATGCCGGGCGTTTATGTGGTGAAAGCCAATATGTCTGCCGATGATATGATTACCTTGATGGGAGATGCAAAGAATTCGGTTGTACAGCAGCCGACTGCGGAGGAGCTGGAATCTCAGACCGGCGGGGAAACCGGGGAGAATACAGAGGGCAGCGGTGAAAATGCGGAAGATACGGGTGAAGGGGAGAACAGTCAGTGATAGTAGATGAGAGAATGCTGGACTATATCCTTTCTCTGGATAAGGATGAGAGTCCCCTGGTCCGAACAATTGAACAGGAGGCTGTCAGAGATTATGTGCCGATTATCCGCAAGGAGAGTCGGAATCTTCTGAGAGTTTTGTTGAAAATAAAGAAGCCTGGGGCGGTTCTGGAAGTTGGGACAGCCATAGGCTTTTCCGCTGTTTTGATGGGAGAGTGCCTCCCGGAGAGCAGTCATATAACGACTATTGAAAAATATGAAAAGCGGATTCCCATAGCCCGGGAAAACTTCCGCCGGGCCGGAATGGAGAAGAAGATTAGCCTGCTGGAAGGGGATGCCGCAGATGTGCTGAAGGAGCTTGAGGGTTCCTATGATTTTATCTTTATGGATGCGGCGAAGGGACAGTATATCCATTTTTTGCCGGAGGTTTTAAGACTTCTGGCGCCGGGAGGTATTCTCGTGTCGGACAATGTCCTGCAGGATGGGGATGTAGTGGAATCCCGGTATGCGGTAGTGCGCCGGAATCGGACGATTCACAGCCGGATGCGGGAATATCTGTGGACATTGAAACATATGGACGGACTGGAAACTATCGTTCTGCCGATTGGCGATGGAATGACTGTCAGCGTAAAGGTTTGAAGGTGCATCGGCGCAGAGCGCAGCAGCATAAAGGAGTAAGAATATGAAAAAACCAGAATTATTGATTCCGGCCAGCAGTCTGGAGGTTTTAAAGACGGCGGTCGTATTTGGCGCAGATGCCGTATATATCGGAGGCGAAGTATTCAGCCTCCGGGCAAAATCAAAAAATTTCTCCATGGATGACATGAGAGAGGGAATTGGCTTTGCCCATGCCCATGGGGCGAAGGTTTATGTGACAGCGAATATTTTGGCGCATAACGGAGATTTGGACGGCGTGGAGGCTTATTTTCATGAATTAAAGGAAATAGGGCCGGATGCCCTCATCATATCAGACCCGGGAGTTTTCCAGATTGCAAAGGAAGTCTGCCCGGAGATTGAAATTCATATTAGTACCCAGGCGAATAATACCAACTATCGGACATACCGGTTCTGGCACAGCCTTGGCGCAAAGCGGGTTGTCTCTGCCAGAGAATTGTCGATGGATGAACTCCGGGAGCTTCGGGCGAATATTCCGGAGGATTTGGAGATTGAGACTTTCATCCATGGCGCCATGTGCATTTCTTATTCGGGGCGCTGCCTTTTGAGCAGCTATTTTACCGGCAGGGATGCGAATCAGGGCGCCTGCACCCACCCGTGCCGATGGAAATATGCCATCATGGAGGAGACCCGTCCCGGCGAATATCTGCCGGTTTATGAAAATGAGCGGGGAACCTATATTTTTAATTCCAAAGATTTGTGTATGATTGAGCATATCCCGGAGCTGGTGGAAGCGGGAATTGACAGTTTCAAGATTGAAGGACGGATGAAAACGGCCCTTTATGTGGCTGTGGTGACCCGGACTTACCGGCAGGCCATCGATGATTATCTGAAGGATGAGGCCCTTTATCGGAGCCGGATGGATTACTATAAAGAAGAGATTGCCAAATGCACCTACCGTCAGTTCACAACAGGATTTTTCTTTGGAAAGCCGGACCATGATACTCAGATTTATGACAATAATACCTATATTAAAGCCTATACCTATCTGGGGCTGATTGGTGACCGCCGGGAGGATGGCTTTTATGGGCTGGAGCAGAGAAATAAGTTTTCGGTTGGAGAAAAGATTGAGGTTATGAAGCCGGATGGCCGGGATGTGGAAGTGACGGTGCGGTCCATGATGGATGAAGAGGGCCAGCCGCTGGAGAGCTGTCCCCATCCGAAACAGAAAATTTATGTGGATTTGGGCGTTGAACTTTCACCTTTTGATTTGCTTCGAAGAAAAGATTGACAAAAAGACTGAGAACAGATAAGGAATGATAATATGGGCGACTATTTTAAAGTCTTTCAACTGGCAGAGAATGTATATCACATTTATGAGCCGGGAGGCGTGGGCAGCAGTCTGATTGTGGGCCGGCGTCAGGCCATGTTGATTGATACCGGTTATGGATTTGCCGATATTTCGGCAGTGGTGCGTGAAATTACAGATTTGCCGCTGCGGGTAGTGAATACCCATGGGCATACGGATCATGCCGGAGGTAATCGGTTTTTTGATAAAGTCTGGATGAATCCGGCGGATAAGGCAACCTATAAGGACTATCAGAAGCATCAGAAACCGCTGGTTGCCGCCCTGTTTGAGGCGAAGCGGAAAGCCGCGGGAAAGGGGCCGATCTGGCCGGAGGACTTTGACAGGATGGCATGGTATGAAGCGGGAACGAAGGAGTTTTTCTGGCTGATCAATGGGCAGACCTTTGACTTGGATGCGCCGGAGGAGCGCTGCAATCAGACCTTTGATTTTGAGGAGGCTTCGGAGGAGAATCATCTGATTGAAGCCATTTTTATGCCGGGGCATACCGTCGGCAGCGTTATGTTTTTTGACTGGAAAAATCATATTCTTTTTCCGGGGGATGATTTGGATTACAGCCTCTGGATGCAGTTTGATACAAGCGCACCGTTATACACTTATAAAAAACGCCTGAAACAATTGGAGCAGTATCCAATCGAGGCAATTTTGCCGTCTCATAAAAAACAGCTTTTGTCCACCTGGATTTTAAAACGGATGCCGGAAGCTATCGAGCATCTGTCGCTGGAAAAAAGCCGGCGTTTTTTCCATCCGAGAACAGGCCAGCCGGGCTGGCTTTATAAAGAACCATTAAATGGGGAGAGCCCGGACGGCCAGGACACAATTTATATCACCTATCAGATAAATAATATGTAAACTGACAGGGACAGACACAGCATCCCAAAGCGGCGCATACATTAAAATAAAGGTCGCATAGGGGTGCTTTTTCTGCTTGCGACAGAAATAATTTTGTGATATAGGTTGTATTTTTTTTACGTCTGGGATATAATAAAAATGTGATTATAATACACAATAATCATAATAATAATGTGATTATAAGACGCAATAGTTCTAATAAAAGCGTGATGGGAGTGTATCTATGGAACGATTGATTCTGAAAAAGCTGCTGGATTGGAAAAATTCACCATATCGAAAACCGCTGATCTTAAAGGGTGTGCGTCAGGTAGGAAAGACTTGGGTCCTCAAAGAATTCGGCAGACGTTATTATGAAAATACAGCCTACTTTAACTTTGATGAAAACGAAGAATACCAGCAGTTTTTTGAGACCACCAAGGATGTAGATCGCATTCTGCAGAATCTAATGCTGGCCAGCGGCCAGAAGATTGTACCAGAAAAGACACTTATTATCTTTGATGAAGTACAGGATTGCCCCAAGGTTATCAATTCCATGAAGTATTTCTGTGAGAATGCTCCGCAGTATCACATTGCCTGTGCCGGTTCTTTGCTGGGGATTGCCCTGGCAAAACCTTCCTCCTTCCCGGTGGGTAAAGTCAACTTCATGCAGATAGATCCTATGACATTTACAGAATTCCTGCTCGCCAATGGCGACGGAAATCTCGCCAAGTATTTGGAGAGTATAGATACAATCGAGCCGATTCCTGATGCTTTTTTCAATCCGCTCTATGAGAAATTGAAGATGTACTATGTCACAGGCGGTATGCCGGAACCAGTGCTCATGTGGACGGAAGCACGGGACGTTTCTGCTATGCAGGAAGCACTGTCCGGAATTATCGGTGCTTATGAACGTGACTTTGCCAAGCACCCGAGCATCAGTGAGTTCCCAAAGATCTCTATGATCTGGAAGTCTATACCATCCCAATTGGCAAGGGAGAATAAGAAATTTATTTATAAGGTAGTCAAAGAAGGGGCGCGGGCACGGGAATATGAAGATGCTTTGCAGTGGCTGGTAGATGCCAGGCTGGTGCATAAAATCTACCGCAGTACCGCTCCCGGTCTGCCGGTAGCTGCCTATGATGATTTGTCTGCATTTAAGATTTATCTGGTGGATGTGGGAGTACTCCGCCGCCTGGCCCATCTGGCTCCTACGGCTTTTGGCGAAGGCAATCGTTTGTTCACTGAGTTCAAAGGCGCACTGACTGAAAACTTTGTGCTACAGACATTAATCACGCAGTTCGAAGTGGTTCCACGATACTGGAGTCAGAATAATCCGCCCTATGAGGTAGATTTCCTTATCCAGCGGGAGAATGATATTTTCCCTGTAGAGGTCAAGTCCGAAGCTAACACTACCAGCAAGAGCCTAAAGAAATTCAAGGAACTTTTCCAAAATCAAGTCAAGCTCCGTGTGCGGTTTTCTTTGGACAATTTGAAGCTGGATGATGATGTGCTGAATATTCCGCTGTTTATGGCCGACCAGACGGATCGGCTGATTGGATTGGCGTTGGAACAGCGAAAAGTTGGCTTACCATAATTCGCCGTAAAGCTCATTGTTTTAGCTATGGGGATATAAGGCAGCTATGGGTGAACTACTCGGCAATTGAATAACCGTTCAGGCAGAAGAAAATATCCTGGAGTATGCGGAATATATCATGACGGAATTGCCGAACCCAGATAAATAATATGTAAACTGACAGGGACAGACACAGCATCCCAAAGCGGCGCATACATTAAATTAAAGGTCGCATAGGGGTGCTTTTTTCTTGCAGTCATTTCCAAAACCATTGAGCAGCGAAGAAGAAGCACGGTTGTTTAATCAGCAATATCCGAATTATGAAAATATTCCTATAGTGCGGGACAGGCTCCGCTGGTGCTGTCATCATATGGGGCTGATGCAGAAAGAAGTGCTCAAAGCATAGATAAAGCACTGTGATAATATCAACCACAAAAACATATAATATTCAGAGAAAAGAAAAGTGCAACAAGTTGCAGAAATCTTTTCTTAAACAAAGCGATATATTGATTTTTGAATGATGTCTGGATATAATAGAGAGGAAAAGTGCAACAAGTTGCAAAAATCTTTCGCAAGGGGGTTCAACGATGGAGATTAGCAGAGATTTTTATTTGGATAAATTGATAAAAAGAAAAAATAATGGACTGATTAAGGTAATCACTGGTATTCGCAGATGTGGAAAGTCCTATTTGCTGAATAATCTTTTTTATCATCACTTGTTGGAAAATGGAGTGGACGCTGACCACATCATCCGTTTTGCATTTGATTCAGCAGATGATCTTTATCTCATTGGGGAAAGTCTGATTCAGATTGAAAAGGAAAAGCGTGGAGTTGACCCCGAAAAGTTCATGAATTATATCCGTTCCAAGGTTGTTGACGACGGAATGTATTATCTGCTGCTTGATGAAATTCAGATGTTGGATTGCTTTGAAGCTGTTCTGAATGGTTATCTGCGAAAAGATAATATGGACGTATTCGTAACTGGAAGCAATGCAAAGCTCTTGTCAAAAGACATTGCTACTGAGTTTGCCGGGCGTGGTGACGAGGTTCATATGTATCCCCTGAGTTTTGCCGAGTTTATGACCGTTTACAACGGTGATAAGTACATGGGCTTATCTGAATATATGCTATATGGTGGTATTCCTTTGATTGTTCTTCGTGAGGGCGCAAATGATAAAGCTGCCGCATTACAGAATCTGTTCAATGAGATTTATATTCGAGATATTACTAAGCGAAATCGTGTAAAAAATATTGGTGAATTGGAAGACTTGTTGAATATCCTTTCTTCAGCCATTGGTTCGTTGACCAATCCTGAAAAACTGAAGAACACTTTCAAGACCGTAAAGAAATCCAGAATCACTTCCGTTACCATTAAGAAATATCTGAATTATTTTGAGGACTCTTTCCTGATTGAATCGGCACAAAGATACAACATTAAAGGAAAGGCATATATTGAAACTCCAAAGAAATACTACTTTTCTGATCTTGGACTTCGTAATGCCAGAATCAATTTCCGCCAGTTCGAGCAGACCCATACCATGGAGAATGTGATTTATAACGAACTTCGTATGCGTGGCTACAGTGTAGATGTAGGAGTAATACCGATTGCGGAAAGAGACCAGAATGGTAAGGTGATTCGTAAACAACTGGAAGTGGATTTTGTATGCAATCTTGGTTCTTCCAGATACTATATTCAGTCTGCTTACTCGTTGCCTGATGAAGCGAAACGTACTCAGGAAATCAGACCGTTCAAAAAGATTGATGATTCTTTCAAGAAAATCGTTATTACAAAAGATATTGTGCAGCCTTATTATGATGACTACGGTATTTTGACCGTAAATATCTATGATTTTCTTCTTGATCCGCAAATTTTGGAAAAATAAATATTATCTATTGTGGCAGTCATGCACTTCGGTGTGTGGCTGCTTTTTCTTGCAGTCATTTCCAAAACCATTGAGCAGCGAAGAAGAAGCACAGTTGTTTAATCAGAAATATCAGAATTATGAAAAATTTTCCAATGTCTACTTTACAGTTACCATTTTTAATACATTCTATCATATTGTATTGCAATATGCAATACAATATGATAGAATGTATTAAAAGAAGGGATGGTGCTGATATTATGGCAACGAGAAGTGCAAATGTAAATGTGAGAGTAGAGCCGGATGTGAAAGAACAGGCGGAAGCAATTCTTGAAAAGCTTGGTGTGTCGGTTTCTTCATTTATTAATATGACTTACCGGCAGGTGATTTTGAGAAAAGGCATCCCGTTTTCGGTTACGGTTCCTTCCGAATTAAGAACGAGAGATACCATGACTGATGAAGAATTTGATGCCATGATGGCAGAAGGGTTGAAGCAGGCTAAGGCCGGTCAAAGCCTTCCGGCAGATGAATCGTTTGATAGAATTCTGGAGAAACTGAGATGAAGCAGTATCAGGTAAGAATGACCGTTCAGGCAGAAGAAAATATCCTGGAGTATGCGGAATATATCATGACGGAATTGTTGAACCCACAGGCAGCCGTTAAGTTTGTAGAAGATATGCGTTTGGCGGTAAAAAGTCTTTCCTTTATGCCTCAGCGGAATCCATTGGTAGACGAGGAACCTTGGCGGAAGATGGGTATATACAAAATGGTCGTGCGGGGATACATTATCTATTATTGGGTTGATAATGAAATGGAGACGGTACATGTGACTGGCGTTGTATATGGAAAACGTAATCAGGAGGAGCAATTGACAGCTATGGATTTTGAATGAACAGGACACAATTTATATCACCTATCAGATAAATAATATGTAAACTGACAGGGACAGACACAGCATCCCAAAGCGGCGCATACATTAAATTAAAGGTCGCATAGGGGTGCTTTTTTCTTGCAGTCATTTCCAAAACCATTGAGCAGCGAAGAAGAAGCCTATTATCTTTCCAGATATCAGGCGGGAGATATGGATGCGAAAAATATTCTGGTGGAGAAGAATCTGCGGCTGGTTGCCCATATTGTAAAGAAATATGCCGGTTCGGGCCGGGATACGGATGAGCTGATTGCCATCGGGATTGTCGGGCTGGTGAAGGCGGTGAATACCTTTAAGGCCGATAAGGGGAGCCGTCTGGGGACATATGCGGCGCGGTGTATTGATAATGAACTTCTGATGATGCTTCGGACAGAGAGGAAGCTGAACCGGGAAATATCGTTATACGAACCCATTGGCACGGATAAGGAGGGCAATGAAATCAGCTTTATCGATGTGGTGGAGGATACATCGGAGAATGTGGTCGACGGACTGATGCTTTCGGAGCGGATTCAGAAAATGTATATTGCCATCGATGAGGTATTAACGGACAGAGAAAGGGAAATCATATATAAGAGATATGGGCTGAGAGGCTGTAAAGAGGTGACTCAGAGAGAAATCGGAAAGACGATGGGCATATCGAGAAGCTATGTCAGCCGCATTGAGAAAAAGGCGCTGGAAAAACTGCGGCGGCGTATGGCAGATTTTGGTATAATGTGGTAAGATGTCATTGGTGAGAGAGGAGGGTGTGAATGATACATATATATTGCGGCGACGGCAAAGGGAAAACGACAGCGGGAATGGGACTGTGCCTGAGGGCGGCCGGGGCCGGAAAAAGTGTTTTGATTTATCAGTTTTTAAAAAATAACACCTCCTCTGAACGGAAGATTCTGGCGCAGATTCCGGGAATCGAGCTGATGCGGGGCCCGGATGAAATGAAATTTATTTTTCGGATGACGCCGGAAGAAAAAGCGGCGCTGAAACGCAGTTATGCTGAAATGCTGGATGGCCTGATGCGGAAGGTCGAAACGGGACAGTTATCTGCCGAAGTTATTTTTTTGGATGAAGTGCTTTATGCGGTGAGCCGGGGAATGGTGGAGGAAACCAGCCTGCTGGCGCTTCTGAAGGCGGGAGCGGACAGGGAATGGATTCTGACCGGCAGGTATGAGGGCGGATTGCTTTTTGAGGCGGCGGATTATATATCAGAGATACATAAGAAAAAGCATCCTTTTGACAATGGCACGGCGGCCAGGAAAGGAATCGAATATTAGCGGGAGGAAAAAATGCTGAATGAAATCGAATTTGTAAAACCGGGAGATATCGAAGCGCGCAGTATGGAGATTATCGCCGGGGAACTTGGAGAGACTCATTGGAAGGAGCCGGAATTTTCTGTGGTTCGCCGCTGTATTCATACGTCTGCCGATTTTGATTATAATGTGAACCTGAAATTTTCAGAGGCAGCCTGCCAAAGGGGAATCCGGGCGCTGCGCAGCGGGGCGGATATTGTCACGGATACACGGATGGCCATGTCGGGCATTAATAAAGGGCGGCTGGCTGAGTATGGCGGACAGGTGCATTGCTTTATTGATGATGAAACAGTAATAAAAGAAGCAAAGGCGCGGGGAATCACCCGTTCGGCCATCTGCATGGAGCGGGGAGCGGCGATAAAAAAACCGGTTATTTTTGCCATTGGCAATGCGCCGACGGCATTGATTCGGCTGTACGAGCTTGTGGAGAGCGGCGCGGTCTGGCCGGAACTGGTGATTGGTGTTCCCGTGGGATTTGTCAATGTGGTGGAGTCCAAGGAGCTGTTTATGCGGACAGGCATTCCCTGGATTATTGCAGCGGGAAGAAAGGGTGGCAGCAATATTGCGGCGGCCATATGCAATGCCTTATTATACTATAAAGATGAAGTGGAGATTTAGAGATGGAACGGATTATATTAATGGTGCTCCGGCTGCTTTATAAGGTGCCGGGGTGGTGGATAAAAGTCTGCCGTTATGGGAAGGATGAAAACTTTGAAAAATATGATGAAGAACAGCGGTATGCCCTTCTTCGGGAAGTGACGACCCGGGCGAATCGGGCCGGACGGGTGACCGTGGAATGTTATGGCCGGGAAAATCTCCCGAAGGAGAATGGCTATATTTTGTTTCCGAATCATCAGGGGTTGTTTGATACGCTGCTTTTTTTTGAGACCCATGGCCGTTTCTTATCCTTTGTTATGAAAAAGGAAGTTGCCAATGCACTTCTCGTGAAACAGATTGGGCGGATGGTTCGCGCAAAGGCCATGGACCGTTCCGATGTCCGACAGTCGATGACTGTGATCAAAGAGGTTTCCGAGGAGGTAAAGAAGGGAAGAAATTATATTATTTTTCCCGAAGGAACGCGGAGCCGGGAAGGCAATAAGCTGCTGAATTTTAAAGGCGGGGCTTTTAAGAGCGCCGTTTACGCGAAATGCCCGATTGTGCCGGTGGCGGTCATCGATTCCTACAAAGCCTTTGATATTCATTCCATTAAGAAGATGACGGCGCAGATTCATTATCTGGAACCGTTGACCTATGAGCAGTATAAGGGAATGAAGACGGTGGAGATTGCGGCCATTGTAAAAAGCCGGATTGAGGCGGAGATTGAACGCTATGCACCGGAGAAAAGGGAAACCGGTGTGAATTGAATTGACTTTATCATTATGAGATGTTAATATATAAGCAGTGATTTCAAATTTTACAGTGTTAAAGGGGTGGGATTTACTATGAATAAGAAAATACGAACTTCAGCGGTGGAAACGCTATTTGAAGCGATTATTCAGCTAAAATCAGTAGATGAGTGTTTTGACTTTTTTGAGGACCTGGCGACAATCAATGAAATTCTTTCTCTGTCCCAGAGATTTGAGGTAGCCAGAATGCTTCGTCAGCATAAGACCTATCTTGAAATTGCAGAGAAAACAGGTGCATCGACAGCAACAATCAGCCGTGTCAACCGTTCTCTGAATTATGGAAATGATGGGTATGATATGGTGATTCAGCGTATTCAGGAGAAGAAAGAATAATTAAAAAGCACTTGTTTCTCTGGGGGAGAGAGGCAAGTGCTTTTTTTCAATGCTTATTTTTTCTTTTTGGAATTCGATTCATTATTAAGGAAGCCGGATGCATCAATCAGCTTTTCAATCAATTGTTTTTTCATATAGACATCATAGGAGAGCAGAGAGATGGCAGATAATAACTGGAGATATTCCTGTTCATCTTCGGGACAATCGGCAAATATTTTCCGGGCATCCTCAGACAGGCGGCGGATATCTTCTCCAACCCGTTTTGACTGCTCCGGCTCTATATCCATAATATGGCTGTAGAGCCAGGTCATATCTGTGCCGTTTTCATTTTTAAAATACTGTTCAGTCATCGGTGTCAACAGCTTTTGTATATCGTTGATGGAAAGAATGTTTTTAAAGTAATAGATGAAAAGCAGGAGCAGCATATGGTCCTTAGAATATTTTTTCTTTTCCGGCGGCGGAAGCAGATGATTTTTTGCATAATTATTAATCATTGTTTTAGTAAGAATCTTGTCCTCCGGATAACGCTTGGAATGTTTCAGGTGCTCATCCATGAATGTGGTGACCTGGTCCATATAAAGGTCAATATTCGGCAGCTCTGAGGCTGAAAGCGGAGAATTGGCTTCAATATATTGAATAAAATCATCTAAAATTGTTTGAATCGAAGGGTAACTATCCATAAAATACACGCTCCTTTACTATGTCTTATTATATCGAATTTATAGAAAAAGTCAATTAAAACACAATATATAGTTTTGGAAACTACATGAAAAATGGAGGAATAATATGGACGAATATTACAGAAACAGATATGAAGAGGATTACGAACAAAGTCCGGGATTGAGCGCCAGAGCGGGAAACAGGATTTTATGTATTACGACGGTGGTGATGATTGGCGTTCAGTATTTAATGGTCTTTTTAGGCGTTTATGATACGCTGCCGCTGGTTCTCGGAACCCAGTTGTCCGTTTTGCTGATTCCGATAATTGGCGCAGTGATTTCAGGGGCGGATATAAAAGAAACTTTCAGAATCCGCCGGGTGCGGCCGAAAACAGTGTTGTTTGCTTTTTTAGTTATCCTTTGTTCCTATCCAATCGTAGCGCTGCTGAACCTGATATCCATGTTTTTTGTGGAAAATGCGGTGGCAGGGACGGCGGTGGACCTTTACAGTCATGGTTTTATCGTTTCTATGCTGGTGATGGCCCTGTGTCCGGCCATCGGGGAAGAATTTTTAATGCGCGGAGTGATTTATCGGAGTTATCGGAAAAAGTCACCGGTGCTGGCTTTGTTTTTATCGGCGGTGATTTTTGGTCTGCTCCATATGAATTTCAATCAGATGCCTTATGCCATTTATCTTGGTGTGATTATGGTATTGATGATGGAGGCTTCCGATTCCATTGTGACGCCGATGTTGATGCACTTTTTTATGAATGGCATTTCAACCTTATCCGGATATTTTTCAGAGGATACGCTGGAGGATATGTCCGAGGCGGCTTATAATGCGGAAACAGTGCTCGGCACCGGGGATGAAATGAGATTTGCACTGATGTCGGTAGGAATTCTGGCAATCATAATGGTGCCGCTGGTTATTTTGATTATTAAAGCCACATTTCGTGTGAATGGGCGCAGACTTTCGGATGCCTTTGCAAAGGACGAGCCGGTTTACAGCCGTTATGCCCTTCCGGAAGTGAATGATGAGGAAAATATTCTGGATGCCTGGCTGGTTATCGCCATAGTGGTAATGGTCATCATCATAGCGATGAATACATTTATGTCATGATACAAATAGTTTTGTGCCGGGAGGCACAGAGAGGAGAATATTTTGAAGAGTCAGGTTGTTTTGCTGAAATGCGATAGCTACGACAGGGAAAAAATATATGAAGAACTTTTATGGGGGATTGAGCAGCTCGGGGGCATCAGTCAGTTTGTCCGCCCGGAGGAAAAGATACTCTTAAAACCTAATCTTCTGCGGAAGGCGGCGGCGGACAGCACGATTGTGACCCATCCGGCTGTTGTGTCGGCGGCGGCAAAAATATTAAAAGAGACGGGATACAGCCATATTTCCTATGGAGATTCGGCAGGCGTAGGGCCTATGGACAAGATTGCGGAGGCCTGCGGCCTGGCGGCGGCAATGAAAGAACTGGGAATTCCCATGGCAAATTTTAACGAGAGTGTCCATGTGAGCTATCCGGAGGGGAAAATGGCAAAGCAGTTTCATTTGGCGAAGGCTGTGACGGAAGCGGATGCCCTCATTAATATATGTAAAATGAAAACGCACCAGTTGGAGCGGATGACGGGGGCCGTTAAAAATATGTACGGCTGTATTCAGGGGCTCCACAAGGCAAAGGGGCATACAAAGTTTTCAAATGCGGAAAGCTTTGCCCGGATGCTGGTTGATTTGAATCGTTATATCCGGCCTCGTCTTTATATTATGGACGGTATCGATGCGATGGAGGGAAATGGCCCGGCATCGGGAACACCGGTCCATATGGGCGTTATACTGATAGCCGGCGACCCGGTAGCCCTGGACAGCGTCTGCTGCGGGCTGATGAATCTTGCGCCGGAACTGGTGCCGACCAATGTGCAGGGAGAAAAGATGGGACTGGGTGTCTGGAGGGAAAAAGATATCGATGTGATAACAAGGGAAGGAACATTGACTGCCTCCCAGGTGAAGGAGCGTTTTGGAAAGAAAGATTATGATGTGAACCGGGGGAGAGAGGTGCGTCGAATCTGGCGTCAGATTCGATGGATTTCCCGTCATTTCCAGAGGAAACCTTATATTGTGGAAAGTCGCTGCATCCGCTGCGGCATCTGCGTAGAGGCCTGCCCGGTGGAGGGAAAGGCTATTCATCTTCATAAGCCTGCAGTCCCGGTCTATGATTATAAAAAATGTATTGCCTGTTTCTGCTGTCAGGAAATGTGCCCGCAGAAGGCGATTCAGGTGAAATAGAGGAACCTAAAGGAACCCATTCGAATACTATGTATTAGATTTGATGGGAGGTTCATTATGCGAAAAAAATGTTTAATGATTGGATTTGCTTTGGCCATGCTGGCCATGGCTGTGACAGGGTGCGGAAAAAGTGCTTCCGGGCTTCAGACAGTGCGGCTTCAGGAGGTGGCCCATTCGATTTTCTATGCGCCGATGTATGTGGCGCTGGAAGAGGGCTATTTTGAGGAAGAGGGCTTGAATGTGGAACTGACAAATGGCAATGGCGCCGATAAGGTTATGACGGCGATGATTGCCGGGGAAGCAGATATCGGTTTTATGGGGCCGGAAGCGACGATTTACGTTTATAACGAAGGAAATTCCGACTATGCCGTCAACTTTGCCCAGTTGACCCAGAGAGCGGGCAATTTCCTTGTAAGCCGCTCAAATGACCAGAATTTTTCCTGGACAGATTTAAAGGGGAAAACAGTCATTGGAGGTCGGGCAGGTGTCTGCCGCTGAACAATGTAAGTTTAAATATAACAGCAAAAATAACAGAAAGGGGAGGGGATACCGCAAATCAAAAAAGCGATATCCCCTTGGCATTAAGATATAAGGCTTAATATAATTAAGTGTTATTTGGTCTTAAGGAAAAATTTAAGAATATGGTCTCCAATGCAGACAACCTCATCCCTTTGATTGACAACGGTCAGTCTTCCGATGGTTTTCTTGGTTTCATGATTGACATCGGTTAATTCATAGGATACGTTTAATGTGTCTCCAAATAATACAGGTTTGATGAAACGAACATGTTCATATCCGGCAGAGAGATAACTGATGCCGGCTTCTTCCATTTCATGGAATTTAGCATCCAGAAGTACGGTTTCAGCGGCACTTGCAATGGATAATGTCAACATACCATGAGCAACACGCTGTCCGATATCTGTTGTTTTCATATACTGGTCATTTAAATGGGCGCGGTTCATATCGCCAGAGATACCTGCGAAACTATAAACATCTGCTTCGCTTACAGTTTTAGAAAAGTGTGTTGTAAATCCTACTTCATAAGGTACTTTGAAATCGTTCATAATAAATCTCCTTTACTTGATTAAAATGCTATTGGGTTGGGACTAATCAGTTAACCTAATATACAGCAATATCCGTGCCAAATTTTTTTGCAAAAAGGTTTGTTATTAATAGTCGTAATAAATAAAACATGCAGCCAATGAAAAAGCGTTCATTGGCTGCATGTTTTATTTATTCTAAAGTTTCCGGGTTCAGATTATGGCGTTTTAAAATACGATAAAGCCTTGAGCGGGGAATCTGCAGTTGGCTGGCGGTTTTTGAGATGTTATAATTAGTTTTTTTCAGAGTTTCCAGAACAATATCTCTTTCCAAATAAGCCAGCATGGCGTCAAGACTGTTATTTTCGGCTGAACTTTTAGCCTTTGTATTCACATGCCCACGTATAATCTGGGATGGTATATCATGCAGTTCAATCGTATTTGAATCGGACATATAGTAAATCCGTTCAATAATGTTGGATAACTCGCGGATATTTCCGGGCCAGTCATAATCAAGAAGTACGTTTTCTGCTGACGTTGAAAGAATTTTTGTGATTCCCTGTGTATGACTCAGTTTATCTAAAAAATGATGGATTAATATTGGTATATCGCTTTTTCTGTCACGAAGAGGCGGCACGTTAATATTTAATATATTGAGGCGGTAATATAAATCTTCACGAAACTGTCCATCCCGCACCATTTGTTCAAGGTTACGGTTTGTTGCGGTAATGACCCGTACATCAATTGGAATTGACGCATTGCCGCCGACACGGGTGACTTCTTTTTCCTGAAGTACACGAAGTAATTTGGCCTGCACAAATAAAGGAAGTTCGCCGATTTCATCAAGAAATAATGTGCCATGGTTGGCTGCCTCAAATTTCCCCATGGAACCATTGCGCTTGGCGCCTGTAAATGAGCCGCCGGTATAACCGAAAAGCTCGGATTCTAAAAGGTTTTCGGGAATGGCGGCACAGTTGACGCATATCATGGGGTAGGCATTCCGATGACTGTATTGATGAATGGAATGGGCGACGAGCTCTTTGCCGGAGCCGCTTTCACCGGTAATAAGGACAGTGGAAGGACTTTCCGCAAGCTTATAGATGGTGTTTTTCATATCTTTAATTGGCTGGCTATCGCCAAGAATACTGTCAATAGAATACTTTGCCCCTTTAAGCGTGGTCAATTCTTTTTTATATTGCTCAAGGTCATGCTGTAATTGCTTATTTTGCAGAGTCAGGGAAAAGAGGTCGTACATATTTTGGAAAACGACGATTCCAAAACAGGCGACGGCCTCGCCGTTTTCAATAACCGGAATTAGGTTGCATACAGCTTCCAAGTCGCGGGAATAGGAATCTACATATTTATGATAGACGCCAAATAGGGGTTTTTTTGTTCTTAAAACCATGGGAAGACGGCTGTTGCTTATGAACTGACGTACATTTTTCCCAAGAAAATTCATATTATTCACATGAAGATAGGATTTGTAGGCATCATTGAGAAAGATGATATTTTCCTGCTTATCAATAATAATCATAGGAATAGGGAGGGTTTGAAAAATAGTTTTTACAACTTCCAGGTCAGAAAAACTTACATTGGTGGTAGATAAACGATTTTGCGATTTCATATGGCCGACTCCCTTCTTAAGTAATAAGTTTACAATTTTATTATAAAGTAATTTATATCAAAAACAAATAATTATTCATGGAAAAAATGTTAATAATAACTTCGAGATTAATGATAAAAAAGTTAAAAATTTAGCAAAAAATGTGTAGCAAATTAGGACATATGTCCTGATTTGCTACATTTTTTGGGGATATAAAAGTAAAAGGGAAGAATCACTGGCTAAATATTTGACGATGTTTGCGATAAAATGGGGAAAAAATAAAATTGGCATATTTTTTGCGATATATTGATGATGAATGGAAGTTTCATTCCAAGACTGGCTTAGGTGAGACATAAGAGGGTTTTATAACGGCATCTGTATAGTGGGGGCTAATCAGAGATGCTGTTATAAATTAATCTCAGGCAACAACAAAATCAAACAAAAAACTAAGGAGGGTATGTTATGTCCAGTATTGCATTATCCGGTATCGGAATTTTATTGTCACTGGTTGTAATGACTATTTTTGCTTTCAAGGGAATCAGTACAGTTATTTGCGGATGCGTAGCAGCTTTGATTACAATTGTATTAAGCGGGCTGCCGGTGCTTGAAACAATGTCCGCAAATTATATTCCCGGGGTGGCTTCATTCTTTATTTCTTATTTCCTGATTTTCTTATTAAGCAGTATCATGGGTAAGATTTATGAACAGACAGGCGCCGCGAGAGCTGTTGGAGAAAAGCTCGCAAAGACATTCGGCCCAAAGATGGCTATGGCGGCGGTTGTTGTTTCCACAGCAATCTTAATTTATGGAGGTATCACATCATTTGTAGTTATTTTCGCTATCTTCCCGATTGCGTTAGTTCTCTTTGAAGAGGCGGATATTCCGACAAGATTAATTCCCGGCGCGGCCACATTGGGACTTTGGAGTTTTGCGATGACAGGTCCGTTTTCAACCCAGATTCAGAATATTATTCCTATGAATTACCTGGGAACAAGCTCTACAGCAGCTTTAGGGCCTGGCGGTCTGACGGCGATTTTATGTTTTGGTATCGGCGTGATTTACTTAATGTGGGAAGAAAAGAAAGCAAAAAAACGGGGTGAACACTTTGTTTTTCCAGCCCATGTAGAAAAGCTGGAAGACACCAAAGAAAAACCAAATTGGCTGATTGCCTTAATTCCTATTTTATTTGTAATTATTTCATTTAATGCTTTCCAGTTAAATATTGTATATGCTTTGTTGATTACAGATATTATGGCAATTATATTGTTCTTTAAATATTTTCCGGACAGAAACTTTATGAGAGCCATCAATGAGGGTGCAGCCGGCGCTGTTACCGTTATCATTAATACGGCCGCAATCGTTGGATTCGGTTCTGTTGTAAAAATGACACCGTTCTATACTTTTGCGGTAGATGCCATTGTAAATTTGCAGATGAATCCTTATGTGCTCAGTTTTGCATCAACAAATATTTTTGCCGGGTTGATGGGTTCTTCTTCGGGCTCTCTGGGATTGTTCTATGAATCTCTGGGCGATTTAATGCTTGAATATGGTCAGGCCGGATATAATCTGGAATTTATCCACAGATTAAGTTCTGTTGGATGTGCAGGTTTGGATTCTCTTCCATATTGCGGCGCTATCATTTCCGTATTAAATGTATGTGGTGTTACGCATAAAGAAGGATATTTCCCGATTTTTATTAACTGTACAGTGATTCCTATTTTAGTTGGCGCTTTGGTATTATTACCACTTTGTATGCTGTTAGGATAATTTTTGAACATTGTAATTTGTTTATAATTTTAGAATAGAGAGGATTTTGATGATGAAAATTGTTGTATGTGTAAAGCAGGTTCCGGATACAACGGAAGTCCGTCTGGACCCTGTGACAAACACTTTGATCCGTGACGGCGTTCCGAGCATCATTAACCC